>Ga0214471_10003648_pt1 | contig 11902 bp, 10 predicted proteins | sample RVTome_5_FD_207665 | JGI IMG/M metagenome (GOLD analysis project Ga0214471, IMG submission 207665) | Soil microbial communities from uranium-contaminated site in the Upper Colorado River Basin, Wyoming, United States - RVT142D155 | ecosystem: Environmental > Terrestrial > Soil > Contaminated >... | reverse complement strand
CGTATACCTGCTGCAGTTCAGTCAGTGTGAAAAGGGGCGGCAGCAAGCGGAACGCTACAGGCACGTGGTCCAGACGTTCCCTGACGGCTTCCAGGGCGGCGGACACAATGAGCCGATGTCGCTCGACCAGGGACCCTGCGGTGCGGATGTCAGCCCATTCCGTCGCTGCGGGTTCCCCTCGCGAAGCCGGTAGCACCGAGACGAACGCGACGGACAACACGGCCGCACCGGGGTGCGACGTACCGTCCCCGAACGCGCCAAGCTGCTCGAGCCAGGTGGGCTCGACACCGCAGGCGCTCCGCGCGATCCGGCGAGCGCCATCCTCCAGGGACTCACCCTTCTGCGGCGCCCCCCAGGGCAGCTCTCCGGACGCCACTGCCTCGCGGCGGCACAGCACACCCAGTTGCTTCCGACGAGGCGTCAGGATCACGACATCGATCGAGAACGGCTTCCCCGACGAGGACGCGCGACGTGTGACCTGGTTCCGGCCGACCATGACCGCGCGAATAAGTCACAGCGTGAGACTAATGTCAAGAAGCCCGCACTGCCCCGACATCACCGGCTCGATCCCGCCGCCGGAGCCCGGCGCTCGCCGGCGCCGAATGGCAGAAGCGGCGGAATGGAAATCGGCAGTGTCGCGGTCACCGGGATCTCGCCGAGCAATGCCCGTGCGGCGGCGCGCTGCGATACGGCCAGTCCGCCCCAGGCGACAAGGTACGACGGCACCTCAGGTGCCTGAAGCAGCGCGTACGGCGACCCGAACGCCACCAGGATCACCTTCCGCGTCCGCGACCGGGCGCCGTTCATGATCGCCGTGAATGCCGGTGGAGCGCCGGCATCCGCTGTCGTGGAGCTGATGTTGACGTAGCTGCCGACGACAACGACGTCGCTGCTGTCAATCCCGCCGAGCAGCGCGTCGAGGCTCGGCGTGCTGTCGTCGGCGTTCACATACGACGTCACGACCCTCGCTCCGGCGCGCCGAAGGCGGCCATTGAATGCGGTGCCCGCGCTGAGGTCGGTGCGGCGCGCGTACGTGATCGACTGTATCCTCGGGCGCGCCGGAGCCTCACGAATGGGGACGAGTCCGGTCGCGTCACGCGCCAGCACCACCGCCCGCTCGGCGATCGTGTCGGCCAGCGCGACGTGCTCCGAATCGCCGACCACGCGGCGGACTTCTTCCAGTGACGTGAAGCGATCCCGGGGAAGGGCCAGCCGCCCCTTGAGATCGAGTACACGACGCACCGATTCATCAATGCGCTCCTCGGTGTAGCGGCCCTCGGCCAGGCCCGCGATGACCGCGTCGATGGCGCCGGGTATGTCGGACGGCATCAGCAGCACGTCGTTCCCCGCCTCGATCGCACGCTTCGCTGCCTCGACCGGGCCGAACCGGTCGACGACACCCGCCATGTCCATCGCATCCGTGAACAGAATCCCGCGGAACTTCATCTCCTGGCGCAGGAGCTCGGTCATGACCTTGGGTGACAGCGTGGCGGGCACGCCGGAACTGTCGAGCGCGGGCAGGAACCCGTGGAACGTCATGATGGCTCCCACGCCAGCGCGCATCGCCGCCCTGAACGGCACGAGTTCCACGGAATCCAGCCGCGCCCTTGGCGCCGTCACGACGGACAGCGCCAGGTGGGAATTGGTTTCCGTATCACCATGGCCCGGGAAGTGCTTCCCGGTGGCGAGCACGCCATGGTCCTGCAGGCCGCGCACGAACGCGGCGCCCAGCCGCGCGGTAATGGCCGGATCTTCGGAGTAGCTGCGGGCGCCGATGACGGGATTGGCCGGGTTGTTGTTTACGTCGAGCACCGGACCGAAAGCGATGTGAATGCCCAGCGCCCTGGCCTCGCGTGCCGTCACCCGGGCCTGCGCATACGCCAGCGCGGTGTCACGCGTCGCTCCCAGTGCCATCTGGAGCGGGAACGACGTGGCCCCGCCCAGGTCAATCGCGTTGGGAATGAAGTAGCCACCACGCGCACGAAAGCCCACGCCGGTCTCGAGATCAGCGCTGATCAGCAGCGGCAGCGGGCTCAATGCCTGCAGCGCATTGATTTTCGCTGCGATGTCCAGGGGCGACCCGACCGAAACGATGAAGCCACCGACGTGATGCTCCCGCACCATCCTCGCCAGCCGGTCCCACTCGGCGCTGCGCTCGGGAACGTAATCACCGAGGATCCAGGGCCACACCAGCTGCGCGACGCGATCACGCAGCGTGAGCGACGCAATGACCGAGTCCACCCATCGGGGGGCCGACCATGTTGCAGCGGCAGGTGACGTGGATTCCGGAGCGCGAACCGTCGCCCCGGGGGCACACGTCACCGCGGCAACGGTCAGCAGGCCGGTAGTCATGCGGTGTGCCACGGCGAATTGCGGTCCCCGCGCGATGCGGCGAATCCCCCTCCGGGCAGGTGGCTGTCTCACCAGGAAATGGTCCCCTGCCTGCTCGTGTCGACGTCCTCACCTGACCCGGACTTGAACAGGAACGCCTGGAGATTCCTCGTGAGGAACGCGCGTGCCTGAGGATCCATCACGTTCAGTCCATAGTGGTTAATGAGCATCGTCTGTTGCCGGAGCCACTCGCCCCAGCAAACCTGGCATGTCTCGGCGACAATCCGCGCTCCAATGGCGCCCGGGAACGGTGGCCGCTCGAATCCCTGTCGTGTTTCCCCGCAACGGGAACAGGTAACGTCTGGCATGGTCTTCCTCAGTCGAGCGCCGCGGAGTGGCAGTATTCCGGCGCGGATGGCGCCGCCCCGGCGAGAGGAGGTCGCAACCACCCGGACGAGGCGTGGCCCGGACAGGTCCGCCCGCCCGGGCCACTCTGACCAAACTATACCCGACCCGCAGTGCCGCCAACTGTGTTGGTGGCTGCGTCGCGGGCGATCATGTCGCGGCTGGCTGCGTGCCGGTCGTGGGAGCCGCGCCGGCATGCAGCTTCAGCCACGCCGCCACCAGTGCGGCGATCTCATCACGTTCCATGTCCGCCGACAGGACGTGTCCGCTTCGTTCCATCCAGCGGAGGGTCTTGGGACGTCCCCCGAGTCGCGCGAAGGCTCGCTCCGCTGCCGCAGGCGGAATGCGATGATCCTGCGTGGAGTGCACCACGAGCGTTGGCGACCGTACCGCCGTCGCCGCGGCCTGCGCCCGTGTCACAACCACCAGCAGTTCGTGGAGAAGGCGCGGCGTCGTCATACCAAAGCCTAACGCGGCGCGGCGGGCCCCGGGATCGAGGAGCGAGTGCTCCGCGGCGGAGCGGATGTAGGGCACCACGAGAGACCCGGCGCGGTGCAGGCGTGCCAGCCGCGCGGCCGCGGGAGTCATGGAAAGGTAGGGTGCCATCAGGACCAGCGCGTCCACCGGTGGCGACGACGCGGCGAGCATCAATGCAATCGCCCCACCCATCGACTGACCGACGAGGCTCACCGAGTCGCATTCCCCGCGCAATTCGGCCAGCGCGTAGCCGGCTGCCGCAATCCAGTCGGGCGCGCGCGAGCGTGCGAACTCCCGCAAGGTTCGACCGTGGCCGGGCAGGAGGGGCACGCGAACCGTCCATCCAGCTGCGTGGAGAGATTCTGCGAGCGCCCGCATCGATTGCGGCGTGTCGCCAAAACCATGCAACAGCAACAGTCCGGCGCCGCCCCGGCCAAGCCGGATTGACTGCGCGCCGACAATGATCCCGTCGTCACCGACAGGAAAGCTGGCCGCCGATTCCCGTTCCCAGGATCGACGTCGCCCTTCCCACAGGACCGCCGTCAGGGCAGCGGCGGCCACTGCGACTGGCAACAGCGGCACTCGCGTCAATACCGCGGCACGGTCTGATCCACCTCGAGGCTCCAGCGGTCGATGCCGCCCTCAAGGTGAGCGACCCGCGCGAATCCGGCTGCCGCCAACCGGCGCGCCGCGTCCATGCTGCGCACCCCCTGGTGACAGTAGACGATGGTCTCGCGGCCAGGGTCCAGACGCGAGCGCATCGTATCGAGCTGTCCCATCGGCATCAGCTGTGCCCCGGGCAGTCGGCAAATCGCCCACTCCCAGGGCTCCCGCACGTCGATGAGCTGCACTCCGGCCTGCAGCCGCATGGAGACATCCAACGGTACCAGCCGTTCGACCGAGTCGCTTGCGGCGGGTGCCGCGCACCACGCGTCGTAGTCAATGAGGGCGCGGAGCTCCCGTGTGCCGCACAACGGACACCGCGGGTCACGGGGAATCGACACTTCCTGAAATCGTGGCCCCATGGCGTCCACCAGCAGCAATCGCCCGGTCAGCGATTGGCCGATGCGGCACACGAGCTTGATGGCTTCGAGGGCCTGCATGACCCCAACAAGTCCCGGCATCACTCCCAGAACGCCTGCTTCCTGACAGCCCGGTACCGTTCCTGCGGGCGGTGGCTCCGGATACAGGCAGCGATAGCACGGCCCGTCAGGGGAACCGAAGACAGATACTCTTCCCTCGAACCGCAGCACGCTGCCGTGAATGTTGGGTATGCCCAGCAGCCACGACGCATCGTTGATGAGATAGCGTGCCGGAAAGCTGTCGGTCCCATCGAGGACGATGTCGTACTGGCTCAGTAGTGCCAGCGCGTTCCCGGAATCCAGATGCGTTTCATGCGTCCGGACGTCGACCGTTCCGTTCATTCTTCGGAGTCGCTCGGCCGCCACACCGACCTTTGGTTTTCCGACGTCGGCGTCACCGTAGAGAACCTGCCGCTGCAGGTTCGACAGCGTTACGCGGTCGCCGTCAACCAACCCGACGGTTCCGATGCCGGCGGCGACGAGATACTGGGCAGCGGGTGTGCCCAGACCGCCAACCCCGACTACTGCAATGCGAGCCTGCCGAAGGCGAACCTGGCCTTCCAGCCCGACGCCGGGTAGCGACAGGTGCCGCCCGTACCGGGTGAGTTCCTCGGGGCTCAGACTGCCCTCGCTTGGGTGCGTCGGCGAAGGATCCACCCAGACTCCGGTTCGGTTCATGCTCCCAATATAGAATTCCGGCCTCATCCGGGATTCTGGCGCGGCGCTTGCACGTGCCAAAGGCGGGCTCGACCGTCAAGAAAGGTGCGGATGGACCAGCAACCGGTACGCGACAGCGAGGGCCTGTCTGTCCTCGTCGTCGGAAATGACATGCTGATCGAGGTCCTGCCAGCGCGTCCGATTCAATTGGCGCACGCTTGCGGGAAGGTCGGCTTTGACCTCGTCATCCCACTGTCCTGGGGGGACGAACTGGTCGCGGAAGCCGCTGTCGCAGAACTCTCGTCCCGCCTCGCCCGGCCAGCGGTCCTTTGTACGTGCCCGCTGGTTCGGCAGCGCCTGTTTGCCACCGGCGCCGAGCTCGCTCCCGCGGTGGTCGCAACGGTCTCGCCACCGGTGGCCATCAGCCGCCAGCTCCGGGCCACCTTGGGGTCCAGGATTCGATCTCTGGCCTTCGTTGGTAGGTGCCCCAGCGCCCGGCCACCGCACTACGACATGGCGTTTGATCCTGTCGAGCTGCTTGCCCTGTTGGCATCTCGTGGAATCGACGTCCAGGGACAACCTGACGTCTTTCTGGATACCATCCCACCCGACAGGCGACGGTATTGGTCTTCCCCCGGGGGGTGCCCGACACCCGAGATGCTGTGGCATCGGTGCCACGAAACGGTGCTGGTGGATCTGGAAACGAACGATTTGGCCGTCGATCTGGCCCAACTTCTACTCACCCCGCAGTCGATTCTGGTGGACTTGGCGCAGGTTCTGGGCTGCGCCTGCAGCGGTATGACGACAGTCACCACTGGCCGACAAGCACGCATTGCCGTGACCTCGTTGGAACCGCCGAGATCTCCCGATCCGGTTATCGAAGCTACAGTGGGACTTCAACTTACGGAAGAATTGCCGAGTGCGGCACGGGCAGAAAGCGATTACCGCGTCCGCGCAGGGACCGAATCCGGTGGGATTATTCGGCCGCAGGGGTCCGACGTTTCGCTGTCCGCGCGCCCGCCGATGGCGGTTACGCCGCAGAGTGCCTTGACGGTCCGTTCCCGTCCGCCCTGACTGACGGCTAGGTGAGGAGACACAGAAAGTAACCAGTGTGGCTGAGTGTAGAGGTTACTTGTGCTCCTCGTACTCCTCGAGGCAACGGGTGATGGCCTGATTCAACCAAGCGTCGGTACCGCTACCACCGGGTGCGCCGCGAACCAGCAGCGAAAACTGGCGCTCCATCTCGTCCCGGAGCTGAGCGTGGCTCGGCTTGACCACTCCCAGCGACAGCAGGGACCGACCGGCGAGCTCCTGGAGCATGGCGCTGGTCGACGCTCCGATGCCCTCGATCACCAGAGTCGGCGCTGGCGTTGCAACGGGTGAACGCTTCCTCCGCGCTGGTGCCTCGAACAAGGCGCGTAGTGGAGCCAGCGTGACGACAAACGATCCAGCCGTGTCCTCCTGAATCGACGCGACCACTCCGCATCGCTTCAAGCCACGAAGTGTCCGCTGCGTTGCGTCCCGAATCACCGCGATTCCGTCCCGACTCCCGGCGCCACGGCCGGTAATGAGCAGAACGTCACCCTCGAACTCGACCTGCTTCGCGCGAAGCCATCCATCGACGCGCCGCGCGGCTTCCGCTCCATTCAGTCTGCGATCGCGGACGTTGAGCGTTCGCCGCGGCCCGAAGCGAAGCCGGTCGAGCGCCCGGTGAACGCCGGACATGTTACGGCCGAATGACTTCGCGCAGAACCCGTCCGTCGAGAACTTCGAGCGGTCGCACGTCCGCGATTGCAGCCAGCGTAGGCGCAATGTCGACCACGAGGACGCGCCGGTCGCTTCGCCCGGGCTTGATTCCGGCCCCGTAGAAGATGATTGGCACGGCCGCGTCCGAGTCGTGCGGCGTGCCGTGCGTGGTGTAGGTCCACTCCCGCCAATACCAGTAGGGACGCAGTGTCACCACCGCGACGGCCGGAAGGTCCGGGGGCAGCATGTGCAGCCATCGTCGCGCTATGTCATCCCTCGAGGTATCGCGGCTCGCAAGCGTAGCGACCCGGTCAACGCGCAGCACGCCGCGGATCTTCATCAGCTCGGTCGAGAACGCGCGCACGACGGCATCAGAGCGCAGTCCAGCTCGCGAGATGGCCGTATCCTCGAGATACAGGACACCGTCCTCGAACCGGAAGGAGCTGGTATCCACACCGGCGGCGCGCAGGCTGGCGAACAACGGGATCACCGCGGGCAACACGTTGACCCAACCCGCTCCCTGATTGGGACTGCGTGAACGCGTCGCAGGCAGGGGCGTTACGCCGTGATCGGAAGTCAGGGCCAGCACGATTCGGGACGAGTCGCGCAGAGCGTATAGCGTGTCGAGGAATGCCCCCAGGTATTGATCGAGCCGGAGGACCTGGTCGTGGATTTCACGGGAGTCCGGACCGAATCGGTGGCCGACCGCGTCCGTGGTCGAGAGGGACACCGCGAGAAGATCGGTGCCGTCGCCTGTGCCGAGCTTCATCTGTCGCACGCCTTCGAGCGCGAACGCCAGGGTCAGCTGATCCATCATGGGGTATCCGGCGATCTGCGCCGCTGTCTGTGCCGGGTCCTGCGGAAAGCGGTGAGGAAAGGCGTAGTCCCGCCCTGCGGACTCGGTCGAGACCGAATCCGGCTCCGGATACTCCGACGCGTCTAGCAGGAGGTCCCAGGCCTTGCCGGCGAACGCGTGCGGCAGCCGCCGGTCGTTGAACGCCTGTACCCACGACGGCAGTGTGTCCACGTAGTACCTGCTGGTTGTGAACGATCCGTTCGACTGGGCGAACCAGAAGACGGCCTGCTTGGCTCGGCCCATGGGCAGGATTGCGCCGCGATCCTTGCGGGACACCGAAAGTGCCTGGGAGCGCGGGTTGCTGAATCGCAGCCAATCGGCCAACCCGGTTCCGCGAAATCGGAATGGCGACGCTGGTTCGCCGCGCGATCCGATCAGCGGGGACTGCGGGTCGTACACCCCTGCGGAGTTTGACATGATTCCGGTGCTGCGCGGGAATCGGCCCGACAGTACACTGGCGTGGCCGGGCGCCGTTTCCGTGATGGCATGGTCTTGGAACGCGTTCAGGAATACCGCACCGCCTCGCAGCAGCCGACCGAGCCCACCGGTAAGCTGCCCCTCGAACAGGGTCAGGTAGTCCGGTCGGAGCTGGTCGATGGTCAACATGACGACCAGGGTGGGCCGATCAGCCTGCGATGACTGCGGCGCCGCCATGGAGGCAGGCAGGCCGAGCGCCACGAGGAAGCCGAGGTGCCGCAGCAGTTTGTCGAACGAGGTGTGCATCGGCATGGGAGTGAATGTACCCGGCAGCCCGCCGCTGGTGCATGTCGATGGCGCCTGGAATCAGGACACGTCGGCGCGAGCTGGTTCCCCGACTTGCGTGTGCCGCGGGTTCTGCCCCGCGATCCCTGATCGGGCGGCGTCCGATCAGGGTTCAGCGCCAGACGGAGATCTCGCCCAGCGGTTTCCGCACAATATCCGGCACCGTTGCGTCCTTCGCCGGATACCCGACGGGCAGGATCAGGTAGGCTTTCTCGTTTGGCGGACGGGCCAGCAACGTCGAGAGAAAGCCCATCGGATTCGGGGTGTGTGTAAGTGTCACCAATCCCATACGGTGCACGGCCGCGATGAAGAAACCTGCCGCGATGCCAACCGATTCCTGCGTGTAGTAGTACGTGCGCCTGGAACCGTCCGGCTCCAGGCCGTAGATCCTGCGGAAAACGACAACGAGCCACGGAGCGTCGGTCAGGTGCGCCTTGTGCTCGTCAGTTCCCAAGGGAGCTAGTGCCTGCAACCACTCCTGGGGCATCCGGCCGTGATAGTTCTCGTACTCTTCGCGCTCCGCGGCTTCCCGGATACGCCGCTTGAGCTCTGGATCCGAGATCGACACGAACGTCCACGGCTGCTGGTGAGCCCCGCTGGGGGCGGTTCCGGCCGTGCGGATCGCGTACTCGATAGCGGTTCGCGGCACATCCTCGGTCGAGAAGTGGCGCGTCGTGCGCCGGGTGTCCATCTCGGCGTGGAAATCGCGCGCACGCTGTACCACGTCGGCGGTGGCCCGACGGGTGAATGCCAGCGGTTTGAAGCGCGGTGCGGTCATCGGGCTCTGGTGCGGGCAGGCAGTTCGCGTTGGAACTCGTCAGCCTAACGCGCGCTCCAGCCGGCGCAACCCCTCGGTCAGCTCATCACGGATGGCTATCAGCGGCGGGAGGATGCGGACGGTGTAGTCGCCGGCACCGACCAGCAGCAGCCCTTCGTCCCGCGCCCGGGCAATGACCTCCGCGGACGGGGCGTGCACGTCTACACCCCAGATGTACCCGGTCCCGCGGACGGCGCGCACCCCGCCATGCCGAACCGCAAGTTCCTCCAGGGCATCACCGAGCCACGCTCCGTTTTCACGAACCGCGGCCAGGAGCCTGGGGTCGGCGACGCGCTCCAGAACGTGCTCCGCGACCGAGGCTACGAACGGCCCACCTCCGAAGGTCGTGCCGTGGTCCCCCGGCTGCACCGCGGAGGCCACGACCTCCGTCATCAGGATCGCCCCCATCGGAAGACCGCCCGCAAGCGGCTTGGCCAGCGTGAGAAGGTCCGGCGCCACCTCCACGCGCTCATGAGCGAACAGGTGACCCGTGCGTCCGAGTCCACACTGGATCTCGTCGAAAACCAGCGCGATCTGCCGCTCACTGGTGAGGGAGCGCAGCTCTCGCAGGTAGCCGGCGTCGAAAACGCGAACGCCACCCTCACCCTGAATTGGCTCCACCACGAGCGCCGCAACGGTTTCGGCGGACAGCAGTTTCGCCAGTGTTTCGATGTCGCGCTCGGCGATCGAGATACCGCCGGCGAGGGGACGGAACGGAGCACGGTATCCCGGACGATCGGTTGCGGCCAGGCTCGCAAACAACCGGCCGTGGAACGCACCGCGCAACCCGATGATCTCGTGCTTGGCCGGCCCGCCGACACCCCGCGCCCAGCGCCGGGCGAACTTGAAGGCCCCTTCGTTGGCCTCGACACCGGAATTGCAGAAGAACACCCGGTCGGCGAACGACAGTTCCACCAATCGCGACGCGAGACGTTCGCCCGGCTCCGAGCGAAAGAGGTTCGATACGTGGACCAGACCTTCCGCCGCCGCGTGCAGCGCCGCTCTCAGCCCCGCGTCTCCGTAGCCCAGGGCGTTTACCGCGATACCGCTCGTGAAGTCCACGTATTCCCTGCCGTCCGCGTCGAAAAGGCGAATCCCTTCGCCGCGCACGATCACCATCGGCGCGCGTTTATAGACCGGTAGCAGGGCCGCGGCGGCGCTGGATGGTGTCACGTCCATCACGGGATGGGTGAGGGTGGCCATGTGTCAGGCGGTGGTGTGGGCATTGGCTATGCGGGTACCCAGCCTGGGATCCGCGATGGAAAACGTGTCGCCGATGCGGACGCTCGCAACACCACCGGCAAGCGCTCGTCGCGCGGCCTGCAGCTTGGCGGACATGCCACCCCGTGCGGTTCCGGAGGCGATGATCCGGTCGATGGCGTCAGCGGGTATCAGGCCGAGAACCGCCCCGGCCTCGTCGAGCACCCCGGGGACGTCCGCCACGAGGACGAGTTCGTCGGCGGCAACTGCCGCGGCGATCGCCGCGGCGGCATCGTCGCCGTTGACGTTCAGGCCTTCTCCCGTGACAGCATGGCGACCGAGCGGCGACACGACCGGCACAAAGCCGGCAGACAGAAGCGCCTCGAGCGCGTCCGCTCCCGCCGCGTGTGGTTCGCCGACCGCGCCGAGAGCGCCGCCATTGAGCGGCAGTGCCAGGAGGATGCCGCCGTCCTCGCCCGAGACGCCCACGGACGCGACGCCCGCGTCCAGCAGCTGGCGCACCATACGCTTGTTGATCGTGCCTGAGAGGATCATCCGGACCACGTCCAGGTCCGCGGGGGTGGTGACCCGTCTTCCGCCGATGAACTGCGGCTCGTTTCCCAGCAGTCGCTGCATCGCGGTGACCTCGTCGCCGCCGCCATGCACGACGATCAGCTGACCGCCGGTGACGCGTGCGGCCGCGGCCAGTACTGCCGGGAGTGCCGGATCGGATTGCGCGCGTCCCCCGATCTTGACGACCTGCCTCACGCGGCCAACCCCATTGGTTCGGGCAGGCCAAGTGAGACGTTGGCGTTCTGCAATGCCTGTCCGGCCGCGCCCTTTACGAGATTGTCGATCGCCGAGAAGACGAGCAACGTGGGTTGCCGCAGTCCGCTCACCGGCCGGGCGGCGATCCGAACCACGTTGCGCCGCGCGACGTCGCGGATTGATGGCAGATCATCGGAGAGTTCGACAAATGGCTCGGTCGCATAGGCGTCTCGCCAGGGCGCGAGGGCATCGTCCGGTACGGCCGTCACCGGAACCGTCAACGTCGCGAGGATTCCCCGGGCGACGGGTAGCAGGTGAGGAGTGAACAACAGATCGGCGTCGCCTCCCAGTCCGGCAATGGTTTCGCGCATCTCGGGCAGGTGGCGATGCTGGTTGCCGACCCCGTACGCGCGGTAGTTCTCGGTAACTTCGCCAAAGAGCATCTCGGCCCTGGGCGAATTCCCGGCGCCGGTCACACCGCTGGCGGCGTCCGCGACAATGGTCGCACCCGGAAGTACGAGGCCCGACCGGATGAGCGGGGCGAGCGCCAGCAGGATCGCCGTCGGATAGCATCCGGGATTGGCAATCACCGGCGCGTTCCGCAGCTGCTCGCGGTTCACCTCCGTCAGGCCATAGGGAACACTCTCGCTGGTGTGGCCCGGCCTGAGATCGGAGGAGAGATCCACGACGCGGCATCCGGCCTTCCGGGCACGGGCGACCCACTGGGCCGAGGCTCCATGCGGCAGTGCGCTGAAGATCAGCTCGGCGTTGGCCAGCCTGGCGTCGTCGGTCGCGATCAAC
>Ga0214471_10003647_pt1 | contig 11902 bp, 9 predicted proteins | sample RVTome_5_FD_207665 | JGI IMG/M metagenome (GOLD analysis project Ga0214471, IMG submission 207665) | Soil microbial communities from uranium-contaminated site in the Upper Colorado River Basin, Wyoming, United States - RVT142D155 | ecosystem: Environmental > Terrestrial > Soil > Contaminated >... | reverse complement strand
TCCGCGAGCCAGCCCAACAGCGATTCCAAGTCCTCCGCCGGCTCCAGGCGCACCAGGTCCGCGAGCGCCTTCGGATCCGGCGCCGGGCCGGGGCCGATCACGCGATGAATCGGCCAGACGACCAGCGCCGGGTCCGCCATGGATGCGAAGTACGCCATGACCGCCCCGTACCGGTCGCGCCGCCCGCAGGCCACCTCGAAGCGGTGATGGCCGTCGGCGATGAGCAGGCTCGCGTCGCGAAGCGCGGCCCGCACCGATTCGATCCAGGCGGGTTCGTCCATGACCCAAAGCCGGATGACGTCCCCGCCCGCCCTCGCCTCCGCGTCCGCCGGCCGCGCGCGAACGGCGTGCGCGAGACGCGCCTGGATGGCGCCGGACTCCTCCGGATACACGCAGAAGATCGGGCTCAGGTTCGCCGGCACCGCGTCCAGCAGCCGCGCGCGGTCCGCGCGCGGACCCGACAGCGTCGCCTCGTGCCGGAAGACGCGCGACACCGTGCCGTCGTCAAGGCCCAGGAGCGCCGTGAAGCCCAGCCGCACCAGCCGCCGCCCCCGGACCGTAAACGCGTGCTCCGTGACGTAGATCGCCGGCCGCGCGTCCCGCTTGAGCAATCCCCCGGCGTGCCAGGCGTCGAACGCCGCCCGGGCGCGGACGTAGCGATTGTCCCGCTCCGTGTCCGTCGGACGTTCCCGGCCGAGAATCAGCCGGACGATGTTGTGCGGCGAGGCCTCATGGAGCGCGTGCTGCTGCTCGGGGCTGATGACGTCGTACGGGGGCGCGATCAGGCGGGAGAGCTCGCCGGCCGTCGCGGGGTCGAAGCGCAGGGCGCGAAACGGGAGGACCTCGGGCATGTCAGGCGGCGGCCCGGGCGCGGCCCTCGTCCTTCGGCCCGCCGTACGCGGCCGATACCGGCACGACGATGTCGCTGATACAGCACGGGATCCATACCGCCAGCACGATCACGAAGAACGCCGGGAACAGGTAGCGGACGTCGGCCATCCAGGCCGTGAACCCGAACGAGACCAGGTACAGCAGCGACGCGGTGCTGCTCACGAAGATGTGCGCGCCGTGCGAGAAGAGATGGCTCTGCGCCAGCCGCTCCTCCGCCCAGAACCCGCCGAGAATGCCCAGCACGAGGAAAGAGAAGAAGAGCTGCGGGTGCTCCACGATGCAGACGTGGAAATGCATCGGCTGGCCGAGCACGATCCCGCCGACGTAGGGAAAGACGTAATCGCTGAGGCCGCAGGGGATCGCCGAGCCGAGGGCCCCGATCATGATCGCCAGGAGCGCGTTCCGGCGGTAGCGCCACGCGAGCGACGTCGTGGCGATGGCGCTCAGGCACACATGCAGCGGGTGGAAGAGGTGGAAGAGGCTCACCGCGTTCGTCCCCAGATCCTCCGCCGTCGCGCCGTCGTGGTACTGGTTGGCGAACCACCACACGGCCCCCATCGCCACGAACGTCCCGACGATGGTGTACGGCAAATGGTGCGTGAATTCCCCGATGAGCGCGGCCCAGCGGGCCCGCCCGCCGCTCGCGTGCGCCGTCATCGCCCCGCCCCCGCTCCGGCGCCCGTCATCCGCCACCGCACCCCCCACGCGCCGGCGGCGGCGCCGGCCGCGTTCACCGCGAGGTCGAGCCAGTCTCCCGAGCGCCACGGCAGGAAGAGCTGCACCCCTTCAAGCAGCGCCCCGTACACGCTGGCCCACGCCCAGGCGCCGAGCCGCCACCTCGCCGTCCCGGCGCGCCCCCGGAGCCCGACAGCCAGCAGGCCCGCCAAGATCAGATACACGATGAAATGCGCCACCTTGTCGAGATGGCCCTCCGGGAGCCGGGTGTCGGTCGGAATCACGGACATCACCCCGACCCACGCCATGTAGGCGGCGACGCCGGCCCACCACGCCTTAGGATGCGCCATCGGCGGACTTTCCGGAAGAGGTCTCCTTGGATGAGCCGGATGCCTTCGTCGGACTGCTCGAAGAGCTGTCCTTCTTCTTGGCGTCCAGGTACCGCTTGCTGCGGTAGTCGGTGATGTAGAATCCCGATCCTTTGAAGAGGAAGCCCGAGCCGCTGCCCAGCAGGCGTTCGAGCCGCCCCCCGCAGGAGGCCCTCGGGCACTTGGTCAAGGGCCGCGCGGTGATGGACTGCGACACCTCATGTCGCTTGCGGCACTTCCGGCAGCGGTACTCGTACGTGGGCATCGTTCAAATTCGGAATGCGGAATTCGGAATGCGGAATGAACCTGCCACCCGATTCCAGCCTTCAGCGATCCGGCTCCTCTGGTTGGCCGCGGACGCGCGGAACGCCCGCGCCGCGCGCGCCTCCGTCAGCTTGTCAGAGCGGCCTTGAGTTTTTCGAGAAAACTGCGGTGCGAGGGGTGCACCTCGTCGCCGAACGACTTCGCCAGCTCCTCCATGAGCCGCCGCTGGGTCGCGTTGAGATTGGTCGGGGTCTCGACGGTCACGTGCACCAGCACATCTCCCGGCCGCCCCCCGCGCACGTCCGGCAGGCCCTTGCCCCGCACCCGGAAAATCGATCCGGACTGCGTTCCGCGCGGGACCTTCATCGTCACGCGGCCGTTGAGCGTCGGCACCTCGACCTGGGCGCCCAGGGCCGCCTGCGCGATACTGATCGGGTACTCGAGCAACAGATCGGCTCCGTCTCGCTGAAACACCCGGTGCGGCCGCACCAGAATGTGCACGTACAGATCCCCGCGCCCGTGCGTGCCGCCTTCGCCTTCGCCGGCCAGCCGCAGGCGCATCCCGGATTCAATCCCCGCCGGAATCTTGACCTCGATCCGGCGCTCAGCCGATACCCGCCCCTGCCCGCGGCACGTCTGGCAGGGCTTCGTGACCACCTGTCCTTCTCCGCCGCATTCGCCGCAGGTGCGGGCGATCACCATGAACCCGGCGGCCTGGCGGATCTGCCCGGCTCCCCGGCAGACCTGGCAGGTCCCCCGGTTCCCGCCGCTTCCGCGGCATTCCGAGCACACCTCGCGCCGGGGCACCGTCACGGTCTTCGCGGCGCCCTTCGCGGCCTCCTCGAACTCGAGCTCCAGCCGCATTTCGAGGTCCGCGCCGACGCGTCCCCGCCGCCGGCGGGAGCCGCCACCCATGCCGAACATCCCCCCCAAGAGGTCCTCGAAGATGCCGCCGCCGAGGCCCAGGTCCTCGAACACGCTCGAGAAATCGGCGTTGCGGAAGATGTCCTCGGTCGAATAGCGCTGGTCGAACCCGGCGTGGCCGTACTGATCGTACACGGAGCGCTTCTGCGGATCCGACAGCACCGCGTAGGCCTCGGAGATCTCCTTGAACTTCTCCTCGGCCTCCTTCTTATGCTCCGCGCCGACCCGGTCGGGATGGTGCTTCATCGCCAACTGCCGGTAGACGCGCTTGATGTCATCCGCCGAGGCGCCCTTCGCCACGCCGAGGATCTCGTAGTAGTCTCGTTTCGTCGTTGTCATCCGTCACAACTCATTCACGAGAAGCTGGAGGCTGGAAGCTTGAAGCTGGAAAACGCGCAAACGACATTGCCTGTTAGACTGCCTCTGAATCTTGAAGAGACGTCCCACACAGTCAGAATCACTTCGAAACATCCTTGTACATCTTCAATTGGACATCAGCAGTGACAAATAAATTGGCCGTGACTGCCTCGACAATTCCTTCAAATGAATTTGGCGGCGGCATCCACGAATTCGGTAAATCTGGGAGTGGGTTGACGCCCAAGCTGGTAATACAAAGACTGCAAAGAATAACGGTTCTCAAATGTCCACGTGTTGCAATGCATACTTTACGCACATTTCTGGACCATGCGTCATGCTTCACGCCACAGCTTTCGCAACTCATTCCCTATTTTCCTCGTATTCGTTCAGAATGGCAAACTTGCGGATCCACAAGTCCTCGATCCAATCCATCAAATACGAATATGTATCTCCTTAGCCATCTTGATAGTCTCCAGCTTGGATCTTGGCGGGTTGATCGGTAGGATTTTATCCATTCTCGTTCTGAGACATACTTGAAAAGTTCCACAAAATATTCGCATCCCGTTCCTTTCAATGCAGACCTTGTAACAATCTGGATTTCCAGGCAGCTTCTTACAGTGATGCCCCTGAAAATCAGTAATACGCTTTCCGTCAAATCGAGCATCAATATCTATGGTGCTTGTCGCGTCATCCCACCTTCCACGAAACACTGGCAAGTCGTTACGTTTCGGTGCCAGCTTGAAGATCCACAATACACCAGTGTGACGGATTCGCTTGCCTCGAAAGAGCCTCAGGTCATAGTCGGGTGATATCTTGTAGTCCTCGCACACTGTATGAAGCGCTTTGTCTGCCCTAGCGCGCCCATCGAGGAATAGCTTGCTGGGTTCAGTCATTGAGTAATTAGATTGAATCTGCTCAGGCCTGAGCGACCCACGGCCCTGGTTATAGCTCCCTGCTCACGGTGCAAACGTTTTGACCTGTAGTAGATGGTGGCATCGTGGCAACTCCGCACTCCGCACGCTCCACTCCACACTTGGCATGGCCCACAGCTCGCGCCTGATCTCTGGTCGCCGGTCTCTGGTTGCTGGTTGCATGTCGCTTCGGGTTAACTGGTCACTTGTCACCTGTCACTTGTCACGCCGTTCTCCGCTTACTTGTCGTCTTCAGCCTTGAATTCCGCGTCCATGACCTGCTCGTCCTTGCCTCGCTTGGCCGCGGGCTCCTCTCGCTCCTGGGGCTGCTCAGCCCCCGCGCCCCCCGCTTGGGCTTGTTTGTACGCCTCCTCCGCGATGCGGTGGGCGGCCTGCATCAGCGCCTCCGTCGCCTGCTTAACCGCGGCGGCGTCATCCTGCTCGCGGGCCGTCTTGAGCGCCTTGACTTTTTGCTCGATGGTCTCGCGCTCCGGGGCCCCGACCTTGTCCCCGAGGTCCTTCAGGCTCTTCTCGGTCGCGTAGATGAGCTGATCGGCCTGGTTGTTCGCCTCGGCCAGTTCCTGCTTCTTCTTGTCCGCGTTGGCGAATTGCTCCGCCTGCCTGACCATCTCCTCGATCTTCTCTTTGGAGAGCTTCTCGGGCGCGGTGATCCGGATGGACTGCTCCTTGCCCGTCCCCTGGTCCTTCGCCGAGACGTGCACGATGCCGTTGGCGTCGATGTCGAACGTGACTTCGATCTTCGGCAGCCCCCGGGGCGCCGGTGGGATCCCCACCAGGTCGAACCGACCCAGTTCCACGTTGTCCGCCGCCATCGGGCGCTCGCCCTGCAGCACGCGGATCGTCACCGCCGGCTGGTTGTCGTCCGCCGTCGAGAACACCTGGCTCTTCTTCGTCGGGATCGTAGTGTTGCGCTCGATGAGCTTCGTGAAGACCCCCCCGAGCGTTTCGATGCCGAGCGACAGCGGCGTCACGTCCAGGAGCAGCACGTCCTTCACGTCACCCTTGATGATCGCCGCCTGGATCGCGGCGCCCATTGCCACGCACTCCATCGGGTCGACGCCGCGCTCCACCGGCTTCCCGACCGTCTCTTCCAGAAACCGCTGGACGATCGGCATCCGGGTCGGCCCGCCGACCAGGATGATGCGATGGACGTCCGAGGCCTTGAGCTTCGCGTCCCGGAGCGCCTGCTCGACCGGGGCGCGGCAGCGGTCGATCACCGGCCGCACCAGCTGCTCCAGCATCGAGCGCGTGATCTTCATCGTGAGGTGCTTCGGTCCGGACGCGTCCGCCGTGATGAACGGCAGATTGAGATCCGTCTCCAGCACGCTCGAGAGCTCGATTTTCGCCTTCTCGGCCGCCTCGCGGATGCGCTGGACGGCCATCGTGTCGTTCCGGACGTCGATCCCCGAGTCCTTCTTGAACTCGCCGGCGATGTGGTCGATCAGCAGATTGTCCATGTCCGTGCCGCCCAGCTGGGTGTCCCCGCTGGTCGCCTTGACTTCGAACACCCCCTGGGCCATGTCCATGACGGTGACGTCGAGCGTCCCGCCGCCCAGGTCGAAGACCAGGATCTTCTGCTCCTGGTCCGCCTTATCCAGCCCGTAGGCGAGACAGGCCGCCGTCGGCTCATTGACGATCCTGAGCACTTCCAGCCCGGCGATGGCGCCCGCGTCCTTGGTCGCCTGGCGCTGATTGTCGTTGAAGTAGGCCGGCACCGTAATCACGGCCTCCGTGACCGGCTCGCCCAGGTTGGCCTCCGCGTCCCGCTTGATTTTCTGCAGAATGAACGCGGAGATCTGCTGCGGCGAGTAGGTCTTGCCGTGGATGCGGTACTGGTGGTCGGTGCCCATCTTGCGTTTCGCCGCCTGGACGGTTCCCTCCGGATTCGTCGCGGCCTGCCGCCGCGCCGGCTCCCCGACCAGAAGCTGGCCGTCCTTCGTGAACGCGACGATGGAAGGGAACGCCTTCCCGCCCACGCTCGTCCCCTCCGCCGAAGGCACGATCCGCGGGCGGCCCTGCTCCATCACCGCGCACGCGGAGTTCGACGTGCCGAGATCGATCCCGATCACTTTTGCCATCACTGCCTCCTCTTCATCAATTGGGTTTCGCAATGACAATACGCACGATGACTGTGAACCCCGTCGGAAGCTGGAAGGTAGAGGCTGGAAGCTGGAATTCGCGCTATCGACCTGTGCTCATTCCAGCCTCCAGCCTCCAGCCTCCAGCCTCCAGCATCCGAGCGTTCAGGCTGACTTCCATTCGACGTTGGCATTCCGTCAGTTACGCCTCGGACAATGACGCGACGGCCACTTTGACGAGCGCGGGACGGATCACCATCCCGTGCATCGTGTAGCCCACCTGCAGCTCCTCGACGATCGCGCCGTCCTCCTGGCCCTCTTCGGCCGGCACCCGGGCGGCCGCCTCATGCAGATGCGGATCGAACCGGTGCCCGACCGTCGGGATACGGTGCATGCCGCTTTGCTCCAGGAGACCCAGGAGCTGCCGGTGGATCAGGTGCACCCCCTTCACCACCGCGTCGGAGTTCGCTCGCTCATCCGCCGTCAACACCGCCTGCGCCAGGCTGTCCATCACCGGCAGCAGCCTCCGCAGCACGGCCTCAGAGGCGAACTTCGAAAACTCTTCCTTGTCCCTCGCGAGCCGCTTGCGCGCTTTCTCCAGCTCCGCAAGCGCCCGCAGGGCCTGGTCCTTGGCCTCGCGCGCGTCCGTCTCGGCCTTCCGAAGCGCCTCTTCCAGCGCCTCAATCCTGGCTTCGGGCGATTCCGCCGCGGGCTTGTCCGCCTCGCTGGACTCCGGCTGCCGTTCGGAGCGGCTCATCCGGCGTCCCGCACCCAGCGCCCGAGCGTCCCGGTGACGGACTCGGCCATGCCGTCCACCAGCGCGATGATGCGCCGGTAATCCATCCGCGTCGGTCCGAGCACGCCGATGCCGCCGAGCACCTGGCCGCCGAGGGCGAACGGCGCCGCCACGTAGCTGCACGCCTCCAGCCCTTCCGCCGGCATCTCCCGGCCGATCCGCACGGTGATGCCCCGCCGCCTGAGATCCTCGCGGATGCTCCCCGCCAGCTCCTCGGCCGATTCGAGCGCCTGCAGCAGGACGTGCGCCTTCCGCGGGTCCCTCCGGAATTCCGGCTGAGCCATGATGTAGCTCGTCCCCTCCAGCAGCAGCCGGTCCTCGGGCTCCGTCGCCAGCGCATGCTGGAGGATGTCCAGCGACCGCTTCACCATAAAATAGAAGGAATCCCGCTCCGCCAGGAGCCGTCGCTCCAGCATGTCCAGCACCGCCGCGAACGGATGCCCCACGAACTCCGAGTTGATGAAGCGCACGAGCGTCAGCAGCTCGTCCCGCGTGATGGGGTCGGCCGACTCCACCACATGCGACGCGAACACGTCGCCGTCGGCCACGAGCACGCACAGGAGCTTGTGCATGCCCAGGGGCACCAGCTCCACCTGGCGGACCGTGCTGTGCAGAACCGTCGGCGCCACGACAAACGCGGCCTGCTGGGTCAACTCAGCCAAGGCCTCGCTCGCCCGCTCGAGCAAGCGCTCGATCTCCGCGTCCGAGGGCGTGATGACGTCCTGGATCTGCCGCACCTGCTCCGGCGTCAGCTCCTGAGCCTCCATCACGCTGTCCACGTAGAAACGGTAGCCCCGTTCCGTCGGCACCCGCCCGGCGGAGGTGTGCGGTTGCTCAAGCAGCCCGGCCTCTTCCAGGTCGCTCATAATACTGCGGATGGTGGCCGGGCTGAGCACCGAGCGCAGCTTCCTGGCGACAAGCTGGGAACCCACAGGCACGACTGTCGCAACATAGGTCTCGATGATGGACTCGAGTATTCTGTTTCTCCTTGATTCTACATCACTTACGTTCATGGTACTCCGCCTTGTTAGCACTCATACATACTGAGTGCTAATTCGAGTTTACCGTCAGGTGGAAGGCTTGTCAAGCGTGATATACGGCAGGCAATCCACTTTGAGCGCCTCGGGGAGCCGCACGATCAGGCGGGTCATGCCGCCGCGCTCATCCTGGCTGAGGACTTCGCCCTCCGCCAGGATCCGGCTCAGGAGCCGGGTTCGATCCGCGGGAATGAGAACGGTGAGCGTCTCCCCCAGGAGCGCCAGCCGGCTTTGGATCTCCCCGAGGAGGGCCCCCGCGCCGTGCCCCGTTGTCGCGGACACGACCACGGACGGGGAAAAGGCCCGCTCGAGCGCGGCGAGCCGCCCGGAATCCCCGATCAAGTCCTGCTTGTTGAGCACGGTGATGATGGGCTTGTCTTCAAGCTCCAGCTCCGCGAGGACCTCCTCCACCGCCCCGGCATGCTCCAGCACCAGGGGATGGCTCGCATCGAGGACGTGCAGGAGCAGGTCCGCGTCTCGGGTCTCTTCCAGCGTCGCCTTGAACGCCTCAACGAGATGATGCGGCAGGTAGTGCAGGAATCCCACCGTGTCCGTCAGCACGATGTTCCGGCCGTCGGGCAGCCTGAGCCGCCTGGCGAGCGGGTCAAGCGTCGTGAAGAGCTGATCGCGCGCCCGGCTCGCCTCCCCGGTCAGCCGGTTGAGGAGCGTGGTCTTCCCCGCGTTCGTGTACCCGACCAGGGCGACCACGACGGTGCCGGTCTCCTTGCGTCTGGCCCGCACCGCGCCGCGCCGGACGGCCAGCTTGTCCAGCTCTCTCCCGAGCCGGCTGATGCGCTGCCGCACGCGCCGGCGGTCCACCTCCAGCTTCTGCTCGCCCGGACCCCGGGTGCCGATGCCGCCGCCCAGCCGCGAGAGCATGATGCCCTTTCCGACGAGCCGGGGCAGGAGGTAGCGCAGCTGCGCCAGTTCCACCTGCACTTTACCTTCCTGCGAATGCGCGCGCTGCGCGAAGATATCGAGGATAATCTGCGTCCGGTCCACGGTCTTGACGTTGACGATGTCCTCGATATTGCGCTGCTGGGCCGGCGAGAGCTCCTCGTTGAAGACGACGAGATCCGCCTGGTCGCGCTCCGCCACCTCCGCCAGCTCCGCCAGCTTCCCTTCTCCAAGGAACGTGCCGGCGACCGGCTGGTGGCGCTTGGCCGCCACCTCGCGAACGACGCGGCAGCCCGCGGATCGGGCCAGGTCGTTCAGCTCGGCCGCCTCGTCCTCGATGCGCCAGGGGACGCGGCTGTGGCGGAACCGGTTGTCCAGCTGAATCGTCACCAGAATGGCTCGTTCGGAGGTCATCGCGCGATTGCCGCCGCGGGCGCTCGCGCGCGGGAGGAAGAGGTCTGACTCACGAGAGTGCGGGCGCTTCGCCCAGCCGGGATGGGTACGCCTGCGAAACGCGCAAGAGATCCAGCACCCGTTGGGCCGTTTCCCAGGGGCGCTCCTCCCGGAACAGCTCGACCCACTCGATGCCGGGCGTCTGCCGGAACCAGGTGAGCTGGCGCTTGGCGTAGCGCCGGACACGCTGCTGCCAGATCGCGACCGTGTCCTTCAGGGTGGCGTGGCCCGCGAGGTACCCCTCCAGGTCCGCCAGCCCGTGCACCTGGCGGGCGGTGTGCGACAAGGGCCGGCGGAGGATGTGCCTGGCTTCGTTCACGACCCCTTCCTCATAGATCATGCGGCTGACCCGCAGATCAATCATTTTGTACAGTTCGGCTCGGTCCCGCAGGAGGCCGATGACCCGGATCTGTCCGTCCAGGCCTTCGACGCTCGCGTCCCGCTGCCAATCCGAGAGCGGCCGCCCGCTGACCGCGAACACTTCGAGCGCCCGGACGATCCGCCTGGCGTCATTCGGATGGATGCGCGAGGCGGCCGGCCGGTCCACGGCTCTAAGACGGCTGTACATCGCGGGCGCGCCTTCATGCGCCCAGGCCTCCCAGAGCTGCTCGCGGATTCTCCGGTTGGCCGGCGGCGCATCGCAGAGCCCCTCCAGTAGCGCCTTGACGTAGAGCCCGGTCCCGCCGACGATCAGAGCGGACTTGCCGCGGCTCATGATGTTGTGCAGGGTGGGAATCGCGAGGCGGTGGTACTGGCCGACGCTGAAGGGCTCTTCCGGCTCGACGCACTCGACCAGGTAGTGCGGCACCTGGCGGCGCTGGGCATGGCTGGGCGCCTGGGTGAGAATCGGCATGTCCCGATAGATCTGCATCGAATCGCAGGAGAGGATCTCGGCGCCCAGGACCTGCGCCAGTTCCACCGAGACCGCTGTTTTTCCGACCGCCGTCGGCCCGACAAGCGCGACGATCCGCTCCATGCCGCCTCTCAGCGCTTCCGCTTCCTATTTAGCAGACGATAGAAGGTGGAAGGTAGAAGATAGAGCACGCAATTCTTTTCTACCCTCTACCTTCCATCTTCCACCTTCCATCTTCCACCTTCCACCTTCCATCTTCTACCTTCCATCTTCTACCTTCAACAATGACCCGTCTCTTGCAATGTATGAACCGAATAACGTATGCGGCAGCGCCCGATCAATGTTTACTGTCACGACATGCCCCCGCAGGTCGGCGGGATGCTCGATGACCACCCCGTGGTTGCCGCGGGTCCGCCCGAACCATTGTCCCGCAAGCCGGCCCGGCCCTTCAACCAATATTTCGGTCTCCCGGCCCTCGTAGCCCCGGTGCGCCTGAAGGGACAGCTCGTCCTGGATGACCAGGAGCCGGAGGTGGCGTGACTCTTTCACGTCCTGGGGCACGTCGTCCTCGCGCGCGGCCGCGTCCGTGCCCGGCCTCGGCGAGTACTTGAAAATATACGCGCTGTCATAGCGCGCCTCTTGCATCAGCCGGATGGTCGCCTCGAAATCCTCATCCGTTTCGCCGGGAAATCCCACGATGATGTCCGTCGAGAGGCTGATGCCGGGAATCCTGGCCCTCAGCTGATCGATTTTACGCAGATACGCATCGGCCGTGTAGCCCCGCCGCATCGCCCGCAGAATCCGGTTCGACCCGGACTGGACCGGCAGATGCAGCCACTCGCACACCGTCAGGCACTCCGCCATCGCCTCGAACAGCCGCTCATTCGCGTCAAACGGATGGCTCGTCGTAAACCGCACCCGGATGGGGGCTGCGACCGAGCCCGGGTACCCCGCCGGAGGCGGGGTGGGCGAAGGGAGTGCCGCGTGCCGAAGGTGCGCGGCCACCCCGCCAGATGTCAGACCCAATTCTCTTACCGCACCATCGATCCGCCGAAGCAACGCCGGAAAATCCAGCAGCCCCTCAGGATCCTCCTCCAGCATCCTGAGCCGCCCCAGCGGCCCCCGGTAGCCGCTGCCGTCGGGAAACCGTTTCCCGTACGAATTCACGTTCTGTCCCAGCAGCAGGACTTCCCGGTACCCGGCTTCGGCGAGCGAGCGGATCTCGCGGATGATCTCCTCCGCCGGCCGCGACACTTCCTGCCCCCGCGTCTTCGGCACGATGCAGTACGTGCACGCCTTGTCGCACCCCTCCATGATCGTCACGTACGCCCGCACGTCCCGTCTCCGGTAGTCACCCGCCGGCCTCGCATCGAGCGG
>Ga0214471_10003645_pt1 | contig 11903 bp, 9 predicted proteins | sample RVTome_5_FD_207665 | JGI IMG/M metagenome (GOLD analysis project Ga0214471, IMG submission 207665) | Soil microbial communities from uranium-contaminated site in the Upper Colorado River Basin, Wyoming, United States - RVT142D155 | ecosystem: Environmental > Terrestrial > Soil > Contaminated >... | reverse complement strand
CGCATCGCCCAATAGAAGGAGGTGCCGGCGCCGCGCACCACGGCTTCGACGCGCGCCAGGGATTCGGCGTCGAGGGATTTCCGGGTCGACGTGCGGGCGTCTTCCATGCCGCTATGGATACACGACGCCGGCCGCGGCGTCATCCGTCGGCGGCCGGGGCGGCGCCGTATTGGCGCCCTTTCCAGGCGCCGCCGCGCCCACGCCAGGTGCGGATCGCCGACGACAACGTCATTAGCATATAGAGCAATGCCGCCAGAGGCAGCGTCAGGCCCCAGGCGGCCGGCAGGCCGTAGAGGCGCAGCGTCGGCGCGAACGCCATCGGCATCATCCCCCACCACACGGCAAGCCCGGCGGCAACGCTCGGCCAGCCGCCGCCGAGGACGCCAACGGCGGCCAGCGGCGGCGCCAGATAGACGACGGCAAGCGCCGCCACCATGCCGATCAGCGCCAGGGACGAATTGCCGAGCTGCTCGAACGCCGTGCGGGCCACCATGTCCCACACGTCGCCGAGGGTGTCGTAGCGGCGCAGGCTTTTGACGCCGGCGGCAAGCCCGAGCCAGATGGCGCCTTGTCGCTTGACGCGGGCGGCGAGCGCGCAGTCGTCAATCAGGCGGTCGCGGATCGTCTCGACGCCGCCGATCGCGCGCAGTGCCGACCGCCGCACTAGCATGCAGCCGCCGGCGGCGGCGGCCGTCGTCCGCGCGCGGTCGTTGACCCACGGGAATGGGTAGAGCTTCTGGAAGAAGAACACGAAGGCCGGGATCAGCAGCCGTTCCCAAAACCCGTCGCAACGCAGCCGCGCCATCAGCGACACCAGATCCAGGCCGTCGCGCTCGGCCTTGCCTACCAGGCGCCGCAAGCTCTCTGCATCGTGTTCGATATCGGCGTCGGTGAACAGCACGTAGGCGGCGTCGGCGTGGCCGGCGTCGGCGGCGTCCAGTCCCTGCTTCACCGCCCACAGCTTGCCGGTCCAGCCGGCCTGCAGAGGCTGCGAGCGGATCACCGTTAGCCGCGCATCGCGGCCGGCCGCCTCGGCAGTGCCGTCGTCGCTCATGTCATCGACGACAATCACGGCGAGGTCGCCCGGATAATCCTGGGCCAGCAGGGAGCCGACCGTGGTACCGATGGTAGCAGCTTCATTTCGGGCCGGGATCACCGCCACTACCTCGGGCCACGCCGCGAGCTCCGGCGCCGCCGCCGGCAGCATTTGGTCGGCGCGCCAAAAGCTGCCGCGGAAGCCGAGCAGCCCGATCCACGCCGCCACGGGCAGGAACGCGAGGACGGAGAGACCGCTGTCAAACATCGCCCGTCACAACAGCGCCCCTACCACCCCCTTGACGCAGCAGGCGAGGAACCCGCCCTTGCTCAGCCGCACGCGCCGGGGCCCGAGCGGGTCGCGACGGCGCAACAGCCCGCACAAACGCTCCGCGATCGCCAGGATGGCCGCCGATTCCATCGCCAGGCGCCGGCTCGCGAGGCCGCCGGGAAGCGGCTTGGCATCCTTCAGCAGCGCCTCGGTGGCATCGAGGGTGCGATCAAGCACGCGGCGCAGCGCCGGCGACGCCCGGTCGGCCGCCAGCGCCGTCACCTCGACGCCGGCCTCGGCCATCCAGTCCATCGGCAAATAGACGCGATCGAGTTTCAGGTAGTCTTCCTTGCAGTCCTGCAGGTGATTGATCACCTGCAGCCCCATGCACAACGCGTCGGAGGCCGCGTAGCCGTCGCGGGAGCCGCCGTGCAGGTCGAGCAGGTACCGCCCGACCGGCGCCGCCGACAGCACGCAGTAGCCCATCAGGTCGTCCCAGTCCTTGTAGCGAAGTTTGGTCGCGTCCAGTTTGAAGGCGGCGATCAAATCGACGCAGTGATCGGCGACGACACCCGTGTCGGCGAGGCTGTCGCGCATCCGGTGCGCGGTTTGGTAAGCGCGATCGGCGGCGTCGCGGCCGAGCAGCGCCTTCTCGAATCCATCGAGGCGGCGCACCTTTTCGCCGGCGTCGAGTCCGGGGTTGTCGGCGATGTCGTCGATGGCGCGGGCGAAACGGTAGAAGACCGCGATGTGGGGGCGCAGCCGCGCCGGCAGCAACCACGACCCGACGGGAAAGTTCTCGTAGGCCGCGTCCTTGCCCGACGGGGTTTCGACTGTCTGCCGCAGGTCATCGGTCATTGATTTTCGGCCCTCGTCGCCGCCGACCGCCGGACGGGGTGGCAACAACGACGGCGCGCGCCGCGCCGCCTGTTCCAGCGCGCCATCAGGTATTGGCTTGGATCCTTTTCCGTATTTCCGTCAGCAGCGCGCCGAGGTTGCCGTCGTGTTGCTGGATGAACGAAGCGAATTCCGACTTCTGGGTTTGCACCATGCTGATGCCCTCGACGATCACGTCGACGATCTTGAATCCGCCCGGCTTGCCGCGCACCCGCCAGGCGATCTTGATCGGCTGGACGCCGTCGACGCGTTTGATCGTCGAATAGACGAGGGTGTCGTTTTCACCCCGCACTTCCGCGTGCTCGATTTCCAGCGTTTCGCCGGCGTACTTGTAGAATCTCTCGGCGTAGGTGGCTACCATCAAGTCCTCGAAAAGCTTGAGGTATTCGCTCTTTTCCTGTTCCGAGGCGCGCGGCCAGTGACGGCCGAGGACGAACCGGGCGATGCCGGGGATGGCAAAGTTGTCGAGCATCAAGGTGCGGAACCGCTTTTCCCGTTCGCCCTTGGCAAGGTCCTTGACGGTCAGCGAAGCGATCGCTTTCTCGGCAAGCGTCTTGATGAAAATCTTGGTGCCGTCGCTGTACTCGTCGGCGCGGGCGGCATTCGGCAACCCGTCGCCGGCCGCGACGGCAACCATCAACAGAGAAGCCACCCCGGCACTCAGGAATTTCCGCCGTCGCAACATCGTGTTTTCTCCCGTCGCCTCGGCACGCCCGTCGGCACCGATCATTGCGCGGTCATCGGCAAGGACGCTTCGGACGGCGCCGCGGGGTATAAAGACTCCCGAAGGCGAGCAAGAAATCAAGGACAGAATTGAAACCCGGCGTGAATGCCCGTAACCGCTTGTCCGGCGGCCGTTTCCATCGTCAGGCCGTGACGTACTTGTCGCGAAACTCGCCGCGCGCCGCCATGTACCACGTCGGTTCGGGCGGCCACCACCAGAGCTTGTCGTGAGCATCGCCGGGGTAAGCTTCGCTGAAGTTCTTCTTCGCCGCCGCCGTCAGATACCGCGACGCGCCTTTACCGACCGCGTTGTAGCCGGTCTGGGACGCCAGCAGGCCGCCGGCGCCGGGCAGATAGACATACTTTAGGAATTCGTAGATTTGCTCGAAGTTGCGGGCGCCGGCCGGAATCGCCAAGCCGTCGAGCCACGACAACGCGCCTTCCTTCGGTGCCATGTAAGTCACTGGCTTGCCTTCTGTTTTCAGCCGTAGCGCCGGCCCCGCCCAAGTCTGGCCGAGAACCACGCTGTTCTGCATGAAGCCTTCGATCTGCGAATTGGCGTCCGTCCAGAATTGCCTGAGCCATGACTTGCGCTCGACGGCATACTTGGTGATTTCGCCCCAAATCTTGCGCATGGTCGCCTCGTCTTTGTAAGTGGCGAGCATGCGATCCGACGGCAGCTTGCCGATGGCATCGAGGTACAGGCCGATGCCCACCAACATCGAGGATGGCCGCCCCATGACGCTGCCCTTCATCTCGGGAAGCCAAAGATCGCCGTAGCTGAGCTTGCCGTACTCGCTCGACCATTTGTCGGTGCGCCAAGCCAGCGCCTCGGTGCCCCAGAGATAAGGCATGTGGTAAATGCCGCCGTCCCAGGTCCAATGGTCGGTCGAGCCTTTGAGCATCTTCTCATCGATGTTGTTCACCGGCACCCGTTTCATGTCGAATGGCTGCAGCAGCTTCAACGGCTCCCACTGACGAGCGCTCAGCGACGGCACGCTGACGAGGTCGAAGCCGCGGCCCTTGGTCGCCTTGACCTTGTTGACGAGTTCGGCATCCGAGCCGTAGGGCGTGTGATTGACCTTGATTCCGGTGCGCTTCTCGAACCGGCTGACGAACAGCTTCGGCAGATAGTCGGAGCGCATCAGCAGCGCGATCTCGCCCGACGACGAAAAGGCGTCGCGGACCAGCCATGGACCAGCGCCGATGACCGCGCCCGCCGCCCAAGCGTATCGCAACAGATGCCGACGGCTGAACCGCCGGGCCGCGAGGAGAGTCGCGTCAGGACCGGCGTGGGATCGTTTTTTTGTTTTCATTTCACAGACTTCCACGGAAGGCCGCCAATACCCTGGCGGCCCGGTGGGACGAAAATTCGCGGCCGCGAGGCGCGCGTACCGTTGATAGCCTATGTCCGAGATAAGGCAAGACAAAGGCAATGAACGATCCGGCCGACCGCTTTTTGATCGCCCGCGAGTGGTCCGCCGGAATTATCCATCAATTTACCGATTTGCGCGGAAAGGTCCATATCCGGCGTGCCGCCGGGCTAGAAGCGGTCGACGCGGAACGGCCGGAGGTCGATGTTGGGCGCCCGCCCGGCGACCAGGTCGGCGACGATCTCGCCGGTTTTCGGGCCGGCAGTCAGGCCGACGTGCTGGTGGCCGAAGGCGAAGATCACGTTCGAAAAATTCGGCGCGCGGCCGATCACCGGCAGGCTGTCCGGCAGCGTTGGCCGTAGGTTCGACCATTCGCTGACGGTCGAGGTGTCGATGGCGGGCAGCATCCTCTTGGCGTGCCGGGCCAGCACCTGCCAGCGGCTGGGGTTGGGCTCCGCCGCCAAGCCGCCGTACTCGGCGGTGCCGGCGATGCGGATGCCGACGTCCATCGGCGTCGCGATCACCATGTAGTCGGAGGTGAACACCGGCACGCTAAGGCTGACTCCCGGGTTGGCGATGGTGACGTGATAGCCGCGCTCGCCTTCGATCGGCACGCGGTGGCCGAGGCGCGCCGCCAGCCTGCCCGACCAGGCGCCGGCGGCGATCACCAGCGTCTCGACATCGAGCGGCCCCGTGTCGGTGACCAGACGCGTGACGGCGTCGGCGCCGAGATCGAGATCGCGCACCTCGCGCTGCAGGATGCGGCCGCCGGTGGCCTGGAAGGCGTCAGCCAGCGCCTTGACCAAACCCATCGGCTCGGTGGCGTGGCCGAGGTCGGGCAGGAAGTAGCCGCAGGCGAAAATCGGCGCCAGCGCCGGCTCACGCTCGCGGATCTCGGCGGCGGTCAGTGGTTGCGGCCTGGTGCCGCGCTCGCGCCTGAGCCGCCACGCCGGCTCGTCGGCGGCCATCGACTTCTCGCTTTCATAGACGTACAGGGCACCGCGGCGCCGGATCAGTCCCTCGGCGGCGGTGCCGCGGGCGAGCTTGAGGTGCTGCTCCGGCGACGCCGCCAGCAGCGGCGCCAGCGCGTCGGCGATTGCCGCCACCCGTCGCGGCTGGCCGGCGGCCGCGAAGCGGGCCAGGAACGGCAACAGCCGCGGCAGGTGCCGCCAACGGATGGCGAGCGGCCCGAGCGGGTCCAAGATCCACCCCGGCACCCGCCAGATGCCGCCCGGCAGCGACAGCGGTACAAAGGAGTCGCTGGAGAACATGCCGGCGTTGCCCTTCGAGCAGCCCTCGCCCGGCGGCAGCCGGTCGACCACCGTCACCGCGTGGCCCTGCCGGATCAGATTGAGCGCGCAACTGACGCCGACGATACCGGCGCCGATGACGGTGACGTTGTGGGCGCGAGAGCCCGCCGGACGATCAGTCATCGCATCAGCCGCCGTAGACCGGCGTTCGCCATTCCGCGTGATCGTCGGATTCGCCGCGCACCAGGGAGAAATAGCGCTTCTGCACCGCCATGGTCAGGTGCCCCAATTCGCCGCTGCCGACCGGATGGCGGTCGATACTGAAAATCGGCAGGATCTCGTGGCCGGTGCCGCAGAAGAACGCCTCTTCGGCGGCGTAGAGCTCGCTGCGGCCGACGTCGCGCTCGACCACGGAGCAGTCGAAAGTCTCCGGAAAGATCTCGATCAGGGTGCGGCGGGTGACGCTTTCGAGTATGTCGCTGGTCAGCGAGGGGGTGATCGGCACGCCGTCGCGGACTAAGACCACGCACGCCCCGGGGCCTTCCGACACCTTGCCGGCCGCGGTCAGCAGGATGACGTTGTCGTAGCCGTCGGCCTTGGCCTGCAACCAGGCCAGCCGGCTGTTGTTGTAGTTGGCGACGCATTTGATGCGCGGCGGCAACGAATGGTCGGCGATCCTGGCCCACGAGCTGACGGCGCAGTGGGCACCCTTGTTGCCCCGGCCGCGGCCGCCGCGCGGCGTCGCCGCGATGGCCATACGCACCGGCCCGGTGGCCGTCATTTCGCCGTCGGGCTCGTCGACGAAGGCGTACAGCCGGACATAGGTATCCTCGCGCGCGCCGTTGGCGCGAATCAGCTCGAGGATGGCGTCGCGCATGCGCTCGACGGTGAACCTTTCGGCGAACCGCATCACCTTCATGGAGAACCGCATCCGCTCCAGGTGTTCAGTAAGGCGGAACAGGAACATCTCGTTCCGGGCCTGGTTCCAGTAGCCGCGGATGCCCTCGAACACGTTGGTGGCGTACTTGACCGCCGGGGACAGGATGTGGATGCGGGCGTCGGCGGCGGGCACTACCTTGCCGTCGAGGCTCATGTATTTGACGTCGCTCACCGCAAGTCCTCCGCTGGTTGCCAGGATTTCGGGGCGGCGATCGGAATCTGGTTTTGCCGCCCCATCGCCAATGTATAGAATACCCTACGACCGGTCGACGGCGGCGAATGGGCATGCCGCTGCGGCGGACGCAGAAACAGGGAGGAAACATTCCATGCGATTTACCAAGGTACTCGTGGCGGGCATTGCGTTGGCGCTGATCGCCGCGGTCGGCGGGCCGTCCGACGTCGGGCGCGCGCAAGCCCAGGAGATGAAGTTCTTCAAGATCGCCAGCGGTGCCGCCGGCGGCACCTATTTCCCGATGGCCGGCATCCTCTCCAACGCCGTCAGCAACCCGCCGGGCTCGCGCCCGTGCGAGAAAGGCGGCGCGTGCGGTGTTTCCGGCCTGGTCGCCATCGCCATGTCGGCCAACGGGTCGGTCGCCAACGTCAACTCGATCCAGTCCGGCGCCATCGATTCCGGCTTCTCGCAGTCGGACGTCGCCTATTGGGCCTACACCGGCACCGGCGTGTTCGAGGGCAAGCCGCCGCTGAAGAAGCTTCGCATGCTGGCCAACCTGTTCCCCGAGCACATCCACGTGGTGGTGCGCAAGGACAGCCCGTTCAAGAAGGTCACCGACCTCAAAGGCAAGCGCATCGGCATCGGCCTGCAGGCGTCCGGTGCCAAGGTCGGCGCCGTGCTCATCCTCGAAGCCCACGGCATGAAGGAAAACGTCGACTACAAGGCCGAGTACCTCAACAGCCAGCAGTCCATCGACCGCATGCGCGACAACCAGCTCGAGGCGATGATTACGGTCACCGGCTATCCGCAGGCGGCGATCAGCGAGCTTGCCACCTCGGTCGGCGGCCGGCTGATCGCGATCGGCAAGGCCGAGCGCGACGCGGTGAAGAAGAAGGCGCCGTTCTACGCCGACGGCATCATCCCGAAGGGCACCTACCAGGGCATCGACGACGACGTGCAGACGCTGACCGTCGGCGCCCAGTGGCTGGTCAGCGCCGACACCGACGAGAAGCTGATCCACGACATCACCGCCGCGCTGTGGAACAAGAACAGCCGCAAGCTGCTGGACAACGGCCACGCCAAGGGCAAGGCGGTGCAGTTGAGCACCGCGCTCGACGCCGTCGGCATCCCGATGCACCCCGGCGCCGCCAAGTTCTACAAGGAAAAGGGGATGAAGGTCCCCGAATTCAAGTAAGCGGGTTCGGGTCAAGACGAAGCGATTTCCGGCCGGCGGCGCCATTGGGCGCCGCCGGTCGGTCGTTGCCGCGCCGGCGGGCATGACGCGCCCGCAGCGGCCGGCGTCAAGGGGGATATTCGACCGATGGCGCGGATCGACCTCAAGAAGGCCGAGGCGCTGGAGCACGAGTACGATCCGGAAATGCACTTCCGGGCCGTGGTGCCGCCGACACGATTCCTGGTCGTCGGCCTGCTGGTGGCATTGTCGTCGTTCCACTATTACACCGCCGGGTTCGGCATCCTGCCGGAGCACTGGCACAAGGGCGTGCATCTGGGCTTCGTGCTCGGCCTGATCTTCCTCGTCTTCGGCTATTCCAAGCAGGTCAACGACGCGCCGCCCGATCCGGCGTGGTGGCGGCCCGGCAACGTGCCGTTCTACGACTGGGTGTTGTTCGCGGCGGCGGTGTTCTGCTCGCTTTACCTGCCGGTGACGCTGGAATCGCTGACCTTCCGCATCGGCAACCCGAACGCCACGGATGTCGTGGTCGGCACCGTGATGATCGCGCTGGTGCTGGAGGCGACGCGGCGGGCGATGGGGCTGGTGCTGCCGATCATCGTCGGCATCTTCATCCTCTACGCCATCTTCGGGCCCTACGCGCCGGGGGTGCTGGTGCATCCCGGCAATACCTGGCCGGGCTTCATCAGCCACGTCTACATGACCACCGAAGGCATCTATGGCATCCCGGTAAAGGTGGTTTCGACCTTCGTCTTCCACTTCGTGCTGTTCGGCGTGATCGCCACCCGCATGGGCCTCGGCCAGTTCTTCATCGACCTCGCCCAGTGCGTCGCCGGCCGCTACGCCGGCGGACCGGCCAAGGTCAGCGTGCTGTCGTCGGCGATGTTCGGCACCATCTCCGGCTCCTCCATCGCCAACACGGTCACCACCGGCTCGCTGACCATCCCGGCGATGAAGCGGGCCGGCTATCCGGCCCACTTCGCCGGCGCCGTCGAGGCCGCCGCCTCCACCGGCGGCCAGATCACGCCGCCGATCATGGGCGCCGCGGCGTTCGTGATGATGGAGTTCCTCGAGGTCAGCTATCTCACCATCATCACCGCCGCCATCGTGCCGGCGTTCATGCACTTCCTCGGCGTCTTCACCATCGTCCACCTGGAAGCCAAACGCCTCGGCCTCAAGGGCACGCCGGCCGCCGAGATGCCGAAGCTGTGGCCGGTGATCCGCGACGGTTGGCCGAACCTGATCCCGCTGATCACCCTGGTCACCATCATCGTCCAGGGCTACACGCCGTTCATGGCGGCGTTCTGGGGCATCACCGCCTGCATCGTGGTCGGCTTCATCAATCCCCGCAACCGGCTGACCATCCCGAAGCTCATCGACGCCTTCCAGCTCGGCGCCAAGTACGCGCTCGCCGTCGGCGCGGCGGCGGCAGCGGTCGGCATCATCGTCGGCGTCGTCACCATCACCGGTGCGCCGTTCCGCATCTCGTTCATGGTCACCCAGGCGGCGGCCGCCACTTCCGAGGGCGTGCTGGCGCTGCTCGACCTGCTGCCGTTCCAGACGTTCGAGATCGGCCAGCTGACGTTGTTCTTCTCGCTGATCTTCATCGCCGTCGCCTGCGTCGCCCTCAGCGCCGGCATCCCGACCACGGCGCTCTACATCATCGTCGCCTCGATCGCCGCGCCGGTGCTGGTGCAGCTCGGCATCGCGCCGATCGCGGCGCACTTCTTCGTGCTGTTCTACGGCGTGCTCGCCGACATCACGCCGCCGGTGTGCACGTCCGCCTACGCCGCCGGCGCCATCGCCGGGGCGAATCCGTTCAAGACCGGCATGACCGCGTTCCGGCTCGGCAACGCCAAAGCCCTGGTGCCGCTGGTGTTCGTGTATTCGCCGTCGATGCTGATCGTCGTCGACGGCTTCACCTGGGAGCAGTTCCTGACCTCGTTCGTCACCTGCTCGATCGGAGTGATCCTGCTCGGCGCGGCGCTGACCGGGCACCTGCTGGCGACGATCCCGGTGGTGCAGCGGCTGGTGCTCGGGTTCGCGGCGCTGCTGCTGGTGACGCCGGGGCTGCAGACCGATCTCGTCGGCATCGCCATCTGCGTGCCGGTGCTGCTGCTGCAGGCGGCGGCGTTCCGCCGCCGGCGCGGGGCGCGGCCGGCGCGCGTCGCGAGGCCGTCGGGCTGACGGCCAAGCGGATTTCCTTGTTGAAGGGCGTGGCCGGAACGCCCACTATTGAAAACGACAGGCGCCCTGCAACCCAGGCAACCCAGGCAACCGCCCGCATGTCCCTCGACCCCTACTTCTCGCCCGGCGACGGCGGCGACACGGCGTTCACCGTCGAGGCGCCGAAGATCAAGTTCGGCCCCGGCGCCCTCGCCGAGATCGGCGCCGACGCCCGGGCGCTGGGCATGACCCGCGTCGCGCTCTACACCGACCAGACGGTGGCCAAGCTCAAGCCGGTCGATACCGCGGTGAAGTCGCTGAAGGCCGCTGGCGTCGACGTCGCCCTCTACGACGCCACCGAGGTCGAACCCACCGACCGTTCGTTCAAGGCCGGCACCGCGTTCGCCAAGGACGGCCGCTTCGACGGCTTCGTCTCGGTCGGCGGCGGCTCGGTGATGGACACCTGCAAGGCGGCGAACCTCTATTCCACCTACCCCGACGACTTCCTCGCCTACGTCAACGCGCCGATCGGCCAGGCGAAGCCGGTGCCGGGGCCGTTGAAGCCGCACATCGCCTGCCCGACCACCTTCGGCACCGCCTCCGAATGCACCGGCATCGCCGTCTTCGACCTGCTCGAGAAGGAGCTGAAGACCGGCATTGCCAACGGGCGGCTGCGCCCCAATCTCGGCGTCCTCGACCCGACGGCGCTCAAGACGCTGCCGCGGCCGATCGTCGCCGCCAACGGCTTCGACGTGTTCAGCCACGCGGTCGAGAGCCTGACCGCGCGCCCGTTCAGCCACCGCCCGGCGCCGGCGGACTCGACCAAGCGCCCGCTCAGCCAGGGCGCCAACCCCTACAGCGACCTCGCCTGCCTGGAGGCGATCCGGCTGATCGGCGCCAACCTGGTCGACGCCGTCAACGACGCCGACAACTCGGCCGCCCACGAGCCGCTGATGTTCGCCGGCATGCTGGCCGGCATCGGCTTCGGCAACGCCGGCTGCCACGTGCCGCACGGCATGTCGTACGCGGTCGCCGGCCTGGTGCGCGGCTACACGGCGCCGGGCTGGCCCAGCAACCACCCGATGGTGCCGCATGGAATCTCCGTCATCGTCAACGCGCCGGCGGTGTTCCGCCTCACCGGCCCGGCCTGCCCGGAGCGGCACCTGAAGGCGGCCAAGGCGATGGGCGCCGACACCGAAGGCGCCGACCCCGACGACGCCGGCGACGTGCTCGCCGACCGGGTGATCGCCATGATGAAGGCGACCGGCATTCCCAACGGCTTGCGCGGCGTCGGCTACTCCGAGGACGATCTCGACGACCTCACCGACCGCGCGTTCCCGCAAAAACGCCTGCTCGACAACGCGCCGCTTGCCATCGACCGCGACGCGTTGAAGGGCCTGTTCCGCGACGCGCTTTCGTACTGGTAGATGCGCCGCTCCGTTCCGTCCCTTGGCCCGTCCCTCATCGCGCCCGACGTGATCGAGCGACTTAAAGCCGCCGCCGGCAACGGCGGCTTCATCGACGACGCCAAGGCCATCGAGCCCTACGTCAAGGACGAACGCGACCTCTACCACGGCGCCACGCCGCTGGTGCTGCGGCCGAATACGACCGCCGCCGTCGCCGCCATCGTCAAGATCTGCAACGCGGCCGGCGTCGGCGTGGTGCCGCAAGGCGGCAACACCGGCTATTGCGGCGGCTCGGTGCCAAGCGACAGCGGCGGCGAGATCGTGCTGTCCCTGGCCCGCCTCAACCGCATCCGTAACCTCGACGCCGCTAACCACGCCATCACCGTCGAAGCCGGCTGCATCCTCGCCGACGTGCAGAAGGCGGCCGACGACGCCGGGCTGTTGTTCCCGCTCAGCCTCGGCGCCGAGGGCTCGTGCCA
>Ga0214471_10003644_pt1 | contig 11905 bp, 9 predicted proteins | sample RVTome_5_FD_207665 | JGI IMG/M metagenome (GOLD analysis project Ga0214471, IMG submission 207665) | Soil microbial communities from uranium-contaminated site in the Upper Colorado River Basin, Wyoming, United States - RVT142D155 | ecosystem: Environmental > Terrestrial > Soil > Contaminated >... | reverse complement strand
TTCGTCGGCATGGTGGAAGCGCCGCTCTTCGTGCGGCCGTACCTGAAGGAGATGAGCCGGGGCGAGCTCTTCATCGTGATGACCGGCGGCATGGCGGGGATCGCGGGCACGGTGATGGCGCTCTACGCGGCGATCCTCGGCCCGGTGCTGCCGGACGCGATGGGCCACATCCTGTCGGCGTCCATCATCAGCGCCCCCGCCGCGATCCTGGTCGCGGCGGTGATGGTGCCGCCGCGCGGCGCGCCGACTTCCGGCCGGCTCGTCCCGCCGCAGCAAGCGCGCAGCAGCATGGACGCGGTGACGCGCGGCACGCTCGACGGGCTGCAACTCCTGCTCGCCATCGTGGCGATGCTGATCGTGCTGATCGCGCTGGTCACGCTCGCCAACCTCGCGCTCGGGTTGTTGCCGCAGTGGGGCGGGACGCAGGTCACGCTGCAGCGCATGCTGGGATACGCGATGGCGCCGCTGGTCTGGCTTGCCGGCGTGCCCGCGTCCGAAGCGGTCACCGCCGGGGCACTGATGGGAACCAAGACCGTGCTTAACGAGTTCATCGCCTACGCGGACCTGGCGCAGCTCCCGTCCGATGCGCTCAGCGCGCGCAGTCGGCTCATCATGACCTATTCCTTGTGCGGCTTCGCCAATTTCGGCAGTCTCGGCATCCTGATCGGAGGAATGGCGGCCATGGTCCCGGAGCGGCGCGACGAGATCGTCGCGCTCGGGCTGCGCTCCATCGTGGCCGGCACCCTCGCCACGTTGATGGTGGGAGCCGTGGTCGGCATGCTTGTTTGAGGAAATCCCCCCGCGCTACGCGCGTCCCCCTTTGCCAAAGGGGGAGTCAGGGGGATTTTGCCACCCCCCTTTGCCAAAGGGGGGGATAGGGGGTGCTACGGCTCCCCCTCTAGGAAAGGGGGGGATAGGGGGTGCTACGGCTCCCCCTCTAGGAAAGGGGGGGATAGGGGGTGCTACGGCTCCCCCTTAGACAAAGGGGGGATAGGGGGGATTTGGTAACGAGGTGAAGGGGAAAATTCTTGAGCAAGATCATCGAAGTGAAAACCCACCCGGTGTCGGTGCCGCTTGAGCACACGCTGTGGACGGCCCAGGAGGAGCTCAAGGATTCGAGCATCATCCTGGTGGAGGTCCGTACTGACGACGGGATCGCCGGCTATGGCCAGATTCACGGCTCGCCGCAAAAGGCGATCTGCGAGTGGGTGGCGCGGTTCGGAGAAATCATCCGCGGCATGGAGGCGACCGCGAGCGTCGCGGTGTGGGAGAAACTCTTCGCGCTCACCTCGCCGCGGCCCGGGGGCATGGGGGGACGCGATGGGCTGCCGCCACCGCTGCCGCGCGGCGCCCGCCCCCAGGTCATGGCGGCGATCGCCGGCATCGACATCGCACTGTGGGACATCCGCGGCAAGAGCGCGGGACTGCCGGTGTACCGGCTGCTCGGCGCGGTGAAGCGGCCGATCTTCACCTACGCCACCGGCGGCTACTACCGTCTGGATGCACCCGACCGGAGCTACGCGGATGAGCTGGCCGGCTTCGTCGCCGCGGGATTCCGCGCGGTCAAGCTCAAGACGGGCGGCGGCACGGTCGCCGACGAAGCGAGACGCGTGCGCGCGGTGCGCGAGGCCGTCGGCCCGAACACCGCCCTGATGCTGGACATGAACGCCCCGTACGACCTCGCCGAATGCATCGATTTCGCGCGCGCGGTCGAGCCGCTGGACATCTTCTGGCTGGAGGAGCCGCTGCGCTGGTACCTGCAGCCGCCCGACTTCGTGCGGCTTGCCGCCGCGACGCGCATCCCGCTCGCGCACGGGGAGCGCGAGCTCACGCGCTTCACGGTGCGCGACTTCATCGCCTCGGGCGCAATCCGCTACGTGCAGTTCGATGCCACGCGTTACGGCGGCTTCACCGAGGCGCTGCGCGTTGCGGCGCTGGCGGAGCAGCACGGGGTCATGATCGCGCCGCACACCGCGCCCGAGCTGCACGCGCACCTGGTCGCGGCGTTCCCGCGCTCGAGCTACGGGGTGGAATCGCACGGCGACGCCGCCCGCGATCCGGTCTCCGCCGGATGCTTTCGCGAGCGCATCGAAGTCCGGGGCAGCCACGTGCATCTCAGCGACCGGCCGGGCTTCGGCGTCGAGATCGACTGGGAATTCGTCAAGCGGCATCGGGTGTGACCGCGATCGGGCCCCCAACCGTGCGCCGCCCGTTTATTATTGTGGAGCGAGGGGCCCGGCCATGCTGATCAACTGCGCCGCTTATCAGGACGGCAGCAAGCTCGCGGATATCCGCATCGAGGATATCCGCGGGTATCTCGGCATGCCCGGCTGCTTTGTCTGGGTGGCGCTCAAGGATGCGGTGCCGGAGGAGCTGGCGGAGATGCAGAGGCAGTTCGGGCTGCACGAGCTGGCGGTGGAGGACGCGAGCCACGGGCACCAGCGTCCCAAGCTCGAGGAGTACGGCGATTCGCTGTATGCGGTGGTACACACGGTCGAGGCGGCGGGGGATGAGCTCAATGTCGGCGAGATGAGCATCTTCGCCGGCCCGAACTACGTGTTGTCCGTTCGCAACCGCACCGAGCAGGGATTCACCAACGTGCGCTACCGCACGGAGCGCGAGCCGCACCTGCTCAAGCTCGGCTCGGGATTCGTGCTGTACGCGCTGATCGACGCGGTGGTGGACCGCTACTTCCCGGTGCTGGAGGGACTGGAGGACGAGCTCGATCGGCTGGAAGAACGCATGTTCGCCGGGCAGCCGTCACGCGAGAGCATCGAGGCGCTCTACGCGCTCAAGCAGAAGCTGACCACGCTCAAGCACGCTGCCGGACCCCTGCAGGAAACCACGGGCAAGCTCTATGGCGGGCGGGTGCCTGAAATCTGTTCCGGCACGCAGGATTACTTCCGCGACGTCTACGATCACCTGGTGCGGATCAACCAGTCGATCGACAGCCTGCGCGACATGGTCACTACCGCGATCTCGGTAAATCTTTCTTTGATCACCCTCCAGGAGAACGAGACCGTGAAGCGGCTGGCGTCCTATGCCGCCCTGGTCGCGGTGCCGACCATGATTGCGGGCGTCTATGGAATGAACTTCGACCACATGCCCGAGCTGACCTGGGCCTGGGGCTACCCCTTCGCCGTCGGGCTGATGGTGGTGCTGGACGGCTATCTCTTCTACCGCTTCCGCAAAGCCAGGTGGCTCTAGCGCGGGTTACTGAGCGAAGAACTCCTTCACCTTCTCCATCCAGGACCGGGCGCGCGGGTTGTGGCGGCCGGCGTCCTTCTGGTTGATGGCTTCCAGCTCGGCGAGCAGCTCTTTCTGCCGCGCCGTGAGATTCACCGGCGTCTCGACCGCGACGTGGCAGATGAGATCGCCGTGGCCCGTTGAGCGCACGCCCTTGATGCCCTTGCCGCGGAGACGGAACATCTGCCCGGTCTGGGTGCCCGCCGGCACCTTGACCTTGGCATAGCCGTCGAGTGTCGGGATCTCGATGTCGCCGCCGAGGGCGGTGGTGGTGAAGCTGATCGGCATCTCGCAGTGCAGATCGTTGTGGTCGCGCTTGAACACCGGGTGCGGCTTGAGATGGATCACCACGTAGAGATCGCCCGGCGGTCCGCCGTTCATGCCGGCCTCGCCTTCGCCCGACAGGCGGATGCGGTCGCCCTCGTCCACGCCGGCCGGGATTTTCACCGACAGCGTCTTGTGCTGCTTCACGCGCCCGGCTCCGCCGCAGGCCGCGCAGGGACTCGCCACGATCTTGCCGCTGCCATGGCAGCGCGGGCAGGTCTGCTGGATCGAGAAGAAGCCCTGCTGCATGCGCACCTGCCCGTGACCGTGGCAGGTCGTGCAGGTGGTGGGGGAGGTGCCGGGTTTCGCGCCGCTGCCGTGGCAGGTCGCGCATTCCTCCATCGCCGGGATGCGGATGCGCGTCTCGGAACCGCGCGCGGCGTCCTCGAGCGAGATTTCGAGGTTGTAGCGCAGGTCGGCGCCGCGATAGACGCTGGAACGCGTGCGGCCGCCGCCGAAGATATCGCTGAAGATGTCGCCGAAGGCATCCGCGAAGCTGCCGCCGAAACCCGCGCCGGCGCCCGCGGCCGCGCTCGAATCGACGCCCGCGTGCCCGAACTGGTCGTAGGCCGAGCGCTTGGAGCCGTCGGTCAGAATCTCGTAGGCTTCCTTGGCTTCCTTGAAGTGCTCCTCGGCCTTGGGGTTGTCCGGGTTGCGGTCCGGGTGCCACTTCATGGCGAGCTTGCGGTACGCCTTCTTGAGCTCCTCCTCGGAGGCGTCCCGGTTCACGCCCAGCACTTCGTAGTAATCGCGCTTCGCCATGGCTTCAGGATTGAGAAATGTGGATTGAGGTACGCACCAATAAGGATCGAGGGGAGGGCCTGCGCCTTCCCCTCAATCCTCGACCCTCAATCCTCGATCCTACTTTTTGTCTTTGACCTCGGTGTACTCCGCGTCCACGACGTTGCCTTCTTCCTTCTTGGCCTCTTCCGCGGCCTTCTCTGCGCCCGGCTGCTTGGCTTGCTCGTCCTTGTACATCCGCTCGGCGAGCTTGTGCGCGGCCTGCGCGAGCGCCTGCGTCTTGGCCTCGATCGCGGCCTTGTCCTCGCCCTTCAGCGCTTCCTCCGCATCCTTCAACGCGGCTTCGATCTTCGCCTTCTCGTCGGCTTCGACCTTGTCGCCGTGCTCCTTGAGCGTTTTCCTGACCGCGTGCACCATGTGATCGCACTGGTTGCGCGCCTCCACCAGCTCGTGCGCCTTGTGGTCCTCCTCGGCGTGCTCTTCGGCATCCTTCACCATGCCCTGGATTTCCTGCTCGGTGAGCCCCGAGCTCGCCTGGATCTTGATCTTGTTTTCCTTGCCGGTCGCCTTGTCCTTGGCGGAGACGTGGAGGATCCCGTTCGCATCGATGTCGAAGGTGACCTCGATCTGCGGCATGCCGCGCGGCGCGGGCGGAATATCGGTCAGGTTGAACTGGCCCAGGCTCTTGTTGCCGCGCGCCATCTCGCGCTCGCCCTGGAGCACGTGGATCGTGACCGCGGTCTGGCTGTCGTCCGCGGTCGAGAACACCTGCTGCGCCTTGGTCGGGATGGTGGTGTTCTTCTGGATGAGCTTGGTCATCACGCCGCCGAGCGTCTCGATGCCGAGCGAGAGCGGCGTCACGTCGAGCAGCAGCACGTCCTTGACGTCGCCCTTCAGCACGCCCGCCTGGATCGCCGCGCCGACCGCCACTGCTTCGTCGGGATTCACATCCTTCCGCGGCTCGCGCCCGAAGAACTCCTTGACGCGGTCCTGCACCTTCGGCATGCGGGTCTGCCCGCCGACCAGGATCACGTCGGAGACGTCGCTCGCCTTGATGCCGGCGTCCTTGATCGCGACGCGGCACGGCTCGATGGTCCTTTCGATCAGGTCCTCGACCAGGCTCTCGAACTTGGCCCGCGTCACCTTGATCGCCAGATGCTTCGGTCCCGACTGGTCGGCCGTGATGTAGGGCAGGTTGATCTCGGTTTGCGCGCTGGACGAGAGCTCGATCTTGGCCTTCTCCGCGGCGTCCTTCAGCCGCTGCAGCGCGAGCATGTCCTTGCGCAGGTCGATGCCGCTGTCCTTCTTGAACTCGTCGCACAGGTGCTCGATCAGGCGCTGATCGAAATCCTCGCCCCCGAGGAAGGTGTCGCCGTTGGTCGAGAGCACCTCGAACTGGTGCTCGCCCTCGACGTTGGCGATCTCGATGATCGAGATGTCGAAGGTGCCCCCGCCGAGGTCGTAGACCGCGATTTTGCGGTCCTTTTTCTCCTGCTTGTCCAGCCCGAACGCGAGCGCGGCCGCGGTCGGCTCGTTGATGATGCGCTTGACGTCGAGGCCCGCGATGCGGCCGGCGTCCTTGGTCGCCTGGCGCTGCGAGTCGTTGAAGTAGGCGGGCACCGTGATCACCGCCTCGGAGACGGACTCGCCCAGGTAGTCCTCGGCGGTCTTCTTCATCTTGATGAGCACCTGCGCCGAGATCTCGGGCGGCGCCATCTTCTTGCCGCGCACTTCGACCCAGGCGTCCTTGTTGGCGGCCTCGGTAATCTTGAACGGCACCACCTTGATCGCCTTTTGCACTTCGCTTTCGGCGAAACGCCGGCCGATCAGCCGCTTGACCGCGTAGAGGGTGTTCCTGGGATTGGTGACCGCCTGGCGCTTCGCCGGCGCGCCGGTCAGGATCTCACCGTCTTCCATATAGGCGACGATGGACGGCGTGGTGCGCGCCCCCTCGGAATTCTCGATCACCTTGGGCTGGCCGTTTTCCATCACGGCCACGCACGAGTTGGTCGTTCCGAGATCGATACCGATAATCTTGCCCATGTTCTACCTCGTTAATTTCTCAACAGATTCGTCCTATTCCCGATATGGGGGTCAGCGCGGGGGATTCAATGGTCAGGCGCTCCCGCCGCGCGGCTTCGCAACCAGGACCAAGGCGGGGCGGATCACCCGGTCGTGCAGGAGATAGCCCTTCTGCAGCACCTGGACGACCGTGCCCGGCTCGGCATCCGCCTCCACCGTGCTGACCGCCTGGTGGCGGTGCGGATCGAACTTACTCCCCACCGGATTGATCTCGGCGAGGTTGAAGCGCTCGAACACGCCGGCGAGCTGCTTCAGCGTCAACTCCGCGCCGCCCCTCATGCTCTCGACCGACGCGTTTTCGGCGGCCAGCCCGGCTTCCAGGCTGTCCTTCACCGCGAGCAGCTCCGAGGCGAAGCTTTCGAGGGCGAATTTGTGCGCGCTGGCGAGCTCGCCCCGCGCGCGCTTGCGGATGTTGTCGGCTTCCGCCTTGGCCCGCAGCCACGCGTCGTGGTGCTCGGCGGCGGCGAGCTCCGCCTGCTTCAGCCGATCCTCGAGGCTGGTTGCCCCCGCGAGGGCGGCTTCATCCGCGACGGGCTGCTGAGCTTTCGGCGGGGCGGCCTGCGCACCGGGCGCAGCGAGCTCTCCGGCCGGAATCGCATTCGCATTGTTGGTCGCGTCCGGGGTGTCCTGCATCGTCCTCTCCACGCTAACCCTTTGAATGTTGGGCCGTACCTGCCCAGTTCAAGAGCCGAATCTCCAGCCTAAGCCATTGATTGGAATGAATGTTTACCCCTTGGCGCCCATTTGCAAGGCGCGCAGGCGCGACATCTCCAGCGATTCATGCGTCGCGTTGACCGACCAGCCCAGGAGGTTGCCCGCCACGATCTCGGCGAGCGCGTGCACCCAATCGTCGCGCTCGTTGAGACACGGAATGAAGTGGAATTCGCGCCCGCCGGACTTGAGGAATTCGCTCTTGCCCTCGATGGCGATTTCCTCGAGCGTCTCGAGGCAGTCGGCGACGAAGCCGGGGCAGATGACGTCCACCCGCCGGGTTCCGCGCTTGCCGAGATCCTCGAGCGTGTGGGCGGTGTACGGCTTGAGCCACTCCGCCCGGCCGAAGCGCGACTGGAACGTGACGCGGTATTGCTCCTCGCGCAATCCCAGCGCCTCCGCCAGCAGTCGAGCCGTCACCTGGCATTCGCAATGGTAGGGGTCGCCCTGGTCGAGGGTTGCGCGCGGCACGCCGTGAAAGCTCATCAGCAGGACATCCGGGCGCCGGTTCCTCGCCCAGTAGTCGCGCGCGCTCTGGGCGAGCGCCGCGATGTAGCCCGGGTGGTCGCAAAAGCCTCGCACCGTGCGCACCGACGGCTGGTTGCGCACCCCCTGCAGGAAGCGGAAGGCGGCGTCGAGGGCCGTGGCCGTCGCGCTCGCCGAGTACTGCGGGTAGAGCGGCACCAGCAGGATGCGGCTGCAATGCTGCGCTTTCAGCTCGCGCAATTTGTCGGGGATCGAGGGCGCACCGTAGCGCATCGCGTAGTCCACGACGAGCGGCAGGTGCTGCGCGCGCTCGCCGAGATGGCCGCGCAGCAGTGTCACCTGTCGCTCGGTATGGACCCGCAGGGGCGAGCCTTCGCTCATCCAGACCTGGGCGTAGCGTTGCGCGGAAGCCCGGGGGCGGGTGGTGAGGATGAAGCCGTGCAGTATCGGCCACCAGATGACGCGGGGGATCTCGACGACCCGCGGATCCGACAGGAATTCCCTGAGATAGGCCCGTACCGCCGCCACCGTCGGCGCCTCGGGCGTGCCGAGATTGATCAGCAGGACGCCGATGCGGGGTCGGGTCCCGTGCGAAAAGGGCGGCTCTGGAGCGTAGCGCGACATTCGCTACGCGGCTCAGCGTTGCGTGAGCAGGCTGGAGAGCAGCTTGGCCGTGATGTCGACGATGGGAATCACCCGCTCGTATGCCATGCGGGTCGGGCCGATGACGCCGACCGTGCCCACGACCTGGCCATCCACCTCGTAGGGCGCCGTGATCACGCTGCATTCGTCGAGCGGCGCGACGCCGGACTCGCCGCCGATGAAGATCTGCACGCCCTGCGCCCGGTTGGAAATCTCCAGCAGCTGGAGCAGGCCGGTCTTGCGGTCGAACAGCTCGAACAGCCTCCTCAGGTTGGCCATGTTGGAGGAGAGGTCCTGGGAGTCGAGCAGATTGCTCTCTCCCGAGATCACGACCTCCTCGGCCGATTCGCTGGCGGCGCTGCCCGCTTCCAGCGCCGCCGTCATGAGCTGCGTCATGTCCGCGGTGAGCTGCTTCAGCTCCTCGCGTATGCGGCGCCGGATCTCGTCGAAGGTGAGCCCGGCATAGTGCTGGTTGAGGATGTTTCCCGCCTCGATGAGCTCCGACGGCGAATAGCGCTTCTCGGTCAGCAGGATCCGGTTCTGGACGTCGCCTTCCGGCGTGACGAGGATCAGCAGTATGCGCGCGTCCGAGAGCCTCAGGAACTCGATGTGGCGGAAACCGGCGCCGCGCCGCGGCGTCATCACCATACCCGCGAAGTGCGTGAGGTCGGAGAGGAGCTGCGAGGCCGATACCACCAGCCGCTGAGTGCTCTCCGCGTGCAGCTGTCCCTCGAGCTGGCTGATCTCGACGGTATCGAGCGGCTTGATCTTCAGGAGGGTATCCACGAAGAAGCGGTAGCCGCGCGCGGTGGGCACCCGTCCCGCCGAGGTGTGGGGACTCGCGATGAAGCCCATCTCCTCGAGATCGGCCATCACGTTGCGGATGCTGGCCGGGGAAAGGTCGAGTCCGGAGTAGCGGGACAGGGCGCGCGAGCCGACCGGCTGCCCCTCGGCGATGTAGCGCTCGACGAGCGTCTTCAGCAGGATAAGCGAGCGTTCGTTGAGCGCGGGCGTGTCGACGGGCATGGCCTATTCTACTTAAAAAGTGGTGATGAGTGATGGATCACCCATCACACCGTTTGTGGTTTAATGCGGGCATGAAATTCTCCTTCAAGACCGTCGCGCTGGTGGGCAAGTACCAGAGCCCGGAAGTCGCGGCGCCGCTGTTGAAGCTCGCCCGATTTCTCGAGCGGCGAAAGGTCGAAGTGCTGATGGACCGCGTCGCCGGCTCGCGCGCGGGCCGCGGCCGCTACCCGGCGCTGCCGCTGGAGGAGCTTGCGCGGAAGGCCGACCTTGCCATCGTCGTCGGCGGGGATGGCACCATGCTCAGTATCGCGCGCGCCTTTGCCCCGCACGACGTGGCGCTGGTCGGGGTCAGCCAGGGCCGGCTCGGTTTTCTCACCGATATCTCGGTCGAGAACGCGATCGAAACCATCGGCGCGATCCTCGAGGGCAGGTTCGTCGCCGAGAAGCGGATGCTGCTGGAGGGACGGGTGAGCAGCAAGGCGAAGCAGGCGGCCCGCTCGCTCGCGTTCAACGATGTCGTGGTGAGCAAGGGCGCCCGCGCCAACCTGATCGAGCTGGAGGTGCGCATCGACGGGGAATTCATGTACCACCAGCGCTCCGACGGGCTGATCATCGCGACCCCCACCGGCTCCACGGCGTACGCCATGTCCGCCGGCGGGCCGATCGTGCATCCGGCGCTCTCGGTGATGGCCCTGGTCCCGGTGTCCCCGCACACGCTTTCCAACCGGCCGATCGTCGTCAGCAGCGATTCCGTCGTGGACGTCATCGTCCGCCACGCTGCCGATCCGCGCGTCCATTTCGACAGCCACACGCGTTTTGACCTGCGCGAAGGCGACCGCGTGACGGTGCGACGCTTTTCACACGCCATCCGCCTGCTGCATCCCGCCCGGCACAGCTACTACACCATGCTGCGCGAGAAGCTCAACTGGTACCGGGAGTAGATGCTGCGCAGCCTTTCCATTCGCGATTTCGTGATCGTGGATCAACTGGAGCTGGAGTTCTCTCCCGGCTTCACGGTGCTGACCGGCGAGACGGGCGCGGGCAAGTCCATCCTGATCGACGCGCTCGCGATGGTGCTGGGCGAGCGGGCTGATGCCATTGTGGTGCGCAGCGGGACGGAACGCGCGGAGATCGGCGCGGCGTTCGAATTGGACGGCCGCCCGGAAATGGGGCGCTGGCTGCGCGAGAACGATCTCGCCGGCGATGAAGGCACGCTGCTCATGCGGCGCGTCGTCGAATCTTCCGGCCGCTCGCGTGGTTTCATCAACGGCCACGCCGCCACGCTCGGGCAGATGCGCCAACTGGGTGAACGCCTGGTGGATATCCACGGGCAGCATGAACACCAGTCGCTCGGACATGTCGCCGCCCAGCGCGGGCTGCTGGATGCCTACGGCGGGCTCGCGGACGCTGCGGGAAGGGTCGCCCAGCTTTACGCCGCCTGGCAGCGGCGCCGTGAGAGCCGCGCCGCGTTCGAAGCGAATGCCGCGGCGTTCGCCGCCGAGCGCGAGCAGCTCGAATGGCAGGCGCGCGAGCTCGAGGGGCTCAGGTTCAGCGCCGACGAATGGCCGGAGCTCATGGCCGAGCACTCGCGCCTGGCGCACGCGGCGAGCCTGATCGAGGCCGCCCGGCTCGGCATCGAGGCGCTGTCCGAAGGAGACGACTCGATGCTCGCCCGAGCCAACACGCTGGCGGCGAGGCTCGGCAATCTGGTGGAGCACGATGCCAGGCTGAAAGAGATCCTCGACCTGCTCGAGCCGGCGCGAATACAGCTTCAGGAGGCAGCGTACGCGCTACGCCATTACGGTGAACGTCTCGACCTCGATCCCCAGCGCCTGCGCGAGGTCGAGGGGCGGCTCGACGCGATACACGCCGCCGCGCGCAAGTATCGCGTCCAGCCGGAAGCGCTTCCCGCGAAGCTGGAAGCGTCCAGGGCGCGGCTGCGCGAGCTGGGCGAGGGCGGCGACGTGGGGGCGCTGCGCAGACTGGAGAATGAGGCGCACGCCGCCTGTGTTGCGGAGGCGGGGAAACTGTCCGCGGGGAGGAAGAAATCGGCTAGGAAGCTGGCGGAGCAAGTGACCGCCGCCATGCAGGAGCTTGCCATGGCCGGCGGCCGCTTCGAAGTGGCCCTTAACGCGGGAGCCGAGGTCGCCGCGCATGGACTGGAAAGCGTGGAATTCCTGGTTTCCGCGCACAAGGGCATCGCGCCGCAGCCGCTCGCGAAAGTTGCGTCGGGCGGGGAGCTGTCGCGCCTTGCGCTCGCGATCCAGAGCGTGGCGAGCCGGGTCGCGCAGGTGCCCACGCTGATCTTCGATGAGGTGGACTCCGGGATCGGCGGGCGCGTCGCGGAGATCGTGGGGAGGATGCTGAAGCAGCTCGGTGGCAGGCACCAGGTCATGTGCATCACCCACCTGCCGCAGGTCGCCGCCTCGGCCGACCAGCAGTGGCAGGTAATCAAGACCACGGTGAACGGAAAGGTGCTCTCCCGGGTGACGGCGCTCGACCGGAGCCAGCGCGTGGAAGAGATCGCGCGCATGCTGGGGGGCGTGAAGATCACCGAGACGACGCGCAAGCACGCGGCGGAGATGCTCGGGATGAAGAATTAACCGCAGAGACGCCGAGAGGACCACCAACAGCAATCCATCCGCCA
>Ga0214471_10003643_pt1 | contig 11906 bp, 11 predicted proteins | sample RVTome_5_FD_207665 | JGI IMG/M metagenome (GOLD analysis project Ga0214471, IMG submission 207665) | Soil microbial communities from uranium-contaminated site in the Upper Colorado River Basin, Wyoming, United States - RVT142D155 | ecosystem: Environmental > Terrestrial > Soil > Contaminated >... | reverse complement strand
TCAAAACTGCCACCGAAGAACGACAGTAAGTTCTTGGCGGTAGGCGCATCTGAGTCCCGCCTCTGAAATACAAGCTTTCCGTCAGGCAGGATTAAAGCAATGTGTACTATATCGCGCGATTCGATAGCCGGACTCATCGAACTACAAAGGGTAGAAGTGCTAAATGGCGGGCTTTTTTAATAGCTCGGGCTAGTTGCTTTTGCTGTTTTTCGCTAAGCCCCGTCTTGCGGCGGCTTTCTATCTGGCCAAACTGGTTAAGATAGCGCTGCAAGGTCTTAAAGTCCTTGTAGTCAAATACGTCTGGGTGGTCGTTTCGTCTTGCCATTTCGTCTCCTTAAAACGGTATGTCGCTTAAATCTACTGGCTCGTCGTCGATATCTTCAATAACAACTTCATCGTCATCCTTTTTTGAACTAGATTTGCTCTTTTGCGAGTCTGCATTGGAACTGCTGGAAGAGCTGGCTCTAGTCGCGCCGGAAGAAGCTCCGTCTCCGCTGCCGACAAAGTTGAAATCTTCTACTACTACTTCAACCTTGGAGCGCTTTTGGCCGTCTTGTTCCCATGTGCGGTGCTGCAGGCGGCCCGATATCAGAAGGGCTCGGCCTTTTTGCATATACTGATTGATAATTTCCGCAGCTTTGCCCCAGGCGTTGCAGTCTATGAAATCGACTGCTTCCTGTTGCTCGCCATCGGCGTTACGCCATGTTCTATTTATCGCCAAAGAGAAACTGCAGACCGTCTGCCCGTTTGGCGTGGTCCTAAGTTCTGGATCCCTGGTTAAGTTGCCCATCAGTACTACTTTATTAAATCCCCTAGCCATATTCCTATTCCTCCTCTTTAGAGCCGCTATCCTGGGGCGTCTCTTCTTCTTTATTATGCCTCAAGTCCCGTTCGCTTTTAGGAACGGGGTAGGTCAGCAAGTATCTAAGTACTTCATCGCTGATATTTAGAGCCTTTTCGAACTTGCTGACAGATTCTGCCGGCAATTCTACTTCAAAGTACACGTAAACCGCAAAGTCCTCGCCCGATACCCTGTAAGCTAGCTTGCGCTTGCCCCAGACATCGCTGGATCTAACTTTGCCTTTGTACTGCTTAATAGCAGCTTCTACTTTTTTGAGCGGCTTGTCCAAATCTATCTCTAAATCCGGATGCAACAGCACTATTAGTTCATATTCGTTCATGTTTTTCCTTCCTTGCCGGATTAATTTGGGTTAGCCCATGCACACAAGCGGCCACAGGCTGAAGGTTTTTGTATCGAAAGCGAGCATAACAACTCCACCCCTGTTTGTCAATCAGCGGCTTATGGAGAATAATCAACGATGCGTTTGGCTTCGGATTGGCGCCCAAAGCTGTTGATGGCGGTAATAGTTATTGTATTGGCGCCCTCACTCAAGATTACCGATGTGCTAAATCCTCCATCCGGATCTACAGGCACATTGAATCCGTCAACGTATACCTGTGCCTGTTCGGAGGTCTGTCCGCTGACTGTAATGGAAGGTTGATTGGTCACTTGGCCGATTGCCGGTTTGGCTATATTGAGGACAGGTTTGGCCGCGGCAATAAAGGTTCTCCACCCTAAAAAGCCGATTACCATCAGGCCGGCGGCCACTGCCAGAGTAGATAAACTGAGGCGAGAGAGAATAACCATAGGTTTGGATTTATATTGGTTAGGCTGGTGATAGGGAATTAACGACTCAAAATCCGCAGGGTTCAAGCCTACCAGCAGAGCGTACTGGCGTACTACCTGCTTATTTTTATACTCGGCATTAAGGTTGTCTAGCTCCCACCTATCCAGATACTTGATGGCTGCAAGAGGAATATTTAAGCGCTGGGCTACATCCTGGCGGGTCAGCTTGTTTTGCCGGCGAGCACGCTCTAGCTTGCGCCCTGGGTTGCCCTTAACCTGCAAGGTTGTCTGAGTCCTGGTCATATGCTTCGTCTGGGGCAGACAACAGCACTCCCCTAGGCTTATTGCCCTGGGCTGGCGCCACGACTCCCTTGTCTTCCATCATGTCTATTAGCCTGGCAGCTCGGGTATAACCTATGCTAAAGCGTCTTTGCAAAAAGGAAGTCGAAGCTTTGCCGGTTTCAATTACCAGCTGAACGGCTTCGTCATACAGCGTATCGTCCATGTCCTCTACGCTGCCGGCAGAAGAGCTGCCGCCGCCCAAATTGACCGGCTGGGCAACAACTTCATCATCGTATTCTGGTGCGCGCTGCATACGGATGAAGTCCGCTACCTTTTCTACCTCGCTAACTTCAATGAGGGCACCCTGCAAACGCTTAGGTTTGGGCATCTGTGCCGTGGAGTAAAGCATGTCTCCCGTACCTAGCAATTTTTCGGCGCCTATTTGGTCTAAGATAACTCGAGAGTCAACACCTTGCGAAGTAGTGAAGGCGATTTTAGCGGGAATATTGGCCTTAATCAGGCCGGTAATGACATCCACCCTAGGCGACTGCGTAGCTAGCACCAGGTGTATGCCTACCGCTCTGGCCTTAGCGGCCAAGCGCACAACCAACGATTCTACGTCTCTCGCGGCAACCAGCATAAGGTCGGCTAGTTCGTCGATAACAATTACGATGTAGGGCATAGATTCTTCTTTCTTGAGTTTGTTGTACTCGCCAATATTCCTGCGTCCGGCATCTTCCAGAGACTTATATCGCCTTTCCATTTCCGCTACTGCCCATTTAAGAGCCGATATGGTCTTGTCAGCTTCGGTTATAACTGGGGTCAGCAAGTGTGGCAACTCGTTAAAAGGTTTAAGTTCCACCCGTTTTGGGTCGACCAAAATCATTTTAAGATCGGCTGGAGAGTTTCTATATAGCAGGCTGGTAAGTAAAGAGTTAATCATCACGCTTTTGCCCGAACCTGTCTGGCCGGCCACCAGCAGATGCGGCATAGTGTCCAAATCGGCTACCACTGGATTTCCGCCGATGTCCTTGCCTACGCTGATACTAAGCGGAGAAACACTGTTCTGCCATTCTTTACTGGCTAAGATTCCGTGCAGGCGCACACTGGCAGCTTTTTGGTTGGGCACTTCCACCCCCACTACTTTTTTGCCTGGTATAGGAGCTTCTATTCTGATGGATTCAGCGGCCAGGTTGAGCGACAGGTTGTTGTCCAGCGTGGTTATTTTGCTTAGCCGTACACCTGCCGGCGGACGCAGAGTATACTGAGTCACCCGCGGGCCGACGTTGGCGCCTTCCATCTCTACCGGAATATTAAAGTCGGCTAGTGTGTGTTTAATTATCTCGGCGTTGGCCTCAACATCTCCGGGGTTGGCTTCATCTTGTTTGTCTATCAGCAGTTCAAGTCCAGGCAGCTCCCACTCAGGGTCGCTAACGGTGGTAAGGGCCGCGTGGCTGGCAGTAGCGTCCTCTTTGGGTTCTTTAACGGCGCCTTTCTCAATAGGCACGCCTTCATTAAGCTGGAATTTCTTGTCCTCTTTTTTGGGATTTTCCTCGTCCGGACCGGCCTCTTTAAACGACTTTATGAACAAGCTCAAAAAGGATTTAACGGGAATTCTTAAGATAAAGAGCAGCGAAAGCAAGCCTACAGCCACCAGCACAAAGACTGTGCCCACAGTATCTAATATGGGGAACAGCGCCGAGTCCGTAAGGTGGCCAATCATCCCCCCTCCACGGCCGGCATCTGCGGCATTGAGCGAGTCGTCTCTTTCAATCGCAAGATGAGCCAAACCACCAACGCTCATAAGCAGCAAGATAAGCCCCCAAAAAACCGAGCGCGGCAGTTTGTGGCTGTCGCTTCTAAATATTTTGAGGGAGGCGTAAACCAGCAATAAGGGGGCGAAATAGGCGGTGAAGCCTATGAGCCACCTGGCCATATCGAACAACCTGATGGGTAAACTGCCGCCAAAGCCGAACATCGCCAGCACTAGTAGCGGCGCCAGTACTGCGCCTAGCACGAAAGCCAGTGCCTGCCGGCCAAAGCCGTCAGGACCCGAGCTTATTCTTTTCTCGCTCAATGAGGCAGACTGTTTTTTACTTTTTTTCCTGCGTCTAGCCATATGCACCCCAGTATAACTGGTTTGGCTTAGTTCAGCGAGATGACGGTTTTGTCTCGGACGGGTGTCCGCCGCCAGACTGCTGTCCGTTCACTTCATTTATGACCGGTATGACAATGGGCGTATGTTCTGTTTCGTCATAGAGCAAGTGTGCGATGTCTTCTCTAATAGCCTTCTTAAGGTCATCTAAATCTGGACGACGTCCGCTATAAGCTTTGGCAATTTTTTGCTTCAGGTAGCGGCGGATTTTGTTAATCAGCTCTTCAGAATCCCTTAAGTAAATGAAGCCGCGGCTGATGATGTCGGGGCTGGTCATAAGCTGGCCCTGCTTGTTGACAGTTAAGATGACCGTAAATATGCCGTCGGTGGACATATGGAGGCGATCTTTTAAGACCACTTCGCTGACCTCGGCGGCAGAGTTGTCGTACATGATGCTGCCTACTTTAACTCGGCCGGTTTTTACTGCTTGGTTGGCTGTCATCTCGAGCACATCGCCGTTATCCATGACGAATATGTTTTCTTTGGGCAGGTTCATTTCTCGGTGCGTCATCTCGGCGTTGTGCACCAGCATATGGAACTCGCCGTGAATCGGCATGTAGTACTTTGGCTTGATGATGTTAAGCAGCTTTACGTGGTCGTAATAGTTGCCGTGTCCGCTGATGTGGAGCGGGCCGCAGCCGTCAAACTCGCGTATGCGGTTTTCCAGTACATGCGAGCCCTCTCTCATCAGACCGTCAACAGTTTTAACTACGTTGACTTCGTTTCCAGGAATAGGATTGGAGCTAAAGACAATGGTATCGGTGGGCTTGACACGAATATGCCGGTGGGCTCCTGTGGCCATACGCCACAAAACAGCGTTCATTTCTCCTTGAGAACCAGTTGCGACAACCACCACCTTGCTATCCGGCAGCTTGATGATATCGTCCATTTTAACTACAACCCCTTTAGGAATTTTAATCGCCCCGGCTCTGAGCGCTACTTCCAGGTTTTGAATCATGCTGTATCCGGCAAAAGCCACCTTCCTCTCGTGTTTCTGGGCAGCTTCCAATACGGATTGTATACGGTGGATTTGGGTGGAGAAAGCCGAGATGATTATGCGCCCTTCGCGGTTCATAATCTCGTCGAACGAATCTTTGATATCAGGTTCGCCGTGCTCAATCTCGGACATGTATTCGCAGTTGGTACTTTCGTTCATCAGCAGAAGAACGCCATCCTTGGCTATTTCCTCAAAGCGCTTAAAGTCGAACATTTTTCCGTCTACTGGCGCTTTTTCAAAGCGCCAGTCGCCGGTATTGATTACCGTACCAACGGGGGTTTTGACTACTACTGAGGTGCTGTCCGGTACTGAGTGGTTTACCCGTATAAGCTCTATATTGAAGGATTCTCCCAACTGTACCCGCTCATGTTTGTCTGGATCCAATACGTTCAAATTAGCCTTGAAACCGCTGGGATCTTCTTCCATCTGCCGCTGGACCATACTGATAGTAAATTTAGAGCCGTAAATGGGTGCAGGAATCTTTTTTAGCAAGTGCTTGACCGCCCCTACGTGGTCCAGATGGGCATGGGTAAAGATAATCCCGCGTATCTGACTTTTGCGGGCCTCCAGGTAGCTGATATCCGGCACCATATAGTTGATGCCTGGGTAATCGTTGCCTGGAAATAACAGTCCCATATCAATAACGATGATGTCGCGTTCGTATTCGATTAGAGCCATATTCTTGCCAATACCCATTTCACCCAAGCCGCCAAGAGGTATGACTTTTAGGGTCTTCTCTTTAGCAATGGGCAGCTGGTTGGCCCGGCGCAAGTCTCCAGTTGTAAACTGCTGGCCGGTGCGGCCATTGAATTCGTTCTTGTTTACCGGCACATCGATAATGTGCTGGGAGGCCCTGGCGTTTACCAGCTGGCTGTTGCGTCTTGAAGCCCGCATAACCTCTCCGCGCCGTATATTGGCGGATGCCATCACAGAAGTATCAGGCGGTTTGCGTTTATTTTGATGATTAGGCCGCTTGGACGAGTCGTCGCCCGAAGGGTTTTTTGTTCTTTGTTGTCCCACTTACTTTTCCTTTCTTATAGTTTCTTGATTATTTTGGGAATCTTTTTAAAATCTTCTATCAGTGTGTCCCTCATACCCCCGTTATAAAGGGCGGCAGCCGGATGATACAGCGGCAAGTAAACCAGTCCGCTCTTTCTCTTGGGCTGGCCGTGGACTTCACTTATCTTGAAGCCGGGCAGGAACGCTTCCATAGAGTGCCTGCCTAGCGTCACGATAACCTTAGGTTTAATAATCGCTATTTGTTTGAAGAGGTAAGGCAAAAATTCAGCCTTTTCCTGGTCACTTGGGTCGCGGTTATTAGGTGGCCGATACTTTACGATGTTGGTGATGTACACATCTGATCGGCTAAGGTTAATTAATTGTAACATATCATTTAAGAATTGTCCAGCCCTTCCTACAAAAGGCAGCCCTTGCTGGTCCTCTTGTGCCCCTGGCGCCTCGCCAATAAAGACAATGTCCCCGTCAGGATTACCATCACCCATAACCAGCTGGGTGGCGCTTCTTGCTAGTCCCGGACAAACTTTATTGTCCAGGATTTCGCGTTCTAGTTCTTCTAACTGTTTGGTTTGGTTCATACCACCTGCAATTAGGGTTTAAGAGATAGGTCTACTTGGCGCCTTTGATGCTCAGATTGTAGCGCCCGCGATCGTCTATAGCTATCAGCTTCACAGTTACTTCGTCTCCCTCAGCCAGCTCATCAGAGACTTTTTCTACTCTGTGGTCGGCAATTTCCGAGATGTGGACCATGCCGTCCTTGCCAGGAAGGAACTGCACAAAGGCGCCAAAGTCCATGAGTTTCACAACTTTGCCCTCGTAAATTGTTCCGACTTCCGGCTTGGCGGTGATGTCTTCAACCCATTTTTTAGCGGCGTCAATCGAAGCCTTGTCTTTGGAGGCTACCATCACGGTACCATCGTCATTTATGTCAATCTCGGTACCTGTTTCAGCTGTAATCTTCTGAATCATTTCTCCGCCCTTGCCGATGACTTCTCTTATCTGGTCCGGGTCGATTTTTATGCTCTCAACTCTCGGTGCTTCAGGATGCAATTCCTTGCGAGGTTCAGCCAAGGTAGTCAACATATGCTCCAAAATAGCTGCCCGCCCTTTGTTGGCTTGGGCCAAAGCTTCTTTCATGACCTCCATGGTCAGTCCTTTGACCTTGATGTCCATCTGAAGAGCAGTAATGCCCTTTTTGGTGCCAGCTACTTTAAAGTCCATATCGCCGGCAAAGTCTTCCGTGCCCTGAATGTCGCTCAAAATGACGTATTTGTCACCCTCGCTCATGAGGCCCATAGCAATACCTGAAACAGGGGCTTTGATTGGCACGCCGGCGTCCATGAGACTCAAGCAAGCCGAGCAAACGCTAGCCATGCTGGTACTGCCGTTGGAGCTTAATATCTCCGAGACGCTTCTAATGGTGTAGGGAAAGTCGCTAATCTCAGGCAGTACCACTGAGATCGCCCGCTCGGCCAGAGCGCCGTGGCCGATTTCTCTCCGGCCGGGACTGCGCGGACGCTGGATTTCTCCAACGGAGAAGCCTGGCATGTTGTAGTGATGAAAGAAGTATTTCTCATGATCGTTCTCGTCCATTGTGTCCATCATTTGGGCGTAGCTGGTCGGAGCCAGCGTAGTAATGTTAAGTGCCTGGGTGCTACCTCTTGTAAACAGCGCTGAGCCATGAACCCGCGGCAATACGGCCACTTCGGAACTTAATGGGCGGATATCTTGGGCCTCGCGTCCGTCTGGGCGAATACCTTCTTCCAGGATTGAGCGTCTGACCTCTTGCTTGATAGCAATGTCAAAGGCTTCAAGATACGGCTTGACGTCGGTTTCTTCATCCGCTAGTTCTCCTATCATAGCGTCGCGAAGTTTAACAATCCTTAAGTCATATTCCTGTTTTTCTCCGCCGCGCACCTTGTCTCCTAATTTTCCGCTTAGGAACTTGTCTACGGCTTTGATGACATCCTTCTCAGGTAAAACCGATGTATATTCCCGCGTTTTTACGTCGAGTTTCTTAACCAGCTCTTCCTGGAGTTTGATAGCCGGCTGGATTGATTTATGGGCCATGGCCAGCGCCTCTACCATGGTGTCTTCGTCGACTTCACTTGCTCCGGCCTCTACCATCATTATGGCCTCGCCAGTGCCCGCCACAGTCAAGTCTAGAGTTGAAGAGTTCCTTAATTCGCTGGTTGAAGGATAGGCCTTGAGTTTGCCGTCAACATTGGCGATTCTGATTCCGGCTACTGGGCCGGCAAACGGCGCTCCAGTCAAAGACAGCGCGGCAGACACGGCAATCATAGCTACGGTGTCGGACCTAACTTCCGGATCTAGCGAGTAAACATAGGCTATAGCCTGGACTTCGTTGTGGTAGCCTTTAGGAAACAGGGGTCGAATCGGCCTGTCTATAAGGCGGGAGGTCAGTACAGCTTCGTCCGTGGGACGGCCTTCCCGCTTCATAAAACGGCTACCGGAAATTTTGCCGGCGGCATACATCTTTTCTTCGTAATCAACGGATAACGGAAAATAATCCAGTCCCGCAATCGGAGAATCAGCTACCTGGGCCACGCCTAGTACTGTGGTTTCTCCGTAGGTTACCAGCACTGCTCCATCCGCCTGGAAAGCCAAGCGTCCAGTTTCGAACTTTAGTTTTCGGCCAGCAAAATCTGTTTCCACAGAAATAGTCTTGCCTCCGAAGGGGTTGATAGTTTTTGACATAGTTACTCCTTGATAGTTGGACAGCTGTTGTCGGTAATGCTGGACAAGATACTTATTTTGATACCCTGTTCACCATCACCGATAGCCGCCATGTTTAGTTAAAGCTTGCGGTTCAGCTGGCGTCAATACCCCAGCTAAATAGTCCTCTCTAACCCCTTAGGCCCAGTTTTTCCACTACTTTTTGATAAGTATCCTGGTTGGTCTTCTTAAGATATTGTAGCAAACGCTTGCGCTTGCCAACCATCTGAAGCAGTCCGCGGCGCGAATGGTTGTCTTTTTTATGAATCTTCAAATGTTCCGTCAGCTCCTTGATTCTGGTAGTCAAAATGCCAACCTGGACCTCTGGAGAACCAGTGTCTTTCTTGTTTCGCTGCAGTTGCGAGATTGCTTGACCTTTTGGATTAGTCTCTGTCATATCAGGGGCCGACTATAGCAAATATCTAATACTTGTTCAAGATTAAGACTGCAGGTGGTGGTGCAATAATTCTGTGTCCAATTTTTTGATATCAACCGCATTTTTGAGCGAGTATTCGCCAACTTGTGTGCGCTTTAGGGAAGATAAATATGCCCCTGTGCCGAGTTTGGCGCCAAAATCCCTAGCCAACGAACGGACGTATGTGCCACTTGAAACCCGGCAAACAAAACTGACTCGAGGATACTTATAGCTGATATCTTCTATCGAGAATATTTTTACTTGGCGGGATTTAAGTTCCACCTTCTGCCCGGCACGGGCACGAGCATAAGCTGCTTTGCCGCCGATTTTTATGGCCGAAAACTGTGGAGGAATCTGTTCGATTTTCCCGACAAATGCTTTAAGATTTTGCTCTACTTCCTCTTGCTCAGGCCGTCTGTCCGACACGAATGTTTTACTGCCTTCAGAGTCGTCTGTATCTGATGTCTGACCTAAATGCACCTCTGCCTCATAGGTTTTATCTTGCTTCATAAACTCAGCTTGCTTTTTGGTGTGGCTGCCAATTAGAACAATCAGCAGTCCTGTGGCCAGCGGGTCCAGCGTACCGGCGTGGCCGACTTTGAGCGATCTTGGTCTTACACCCAGTTCATCAGCCGCTAGAAAACGAATCTTATTGACTATGTCAAACGACGTCCAGCCCCGAGGCTTATCAATCAATAAATAACCATCCACAATTTGCTTCATGGACTATAGAGTAACGTATGTATGCCTGCGGCCGTATTGCCTATTTTGATACTGAAGCATCGATTAAATCGATACCTTATGAGGGGGAGATACTGAGCGAAGCGAACTAAGAGGGGGAAATCATCCCCCTCTTAGTCTCTAGCTTGGAAGCTTGAATTCTTGGTTGGTGTCGCCTGGTGGTGGGGTGGTTGTTTGGCCGGGTTGCTGCAAATTTCCGCTGGGATCAATTGATATTTCCTGGTCGGCGCTTTCCTCTTCAGTGGGCAGGGGCTGGGAGTTTATAGACTCCAGCGGATTATTTGAGGGGTTAAACGACTGGGAATTCATGGCTTCTTCTACCGCCTTGCGAGCATCATCCACATTGATATCTGGAGGATTTGCCGCTTCGGCGTCTGGCTGGGGCGGCAGAATAGGTTTTTTATCAGATTCAGCGGGGCTCTCAGGAGGAAACTGATTTAGAGTTACCGGTTGCAAGTCAGGAGCTCTAGATTGCGGCCGGTCTTCACCGGGCGCGTCCTCTTCATCCAGTGGTTTGCCCGGATGGTTGAGCAGCGTGGAGTTTACGCTGTCTTTTATATCGGATACGTTATCTTCATGGGCTTGCTGGGAGGTTGCGTTGAATGTCCCGCCGAGCATAGGGTTCTCGTCTATTTCACGCGGCCCATGGCCCTTAGAGTGGCCAATTAAGCCCTGCTTTGGCTCTGATGGGTCAGAATCTGCTTGGCCGCTGGACTCATTCTTTCTAGGTTTGTCCGGCAACAGCTGTTTCTTTTTAGATTTGGCCGAGCTGGCCATTTTGGCAATTTCATCTTCCAACTGCTTGATGGACTTCTCAGGAGGGCCATCTTTAACCGGCGATTCTTGGGGTTTGGGCGGTTCAGGTGGAGGTGATTGGGCTGGCAGAGGTGGAGTAGGCACCACAGGCGGTTTTACTTCCTGCTGGGACGGCATTAGGGGTTCTTGAGACCTTAGCGGTTCAAGCGGAGGCGGCGGGGAGGCTGCCTGCGGAGCAGGCAATTCAATATCTTTTTGGCTGGTTTGCTCGTGAGTCTGCTCGCTATGGTCTATTGATATCTGGCTATCATCTTCCTTAGGAAGAGGCGGCGGAGCAGCTACGGGCGCCACCTGCAGATTGTTTGATATAAGCTGCTGGTTAGCACCAGCGGCCATCAACTGGGCTGACATGGTCATGACCTTGGGGCTGGTCTTACTATTTGAGAATCTGTCTGTCGCGGCCACTATGCCTGTTAAAAAGGCTGTACTTATTTGCTCATCCAGAAGCCCGCTGCCAAAAGACTCGCTGATACTGACTAACATCTCGCACAAGCTGCTGGCGGCAGGGTCCTGCCAATCTATTGCGCCTAAATCGCTGGATTTTGCTCCAGCGTTAACGGTTATCACGGCCGCGTCATGCAGAATTCGTCCGTGGGCTTTTATGGCATTATCCAAATCGTCCCGCTTGCTGACACCTAGGGCAACTACGGTATCAACGTTGAAATCACCTTCTGAAAACGTTAAATCCGCCTGAGAAATCCTGCTTTTATAGGGTGTGATAAATATTTTTACTACGTTGTCTTCTACTTTATAGCGTAATTTGTCGGCTTTGCTTTTGTCCAAGGCAATAATAAAATCGCGCAGGCTGGCTACGTCCTTTTCCAGTCTGGTATTGGGCTGGAGGAAATCTATGGCTGGAGGCACTTGTCCGCTAAAAACTGCGCTGGCGTGCTTATTGAGTTTTCCCAGCAGCAAAGTAAAGCCAATTAAGGCCGACAAGCCGTCTACTTCTGGGTTATTGCCTACCGTAACTAGAATATTGGCCGAATTTTTAATACGTTCGACCGCTAGCTGTTTGGAGTTTTGGTCCATCAGCCGCTTCTAATGCAGCCGGCTGGCCTAAGACTCCAGTATTCGGAGGTGGATGAAAGTGGCATGTTTGGCCTTTTTATTTTGGTTG
>Ga0214471_10003642_pt1 | contig 11908 bp, 8 predicted proteins | sample RVTome_5_FD_207665 | JGI IMG/M metagenome (GOLD analysis project Ga0214471, IMG submission 207665) | Soil microbial communities from uranium-contaminated site in the Upper Colorado River Basin, Wyoming, United States - RVT142D155 | ecosystem: Environmental > Terrestrial > Soil > Contaminated >... | reverse complement strand
ACAGTTGTGGCCCGCTCATGAGTAATGCCATTGCTGAGCGACGGGAACTGGGGCGCCAGGGCCGGGTGGAGATCCCTGGAGGCGGCCTGTAAGCCGAGTTCTGTGCCGGACCCGCGGGTCCGGCGACGGCCATCCATCTGAGCGACCTACCCGAGGGCTGAGCGAGCCGCCTGCTTCGGCGCGAACGCCGCCTTGCGCCCTCCTATTCGGTCTTGCTCCGGCTCGAGCTTGCCCGTTTCACTCCCGCTCGCGAACGAGCGGGCATCGTCACTGTGGCGCTGGTCCTCGCCTCACGGCGGACGGGTGTTACCCGCGAACCTGCTCTGTGGAGCTCGGACTTTCCTCGGACGCGGCCTTTCGACCGATGCGCCCGCGGCCGTCCGGCCGCCTCCAGGGACCGTCATTGTACCCGACTCGAACGGCTGTTCGAACCCGCAAGCTCAGGGCAGCACCGTTACTCTCGAGGGCCGTCAATGGCAACGTTGCTGAGGCGGTCCGCCTCCTTGTTCAGCTCCCGCGGCACGTGGCCGACCGTGTACCCCGCCAGCCGGGCAAGGAGCGCCATCACCCGCGCGTGGATCGGTTTCAGGTCGGGATGCTTGACCCGGTATCGGCCGGAGATCTGGCGTGCCACCAGCTCCGAGTCGAGGCGCAGGTCGACGTGCGTGGCGCCGAGGCGCAGCGCCTCCTCGAGCGCCAGCTCGACGGCGGTCCACTCCGCGTAGTTGTTGGTCCGCACCCCTAGGAAGCGCGCGATCTCCGCGAGCGCCTCGCCCGTCCGGCTCTCACGCAGGATTGCGCCGGCGCCGGCCGGGCCGGGGTTGCCGCGCGCGGCGCCATCGGTGTAGATCAGGACGCGCAGCCGGTCACCTGTCCTCGCCGGCCGGTCGCCTGGTGTCGCGCGGTCGCGATCCGGTGACGAGCCGCCAGGCTGCCTGGACGGGGTCGTAATAGGAATCCGCGACGCGCTCCTTGAGCGGGATGATGGCGTTGTCGGTGATCTTGATGTGCTCCGGGCAGACCTCGGTGCAGCACTTCGTGATGTTGCAGTATCCGACGTTGCCCTCGTCCTTCAGGTATCGGGTGCGGTCGGCCTGGTCCATCGGGTGCATGTCCAGGCCGGCGACGCGGACCAGGTAGCGGGGCCCAAGGAACGGGTTCTTGGTCTCATGGTTGCGCAGCACGTGGCAGATGTCCTGGCACAGGAAGCACTCGATGCACTTGCGGAACTCCTGGACCCGCTCGATGTCCTCCTGCTGCCAGCGCCAGGCCTCCTCGGGAGCGTCGGCCGGCGGGCTGAACGGCTCGATCCGGTTGTTGACCTCGTAGTTCCACGAGACGTCGGTCACCAGGTCCTTGACGAGCGGGAAGGTCCGCATCGGCTCCACCCGGATCGGCGCCCCAGCCGGCAGGTCGCTGATCCGTGTCTTGCAGGTGAGCCGCGGCATGCCGTTCACCTCGGCGCTGCACGAGCCGCACTTGGCCGCCTTGCAGTTCCATCGCACGGCGAGGTCCGGCGCATCGTGGGCCTGGATCCAATGGAGCGCGTCGAGGACGACCATGCCCTCCTCTACCGGGACGGAGTACTCGACGAATTCGCCCTCGTCCTCGGGGCCGCCGCGATAGACCTGGAAGTGGCGAAAGGCAATGACGCGGGCGTATGGCATGCGGCTGTTCCCTCAGGTCGTGATCAGGCGACGAAGCTCGTCGGGCAGCTCAGGCAGCGGCTTGGCGATGACCCGCATCGCCTCGCCGTCCAGCGAGACGGTGCTGTTCCGCTTGCCCCACTCCGGATCGAGGCCCGGATGGTCGAGCCGAGCGTGCGCGCCGCGGCTCTCGGTGCGCTGCAGCGCGCTGCGCGCGACCGCCTCCGAGCAGACGAGCATGTTCTGGAGCTCGAAGTACAGGTTCCAGCCCGGGTTGTAGGCCGGCGAGCCGACCACGCGGACCTGCGCCCAGCGAGCACGGAGCCCGGCCAGCCGCTCGAGCGCGACCTCGAGATCGGAACCGGTGCGGAAGATGCCCACCAGCGACTGCATGACCGCCTGCAGGTCGGCGTGGAGCCGATACGGATCCTCGCCGCCCGGGCGATCGAACGGCGCCGCCAGCTCCTCCTCGGCACGGCGAAGCTGCTCCTGGTCGACGTCGCCGACCGGCGGTGCCTCGGCCGCGAAGGCCGCCGCCGCCGCGCCGGCCCGGCGGCCGAAGACGAGCAGGTCCGAGAGGGAGTTGCCGCCCAGCCGGTTGGCGCCGTGCATCCCGCCCGCCACTTCGCCCGCGGCGTACAGGCCCACGCGGGTGCTCGCCGCCGTGTCGGCGTTGACGCGCACGCCGCCCATCATGTAATGACAGGTGGGGCCGACCTCCATCGGCCCGGCGGTGATGTCGACTGCGGCCAGCTCCTTGAACTGGTCGTACATGGAGGGAAGCTTGCGGCGCACGAGGTCGGCGGGCAGGTAGCTGATGTCGAGGAAGACCCCGCCGTGGGCCGAGCCGCGACCCTCCCGCACCTCGGTGTAGATGGCGCGCGACACGTTGTCGCGCGTCGACAGCTCGGGGGGCTGGCGCGCGTCGGTGGCGCGGCCTTCGCGGAGGGCCTCGACCCAGCGGCTGGCCTCCTCATCGGTCTCGGCGTACTCGTGCCGGCGATCGTCGGGCAGGTACTTCCACATGAACCGGTCCTCGTCCCGGTTGCGGAGGATCCCGCCCTCGCCGCGGACGGCCTCGGTCACCAGCAGTCCCCGCACGCCCGGCGGCCAGACCATGCCGGTCGGATGGAACTGGACGAACTCCATGTCGATCAGCTCCGCGCCGGCGCGATAGGCCAGGGCGTGCCCGTCGCCGGAGTACTCCCACGAGTTGGAGGTCACCTGCCAGGAGCGACCGATGCCGCCGGTGGCCAGGATCACGGCCTTCGCCGAGAAGGCGATCGGGTCGCCCGTCTGCCGCCAATAGCCGAAGGCGCCGGTGACCCGATCGTCGTCGGTGAGCAGGTGGGTGGTGGTGCACTCCATGTAAACGGTCACGCCCGACTGCACGGTCCGATCCTGCAGGGTCCGGATCATCTCCAGGCCGGTCCGATCGCCGACGTGGGCGAGGCGAGGGTAGGTGTGCCCTCCGAAGGGCCGCTGCAGGATCCGGCCGTCGCGGGTGCGGTCGAAGACAGCGCCCCAGCGCTCGAGCTCGCGGACCCGGTCCGGAGCCTCCTGGGCGTGGAGCTGGGCCATGCGCCAGTTGTTCAGCATCTTGCCGCCGACCATCGTGTCGCGAAAGTGCGTCTGCCAGGAGTCGTCCTCCGCCACGTTGGCCAGCGCGGCGGCCACGCCTCCCTCCGCCATCACGGTGTGCGCCTTCCCGAGCAGCGACTTGCCGACCAGGCCGACCGAGCTGCCGGCTGCCGCGGCCTCGATCGCGGCGCGCAGACCGGCCCCGCCAGCGCCGATGACCAGGACGTCGTGGACACGCGTCTCGTACCGCGGGGACGCCTGCGTCACAGCCTGATCGCCGGGTCCACGATCACGCCCCACGCCAGCAGCCGGACGTAGAGGTCGGCCAGGGCAACCGCGACGAGGCTGACCCAGGCCCAGAGCATGTGCCGCTCGTTGAGCCCGGTCAGCCGCTGCCACGCCCGGTAACGGACCTTTGCGGCGACGCCGCACGAGAAGCAGTCGAGGCGGCCGCCCGCCAGGTGCCGCAGCGAGTGGCAGGAGAAGGAGTAGCCGGTCAGCAGGAAGGCGTTGCCCAGCAGGATGAAGCTGCCAAGGCCGATCCGCGGGCCGGTGTTGACGAACGAGTAGAACCCGTCCACCCACAGGAAGAAGAGCGGGACGAAGGCCAGGTACAGGAAGTAGCGGTGGAGGTTCTGGAGGATGAACGGGAAGGCTCGCTCCATCGCGTAGCGGCGGTGGATCGTCGGCTCCCCCACCGCGCAGGCCGGTGGATCGGCGAAGTAGGAGCGGTAGTACGCCTTTCGATAGTAATAGCAGGTCGTCCTGAACCCGAGCGGGATCCACAGGATCAGGACCGCGGGTGAGATCCAGCTCGGCAGCCAGTCGGGTCGGATCTCGGGCGAGTAGAACGGCGAGAGGTAGCCATCGACGTGATACGGAACGTGGAAGAACGGGTCCCAGATCAGGGCGGAGAAGAGCGAGTAGGCGATGAAGAGGCCGAAGCCGGTGGCGATGATGCCCGGCACCAGCCACCAGGGGTCGCGCCGGCTGGTGGCCGCGAGACCCTGCCGAGCCGTACCCTGCGGATTCGTCAGGCGGGTCGCGGTCATGCTGGGCTCGGCGCCTCCTCTGTCGGTCTCAAAGTCGTGGGTGGCCGATCTGAGGCTGCCGCCGGATCGCGGCTCGGCCCTCGCCGAATTCTAGCCACTCAACTGGCCGGTCGTGGGGCCTCGGTCGGTCGGGTTCCCGTCTCTCAGCAACAGGGTTACTGGTAACCAACAAAATGGCGACGTGGTGCAGCCTGACCCGTTCGCAGCCGTGCGTGAGCGACCGCGGCCGAGCACCGCGAGGCTGCAGAGATGTCGCTTATCACCAACCTCATTACTGAGAGACGGGAACTGCCGCGTCCGCCGCGGATCCCATCAAGCGGAGCCCACGCGCGCGGCCACCGCCTCGCCGAACTCGCGCGTGCCGGCGCTGCCGCCCAGGTCGTAGGTCTTGGTCTCCCCCTCCGCGATCACCGAGCGGACCGCATTCTCGACCCGGTCGGCCGCATCGGTCTCGCCAAGATGGCGAAGCATCAGCGCCCCGGACAGCATCAACGCGGTCGGGTTGGCCTTGTTCTGCCCGGCGTATTTCGGCGCGCTGCCATGCACCGGCTCGAACACGGCGGCTCGCTCGCCGATGTTGGCGCCAGGTGCCACCCCCAGGCCGCCGACCAGGCCGGCGGCAAGGTCGCTCACGATGTCGCCGTACAGGTTGGGCAGGACCAGCACGTCGTACTGCTCCGGCTTCTGGACCAGCTGCATGCACATGTTGTCGACGATGCGGTCCTCGAAGCCGACCCGCCCGTCGTACTCGGCGGCGACCTGCTGGCAGCTCTCCAGGAAGAGGCCGTCGGAGAGCTTCATGATGTTCGCCTTGTGGACCGCGGTCACCTTGTGGCGCCCGTTGCGGACCGCGTATTCGAAGGCGTAGCGCGCGATGCGCTGCGACGCGCCGCGGGTGATGATCTTGATGCTCTCCGCGGCGTCGGGGCCGACCCGGTGCTCGATGCCGGCGTACAGGTCCTCGGTGTTCTCGCGCACGATGATCAGGTCGACGTTCTCGTACCGGGTCTTGACGCCGGCCATGCTGCGGGCGGGGCGCACGTTGGCGTACAGCTCCAGCGCCTGGCGCAGGCCGACGTTCACGCTGCGGAAGCCGGACCCGACCGGCGTGGTGATCGGTCCCTTGATGGCCACCCCGGTGCGTCGAATGCTCTCGATCACCCGGTCCGGCAGCGGCGTCCCCTCGCTGGCGATCGTCGCCTCGCCCGCCTGCTGGACGTCCCACTCGAAGGTGAGCCCGGTCGCCTCCAGGACGCCGACCGTGGCCTCGGCCAGCTCAGGACCGATGCCATCCCCGGGGATCAGCGTGACGGCGTAGCTCACTGCGGCGCTGAGTCTAGAGGAGCGGACGGGCACCGATCTGTTCAATCGGCTCCCGATCGCTAGCGTCGTGTCTGTTCTACGAGGGCCAGGATCTCGGCGTGATCAGACGGGGCCTCCTGGTAGCCGACGGCGATCACCACCCCACGCGACCCGTCGATCCATGCGGCTTGATCGCGGATCGGATCCCCGCTGCCGTACCGAACGCGAAGACCGATACCGCCACCGGGCACGGAGAACGCCGCGGTGGCATAACGGCAGGCGTAGCGGGTGACCGCCTGCTGGTAGGCCAAGGCGCCGGAACGCATACCGAATTCGAAGACGTCGATTCCGAGCTTGGTCTCCGGGTCACGAACACCGCGAGCACCCTGGCGACGGCCGCGCCCGGCGAGCTGCCAGCTCGGGATCGAGGCACGAAACGTGGTACCACGCGATCCCAGCGGTCCAGGCAGCCCAGACGAGGAGCGTCAGATCGATCTCGGTCACCATTTTCGATGCGGATGCGAGGACATGTTGGCACGCGCGGGGACCCATCGGTTCCGTCAGCTCTCGCCCGCGCACGCTGTCGCCTCGGCGCTTGACACCCTTGACAGTGGTGTGCTATTCCATGCACAGTCGCCGGAGTAACCACGTTTCGTGGTGGCATGGCTCCGGCTGTTGGGTCAGCACCGCTCCGAGGAGATGCCCAGATGCGACGGTCCACAGTTCGGTCCATGAGCGCGGCGACCGTCGCGCTGCTCCTGATCGTGACGAGCGTCGGCGCCGCGAACCCGTCGATCTCGGTCACTTCCGTCGGCGGCCAGGCCGTGTCCAACGGCGCGGTCGCGAACCCCCTCTCCGGCACGGTCGAGGTGCGGGGCACGACCTCGCCGTCCGGTGGCAGCAGCGGGACGCCGGCCGTCAAGCCGCTCGTCGCCGACGCGGGCGACAGCTCATTCGTCAAGTTCGGCCAGCCCGCATTCCTGGTCGGTGCCGGCTTCGGCGGCGTCGAGCCGTACACCTTCGCCTGGTCAGCCCCGGCCGGGCGGATCGACGGGGCGAACGCGCCGACCGCCTCATTCGACACGGCCGGCCTCGCCGCCGGCACATACACCCTCAACGTCCGGGTTACCGACTCGACGGGTGCGGCGGCGACCGACACCGTCAAGGTTGCTGTCTACGACCCGGCACCGCAGGTTATCCACGACGAGACGCAGCAGGACACGGGCGTAGGCGCCGGCGCGGTCCTTGGACCCTCCGGCAACGAGATGCGCTTCACCTTCGTCGTCCCAGCCGGCCTGACCCGATTCGACGCGCAGGCGACCTGGACCACAATCCCCAACGACTACGACATGACGATCTATGACCCGAGCGGCGTGGCCCGCGGGACGGATGGCGACATCCCCTCCGAGCCCGAGGACGTATCGGTCGGCAGCCCGCAGGCCGGAACCTGGACCGCCGTCCTGCTGAAGTACGCCACCGCCCCGTCCGACGTGCGGCTGGTCGTCACCTCGCCGGCCGCATCCGACCCGCGGCCCGCGGTCGACACCACCGGTCCATACCGCTTCCTGATCGGCGCGACGCAGCAGCTGCAGGGCTCGGTGACCGGCGGGATCGCCCCGGTCATCCTGGGCTGGGACACCGACTTCGACGGTCGCATCGATGCGAACGGCGCGACCGTGACGACGCAGTTCGGAGAGGGCCGGCGGCTGGTGACCTTCAAGGCGACCGACGCGGCGGGCTTCGAGCGTCGTGAGACGACGACCGTGCTGGTCGGCAGCGCCGAGCGGCTGGCGACCACCACCCCGGCGATCACCGTCATCGGCGTCGCCGACAGCGGCATCAACCCGTACCACCTCGAGTTCTCGGCGACCACCTATCCGGATCCGGATATCCTGGCGCTGACGAACAACTTCACGCGCCACCCATCCGAGTACATCCCGGGCTATCCGGCCGATGCGGCGGCCATCCCGATCACCCTGGGCGAGGGCTACTACCCCGCCAAGGACGCGCCGGTCTGGGGCTCGCTCGACCTCGGCACCCTGTATTGGATCCCCGGCACCAAGATCATCGGCGCCTATGACGCCGGCGACGGCAGCGCGGTCAACGCCGCGCCCGACACGACCCGCATCCTCGACGACGACGGGCACGGCACCGGGTCGTCATCGGTCTCGACGGGCAACCGGTACGGCTATTGCCCCACCTGCCTGCTCATGTTCGTCGAGTCGCTCGACGAGACGATCAATGCCCAGTACCCGTGGGTCGACATCACCTCGCACAGCTTCGGCACCGTCGGCGGCGTTCCCCTTGGGCTCGTGTTCGGCGCCGACCAGGCCACCAAGGCGGCCGCCGAGCGCGGTCAGACCGTGCTCTTCGCGGCGGGCAACGGCGTGGGCAACGCCTTCGACGTGCCCCAGATCACCTACGGATCGACCAACACCGGCAACGACTGGACGATCACCGTCGGCGCGATTCGGCGGGACAACCAGCGCGCCGTGGTGGGCGACGGCATCCCGGTCCACATCAGCGCCTGGGGCGACGGCAACCTGCCGTCCGCCTGCCGCACCGGGACCGTCGGCCAATGCGCCTTCGGCGGCACGTCGGCGGCTACTCCTTACACGGCCGGCATCTTCGGCACGGTCCTGACCCGGGTCCGACAGGCGATCGGCGATCCGACCCTCGGGCAGCGTCCGGGGCAGGTCGTGGCCCAGGGAACGGCGATCCCGGGCAGCATCTATCTCGACGACGGCGAGCTGACCCGCGCCGAGCTGCGCGAGGCGATCCTGAAGACGGCCTTCCCGCTCAACCAGGAGAATGCTCCGTCGAGCTTCCCCTACCCGCTGACGGCGCCGTACATCGGCCCCGAGACGAACGTTCTGTTCGAGGGCTACGGAGCTGCCACCCCCGAGGGCGCGACTCGTGCGGTAGACGTGCTCCTGGGTCGGGCGCTCCTGCCCGATCGATCGTTCGAGGACCAGTTCTTCGCAATCGACCGCGCCGTCAAGGACACGCTCTATGGCGGCTTCGACCGGGACGGCGACGGCGACGACGACTTCGAGGGTCTTGTCGGGACCGACCTCGAGGCGGCCGATGCGACGACCCTCGACTACGCGCTCTACGCGCTGCGCCTGGCCGCCGACAAGCTGCAGGACGGCGCGGCCGTGCCCGACTACGCGCTGGGCCAGAACGCGATGACCTACTACCTGCACCGGCAGTTCTCCGCCGAGCCGGACAAGCCGGTCAGCTGCAATGCCGATGACAACGAGGCCTACATGGACCGCGACAACACGTCCGGCGACCTGGAGTGCTTCGAGAATCGCGCGACGAGCGTGGCAGCCGCGTACCGCCCGCTGGGCATCTACGCCTCCACCGATACGCTCGACGCTCCGCTGCCGGCCGGCTCGGACGTGTACGCCACGATCTACGTCGCGGCGGAGCACCCATCGGTCATCCGGCCCACCGCCGTGTTGATGGCGACCGACCGGGAGCTTGGCTCCGGAGCCGGCACGCTCCAGACCGTGCTCGGCACGGGCACAGGTCCCGGCTCGAACGTGCAGGGCACCGCCGTGCCCGCCGCGAACCTGTGCGGCGCGCTCGGCGAGCTGTGCTGGACGAAGTACGACCTCTCCTTCGAGACGACCCGACCGGCGTTCACCGGTGAGCAGCTGACCTTCCAGATCCAGCTCATCGGCGCCCGCGCTTGGGCCTTCGGGCACGAAGGCGCCCACGCCTCCAGGTTCGCGATCGTCCCCGGCGAGATGCCGGCGTCCGGCCTCGAGTTCGGGGTGACGATCGAGGAGCCGGCCGACGGTGCGCGCGTCCCGACCGGGTCGGAGGTCCTCGCCGGCGGTCGCTTCGCATTCCCCGACCTCGGCCCCGATCCGACCGGTGCCGGCGACCACCCGACCACCTATCGAGTGGAGGTCTCGATCGACGATGCCTCGTTCGGCTCTTCGATCGAGGCGGACCTGGATTTCGGGACCGATACGTGGTCGGCCCCGCTGGGCGAGCTCGCCGGGGGGAGCCACACGATCTACGCGCGCGCCACGCGAGACCAGATGGCCTCGCCGGTGGCGAGCTCGACCTTCGGGGTCGCCCCCGACGCTCGGGTCGAGTGGCAGATCGTCAAGAAGAACGCCGCGCCCGATCCCGCCGCCTGGCGGACGGCCTCCGGCGTGGAGTCCTGGTCGTTCACGTTGGAGACCAGCGCCTACGGCAACGGCCCGCGGACGATCGTGGTCCGCCTGGTGGAGGACGGGCTGGAGACAGCTCGGGCCACGGTCCGCGCAAAGTTCCAGTAACGGCGTCGGCCGGCCGCCGGCTGTCGCTCGTGAGGCGCGTGGCGTCGAGTGCCACGCGCCTCCAGGCGTGCTGCTGCTGTCCATGGAGTTGCCAAACGACAACCCTATTGACGCTAGACGTGCCGGACGGCAGCCTTCCGCCTGCCCGCGAGCCCGCCCGAGCGTGGCGGCCGTGTCCGCCGCCAGGAAAGGGCCGCTGCCCCTTGTCTAGCGTCAACCACCGTGGAATCCGGTGGCAGTTGACCCGATCCGCCCCTGTAACGCCAACGATGCTGGAATGTGGTGATGTTGCGGGCACGCCCGGGCCGTGTGGCCCGGACGCGCTCGGCGACCGGCTACAATCGAGCGCCCGCGCCCCGGATCCGCAGCGGAGAGACGTGTCCGCGTGAAGCTCCAGGAGTATCGGTCCAAGGAGATCCTCGCCCGCCACGGCGTGCCCCTGCTCGCCGGCGAGGTGGCGACCACCCCCGAGGAGGCCCGCGGGGCTGCCGCCCGCATCGGCGGCCCGGTTGTGGTCAAGGCCCAGGTGCTGGTGGGCGGCCGTGGGAAGGCGGGCGGCGTGAAGCTGGCGGCCACGCCAGCCGAGGCGGAGCAGCGGGCCCGCGAGATCCTGGGCCTGGACATCAAGGGAGTGACCGTCCGGACGCTGCTCGTCGCCCCGGCCGCTGACATCGCCAAGGAGTACTACCTGGCGCTGATCCTGGACCGGGCTGCGAAGGCGGTGACGATCATCGCCAGCGCCGAGGGCGGGGTCGAGATCGAGGAGACGGCCCGCACCAGCCCGGAGGCGATCCTGCGGCTGCCGCTCGATCCGCTCATCGGTCTCCAGGAGTTCGGGGTCCGGCGGGTCGGGTTCTTCCTGGGCATCCCGGCCGAGCTGCGGCGTGACTTTGCATCGGTCCTGCGCGGCCTCACCGACGCCTTCTTCGGGACCGATGCCGACCTGGCCGAGATCAACCCCCTGGTGGTGACCCAGACGGGCGAGCTGCTGGCGCTCGATGCCAAGATCGTGCTCGACGATTCCGCGCTCCCCCGTCACCCGGAGCTCGAGGCGATGCGCGACCTGAACGAGGAGGAGCCGGCGGAGACCGCCGCGCGCGAGGCCGGCATCAGCTTCATCAAGCTGGACGGCACGATCGGCTGCATGGTCAACGGCGCGGGGCTGGCGATGACGACCATGGACCTGGTCAAGCTTGCCGGCGGCGAGCCGGCGAACTTCCTGGACATCGGAGGCGGGGCCAAGGCCGACCGGGTTGCCGCTGCCTTCCGGATCATCCTGGACGACCCGAATGTGCGGGCCATCCTGGTCAACATCTTCGGTGGCATCACTCGCGGTGACGAGGTCGCCCACGGCATCGTGGAGGCCCGCTCGACGCTGGAGCGCGAGGTGCCGATGGTGGTGCGCATCGTGGGGACCAACGCCGCCCAGGCGGCCGAGATCCTGCGCCAGGCGAACCTGATCACCGCCGAATCGCTCGACGACGCCGCGGCCAAGGCCGTAGCCGCCGCCAGCGGCGCGCCGGGTTCGGCATGAGCATCCTGGTCGGCCGCGACACGCGGCTGTTGGTGCAGGGCATCACCGGGCGCGAGGGTGAGTTTCACTCCCACGCGATGCTCGACTACGGGACGCAGATCGTGGCCGGGGTGACGCCCGGCAAGGGCGGGCAATCCGCGCTCGACTATCGCGTGCCGGTCTACGACACGGTGGTCGAGGCGGTGGCACAGACCGGCGCCAACGCGTCGTGCATCTTCGTCCCGGCGGCCTTCGCGCCCGACGCCATGCTCGAGGCAGCAGACGCGGGCGTGCCGCTGGTGATCTGCATCACGGAGGGGATCCCGGCCCTCGACATGCTGCGCGTCTACCACGTGCTGAAGGCCAAGGGGGTGCGGCTGATCGGCCCGAACTGCCCCGGCGCGACCACGGTCGGCGAGGCGAAGGTGGGGATCATCCCGGGCACCATCCATCGGCCCGGTCCGGTAGGGCTCGTCAGCCGCTCCGGCACGCTCACCTACGAGGTGGTGCAGGCCA
>Ga0214471_10003640_pt1 | contig 11916 bp, 11 predicted proteins | sample RVTome_5_FD_207665 | JGI IMG/M metagenome (GOLD analysis project Ga0214471, IMG submission 207665) | Soil microbial communities from uranium-contaminated site in the Upper Colorado River Basin, Wyoming, United States - RVT142D155 | ecosystem: Environmental > Terrestrial > Soil > Contaminated >... | reverse complement strand
GGCACCGGCCTCGATCGGATCACGTACACCCCGGAATTCGACGGCTTTCCCATGTGGAGCCCCGACGGCCGCTGGCTGGTGTGGGGCTCGAACCGCAACATGTCCCACGAGGGCAACACGAACATCTTCGTCGCCGAGTGGGTGGAGGAGATCTCCGAGTAGGCGGGCTCACACCGCTGCCGGGAGGCGTTCGAAGTAGGTGGTGAGGATCCGGTAGGTCAGACCCCACACCACCTCTCCCCGCACCCGCAGGCAGGGAAAGTCGCGGTCGCCGTCGCTCAGGGCGATGGCCACGGTGCTCTCGCACGCGGGGTCGCGCAGCTCCGAGAGCGGAACCCAGTGCACCGCGTCCACCTCGTCGCTGGCCACCCGCGCCGGCGTGCCCACCGGCACCGTGAACATGAAGGGATGGATAGCTATGCGCGGGAGGCGCCGGTTCGTGGGTGCCACCACGGGGAGCCGTCCCACGGGCCGACCGGTGCGCGCGAGGTCGACTCCCGTCTCCTCGCGGGTCTCGCGCATGGCGGTTTCCACCAGGGAGCTGTCCACCACCTCCCGGCGCCCCCCCGGCAGGGCCATGTGGCCCGACCACGGATCGGTCTCCCGCTCGGCGCGCTTGATGAGGAGGAGCGCCGGCTCGGAGCCCTCACGCAGGATGAGGCTCACCGCGGCCTCCGTGACCGCCGTGGCTGCCCTGGCCTCCATGGCTTCCGGGTCGGGGGGCGGGTCCTCGCGCTCCCGCCCGCCCAGGCCCTCAAGGGCCCGATGCGGCGCTGCGCGGTGGGGATCGTTCATGCAGAACGATATCCAGTGCAGCGACTTCGGTACAAGCGTGAGATGTTCGCCCGGGGAGCGAGGGCCGGGGTCCGGGGCTACGGGGAGTCGGCCACGCGAGCCGCGCCCCGCTCGATGCGGAAGCGCACTACGCGCTGGACATCGAAGTCGTCCCGCGTGACCGCCCACACGTACTCCCGGCCGAAGATGGGCTCGGGCCAGGAGCTGAACTCCGGCGGAGCTTCCACGCGACCCAGGTAGCTCCCGTCGGGCTCGAAGACATCGAAGGCCACGTCCTCTCGCCACCGGGTGGGGTAGCTGTCGGGGTCGTCGGGATCGTGGTTCGGGTCGTCCACCTCGTAGCCCCGCCCGCTCAGCCAGACCCAGATGCGCCCGTCCTCGCCCGGGTGGAGGCCCTGATACGCAGGCTTCCGGTCGGGCACGTCGGGTCCGTTCCAACGCCACCCCGGGAACTGGTTGCGCATGTTCCGTTCGGCCTGCTCCCGGGCCCGCGCCCCCTCGGACGGCGCCACGGGAACCGGATCGGTGTGCCGCTCGATCCGGAGGGGAGGCTCCTCCGTGCGGTAGAGCGTGAAGGCGTACTCGGTGGGCAGGCCCGCGACCAGGTAGCCCAGCGGGCTCATGCTCCAGTGCTCCGAAGGCGAGAACGGGACGCGGTTCACCGAGGTGTTGTTCTCGCTCTGGCCCGAGATGGTGGGGGGCTCGTAGTCCCACGTGGGCTGCACCAGCGTGTCACCCGGCGCGCCGTCTGGCCTGTACTGGGCCAGACCCATGACCCAGTCGAAGACCGAGGCCTCCGGGTCCACCAGGACCAGCGTCCACACGTTGTCCGCGGTATCGCGGTAGAGCTTGCGGCTGGTGTTGAAGTTGCCCCGGATGATCCAGGTGTCCAGCGATTCGCCCCGGGGAGAGTATACGTTGAAGCGGGCGTTGGAAGGATCCCGGAGGACGATGCGCCCGTCCGATAGGACGGCCATTCCTCCGTCGGGGCGCCTGTACTCCCCGGGACCCTCACCCTCCCGGCCGATGGTCTGGCGGTAGGTGCCGTCGGACTCGTAGACCCGGAGGGCCGGCACCTGCCGGTCCATGACGTAGATCTCCCCGTCGGCACCCACGGCGATGGACTGCACGCTCCCGAGCATGTACTCGTCGGGCCCTTCCAGCACGCCGATGGACACGTCCTCGACGAGCCGGGCGTCCACGCCCCAGACGCTGCCGGCCACCGTGCGCACGACGAGAGTGTCGCCGATGCTGTCGCGGACGGCCTGCCAGCTCGGTCGGCCATCGGATCTCTCCTCCTGGGATGCGCACGCGGCGAAGAGCGCGCACGCGCAGGAGACGGCCAGGGCGGTACGGAAGGTGGGTGTCTGCGTCATGGGGCGGTCGGGTCGAGGGGAGGCACGCAAGCCGTGCTACCTCTTGGACGGGCTCGTACGCCGGACCGTTGCGTGACGGCGGGAGGTCAGCGAGCGCCTCGCCGAGCGGCGGCGAGGGCCACGCTCATACGCCCGTCCGGGTCGGGCCCCACACCAGTTTGTGGAGCTGGACCTGGAGTCGCACGGGCAGCCCGCTGTCCAGGATCCATGCGGATAGCTCCTCCAGGTCCGGGCCGTCCCATACGGGAGAGACGAGGAGGGCGCGCAGCCGGCCCCCGCGCACCCTCTCGTCCAGCCCCCGCTCCCGGATGACCGACCCGGCCCAGACCCAGTCGGCTTCGTCCGCCACGACGAACTTGACCTCGTCCCGAGGCGTGAGGTGGTCGAGGTTGGACCACCGGTTCCGCTCGACCTCGCCGGAGCCAGGGCACTTCAGGTCCATGATCTTGTGGACGCGCGCGTCCAGGGGGGACACGTCCAGGGCCCCTGACGTCTCGATGAGGACCGTGTAGCCTTCCGCCAGCAGGCGATGGGCCAGGGTCACCGCGCCGGGCTGGACGAGGGGCTCACCCCCGGTGATCTCCACGAGGGGCGCTCCGTGGTCCGCCACGCGGCGCATGACGTCGTCCAGTGACAGCCGCTCCCCCCCATGGAACGCGTACGCCGTGTCGCACCACACGCAGCGCAGGGGACAGCCGGTGAGGCGCACGAAGGTGCACGGCAGCCCAACCCAGGTCGACTCTCCCTGGATCGACAGGAAGATCTCGGTGACGCGGACGAACGCGCCATCGCCCGGCGGATCAGCGGGCGCATCGGCCTGGCGGGGGAGGGTCATCGCGGCCTAGGCCCCGTTGCCGGCCCCGTCGGTGGCTTCGGCGGTGGCTTCGGCGCCTCGCTTGCCTCCGGGCCACAGGAAGCCCAGAGGCGACTCACGCACCATGCTGCCCGCGAAGAAGAGCATGTTCGCCGGGCGCTCCGCCAGGCGGCGCATGAGGTAGGGGTACCAGTGCGTGCCGAAGGGGATGTACACCCGCATGCCCCACCCGTCCGCCGCGAGCTGCTGCTGGAGGTCCCGGCGGACGCCGTGGAGCATCTGGAACTCGAAGCGGTCGGGACCGATGCCTTCCTTCTGGGCGAAGGCCACGGTGCCCTCGATCATGCGCTCGTCGTGGGTGGCGATGCCCGGGAAGTCGCCCTCGGCCAGAAGCAGCCGCGTCAGGTCCATGAAGCTGGCGTCCACCTCGGCCCGGTCCTGGAACGCCACGGCCGCCGGCTCGGCATAGGCGCCCTTGCACAGGCGCACGCGGGCGCCGAGATGGTTCATGCGGGCTACGTCGCCCACGGAGCGCCGCAGGTAGGATTGGAGCACCACCCCGATGTTGCGCCACCCGTCGGTCCACAGCTTCTCGAAGGCGTCCAGCGTGCGCTCCGTGTACTCGGACGACTCCATGTCGAAGCGGATGAAGCTGTCCGTGTCACGGGCCCTGTCGAGGAGCCTGCCCAGGTTTTCCGCCAGGAAGCGGTCACTCACGTCCTGGCCCAGCGCCGTGAATTTGAGGCTGACGTTGGCGTCCAGGGCCTCGGCGTGGATGCGGTCCAGGATGTCGAGGTAGACGTCCCCCGCCAGTCGAGCGTTGGCCTCGTCGTGCACGGACTCGCCGAGGAAGTTGCCGGTGGCGGTGAATCCCGCCTCATTGGCCTGGCGGATGGCGCGGACCAGGTCGTCCACGGACTCGCCCGGGACGAAGCGGCGGGCCATGGCCCGGAGCGGCGTCCTCGTGACCACGGCCCTGGCCTTGGACGATTGTCCCAGGTGGATGAGCGTTTCTCTGAGCATGTTATTGAATCGTCACGACGGTGGGCGGTGGGCCGCTATGCGCCCCCCGCGCTCCGCCGGATCGCCTCGTCCAGGAGTTCTTTCACGCGTGTCAGGGGCGCCGTCCCAACCTCCTCCTCCACCGCCTCCCGGCTTCCTCCACGCCAGATCAGGGGCGTCTCAACGTGACCCGTTATGCCCACGCCGGTCTCCGCCCAGCGGGGAAAGACCAGGTACCCGACCCAGGGCCGCGCGAGGTCGGGCGTCTTCTCCACCTCGACGGCCACCGTGTAGGGCAGCCCGTCACACCCCTCGAACGCCGGGGGCCGGTTGTGCGTCTTGAAGTAGCCTCCGAGAGAGGCGTCCTCCGTCGGGTCGTCGCTGGACACATCCGAAAGGTAGAAATAGTGTGAGGGCCATGAAAGCAGCCTTGTTCAGCGAGTTCGGCGGGCCCGACGTGGTCCGGATCGACGAAGTGCCCGCGCCGGAACCCGGACCGGGGGAAGTGCGGGTGTCCGTACGGGCCTCCTCCATGAACCATCTGGACCTGTGGGTGCGGCGGGGCCTGCCCATCGAGATCACCATGCCCCACATCGGTGGCTCGGACATCGCCGGCATCGTCGATGCCGTGGGGCCCGGGATCGACGAGGGCCTGGTCGGGCTTCGGGTCGTGGTGGACCCCTCGCTGGGATACGCCGACACGTACCAGACGCCCCCCCAGGGACCGGGCTTCGACCCTCCTCCCTTCCGCCTCATCGGAGAGCACACCGACGGAGGGTTCGCCGAACTGGCCGTGGTCCCGGCGGCGAACCTCCTGGAGATCCCGGAAGGGGTGGCCTTCGAGACGGCGGCCGCGGCGGGCCTGGTCTTCGTTACCGCCTGGCGGGGCCTCCTGGGGAGGGCGGACCTCAAGGCCGGCGAGCGGGTCCTCATCACCGGCGCCTCGGGTGGCGTGTCGACCGCCGCCGTCCAGATCGCCCGCATGGCCGGCGCCACCGTCCACGCGCTCACGAGCGGGCCGGACAACGTCGCGCGCGTCCGGGAGCTGGGTGCCCACCATGTCTACGACCGCCTGGAGGACGACGTCCTGGCACGCATCAGGGAGGACACCGGACGACGGGGCGTGGACGTGGTCCTGGACTCGGTCGGAGAGGCGCTGTGGGAGACGTGCCTACGTGGCCTGGCCGTGGGCGGCCGCATGGTGAGCTACGGAGCCACGTCCGGGGCCCGGGGCGTGACCGAAGTGCGCCACCTCTTCTGGAAGCAGCTCTCGATCCTGGGCTCCACCATGGGCACGCCCGGCGAGTTCCGGAGGGTGATGGGGCTGGTATTCCAGGGGCGCCTGAGCCCGGTGATCCACGAGGTCCTCCCCCTGGCGGAGGCGGGCCGGGCCCACGAGATGCTGGAAGCGGGCTCGGTCTTCGGAAAGCTGGTCCTGACGCCGTGAGGGAATGAGGCGACTTCGCGTCGCGCTGCGCCGCCTGGCCCTGGACCCGGGCCTTTCCGTCATCTCGGTGACGGCTCTGGCGCTGGGCATCGGCCTCACGGCGACCATGTTCAGCATCACCTATGCCGCGCTCTTCCGGGGGCTGCCCTTCGACGAGCCGTCGGAACTGGTCACCGTGTACGCCGCCAACCCGTCCACCGGATCCGCGCGGATCAGCCCCGACTACCACGACTTCCTGGCGTGGCGGGAGGAGGGCAGCGCCTTCGAGGATCTGGCGGCCTACACCACCACGTCCGCCGACCTGAGCGACGGCGAGGGATACCCCGAGCGCGTGGCCGCGGCGCACATGACGCCCGGGATCTTCACGCTCCTGGGCGTGCAGCCCGTTGCCGGACGCCTGTACGGGCCCGATGAGGACGCTCCGGGGGCGGAGCCGGTGGCGGTCATCGGGCACGCTCTGTGGAGGACCCGCTACGGCAGCTCCATGGAGCTCCTGGGGAGCGCCATCCTGGTGAACGGAGAGCCCCGGACGGTGGTGGGCGTGCTGCCGCCCGGCTTCGGGTTTCCCGAGGACCAGCAGTTCTGGATGCCCCTCGGTTACGATCCGGTCGAGGTGGAGCGGGGTCGAGCGTCGGTCCGGATCCTGGGACGGCTGCTGGACGGCGTGGACGCGGAGGTGGCCACGAGCCGCCTGAGGGTCGTGAGCCTGCGCCTGGCGCGGCAGTTCCCCGAGACCAACGAGGGTGTGGAGCCCCGCGTCGTGGCGTTCACGAAGGAGTTCTTCGCCGACGACGAAGTGGCGTTCCTCTACAGCATGCTGGGAGCGGGCTTCCTGGTGCTGCTGGTGGCGTGCGCGAACGTGGCCAACCTCCTCCTGGCCCGGGCCACGGATCGGAGCCGGGAGGTGGCCGTGCGCTCGGCCCTGGGCGCGGCACGGGCCAGGATCGTGGGGCAGCTCCTGGGAGAGACGCTGGTCCTGGCCATCCTGGGCGCGGTGGCGGGCACGGGGCTGGCCCTTCTGGGGGTGAAGCTGTTCAACGACGCCATCGTGTCGGTGGACATGCCCTTCTGGATCGACATCCGCGTGGACCCGACGATTCTGGGCTTCATTCTGGGCCTGGCGGCGGTGTCGGCGCTCGCGGCGGGGCTCCTGCCCGCGCTCCGGGCCTCCTCGGCGGCGATGGGAGAGATCCTCAAGGACGAGGGCCGGGGCACGTCGAGCCTGCACATGGGACGCACCAGCCGCGCCATGGTGGTAGCGGGCGTGGCTCTGGCCTTTCCTCTCCTGGTGGGGGCCGGGCTGGTCATCAAGAGCGTGACCCGGCTGAAGACGACGGACCTGGGCTTCGAGACCGAGTCCGTGCTCACGGCCCGGGTGAGCCTCCGACCCAACCGCTATGGGGACCCCGCCGCCCGTATGCGCTTCTTCGAGGACGTGCGGGAGCGCCTGGCCGGGCTGCCGGGGGTCCAATCGGCCGCGCTCACCACCAACCTGCCGGGCGGTTGGGGCCGCTGGATGCGCTTCGGCCTGGAAGGGGAGGAGTACCTGCGCGACGTCGATCGGCCGACGGTCCTGGGCGCCTTCGTCACGCCGGGCTTCCTGGAGTCCCTCGATGTCCAGGTGGTGGCCGGGCGCGGCATCACCGGGGAGGACCGGGCGGAAGGCGCCCCGGTCGGGGTGGTCAACCTGAGCTTCGTGGAGCGCTTCCTGGACGGGGGAGACGCGCTGGGACGGCAGATTCTGGTGGACGGTGAGGAGATGTGGCGGACCGTCGTGGGGGTCGTGCCGGACCTGCGCGTCTCGGGCCTGGAAAACCGGGAGCCGTGGGGTCTCTATGTGCCGTTGGCCCAGGTTCGGGAGCAATACTCCCTCTTCCTGATGGCCCGGGTGAGGGGGGAGCCCCGCGCCCTTGCCGCCTCCCTCCGCCAGGCGGTGCTGGACATCGACCCCGACCAGCCCGTGTACGACGTGCGCACCCTCGACGACGCGATCCAGGAGGGGGCGTGGTTCTACAACGTCTTCGGCTGGGTCTTCAGCATCTTCGGCGTCGTGGCGCTCTTCCTGGCGGCGGTGGGCCTCTACGGCGTCATCTCGTTCACGGTGGCGAAGCGCACCCGTGAGATGGGGATGCGCAAGGCGATGGGTGCCAGCGGCGCGGACCTCATCCGCCTGATCGTGGGGCGGGGCATGCGCCAGGTGGCCCTGGGCGGGGTCCTCGGCCTGGTGCTCGCCCTCTTCGCGTCGCGCTTCCTCACGGTGGTGCTCTTCCAGGTTGAGCCCCGGGATCCGGCCACCTTCGTGGCGGTGACGGTCGTCCTGGCGCTGACCGGCGTCACGGCGTGCCTGGTTCCGGCCCTGCGGGCGGTGTCGCTGGACCCCGCGGAGGCGCTACGCTTCGAATGACGACGCCCCGCCGTCGCATTGACCACATTGACCGCACTGACCGCGCTGACCCCTCTGCCCCCTGACGCCATGGACCTGAAGGAAGCCCAATCCCGCGTGGACGCCTGGATCGGCCAGTTCGAGGAGGGCTACTGGCCCCCCCTGGTGAACCTGGCCCGCCTCACCGAAGAGGTGGGCGAGTTGGCCCGGGTCATGAACCACCGCTTCGGGCCCAAGACGAAGAAGCCGGAGGAGAGCGAGCAGGAGCTGGCCATCGAGCTGGCCGACGTCCTCTTCGTGCTGCTGGTCATCGCCAACGAGCAGGGCATCGACCTGGACGACGCGCTCGAACGGGTCCTGGAGAAGTACCGCAGGCGGGACGGGGACCGCTGGGAGCGGAAGGGCGAGGGGGCAGGCGAGGGAGCCGGTTAGCCGCCGCCCAGCCCCAGGGTGATCCCCACCTGGACGATGGGCCAGAAACGCAGGTCGCTCTCCAGCTCCTCCGCCTCGAGGACCAGGTCGGCCGCGAGGCCGTCGGCGCCGGCTCCGCTGTGCGTCAGGGTGAGGGCCGGGTTCATGAACCCCACGCCCAGGTCCAGGAACACGCCGAAGCCCCGCCCGCCGTGGTGCCCGAAGCCGATCATCGCGAAGGGAAAGGCGGTGCTGGTCCCCGCTGTGCCCCGAAGCGTACCGACCTCCGTGGGCGTGTAGGAGCCCTCCCCCAGCTCCACCGCGGTGTCGGGCGTGGCGTCGAGGATCACGTCGTCGGTGTGGATCAGGACGCCCCCCGAGATCCGGAAGCCGCCGCCCCCCGGGTGCAGATCCACGCCCAGGAAGACCACGTCCGGGAGGCGGGCCTCGTAGGCCACGTCGCGGATGTCGGCCTTCAGTTCGGTGGGCACCGTTCCGTAGCCACCCCGGATCGTCGCGAGGCGCCCGAGGCTCAGACCCACGTCGGCGCCGACGCCCAGAGTGCCGATCTTCGGGGCGATGCTGATCTGGGCCGCGCCCGCGGCGGGCAGGCCCGCGGCCAGGCCCGCCAGGATCGACGCGGCCACGATGAGGGTCGCCAGGGACCTTCTCATGCACACCTCCGACGGGACACGGCGTTTCGGGATCGGCCCCCCCGGTCCCGGGTCCGACGACAAATGGGTCCGACCCCAGGAGAATAACTCCCCCTTTCCCGGTCAGGCAGATGCCAGGACCCGGACCAGGAGGTCCAACTCGTCCTCGGTATTGTAGAAGTGGGGGCTCACCCGCACGTGCCCGGGCCGGTAGTCGACGATGATGTCGTGGCTCGCCAGGTGCCGGACGGCGCGCGGAGGGTTGTCGTGCCGGATCATGACGATGGCCGAGCGCCGTTCGGGGCTCTCGGGCAACCTCAGGGAAAAGCCCGCTTCCCGGCACCGCTCCACCAGGTGATGCGTCAGCGCGCGGTTGCGAGCGTGGATCGTCTCCATGCCCACCTCGTCGATGATCTCCTGCCCGCCCAGGGCCGTGTGCACCGTGGGAAGCGACGGCGTCCCGAGCTCGAAGCGCCGGGCGTCGTCGCGATAGCGGAAACCCTCGGGATCGAAGTCGAACTGACCCTCCGTGGCGAACCAGCTCGTGATGCGTGGCTCCAGCCGCCGCACCAGATCCTCCCTCACGTACATGTACGCCAGGCCCGGTCCCCCGCACAGCCACTTGAGGGGGCCGGACGTGTACGCGTCCACCTCGGAGTCCGCCAGGCGAAGGGGGACCTGGCCCGCTCCCTGGTAGCCGTCGATGATCAGGCGCGCGCCGGCCCCGTGGGCGATGGCCGCCAGGGCGTCCAGATCCTGGACGTAGCCCGTGGTGAAGTAGACGTGGCTGGTCGCCACGAAGAGGGTCCGCTCGTCCACGGCCTCCTGGAACTGTTCGGGCTCGACCCCGACCCCGTCACGGCTGCGGAGGACCACCACGTCGATCTCCGGCTTCACCACCCACTGGTAGACCAGCGTCGGGAAGTCCAGCTCCGTGGTCACGACCCGGGTGCGCTCGCTTCCGGTGAAGCACTCGGAGAAGACAGACAGGGCCGCCGAGGTGGAAGGAAGCAGGGCCAGGGTGTCCGCCGGGACGCCGTGGAACGCCGCCGCGCGCTCGCGCAGCACCTCGATGCGGGCCAACCAGTGCGCGTACCATGCGGAGGCCCCCATGTCGTGCCAGAGGCGGCGGAAATCGTCCAGGTAGGCCTCGCTCCGGGTGGACAGGGCGCCCAGGGAGCACGAGTTCAGGTACGTGCGGCGTTGGAGGATGGGGAAGAGCTCCCGGGCCTGCATCGGGTCCAGCCTCGTGACAGGGCTTGCGGTCATGGGCTCGCTCGTAGTTGGTTCCAGGTTCCGGGCGAAGGCCGCTCCGTTGCCGGGCAACCGGCTGACGCGGATATCGCATCAATGATAGATGCACCTCTCCCCTTATGGCAGGAGCACGAGCATGAAGCACGCCGGTCGGACCGCGACCATCCCCGCTCTTCTCCTCATCGCGTGGGCGTGCGGGGGCGGCGAGACCTCCGACGGCGGCCCCGCCGCCCCGACCACCGGGCTCAACTCCCCGGACCGGACGCTGGCCCAGGACATGAGCCCGGTCTACCAGATCGGAGGCTTCGAGGCCGAGGACTGGGCCGTGTTCGGCAGGGTGTCCGGGCTCCGCTTCGACGCCCAGGGCAACCTCTACGTCCTGGACGGCCAGGCGCGCCAGATCACGGTGATCTCACCGGACGGTACGTTCCAGCGCACCGTCGGCAAGCCCGGGGAGGGTCCGGGGGAACTGTCCAACCCCTTCGGCTTCGACGTCACGCCCGACGGGACCGTAGCCGTGCTCGACCTGGGGCATCGGGGCTTCGTGCTGTTCGATGCCCAGGGTCAGAACGCGGGTAGTATCCCGGTGGACATCCAGGCCCTCGGGTTCCCCACGGAGTTCTCCCATCATCCCTCGGGCGCGATCGTGGGCCCCATCCGTGGCCAGATGCGCATCAGGGGGGGCGGCACGCCCGATCAGGGCCCGCCCACCCGTCCCGTGGCTTACTTCCCCATGGACGAGTCGCAGGGTGAGGGGCGGATTTTCTACAACGCGTGGAACCTGCCCGCCGTCGAGGACGACGAGAATCAGACGCTCGCCGTCGGGGGAGGATCCGTCAGTATCCGCATGCCGGTGGAGCGGGCCTTCGAGCCCGGGCTCTTCGCCGCGGTTCTGCCCGACGGGCGCATTGCCGTGGTGGACTCCGTTGGCTACCGGGTCAAGCTCGTGAGTGTCGAGGGCGAGGTCCTGGGCAAGCTCGAGCGCCCCGTGCCCCCCACCCCCGTCACCGACGCCATCCGGATCCAGGAGAAGGAGCGCCGCCTTGCCGCGCTGCAGGAGGGGGACGGCCCCACGATGGTGGTGCAGTTGCGCTCGGATGGCCCTGGCGGCGGCGGCGGACAGGTCAACCAGGACGCCGTGCGCCGTATGTTCGAGCAGCGTCTGGAGGGCATGGTCTTCGCCGAGCAGATCCCGGTCATCGAGGCGATGGCCGTGGACTGGGACGGGCGCATCTGGCTCCAGCGTTCCAGCGGCGTTCCCGGTGAGGACGGGCCGACGGACGTCATCACGGCCGACGAGAGCTACCTCGGCACGATCCCGGCGGACGGCCTCCGCACCCCCCGGGCGTTCGGCCCCGGTGGCCTCATCGCGCGCATCGAAAGGGACGAGTTCGACGTGGAGACCATCGTGGTGGAGCGGCTTCCGCGGAGCCTGTCCGGGACCGACGACATGTAAACGCGTCGAGGGCGTTCAACCCTCGATGACCCGAGGCGTCCCCTCCCGGCGCGTTTCCGCGGAAACGTCCGGAGAGGGGGTGCCGGCTCGTCGATCATGCCGCCTGCGGGGTTTTCCGGTAGCTTTATTAGCTTCGAGGTTCGCCCCGGCCCGGCCCGGCGCCACGCGCGGCTCGGCCTGACCCCCGCCTATTGCCGCTCCCCGTGCTCGCTCCCCTGCTCTGGTCGCTGCCCTGGCTCGCCGTGATGGCGGCGGTGGTGATCCGGGTGCGCCTGCCCGCCGCGTTGCCGCCGGTGGCCGCGTCCGGGAGCACGGGGGCGGCCGG
>Ga0214471_10003639_pt1 | contig 11921 bp, 9 predicted proteins | sample RVTome_5_FD_207665 | JGI IMG/M metagenome (GOLD analysis project Ga0214471, IMG submission 207665) | Soil microbial communities from uranium-contaminated site in the Upper Colorado River Basin, Wyoming, United States - RVT142D155 | ecosystem: Environmental > Terrestrial > Soil > Contaminated >... | reverse complement strand
GCGGCGGCGGCGAAGAGGCGCGCCATCGGGGTCACCGAAGCGAGCCTAGCGCAGCCGCGGCTGGCGGTCGCGGTAGGCTCGCGCGGTGCGCGGCGGACGGCTCGGCGGCGGGCGAAGCTCCCGCGCGCGGCGCTCGCCGATCCGTCGCGCGACCGCTTCGCCGCCCACCCCGGCGGCGCGCGCGGCTTCTGGCGCGACGTCGTCGACCGCGTCACCGACCTGGCGGGCGTCGAGCGCGTCTCGCCGTTCGCCGTCGCCGAGCTCTTCGAGCACTTCGCGCGGCCGGAGGCATGGCGAGTTTTTCCACAGGTGCCGGCGGCGCTCGACCGGCTCGCGGCGCGCGGCCTCGCGCTCGCCGTGGTCTCGAACTGGGACGAGCGGCTACCGCGCCTGCTCGCCGCGCTCGGCCTCGCCGGGCGCTCTGGCTCGACCGCGGCGGCGGCGGCGATCTCGCCGACCTCGCCGCGCTGCCCGAGCGCGTCGCGGCGCTCGCGTAGACTCGGCGCGTGCGGCTCGTTCTCGCGGTGGCGCTCGGCGGCGCGCTCGGCTCGTGCGCGCGCTGGTGGTTGGGCGGCTGGGTGCAGCGCCGGGCCTCGGCGGCGAGCGGCGCGCTGGCGCTGTTTCCCGCCGGCACGCTGGCGATCAACCTCCTCGGCTGCCTGGCGATCGGCTTCCTCGTCGCGCTCGCCGAGGAGCGCGGCGCGCTCGATCCGGCACTGCGCGTCTTCCTGCTCGTCGGCGTCCTCGGCGGCTTCACCACCTTCTCGACCTTCGGCTTCGAGACCGTGGCGCTGGTGCGCGACGGCAACTCGGGGCTGGCCGCGGTCAACGTCGTGGCGAGCGTCGCGGGCGGCCTCGCCGGGGTTTGGGCGGGGATCGTCGCCGCGCGCTGGCTCGCGGGAGGTGCGGGATGAGGATCGAAGGCGATCGCCGGCTGCTGCGCATCTACATTGGCGAGTCGGATCGCGTCGCGGGCCTGCCGCTCTACGAGTGGATCGTCCAGCGCGCGCGCGCGCGCGGCCTCGCCGGCGCCACCGTGCTGCGCGGCATCGAGGGCTTCGGCGCCGCCTCGCGCATCCACCGCGCCTCGATCCTGCGGCTGTCGGAGGACCTGCCGATCGTCGTCGAGCTCGTCGACTCGCGCGAGGCGATCGAGGCGTTCCTCGCCGAGCTCGAGCCGCACCTGGGCGGCGGCATGGTGACGCTCGAGCGAGTCGAGGTCGTGCTCTATCGCGCGCGCCGCGACGAGGAGGCGCCGGCGTGAGGGCGACGGGCGCGATGCTGGTCGCCGCCGCGCTCGCGGCGGCGTGCGGCGGCGCCGGCGAGAGCGGCTCCGACGAGCTCGCCACCGTCGACGTCACTCCGCAGCCCGACGCCGCGGCGTCGCTCGAGGCCGACGCCGTGGCTCGCCCGGTGGGCCTAGCGGTGGGCGGCATCGCCGGCGCGCTGCCCGAGGACTTCCCGCCCGAGGTGCCGCTGCCGAGCCCGTCGAGCCTCGTCGATTTCGGCTCGACCGGCGCGGAAACGAGCGTCACGTTGGCTGTCGACCTGCCGGCCGAGCGGGTGGAGGAGACCTATCGGCGCCAGCTCGCCGCCGCCGGCTTCCGCGTCCGGGCCGACGGCAGCTTCGCCGGACGCGGCCACACCCTGCGCTACACGGTCGAACCGTTCCACGGCGCGGCGCGGCTCACCGTGCGCGTCGCGCGGCCCTGATGTCGCTCGCGGCGCTCGACACGGCGGCGGTCGCCCGCGCGCTCGCGCTGGTGGCGACCGGAGCCGACGATCACGCCGACGCTTACTTCGAGGCGCGCTCCGAGGCCGAGCTGCCGGCCGCCGACGCCACCCTCGGCCTGCGCGTCTGGCGCGAGGCCGGCCTCGCGGTGCGCCTCGTGCGCGGCGAGAGCTCGTGGCTCGCCTCGCGCGACGCGCTCGACGCGGGGGCGCTCGCCGACGCGCTGCGCAGCGTGGCGCGGTCCGTGCCGCCCGCCTTCCCGGCGCCCGCCGAGGCGCCCGCGCCGGACGACGAGCCGCCGCCGTTCGCCGAGATGGCGGCGTTCGCGGGTCGGCTCGAGAACGCGCTGCGGCGCCGCTACCTGGCCTTCCCCTACCGGCTGGCGACGCGTTGGCATGCGCGCGACTCGCGGGTGGTGACGCCGCGCACGGCGAGCGACGTCGAGCGCGAGCGCTTCGCGAGCGTCGACGTGCGCACGCCCTGGGGACGCGCCGGCGCCCTCGCACCGCGCCTCGACGACGCCGCGGCCGAGGCGCTCGCCGAGCGCCTGGCGGCGCGCTTCCGCGGCCGCGAGGCGCCGCCGCCCGAGGCCGGCCATCCGCCGCTCCTGCTGCGCCCCGGCGCCACGGCGGTGGCGCTCCACGAGTGCGTCGCGCACGCTCTCGAAGCCGACGTGCTGGCGCTGAGCGGCAGCCCGCTCGCCGCCGACGGCCTCGAGCTCGGCACCAGCGAGCTCGATGTCCTCGACGACCCCGGCTCGGCGCCGGCGGGCGTCGCGCGCGCCTTCGACGACGAGGGCAATCCGACGCTCCGGCGCTGGCTGTTGCGCCGCGGCCGCGTCGCGCAGCCGATTGCCGACCTCGCCGCCGTGCGCCGGTGGGGCGACCTCGAGGCGGGCTCCGGCTTCCGCGCCGACCGCCACGCGCCGCCGCTGCCGCGCAGCCACCACCTGGAGCTGCTCGCCGGCGAGGCGTCCGAGGCGCGGCTGCTCGAGCTCGCCGCGGGCGGCCTCGAAATCGTCGAGATCGCGAGCGGCACGCTCGACGCGGCGACCGGCGAGCTCGGGCTCGAGATCGCGGGCGCGCGGCGCGTGCGCGGCGGCTCCGCGGTCGAGCCGGTGGGGCCGTTTCGAGTTCGCGGCCACCTGGCGGCGCTCCTCGCCGGCGTCGTCGCGGTCGGCGCCGAGCGCGCCGCGGCCGGCGCCGGTTGGTGCGCCAAGGCCGGTCAGCGACGGGCGGTGTGGGCGACGGCGCCGTCGATCGTTGTCGCCGGCCTCGAGGTCCGCGCGTGAGCGGGCGCTTCGGCGAGCGTGGGCGGGAGCTCCTCGCGCATCTGCGGGGCGTCGCGGGCGAGGTGGAAGTCTTCGAGAAGCACGGCCGCAGCCGGCGCTTCGAGCTCGCGCCGGAGGGGGAGAGTTTCGGCCAGAGCGTCGAGGCGGGCTGGGCGGTGCGCGGCGGCGACGGCCGCCGCTCGTGGTTCGTCGGCGGCAGCGGCGAGCTGCCGCGAGCCCTCGCGCCGCCGCCCGCCACGGTGCCGGGCCTGCGGCTGCCGCCGCCGAGCGAGCTCGCGCCCGCCGCGCCACCCTCCGGGCTCGACACACCGCTGCTCACCGAGAGCGAAGGGCGCGCGCTCCTCGCCGGCGTGGCGCGCGAGCTCGTGCGCGAGCTGCCCGACGTGCGGCCGCCGCACCTGCGGCTCGACGAGGGCGCAAGCGAGTGGGTTCTCGCCTCCTCGCGCGGCGTCGCTGCTGCGGGGCGCGGCCGCTCGGCGGCGCTGCGCGTCGAAGTGGCGCGGGGCAAGACCCGGCTCGCCGCCGAATTCGTGGCGCGCGCCGCGGCCGAGCTCAAACCGCTGGCGCTGGCGCGCCGGCTCGCCGACCGGCTGCTGGCCCTCTCCGGCGGAGCGTTGAAGGGCGCGGGCGGGACGCTCGTGCTGGCGCCCCCGGTCGCGGCGCGGCTCGTCGAGGCGTTCGCACCGCGGCTCGTCGGCGCCGGAGCCGAGCGCCAGCTCGCCGACCTGCTCGGCCGCGACGGGCGCCTGGGCGGCGAGGCGGTGACGCTGGTCGACGACGGCGCGGACGCCGTCGGCCCGCTCGCCTCGCCGCACGACGGCGAGGGCCTGCCGGCGGGCGCCGTGACGCTCGTCGAGCGCGGCCGCTTCGTTCGGCCGCTCACCGTCTGGTGGGAGTCCGCGACACCGAGCCGCGCCTTCGGCTGCGCCCGCCGCGACGGCTGGCGGGCCGTGCCGCGCCACGGACCGACGCAGCTTTTCCTCGCGCCCGATCCGGCGCACGCGGTCGCCGATCTCGTCGCCGAGGTGGAGCGCGGCGCCTACCTGATCGCGGCCGAGGGCGGCGTGCGCGTCGACGCGGCCGGAGGCGAGCTCTCGCTGCCGGTCTCGGGCTTCGCCCTCGCCCGCGGCCGCGCCGCGGGCGGTCTCGGCCGCTGCCGGCTGCGCGGCACGTTCGCGGCGTTCGTCGGCGGCGTGCGCGCGGTGGGGCGCGATCTCGACTTCGTCGCGGGCGACGGCATCTACGGCGCACCGACCGTCGTCGTCGACGGCCTCGCGCTGGTGGCGGACGGCGACTGAGCTCCGCCGGCTCAGCCGACCGGCTTCGCCTTGAGCTTGACCTTGCCGTCTTCCTCGACGATGCGGAACTGCACCGAGGTGGCGCCGGTCTTGGCGCGGATCGAGTCGATCTGCTGCGCCAGGTAGCCGCGGAAAGTCTCGAGCTCGAGCTTCTTGCCGCCGCCCCCCGAGGCAGCGAGCCCGCTCCAGATCGCCTCGACGGCCTCGTCCTCGCCGGTGTCGGCGAGGACGACGCCGGCGCGGGCGTCGAAGCGCGGCGCCTGGCGCCCGACGACCGGCCGCGCCACGGCGCCGCGGCCCTCCTCGCGGTCGCGCAGCCGCCGGCCGAAGAGCTCGGAGAGGGAGTTGAAGCGCGCCTCGAGCGAGCCGAGCCGGTACTGCTCGGCGGCGGCGCGCAGCTGCACGCCGCGCAGCTCGCGCAGCTCGACCTGCAGCTTCGTCCGCAGCTCCTCGGGCGGCAGGGTCAAGCCGCCGTTGAAGTAGCGCTCGCTGTCGACGCGAAACTGCTCGATGCCCTCGGCGAGCCGGTCGAGCTTGCGCAGGTAGCTCGCCGGCGTCGGCGGCGGCGCGAAGCGCGCGCGCACGCTCTCGGTCGGGCGTGCGGCCGGCGGCGACGGTTTGCGGGGCGGATCGGACACCGGCGAGCGATCTCCTAGAATGGCGCGGCGATGCCGCGCCGACTCGCCGCCCCCGACACGCGCCGCCGCCTGCCGGCGGTCGACCGCGTTCTCGACGATCCGCGGGTCGCGGCGCTCGTCGCAGTCTACGGGCGCGACGCGGTGATCGTCCAGACGCGGGCGGCGCTCGACGCGCTCCGCCGCCGCCTGGCGGCGGGCGAGGGCGACGCCGAGGCCGCGGTCGAGGCGCTGCCGGGGGCGATCGGGGACGCCCTCGCGGGCCGGCTCGGCGCGCCGCCGCGGCGGGTGCTCAACGCCACCGGCGTCTTCCTGCACACGAACCTCGGCCGTGCGCCGCTGCCGGCGGAGGTGGCCGCGGCGCTGCCGGCGCTCCTCACCGCCGCCTGCGACCTCGAGCTCGAGCTCGACCTGAACCGGCGTGGCGACCGACTGGCGCGCATCGCCTCCCTGATCGAGTCGCTCACCGGCGCCGAGGCCGCGCTCGCGGTCAACAACAACGCGGCGGCGCTCGTGCTCACCCTCGCCGCGCTCGCCGGCGGGCGCGAGGTCGTCGTCTCGCGCGGCGAGCTGGTCGAGATCGGCGACTCGTTCCGCATTCCGGAGATCCTCGCCGCCGCCGGCGCGCGGCTGGTCGAGGTCGGCGCCACCAACCGCACGCACCTCGCCGATTACGAGCGGGCGCTCGGTCCTTCCACCGCCATGCTGCTCAAGGTGCACGCCAGCAATTACCGCGTGCGCGGATTTGTCGCCGCGGTCGAAGTCTCGGCGCTCGCCCGGCTCGGGCGCGAGCGCGGGCTGCCGCTCGTGGTCGACGAGGGCGCCGGCCTGCTCGCGCCGCGCCCGGCCCCCGAGCTCGCCGAGCACGCGAGCTTCCGCGAGCTCCTCGCCGCCGGCGCCGACCTCGTCTGCGGCAGCGGCGACAAGCTTCTCGGCGGTCCGCAGGCCGGCCTGCTCGCCGGCCGCCGCGAGCTCGTGGCGCGCTGCCGCCGCCACCCGCTCTACCGCGCCCTGCGCCTCGGCCGCGGCGCCGCGCTGACGCTCGACGCCGTCCTGCGCCGGCACCTCGCCGGCGCACCGATGCCGATCGACCGGCTGTGGGGCGACGCCGGTGTGCAGCGAGCGCGGCTCGAGCGCGCGGCCCTTGCCTGCGGCGCCGAGATCGTCGCCGCCGAGGCCTTCGTCGGCGGCGGTGCGGCGCCGGACGCGGCGATCGCCGGTGAAGCGCTCGCCCTGCCGGGGGACGAGGCGCTGGCGGCGCGCCTGCGCAGCGGCGAGCCGCCGGTGGTGGGCTATCTGCGCGCGGGGCGCCTGATCCTCGACCTGCGCACCGTGGATCCGGCGGACGACGCCGCGCTCGTTGCGGCGGTGGCCGCCGCGCGCGGCTGAGCGGCGACATGGCACGCTTGCTGGTGGTCGAAGACCGCGATTCGCTGCGCCGCATGCTCGCGCGCGCCCTCGCCGAGGAGGGGCACGAGGTCGTCGCCGAGATCGACGCACCGCCGGCCCTCGCCCGGCTCGCCGCGGGCGAGAGGTTCGATCTCGTCTTGACCGATCTCAAGCTCCCGGGCGGCAGCGGGCTCGCCGTCGTCTCGGCAGTCAAGACGGAGCTCGGCGCGGCACCGGTGGTCGTCTTGACCGGCTTCGGCACCGTCGGCGCCGCGGTCGAGGCGATGAAGCGCGGCGCCGCCGACTTCCTCGAGAAGCCGGTCGACCTCGACCGGCTTCTCGCGCTCGTTGGCGCCCTCACCGGCCCCGCCGGGGACGAAGGCGACGGCCGCTTCGAGGTCGCCGGCGTGCCGCCGATCGTCGGCCGCCACCCACGCCTGCGCGCTGCCCTGCGCCTGCTGGAGCGTGTGGCGCCGACGCCGACGACGGTGCTCGTGACCGGCGAGAGCGGCACCGGCAAAGAGCTCTTCGCGCGCGCCCTGCACGCGCTCTCGCCGCGCCGTGCCGGGCCGTTCGTGGCGGTCAACTGCGCCGCCATCCCCGAGGCGCTGGTCGAGAGCGAGCTCTTCGGCCACGAGAAAGGCGCCTTCACCGGGGCCGACCGCCGCCGCTCCGGCCGCTTCGAGATGGCGCGCGGCGGCACGCTCTTTCTCGACGAGGTCGGCGAGCTGCCGCCGGCCGTGCAGGCGAAGGTGCTGCGCGTGCTCGACGGCGGCGGCTACGAGCGCGTCGGCGGCGGTGCGGCGCTCACCACCGACGCCCGCCTCGTGGCAGCCACCCATCGCGACCTCGCCGCGATGGTCGGCGCCGGCGAGTTCCGTGCCGACCTGCTCTATCGCCTGGAGATCTTCCCCATCGCCCTGCCGTCGCTCGCCGAGCGGCCGGAGGACGTGCCACTGCTCGCCGCGCATCTGCTCGCCGAGCTGGCGCGCCGCCACGGCGCGCGAGCGCCGACACCGACGCCCGAGGCGCTCGCGATGCTCGCCGCGCGCGAATGGCCGGGCAACGTGCGCCAGCTCGCCAACCTGCTCGAGCGGGCCGTGATCCTCCACGGCGGGGAGCGGCTGACGCCGGCGGCGCTCGCCGAGCTGTTCGCCGCGGGAGACGATGCCGGCGAGCCGCGCGGGGAGCGCGAGCGCCTGCGCACGGCGTTGCGCGCGACGGGCGGCGACAAGCGCCGCGCCGCCGCCGAGCTCGGCATCTCGTATCGCACCCTGCTGCGGCGCGTGCGGGCGCACGACCTCGAGGGCTACCCGCGCTATCGGGGTTGATCGGCGCGGGGCGGGGAGCGGCTCAGTCCGCCGGCGGCGGGGCCTCGGACTCCTCGGCGGGCAGCTCGGACTCCTCTTCGTAGCCCGCCTCGCCCGCCGCCTCCTCCCCTTCCACGCCCCCCGCCGGCGGGCGCCCCTCGTAGCCGCGCCCCGCAGGGATGAAGCGCACGGCGGCGAAATCCGGCAGGCCGGGGAACTCGGCGCGGAAGTTGGCGGTCTTGCCGGTCGGGATGGCGCCCAGGTTGATCTCGGCGTCGTCGAGGGCGAGCAGGCCGCCCTCCTCGCCGTAGACGCTCACCGACAGCGTCGGCGCGATCACCGTCTCGCTGCCCGTGTTACGCAGCGTGCCGAAGACGGCGACGCCGTCGCCGTCGCCGATGGTGAGCTTGTCCCAGGAGACGACCTCGAGCGGCACGTTGCCGGCAGGGGTCGTCGTCGCCGCCGCGCCCTCTGTCGGCTCGCCGTCCTCGTCGAGGCCGCTCATCGGCGGAATGTCCTCCTCGGTGATGCGCAGCACCGGCTCGCCGAGCGGCGCCGGCGCGGCCGGCTCCTCGGCAGCACGAGCGGCCTCCTCGGCCGCTCGCGCGGTGGCGAGCGTCGACTGGTCGAGGTCGACCTCGGCGGCGGCGAGCGACGAGAGCGTGCCGTTGGGCTGCGTGAAGACGACCCGGCGGCCGTCGACCCGCCACGGGCCGCGGGTTTCGACGGTGGCGCCGTCGCGCGTCACCAGCAGGTCGGCGGGCGACGCCGCCGGCAGGAGCAGGGCGGTGGCGAGTGCGGCGGAGACGCGGTAGCGGCTCATCCTCAGAACTCCTTCCAGTTGTGGGGCTCGATGGCGACCGGCACCGGGGCGATGAAGACGAGCCCGGTGTCCTTGCGGATGGTCTTCACGTCGAGAGTGTAGTTCGCGAAGCGGGCGCCGGGCGGGAAGAGCCGCTTGAGGTCGGCGTTGATCTCGCGCAGCTCGACGGTCCACGAGTCGGCGTTGGCGCTCGACGAGCTGGTCGGCGCGTTCTTGGTCGCGCTCGGCTCGACGAATGGCTGGGTGGTGAACGTTTCGGTGATGGTGTAGCGCGTGCGGACGGTGGAGCCGGCGGCGATGGCGTAGCCCTCCGTGGTCACCGTGTTGACGACGAAGATCTTGCTCGCGCCGCCGAGCGAGCAACTCGCGTTGCGGTTCTCGACGATGAGCGGATCGAAGACGGTGAAGACGCTGATCCCGGAGAGAGTGAGCGGCTCGGTGATCAGCTTCTCGTCGGCGTCGAGCGGGAAGTACCAGCCGGGCAGCGTGTCCGGCGGGATGCCGTCGAAGAGCAGGCGCGAGATGGCGGCGCCGGTGTCGGGATCGACGGCGGTGTAGACGCTCTCGTCGAGCGGCGTCGGGCAGCTGGCGCAGGCGGCGTCGGCGACGCCGTCGAGATCCGCGTCCTTCCAGCCGGTGTCGAGGAGGGTGTAGAAGCGGCCCTCGTGGCCGGTGTCGTCCCACAGATCCCAGCGGATGCCGGTGCCGAAGAGGATGGCGTTCGTGCCGCGCGCCGGCACGTAGACGGCGCCGATCTCGAGATAGATCGGGCGGCCCGTGCCGGCTACGCCGGGGTCGCCGGTCCAGAAGATCTTGAACGGATCGTAGCGACCGGCCGCGGCCGGCGGGTCGGCGAGCTGGCCGGTGAGCGAATCGAGCTCCCATGCCGCGTCGCCCAGGTCGACCTTGTAGACGTAGCCGGCGGTGGTGCCGAAATAGAGCGTGTCGACGATGCCGTCGACGTCGAAGTCGAGGCCGGTGATGTCGGCGGGCACCGCGCCCTCGATCGGGCTGGTGGTGGCGGCGGCCAGCGCGCCGCCGCGCTTGTAGAGGATCGTGCCGGTCTCGATGTCGAGCATGTAGAGCCAGTTGCCGGCGGTCTCGGTGGCGTCGTTGGTCGGCATCTCGGGCAGGCCGCCGCCGAAGACCGCCAGCCAGCGGTCCTCGGGCGCGCAGTCGGCGGCGAGCACGTCGGTGCAGACGGGATGGCGGAAGACGAGCGGCCGGCTCCAGCCCTCGGCCAGGTCGGTGACGCCGTTCAGATCGTCGTCGGCGGGAGCGCCGAGCGCGTCGAGGTCGCGGAATTCCCACTTGAGCGCCGGGAACGGCAGCGCCGCGCAGTCGGTGTCGCCGGCGATGCAGAACTCGTCGCAGCCGGCGCCGCCGTCGATGCACGAGGGCACGTAGGCCGGCGTGTCGTCGAGCGGCTGCGGCTGGTTGCTGCCCGACTCGATGACGTCGGGCTGGGTGATGTCGAGGGCGAAGATTCCGGGGCCGCCCTCGCGATAGGTGCCGAGCATCAGCGAGCGCCAGACGCGCTGCTCGCATTCGGCCACGCCGAGCTCCGGCGCCGGGTCGACGAAGACGTCGGCGGTGCGGGTGGTGCCGTCGATGCCGTACTCCACGGTCAGCTCGGGGATCTCGTTGAGCTGTTTGACGAACGGCATCATCGCCTGCGGGATGAACGAGAAGAGCTCGCGTCCGGTGCCGAAGTCGTAATCGCCTTCCGCGCCGTCGTCGTCGCGCAGGTCGACGCTGAACGACGACGAGTTGGTGGGAACGTTGAGCAGGCAGTCGGCCTTCACCTCTTCGTCGGTCGCGGGCGTCGTCGGATCGTCGGGCGTGATGTCGCGGATGATGCCGCCGTCGAAGACGTGCAGCTGGCCGTCGTTCGAGCCCACCGCCACCATGACGCGCCGGCAGAGGTTCTTGTTCGAGAACCACGAGTAGGAGATCTGCTCGCCGCGGGCGCGCGTCGAGTCGACGTCGTCGCCGCAGAGGCCGGTGTTCCAGTAGAGATCCTTGGTGAAGAGCTCGAAGTCGGCGGGCGGGTTCACCACCACCGGGTTGGAGTGGAAGATGTCGCCGAGCACGTACTGGATGCGGGCGTCGAGCGTGCAGAGGCCGTCACCGGCGCCGACCGTCGAGTCGCAGTCGGTGTCGACGTCGCAGGTGCCGCCGATGTTGGTGCCGGCGGTGCAGGCGCGGTCGAGCTCCGCCCGCTTCTCGCGCAGGGTGAACTCGATGATCTCGGCCATCTCGTCCTTCTCGGCGGCGGAGACGGCGGTCGCATCCGCGATCGGGATGTTCCAGACGAAGGCGAGGTCGAGCCACTGGTCGTTGGCGTCGGCGTCCGCCTCGTCGACGTATTGGAAGTAGCGGCGGTGGCCGACGTCGGAGTCGTCGTCGGGCCGGCCCCAGAACACGCGTCGCTCGTCCTGCGCGGTGCCGACCTGCAGCGAGTCGATGCCCGAGGCGCTGTAGTCGCGCACGATGTCGGCGGCAATCGGCGCTTGCAGCAACAGGCCCTGCGGGTCGTAGGTCGGCACGCCGTCGGTGTCCCAGCCGAGCTGCGAGTCGCCGGCGTCCCAGGCGAAACACTCCGACTGCTGGCCGACGAGGCAGGTCGCGTCGCGGTCGGGCAGGTTGCTTGCGTCGAGCGGCAGCGGCTTCAGGAACGAGTCGAGCCGGCCCGGCCACACCGAGGCGTCGCTGCCGGGGTCGGCGTTGAGCGGGATGAAGCTCGAGAGATAGATCTTGTCGAGGATGTTGGCCTGCACCGTCGGCACCGCGGCCGAGGCGAAGGCGGCCGCCTCCTCGAGGATGCGGTCGAGGATCTCTTGCAGCAGGTCGACGAGCTCGCCCTTGGTGTCGGCGAAGAAGACCGGCGTGTTGGCGCACTGCAGCTTGGCCTTGTTCTCGACGCCGAAGCCGATGACGATCGACTCGACGCCCTCCTGCGCCGACAGCGAGGCGCGATAGCGGCACTGGTCGGCGGTCTTCGAGAAGCCGTCGGGGAACTCCTCGATGTTGGAGTCGTAGTACTCCTCGGCCGGCGCCTGCGGGCTGCCGTCGCAGCTCTCCTCGCCGTCGGTGATCATCAGCACGTACTTCTTGGTGCAGTTGAACTCGGGGTCGAACTGGGCGGCGATGTCCTGCCAGCCGGTGAAGTCGGTGTCGCAGTTGCCGGGGTCGCCGCAGCCCGAGTACCAGCGGCGGAACATCGCGAACCAGCCGGCGAGGGGCGTCGAGCCCATGCTGACGAGCGGCCGCACCGCCTCGTCGATGCCGGCGGTCGTCGAGTCGTCCTCGACCTCGAGGCGGAGGAAATCCTCCGCCAGGCCGAACTGGTCGGCGAAGAAGGGCGCCTGGCCGTACGACTCCGAGTCGACGAGCGGGTGCTTCGGGTTCAAGCGCGCGAGCAGCGCCGTGCGATTGTCGTC
>Ga0214471_10003638_pt1 | contig 11926 bp, 5 predicted proteins | sample RVTome_5_FD_207665 | JGI IMG/M metagenome (GOLD analysis project Ga0214471, IMG submission 207665) | Soil microbial communities from uranium-contaminated site in the Upper Colorado River Basin, Wyoming, United States - RVT142D155 | ecosystem: Environmental > Terrestrial > Soil > Contaminated >... | reverse complement strand
TTACGTGGTCGTATGTAAGTCTAGAAGATTTGCTGCTGCTTGCCCGAGGGTTATTTGTAAGCGCCGCGTTTGCGGCCATTATATTTATCCTGCTGCGAGGACAGAATTTTTTTGTGGGGTTCCCGCGCTCCGTGCTTTTGCTGTCTTATCTATTGCTGTTTGTTTTTATGGGAGGGTTGCGTCTTTCAAAACGCGCGTTTTTACAGTGGATGGTGGATCGCAAAAAGTGGGCAGCAAAAGAACGCACCCTTATTGTGGGGGCGGGCGACGAAGGAGAAGAAATTTTGCGCAGCATTATGCAGTCCCAGAAAAGCGCGTATGTGCCCGTGGGTTTTGTGGATCCTCGTTCTTCAAGGGTAGGAGCAACCATTCATGGAGTGCGCGTGCTTGGGAAAATTGGGGAGTTAGAAACACTGGTGCCCCAATACGAAGTGGAGACCGCCATTATCGCGCTTTCCCCAAATGACTCTTCATATATTAGAAAGGCAGTGGAGCTGGGAAGAAAAGCGGGCCTGCGAAAAATCCAAATAGTGCCGCCGCTTTCAGAATTGCTTGGCGGGCAAATTTCTTTGCGCGATTTGCGCGAGGTACAGGTGGAAGACTTGCTGGGCCGGGACCAGGTTTCTTTAGACGAGCAGGCAATTAAGCAATTTTTAACGGGCAAAAACGTTTTGGTTACCGGGGCGGCGGGTTCCATTGGGTCTGAACTTTCCCGGCAAATTGCCAAATTTTCTCCCGCGTCTTTGGTGCTTGTAGACCAGGATGAAACCGGCGTGTTTTGGATGAACCGCGAAATGCGGGAAAACTTTTCGTTGGTGCCCCACTACGCGTTTGTGGCGGATATTACCGATAAGCAAAAAATGAACAGCATATTCCAAAAGCACAAGCCCGATGTTGTGTTTCACGCGGCAGCCTACAAACACGTGCCGTTAATGGAAGAACAGGCGGACGAAGCGGTAAAAAACAACGTGTTTGGAACACTCACCGTTGCCGAAACTGCAATAGAAAATGGAGTGGAGCGTTTTGTATTCATATCTACCGACAAAGCGGTAAATCCCACGTCCGCCATGGGGGCAACCAAGCGGGTTGGGGAAATGATTTGTCAGGCGCTTAACGAAAAAAATCGCACCAAATTTGTGTCGGTGCGTTTTGGCAACGTGCTAGACAGCAGGGGAAGCGTTATTCCCGTGTTCCGCGAGCAAATTAAAAAAGGCGGGCCGGTTACGGTAACGCATCCCAATATGCGAAGGTACTTTATGAGCACGCCCGAAGCCTGTTTGCTGGTGCTGGAAGCCGGCGCCATTGGCCGGGGCGGGGAAGTGTTTGTGCTGGATATGGGAGAACCCATACACATATTGGAGCTGGCAAAGGAAATGATACGCCTTTCCGGGTACGAGCCCGACACCGATATTCCCATTGTGTTTACCGGCGAGCGTCCGGGAGAAAAACTGTTTGAAGACATGCTAACGGCCGAAGAGGGAACGGAAGCCACCAAAAACGAAAAAATTTTTGTGGCAAAGCTTTCCGCGGCACAAACGGAAACATTGGAAAAAGTGCTGGAACTTTTACAAGAAGTGGCGCAACAAGGAGACCGGGACAAAATTCTTCGGGTTTTGCAGTCTGTAGTGCCCAACTACACGCCGTTTTAGGTTGTGGGGTTGACAAGCCTTTCTTAAAACGATAGAAGGAAGATAGGGAAAACGGAAGATGAGCAGATAAACAGAAGGCCATGAAATTGGCAGGAAGTCAAGAAAATTCCATCAGAAACCCGAAAGCCACCATGGTTGCTGGCTTTTTTTGTTGGTTGTAAGGTAAAAGGTCGGGCAGTAGATGAGGCAAACAATAATAAAAGTAATTAATTACGAAATACTTATGAAAAAATATTTTATCCAAAAAGTACTGTTTGGCATCTCAGCTTTCATTTTCGTAGCTGGCATGGCTTCGTACATCGCTTTTACCTCTCTGGAAGGTGAAACTGAGGCAAACTATGATCCAAACAACCCATTCGATCTTTTTGCGGATTATGTAACATGGGCAAGTTCAACTACCCAAGTATCGCCTACAGCGGCAGAATGGCTGCACACTATGGTTCCGAATACTAGTACACCGACGACCTTTGCAGATGCGAATGGAGACGGACTAGCAGATGTCCTTCTTCATCAGGAGCCTGCCAGTGGCGCCGATGTATATGGAATATTGCTAAACAACGGCGACCTTACGTTTGACCTTGCGTACAAATGTGTATCTGAGTCGGGTACCTTTTATGGCGATTGCTCGCAATAAGTGAAGAACAGCTATAACTTCTATGCCGAAAATAAGAAAAAGCTATTTCTCGTTTGCGTTCCTTGTTGTATTTCTCGCCAATTCATTGGGGGGTTTTGCGTACGCGCAGGCAGAACTGCATGAGCAAGCAGCATCTGGGACACAAAAGGCAGAAGAGAGGAAACCAGAGCAGGAGGCCGTAGAGCCAAAGGGTTCTCCCAAGAAAAATGAAGATAGCGTGGATTTGGAAATACAGAGTTTGGGTTTCTTGGGACAGGAAGAAGATTTACCGGTTTTGCCTCCAGATCCATTCTTGAATCTTGAAGGGTTCCAGGATCTTCTCACAAATAACCTATTTACCGGAGAGGCTAGGTTTGACATACCGCTTGTTGTCCCGCCTGGCAGGAAAGGACTTACTCCCGAGCTTACGCTTTCTTACTCGAGCTTCAAAAGAGATTATATATCCCCGTATGGATACGGGTTTGATTTAAGCACCAGCAGCATTTTCCGCAATACCAGGCATGGGTTAGACCAGCTCTATACCAGAGATGATTTTGCCGTAAAGCTGGCTGGCAAATACAGCGAGCTTGTGCTTGTGGATGCGCAAGCCGACCTTTACATGGCAAAAGACGGAAATGACTTTAACAAATATTTTTTGGAAAGTGGGCAGTGGAGAGTACAAGACACCCAAGGGAATGAGTTTCACTTTGGAGAAGTAGCATCTGCCCGCCAGGCAGATCCTGAGGATTCTGGCAAGGTGTATCAGTGGATGCTTACAAGAATCGTGGACCCCAACGGCAACGAAGTGGAGTTTACGTATTCTCAAGATAACAACCAAATATACTTAGATAGTATAGAATATGCAGTCTTGGATACCACAGAACCGCTCTTTAAAATTGATCTTGTCTATCTTACCAAGCCTACCGGACCGACCAGCTACCACGCAGGATTTCCGGTAAAAACTTTGAAACTTCTGGAAAGTATCGATGTCCAGGAGAATGCTTCCTCCACATTTGTTACCAAGAAAAGCTACGAATTTACCTATCACAGCACGAGCACTCCAATCTCGAGATTAACTTCAGTGACCCAAACAGCAGGTGGCGAATCATTACCTGCTATTGATTTCGAATACTATACCGCAGGACATGCAGTAACTCTGCTAAAGAAAATAGACAATAACACCGGAGGAGAAATACATTTAGAGTACACTCCTTCTACGGCGTACCGGAATAGCGAAGGCAAGCAAAACTTTTTGCCCTTTATTGTAAAAACGCTTTCCAAGCTTACCTATACCGATACCGCCAGAAACATAAGCTCTACCAAAGATTTCACCTACCACGGGGGCCATTACTTTTACGACCCAAACGAGGTGGTTACCAGAGAATATGCCGGATTTCATGAAGTAATAAGCGTTGACAGCGCAAGCACTACTGCCAAAACATATTTTCACCAAAGCGAATTCGCGCAAGACAACGCGAGTAGTACCCTTGTAGGAGAATTCGAAGACCATTTGAGCAAAAAGGGGAGAGTATGGCGCCAAGAAATATACGACGACCAAGATGACCTATTTGCCTCCACCATTACGAAATGGGGCAAGGAAGATTTGGGCAACGACAGGTTTTTCGTGTCGCAAGATCGTGTAACCAAACTTTCATGGGATGGAGATGCCACGCACCGCGACACCGCAGAGGAGTTTACATACGACGATTACGGGAATGTCGAAGATCATATGGCGTGGGGTGAGGTTGACGCAAACGAAAATACGGGCGCCTTTACCGATACCGGAACCGACAAATTTACAACCGAAATTTCATACGCTCTTAATGCAACCGACAATATTGTTGCGTTTCCCGGCACGCAAACCGTGTACAAGCAAGATGGCACCACGAAAATACAAGAAAGGAAGTCGTATTACGACGGCCTAACTCTAGGGAATATCGACAAAGGAAATCTAACCAAGCAGGAAGATTGGGTGGAGACTACTACCTATGTGGATACTGAAAAAACGTACAACGCCTTTGGTTTGGTGCTTACCGAAAAAGACCCTCGAGACAATACTACCACGTATACGTACAACGCCTTTGATATGTACGCTGCAAGCTCCACGAACGCAAAAAGCCAGGTTACCGAGTACACGTATGACTATATTTTTGGCAAGGTAAAAACGGTAACTGATCCAAACGATAGAGTTTTTGAAACAGTGTACGACGGATTTGGCCGCGTAACAGAAGAAAAAGTCCCGGACTTGGATACGCCCTCTAATCTTGTAACCAAAACTGCATATGCCTACACCGACGACGTAATACCCCGAAGCGTGCGGCAAACCCACTATTTGGACGCAAGCACCACTGTTGACGTGTACACATACTTTGACGGCTTTAATCGCAAAATCCAGGAGCGAAAAGAAGCCGAAAGCGCAGATACTTTTGCGGTAAAAGACTTTACTTACAACAATCTTGGCTTGCCCGAAAAAGAATCGCTGCCGTATTTTGATACCGGTGCTACTTCTACCACTCCAACCGCAAGCAGTACGCTGTACACTACGTATGCCTACGACGCCTTAAAGCGCGTAACTACGGTTGCGAACGCGGTGGCCACCAGCACGAACGAGTACGACGACTGGACCACAACCGTTACCGACGGCAACGGCAATACCAAAGACATTACCAAGGATGCCTATGGCCGTTTGGTGCAGGTTGTAGAGTACGAAGGAGAAAACGACTACACTACAACCTACGAATACGACGGTTTGGGCAACCTTACCAAAATTACCGATTCTGCCGGCAACGAACGGAGCTTTACGTACGACGGCCTGGGCAGGCGGACAAGCGCGGAAGATCTGCACGATTCATCCGATGGCACATTTGGCACCTGGAGCTACGAATACGACGCGGCAGGCAACCTTACCAAAACCACGGACCCCAAAGGCCAGGTAATAGATTACACGTATGACCAGCTCAACCGCGTGCTCACGGAAGACTTTGCTGGCGAGGCAAGTACTGAAATTCTGTATGGGTACGACAGCGGCACCAACGGAATCGGCAGACTTACAAATGCTACTACGACCGACGTTGTGAGCGCATACACGTACAACGCAGTAGGCGGAGTTGCCACGGAAACTGAAACCATAGACAGCACAAACTACGTTACTGAATACGGCTACGACCGCCAGGGGAACGTTACTGCCATTACATATCCAGACAGCGAAGAAGTGCAGTACACATATAATACGGCAGGGTTACTGGAAAGTATCGGAAAGAAAGAAAGCGGCGAAGGAGCGTTCTCCGATGTGGTTAGCGATTTTGATTACGCGCCGACAGGCAAAGTAACGTACAAAAAATACGGCAATGACGCCGAAACCACGAATACGTACGACGAAGACGAGTTGTATCGCCTAAAACAAAAGTTTACTTCCTTGAATAACGCGGGCTCTTTTGGAGAGGGGAGTGTTGCCTTGTTCTCTGCTTCTTTGGAAGGAGATTCTGCGAAAGGCAAACCCGAAGATGCCGGCAAACCCACAGAGCTGCCAAGCCAGACACAAGGGCCAAAAGGCCAAACCATTTTCCTGCAGTACGACAAAAGCCAGAAACCGGAAATTCCTTCCGCAGAACAGCGCAGGTTCCAACAAGAGCAGCTGCGGCAAAATCCTCCGAAAGAATACGAACCCAAAACATATCCCTCGCCCCAGCAAGAAACAGAACCAGAAGAGGAGCTTGTTGAGGAGCAGGCAACAGAACCTGAAACAGATTCCGAAACAGAGCCTGTTCCAGAGTTGGAAGAAGAGGACGGGTTTGATATTTTGGGCTTCTTGAAAAATTTGTTTAGGATTCCTATAGCCTTTGCGACCTCCCACGGAAATTTTGTGCCCGACGAATCCACCAATATGTACACGGAAGGTTTGTGGCTTTCAGAGAGCATTACCTACAACGAAAGCTTTGAAAACGGGTTTGGCGATTGGAGCTTTTACGGCCCTTCGGGCTCCACGCGCGAGGAAGACTGCACCGACGCGCACGAGGGTTCTTGCTCTGAAAAAATGTTTATTTCCCAGGCCGGAGAAAACTGGGACGCGGTGCTCGCCCAGGTGCTTCGGGTGGATTGGGATACCACCTACAAGGTAAAGTTTGCGGCAAAAGCCGCCACCTTAACCACCATGGAGGTAAGCGTAAACCAGAATCACGACCCGTGGTATGACTACGGTTTTGGAAAGGCGGTGCAGGTTGGCACTGAATGGCAGGAGTATGAGTACAGCTTTACCAGCTGGGGAACCGATGAAGATGCCCGCGTATACTTCGGTTTGGGAGAGACAGACACCACGTTCTGGATAGACAACGTGGAAATTGTACCAGATAACTTAAACCGCGTGTGGAACCCCAGTTTTGAAAACGATTTCTGGAACTGGTCATTTTGGGCCATGGGCGGAGCCGGGGCAGATGCAACAAACAGCGTTGTATGCACCGAGGCTATCGATGGAGCCTGTTCCGATCTTACCGATGTAACACAGACAGGCCAGCATTGGGAAGTACAGCTTAACCACGGCCTTGCCCTTACGGGCGACACCACGTATGTGCTTACGTTCCACGCAAAAGCCGCTGCCGAGAGGGAGGCAACCCTGGTGCTTGGCCAAAACCACGACCCGTGGTCGGAGCTGACCGCGCAGGTAGACTTTACTTTATACCCGGACTGGAACAAATACGTAGTAGAGCTTACGCCGTCGCAATCTGATTCAGACTCCCGGATTAGCTTCTTCTTTGGCGAAGAAATGCCAGACGTGCATGTCGACGACGTGCGTTTCTGGGAAAAACAAGACACTAAAGTTACCGACCAAACCCCAGAATTTTCTGCTATTTACGATGATGAAGACGTCGGAGATACCGCCACCGATTACCAGATTCAAGTTGTTGAAGACGGGGGAAGTTTTGCCAGCCCGCTGTGGGATTCTGGTAAAGCATCGCTTAGCGCAAGTTCAACAGAAGGTACGAGAACAGAGGATATATCCTACGGCGGTTCTGCCTTGCCTTTGGACGGCAAGAAATACTACTGGCGTATAAAGCTATGGGACGAAGCAGACACCGAAGGCCCCTGGACCAACGGCAGGGACTACTTCTTTACCGCAGGCCACCGCGTGCAAGACATTTCCTACACCTACGACCCCGTAGGCAACATTACCCAAATAGACGACAACTCCTACACAGACGCCCGCAAGCTGGCCACCTTTGCCTACGACGACCTCTACCGCTTAACCTCGGCCACAGCCACGCAGGACAATGGCGTGGAACTGTATGACCATACTTTTACCTATGACAGCATAGGTAACATCACCTCAAAGTCTGACATTGGTTCTTACCTCTACCAGGAAACCGATTATGCGAATCCACACGCCACAACTTCCGTAAATGGAACCACGTACTCGTATGATAATAACGGGAATTTGTTGTCCGATGGTAATTTGACGTTGGTCTGGGATTATCGCAATCGCGTAACATCAATTTCGAATTCGAGCACAAGTGCTACCTCCACATACGCCTACAACCATGAAAACCAGCGCGTAAAGCAGAGCAACGGAACAACGACTACCATCTATCCAAACAAACTCTACAACACGGATGGAACAACCGAAACCAAACACATCTTTGATAGTAGTGGAGATACCATAGCCACCGTGGAGACAGCAAGCAGCACCACTACAACCTACTACAACCATCCCGACCACCTTACTGGCTCCAATGTAGTCACCGACCAATCAGGCAACCTTGAGCAAACCCTGGATTACTTCCCGTTTGGAGAGATACGCTTAAACGATCAATTCTCTGATTTCGACGAACAACGTAAATTCACTGGTCAAGAATACGATGACGACACAAACCTTCACTATTACGTCCAAAGGTACTACAATCAGGATGTGGGGCGCTTCACTTCCCAAGATCCGGTGTTCCTCAATGTGGGAACAAGCGACAAACGAGTCCAGTTTGCTCTTTCCAATCCGCAATTCCTCAACTCTTACAGCTATGTAGCAAACAATCCTCTCAAGTACGTGGATGAAGAAGGGGAGTTTGCCTTCCTTGCTCTTCTGCTTGCTCCTGTTATCGTTCCAGCTATCATAAGCATGGCTCCAGCCCTGCCCGCGCTTTTTGACCAGCCAGATATTGCTGCAAGAATGACACCTGGTCTAGGAGATGCTCTTGATGCAGGAGAGGCCGTATCTGGAAGAGATGCATTCACTGGTGAGCAGTTGAGCGGATTTGAACGGAGTCTCTCTGGCTTTGGCGCGTTTGCTCCGTTCGCTAGTGGTGGGCAGTTACGAGCAGGCCGAGAAGGACTCATCAATGCCCTAAAGGCTTACCAGAATAACAAAGTTGCAGGCCAAATCGCTGGTGGTCATGCCTTAGGAAAACACCTTCCTGAGTTTAAACATCTTGGCATCGAATCGCAAGATGATTTTGCAAAGCACATAGAATCTGTGATAAATAATCCAACGCAAACTAAAGCACTGCGTAACGATAGAACAGCCTTTATGGACAATTCTACCAACACTATCGTAATTCATGATCCCAATAGTAAAGATGGGGGTACGGCGTTCATTAGGGAAAAGGATACTAAGGGGTACTTTAATAGTTTAGAATAATATGCTTAAACTATGAAGGAAATAGTCATTCCTGTCGATCACGATATACTAAATATCATCTATAACTGTATAATTGAGCATTGGCGAATGCCTCAATATGAAGAAGAGCTTTCTCAAGAGACTTTTAAGTTACTTCAGGAGTTAAGAGAAAGAATACTAGGTCTAAGAGGTAACCCAAAAACGGAAGAAATAAAACTTTCCCGGTCAGAGTTAGATGTGATAGTTAAGGCATACGAGATAGGATTTAGAGAGTTGATAAGAGATGGAGGTGATTTCCACCCAATAGTTGGCCACGAAACTAAACGGGGCGAAGAAGTCTTAGAGATCCTTAAGTCATATCAGAGTGCTACTTCTCAAGAGCTAGAACAAAACGATTAACGATGAAGATAGTTCTTTTTATTGCTTTTCTTGGAACATCTTTTTACCCAGCCATAGCCGACGGCTCGGCATGGCTTACCTTCAACCTCGGCGAGAATATTGCAGATGTGCATATAGATTACCCCATTCCCACCGATGACCATACGGCCCAAGATATTACCTACACCTACGACGCTGTCGGGAATATTACCCAGATCACCGACGCTTCGGAAACAGACGCAGCAAAGACAATGGACTATGGCTACGACGACCTATACCGCATTACTTCTGCCTCCAGCACCAACGCCGCCAGCGACGACTATGCTGAAACCTACAGCTACGACAGCATCGGAAACATAACCAGCAAGTCCGACATCGGCACCTACCTATACCAGGAAACCGATTACGCCAACCCTCACGCAGCTACCTCGGTGAATGGACAGACCTACACCTACGATAACAACGGCAACGTCACTTCTGACGGCACGCTTACTCTCACTTGGGATTATCGAAATCGTCTGGTTTCAGCTTCTAGTTCCAGTGCTACATCTACGTATGCATATAACCACGAGAACCAAAGGGTAAAACTTAGCACCGCATCCAGTACAACCATTTATCCGAACAAACTGTACAACACCGACGGAACCACAGAAACCAAACACATCTTCGACAGCAATGGAGATGTTATCGCCACGATTGAGACAGAGAACAGTGCTTCTTCCACCTACTACGTACACACCGACCATCTCACAGGAAGTAACGTGGTTACTGACGAAAACGGCCACTACGAACAATTGATGGACTACTTTCCATTCGGAGAAATAAGGATAAACGACACCGTCGGCGACTTCGACGAACAAAGGAAGTTCACAGGGCAAGAGTACGACGAAGAAATAAACCTTCACTATTTCATTCAAAGGTACTATAATCAAGACATTGGAAGATTTACCAGCCAGGATCCCGTATTTCTTAATCTTGGAGTAGACCAAAGAACCGGCAAAGTGCTCGAAAATCCACAGCTCCACAATTCCTACAACTATGTGGCGAATAATCCACTCAAATATGTGGACGAGGAAGGTGAACTTCCAATCCTCATCCCTATACTTGTCATTGCAGCCATTTACGCCCCCGCTGTACTTCCTTCTTTGCCTGCATTATTTGATAATCCAGATATTACTGCACGAATGACACCTGGTCTAGGAGATGCTCTCGATGTAGGAGAGGCTGTATCTGGAAGAGATGCCTTCACCGGTCAAAAACTGAGTGGATTTGAGAGAACACTATCGGCGGGGAGCGCTTTCTTGCCAGGTATTAGTGGTGGGCAGTTTCGAGCAGTAAAACATCTTGTGAAATATGGAGGAGGAGAGGCTCCTGTATACCGAGGTGGAGCTGATCTTACTGCAAGATCAATCGATGTCAAAATAGATCCACATACAGGAAATGTATTGCCTTGGCGTGGGCCTTCTGTGAATGTAAATCCTAATGATCCAAACGTTGTTAAATATGGTGGCGCCTATCGTATTGATAGCCTTCCAGAAGGACTAAAGATCACAAATCCAACAGGCAAGGAAGGACATTTTGAGATTGTTCCAGAGAAGGCAGTGTCCATTGATGCGTTTAATGATCTATTAAAGAAAGTTAAAAAGACAAAAGTGGATCAGTAGTTTTCTATGAAACAAAAGAACATTGAAATTTATCTTGAAGATCCAAGCGAGGAAGCAGAAAGAGATTTTATTAGGAGGAATTATAGACCGGATGTATATGTAAAACTTGAAGAAGAATTTATCCAAATTAATGTATATGGATTGATCCGATTAATTCATGATTTTGAAAGCAGTTATGCACATCTAGGTTTCTATCTCATTGATCCAAACCTAGTTCTTGTAAAGGAAACAGATACTGGTCAGATTATAACCGCTATTGTGGAACTTCATAAACGTAATTTGTTCTTAAATTTCAAACCACTTCCATCAGATAAAATTCCAAAGGAACTTCACAAAGTCTATCCGGCGTAAGAAATTCAAGCAAGATGCGAAGGTTTAGACAGTTTCTGTTAGTTTTCTTTGTCTTTGTTCTCACAGTCCAACTTCTTGGGCCGAGTTTAGTTTATGCCTCTGAAACCGCCATAGACAACCCAACCGAAGGCGTTGACGCGGGTCAGCGCAAAGATATTACAAACATTACGGAAAACGCGTATGTGAGCTTCCAGCTTAACAGCGCCGGGCGTTCATGGATAAACTATGATTTCCCTTTCCTATAATGCATAGGCTGAATGTATCGAGGTATGTCCTTATGTTATTTTCTCCTCTCTTTTTCACACTTAGTTCCTCAATGAATAGACGATTTTTCTCTCAATTCTTAGATTGAGCGCACATACGTCGGTGGAGTTTAGCCTCGGGCGGCATACTCGCTTTGTTTCTCACATGGAGGCGGAGCCGCTGGGAATAGCAATCCGATATTTCGCGGCGCGGGTTCCTTGCCCACTAGTAAAGAAGAGAGGCCGAAAATTTTTCTGATTTAAAGTATAGCAAAGAACAAGGTGGGAAGCTATTAACCGCGCGGGTATAGTAAACCAAATGGAACAAGGTAAGATGAAGTTACGGTCGTAACAAACATCTAAACACTTGTTCCACAATGTCTATCTTACGCCAAGTTCCCACAAAAGCAAAGATGCAAACAGATTTG
>Ga0214471_10003637_pt1 | contig 11928 bp, 12 predicted proteins | sample RVTome_5_FD_207665 | JGI IMG/M metagenome (GOLD analysis project Ga0214471, IMG submission 207665) | Soil microbial communities from uranium-contaminated site in the Upper Colorado River Basin, Wyoming, United States - RVT142D155 | ecosystem: Environmental > Terrestrial > Soil > Contaminated >... | reverse complement strand
CACCTTCGACCCTCACCTCGATCGAGTCTCCGGCAACCGTGATCGCGATGTCGAGGGCGGCATCCCCAGCCTCCGAGGTCGAGGTTGCGGCCGGCGCCGTCGACGTGGTCGCCGTCCCCGCGGTGATTCCTGGCGGGGTGGTACCCGGCGCGGTCGTGACCGAGTCGGGTGCCGTCGAGGTTCCACCACCGTCCCCGCATCCGGCGATGAAGAGCAGGAGAACGGCGGTTGGGATGAGCCGGCGCATCGACGACGAGGCTAGTGCCGCGTCGCCGGTCGGCTGACCCCTGACCGCTGACCACTGACCGCCAGAGGGGCTGCGAGGTGCTCCGGCGCGCCTGGCGGTTGGCGGTGAGCGGTTTGCCCCTTTGAATCCGTGAGCCGTGCTGGGCGCACCTGGGTAGGCGGTCGAACTAATCCTCCACGTCGACGCGCCACTCGATGACGCCATCCTCGGCCTCGGCTCGCACGCGGTAACTGACCGTCGACGACTCGAATGTGACCTCGACCCGGTCGGGCCCGGTCTCGTCGACGTCGGAGTCGAACCCGGCGGCGGGCGTGGCCACCACCAGGGCGACGACATCGCCGGTCACCGTGACGGCCACCGAACCGCCCGGGGTGTACTTCCACTCGGGCACGACCGAGACGACGCTCGAGCCGGTCGTCGAGGTCGATGTCGTCGGGCGGGTCGTGGACGTGCTGGCGATCGTCGTGGTCGTGGTCGTCGAGTTCGCCGGCTCGGTGGTGACCGGGGTCGGGGCGGTCGTCGTGACGTCGATCGTGCTGGAGGAGTTGACCCGTGCGGCGATGTCCGCGCCCGACACGGGAAGGGCGCCTGCGTCGACCTGCTCGCCGACACGGGTCACCGCAGCGAGCGTCAGGGAGGCGGTGGCGAACGTCGCCACCATCCAGGCGACGACGACACCGATTCGCTTGAGCATGGTGGACATGGTGTCACGTCTCGCCCCATGCGGTTCACAACTGCGGCTTAAGGAATTCGAAAGCCACTCGGACCCCGGCCGGGCCCTGCCTATCGTTCGATCATGGCGGCGATCCTGATCATCGAGGACGATCAGCGAATCCGCGAGCGGCTCGCCCGGGCCCTCGCCGGGCGCGGCCATGCCGTGGACACCCGCCGCACCGGCTTCGAAGGGCTCTCGACGGCCGTCGAGAGCCGGCCGGACGTCGTGGTCCTCGACCTCGGCTTGCCCGACGTCGACGGCGCCGAGCTCCTCAGGATGATTCGAGCGGTCAGCGACGTCCCGGTCATAGTCGCCACCGCCCGCAGCGACGAGCCGACGATCGTCGCGCTCCTGGACGCCGGCGCCGACGACTATGTGGTCAAGCCCTTCTCGGTGGACCAGATCGAGGCACGGGTCCGCGCCGTGATGCGGCGATCCGAGGCCCCCACCCGCACCGGGCCGCTGGTCGTCGGCGGGCTCTCGATGGATCTCGAGGGCCGCGAGGCGGCCCTCGAGGGGATGCCGCTCGAGCTCTCTCGCTTGGAGTTCGATCTACTCGCTCACCTCGCGGCACATCAAGGGGAGGTGATCTCGAAGCGGGACCTCCTCGCCGAGGTGTGGCGGGAGCCATACGGCGGTAGCGAGAGCACCGTCGATGTCCACCTCTCGTGGCTTCGGAAGAAGCTCGGAGAGACCGCGGCCGAGCCCCGCTACCTGCGCACCGTGTTCGGGGTCGGGGTCAAGCTCGTCGACCCGTCATCGTGAGACGGCGGCTGGCGGTTCTGACGATCGCAGTCACCTCCCTGATCGTGATCTCCTTCCTGGTGCCGCTCGGCATCCTCGTCCGCAGCCAGGCGGAGGACCGAGCGCTTGCCCGCGCGGAGACCGATGCCCGTTCCGTGGCCGCCGCCCTGGCGGTCGCGGCGTCGTTCTCCTCGACCCCCCTCGACGCCCCCGCCGTCGAAGGGGTGCTCGGAGCCTTCGGCTTCCCTGCGGGTATCGGCGTGTTCCTGGCCGACGGAACCGTGGTCGGGGTGGGCGATCCGCAGGATCCGACCGTGGACACCGCCCGCGCCGGTCTGGCGTACACCGCTCGGTCGAGTGGCGCGACGGCGGTCCTCGTTCCCGTCCTCACCAGCGGGTTGCCGCTCGTCGTGCGGGCGGAGGTCGATCTCGATGCGCTCCGCCCGGGCGTGCGCACTTCGTGGGCGATCCTCGGGATCCTCGGCGGGCTCCTCATGCTGATCGCCGTGGTGGCGGCGGATCGGCTCGGTCGTTCGATGGTCGGCCCGGTACGGGGGCTTCACCGAGCCACCACCGCTCTGGCCGCTGGACAGCTGGATGTTCGCGTCGAGCCATCGGGCCCACCGGAGATCGTCCAGGTCGGAACGGCGTTCAACGACCTTGCCGAGCGTCTCGGCGAGCTCCTCCAACACGAGCGCGAGGCAGCAGCCGACATCTCGCACGGGTTGCGGACCCCGCTCGCCGCCCTTCGCCTCCAGGTCGAGGGCCTCAGCGCCGCGGGAGATCGGGCGTCGCTCCTCGACGATGTTCGCGCCGTCGAGGAGGCCATCGACGCGGTGATCCTCGAGACCCGCCACAAAGGCGACGACGGGCCGCGGCGATGCGATCTGGCCGCCCTGGTGCGCGACCGTGCCGAGTTCTGGGCCGTGCTGACCGCCGAACAGAGCCGGGGTTTCGAGGTCGAGATCCCTCGCGGCGCGGTGGAGGTCCATGCTTCCGCGAGAGAGATCGTCACGGTGATCGACACCCTGCTCGAGAACGTGTTTGCCCACACCCCACCCGGCGTCGCGATCGGGTTGGCCGTGTCGACCGCGCCTCCCACCGTCCAGATCGACGACGGGGGCCCCGGATTCTCCACCACGGCGGTCCGCCGAGGCGAGAGTCGGGGTCCGTCCACAGGGCTCGGGCTCGACATCGTCAGGCGCATCGCCGAGGGATCGGGAGGGTCGCTCACCCTCGGCCCGTCGCCACTCGGCGGGGCACAGGTGGTCGTCCGGTTCGGGCCCGCCACGCGTTGAGGGCCCCCGGCGCGGGGCCCTCAACAGCCTGCGGTGGGTGAACCTCACCCCTCGATCTCGATGCGCACCTGCAGATCCGCATCGACCCGGAACTCGATCTCCGTGCCGTCGGCGTGAATGAAGTCGATCTCCACGTGGCTCCCGCCGACGTGGTCGACGTTGAACGACCAGCCGTCGTTGACCGATGCACCGGCGAACACCACCTCGTCGCCGATCACCAGGATGTCGACGCTGCCGGCGGCTGCCGCCGCGATCGTCATCGGCACCGGCAGGGCCACATCGTCGCCGTCATCGTCGCCGTCATCGTCGTCGCCGACATCGTCGCCGTCGTCATCGTCGTCGGGGACCGTCGTCGTCGATCCGCCGCCCAGCGTCGTGGAAGTGGAGGTGGAGGCCACGGTCGTGGAAGTGGTCGACGTCGAGGCTCCGCCGACGGTCGTCGAGGTGGTCGAACTGGTCGGCGTCGACGTCGAGGTGGCAGCTCCAGCCTCGACGGTCAGGGCGCCGTCTTCGAGCTCGGCTTCGAACTCGACCTCGCCGCCGGCCTCGTTGCGAAAGGTCACCTTGAGGTGGGTGCCGTCCTGGCGGTCGACGCCGAACGTCCACCCCTCCGACGGGTTGGCGTTCACAAAGGCGATGACGCCGCCCTCGATGCTGAAGGTGACCGTTCCCGCTTCTCCGACCGCCTCGGTGCGGGTGTCGGCCCGCGCCACCGAGGCGACCATTCCGATGGCGAGCACCATGACCGCCAGCGCCGCGGCTCCAGCAAGCAATCTCTTCGACATGTCGTCTCCCTTTCTGGGTGTCGGGAGAACTATCGAAGACGGCGGCATTTGGCCGCCTGAGGAGAGGCTTAGGGGAATCTGAACTCATGGCTCTTCGGCTGACGCCTCATCGGATCAGATTTCAGATCTCAGATTTCAGGTCCTCCCCTGGCTTCCGGGGGAGGTGGATGCCGGGCGAAGCCCGGCAGACGGAGGGGGCAACGGAGACCGCGAGCGCGTTGACGCGACCTACGAGGACAACGGGTCCAGTCTCGCCCGCGGGTTCACTTGCCGGGTCCGAACGCGCTCGAGGGGCCCCGAAGAGCCCCTCGAGCGCGAGGTCGCCGATTCGTCAGGTCACGCCGGGAGCCGCACGGCGGTGCGGCCTGCACGGTGGCGGTGACCGACGAGTCCCGGTCGTGGCCCGGTGAGTGGCGGCGTCGGCGAGTACCACATCGATCGGGCTCGATGACCGGTTCCAGCCCGCCACCCGTCGGTGGCTCGGACGGCGGGGCCGGAAGGCGGGAGAACGCGTCGCATCGGTCGGATGCTTCCCCAGTCGGCGCTCCGGTAATCCCGATTCGCGCGTCAGAGGAAGTGGTGGCGTCAGCCAAAAGCTGTCAGGCGGCGTCTGTCGACCGTCGACGGTGAGCCCCCGTAGCCGACCCACCAGACACCGCCTGCAGGATCGTGACTACGGACCCGTCGCTCAGCGGCGCGTCCAGGTGCTCCCGATCACGTGCCGCCCTGCCTTCGTGGAAGACTGATACGTGAGGCCGCACCCCTCCGGTCTCATCGAAGACGTGGACTCGGAGCTGAGGCAGCACCCCGAAGAGGGCCTCGAGGGCCCCGCCCACGGTGCCCGCCTCGACCGGAATCGCCTTCCGGCCGTCTCCCACCTCGGCAAGGAGCGACGGGATCCTCACCATGACCGAGGGCATCAGCTCTCCAGAACCGCCACGCTCAAGATCCGGGGCAGGACATCGGGCAAGGTCGCCCAGTGGTCCCCGCCATCGGTCGTGAGGTGCACCGTGCCGGCGGTCGATCCCAGATAGACCCCCCCGTCGCCGTCGGTCGCGGCGGCGTCCCGCAGCACTTCCGCATAGAACCGATCCTCGGGCTGCCCCGCGCCGGACACGTGCCACGAATCGCCGCGGTCGGTGGATCGGTACACGCGGAAGGCGCCGTCGACCGGCATTCGGTGCTCATCGCTCTCGAGAGGCACGACGAACAATGCGCCGGAGGCGTCGTCGCGGACCATCGGGAAGCCGAAACGCGCCGGGAGCCCCTGTTCGATCCTCTCCCAACGGTCACCGCCGTCCCTCGTCCGGTAGACACCGGAGTGGTCCTGCCGCCAGATCGTGTCGGCGTCCTCCGGGTCGGCGACGATGCAATGGACGCAGTAGCCGATCTCGTCGTAGTCGTCGCTCGGAGCGGTCTTGTCGACGCCGTCATTGCGGAGTGCCCAAGTCTCCCCACCGTCCTCGGAGCGGAACACTCCCACCGCCGACACCGCGAGCCACATCCGGTGCGGGTCCTCGGGGTCACTGAGGAACCGGTGGGCGGCGAGACCGCCGAATCCAGGACGCCAGCCGGGACGCGTCGGGTGCTCGTTGAACCCATCCACAGGCTGCCACGAAGTGCCCGCGTCCTCGCTGCGGAACAAACCTGCCTCATCGACGGCGGCAAAGAGGACGTCGCCGACGCGGGCGATGGCCCAAATGTTGTTGAGCTTGCGATCGCCGCCCTGGGGCCACGCTGGCCCGGCAACGACCTGCTCCCAGGTGTCGAGGTCGCGGCTGCGTTGGATCGCCGCTCCGAACCAATTGGATCCTGTCGCCAGAAGATGCTCACCCGATGGCGCCCGCCCGAACGTGGTGACGCTCCAGCCCTTGAAGTGAGGGCCCTCTAGAGCCCACTCCGACCGGTCGTCGGAGCGAAGCAAGAAGGCCCCCTTGACGGTGCCTACGCCGATGGTGGTCACTGTGAACTTCCTTCGGCCATGTGCTCCCGCATCACCATCAGGCCGGTCGATCCGATCTCGAGCAGACGGGCGTGGAACGCCTTCAGGTCGAACGCGCCACCGAGCCGGCGCTGCTCATCCGCCCTCATGTCGTGGATGGCTTTCTGACCGACCTTGTAGGAGATCGCCTGACCGGCCCACCCGAGGTACCGATTCATCTCGGAGACCGATGTGTCGTGATCCTGAGCGGCATAGTCGTCGAGCATCTCGACCCCGAGCTCGAAGGACCACCGCTCCCCCGGATGGAACGGCTGCCCCTCGGGGATCGTCAGGTCGAGATGTGACCCGATGTCGATCACCACCCGGCACGCCCGCAGCATCTCGGAAGCGAGCTTGCCCATCAGGTAGTCCGGCTTCTCCAGATAGCCCAGCTCGTTCATGAGGTCCTCGGCATACAGGGCCCAGCCTTCGCCGGTTCCCGAGTACCAGACGAGAAGCTTCTGCAGGCGCGAGACCTTGTCGCCCGCGGTCATCTGCAAGCCGCTCTGGAGGTGGTGGCCGGGAAACCCCTCGTGGTAGGCGGTCGTCACCTCATCGAACAGGGGGATCACCTGCTTGTCGCCCTTGGACCACCACACCGTCCCCGGCCGGGTGAAGTCCTCGCTCGGGCTCACGTAATAGGCTCCGAGGGATCCTCCGGGCGGCGCCATCTTCACCTCGATGCGTCGGATCGCCTCGGGGACCTCGAAATGGACCCCCTCGAGGTCGCCGAGGGCGACCTCGAGCCGGTCCTGCATGAGATCGCGGAACTCCGCCTGGCTGTGAGCGGACCGCTGGGCATCCGTTTGGAGGAGGCCGATCACCTCGGGAAGATCGGCTCCGGGACGGATCGCCTCGGCGACCGCGGCCATCTCCGCCCTGATGCGGCCGACCTCCTCCCACCCCCAGTCATAGGTGGCCCGCGGCTCGAGATCCGCGCCGAGGAATCTCCGGGCAAGTCGGACGTATCGCTCCTCGCCGACCCCGTCCACATCGAGAGTAGCCGGGAGATAATCCTCTTCGAGATAGGCGGCGAGGGCCCCGTACGCGGCACGGGCCATCGCCGCACCGGCCTGCAGTCGCTCGATGGTGGCGGTGTCGGCGACCCCGGATTCGGCGGCTTGGCCCTCGAGGCGGTTGAAGAAGGAGGCCTCGCCCGCGTGGTTTCGAGCCTGCCGGGCCGCCTCGAGCACCTGGCGCCGGGCCACCGCCTTGCCCTGGCGGCGGCCGGCCTCGAGAAGCTCTCGATACCCATCCAAGGCTCCGCCGAGTCCCTCGAGCCGGGACGCGACGTTGGCCCAGCCCTCGGATGTCGAGGTGTCCATGTGGTCGAAGATCTCGCGGATGTCTTGGACCGGCGAAGCCATGCTGTTGAGCTCGACGAGGTGCTCCTCGGAGTCGAACCAGGCGAGCTCGTCCGAGCACGCCTGAACCGCCACCCGGTGGGCAAGGCGTGCCCACGGGTCATCCGGCATGGGGATGGCGTTCACCCGGGAGAGCTGCCCCCGGACCATGTCGGCTACGGCCTGCTGGCCTTCGGGGGAATAGTCGTTCCACTCGTGGTCGTGACCCGGGATCCCCAGCAAGGTCCCGAGTGTGGGGATGCGGTCCACGGTCTCGTCGACGATCGAGCTGCAGAGCTGATAGATGTCGTCGGGCACTCCGGGGGCCTCCGCGGTTCGGGCGCGGGCGACGATAGCGAAACCCGTGCCCTCCACGCCCGCCCCAGGGTTGCCGACTCCCTGCGGATGCCAGCCGCCTGTAGGCTCCCGGCCCGATGGACGACTCCGCCCGCCGGGACGCTCTCTTCGCGGGCGTGAAAGCGATCTTCCCGATCCTGCTCGGAGTCGTCCCATTCGGTGTGATCGCGGGCGTCGCCGCCGTCGAGGCGGGGCTCGATCCGGTGCAGGCGATCGCGATGTCCCCGATCGTGTTCGCAGGAGCGGCCCAGCTCGCCGCGGCGGATCTGATCGCCCGGGACGCCGCGCCCATGGTGATCGTGCTGACCGCGCTCGTGATCAACGCCCGGTTTGCGATGTACAGCGCCTCCCTGGCTCCGTCACTTCGGGGACTTGGTGCCTGGCAGAAGGCATTGGGGTCCTACCTGCTCACGGACCAGGCCTTTGCGGTCAGCGTGACGCGTTTCCAGCAGACCGACGACGACCTCGGCGGCAGGGTCGCCTACTACTTCGGTTCGGCGATCTCGCTATGGATCACTTGGCAGGTGTCGTCGGTGCTCGGAGTGATCGTCGGCTCGGGGGTGCCCCCCGAATGGTCGCTCGACTTCGCCATCCCCCTCGTCTTCATGGCGCTGTTGTTCCCGACGATCAGGGACCGGGGTACCCGCCTCGCAGCAGTCGTCGCCGCACTCTCGGCCGTCGCACTCATCGGGTTGCCGTTGAACCTGGGGCTGCTCGCCGCTGCGGCGCTGGGCATCTCGGCCGGGGTGATCTCCGAGGTCATCCCATGACGAGCCACTCCCCTCTCCTGCTCTGGGCCATGATCGGGTCGATCGGGCTCGGGACCTGGCTGATCCGGCTCTCTTTCCTCGTCTTTCTGGGCAGGGTGGAGCGGGTGCCACCTGCTTTGGGCCGGGTTCTCCGCTTCATCCCGGCCGCCGTGCTCGCCGCTCTCGTCCTTCCGGCGCTCACTCATGCGACCGGGGAGTTCGACCTGGGCACCGATCGCTTCGCCGCTGGTGCGATCGCCGCCGTGGTGGCCTGGCAGACCCGGAACGTCCTCGCCACGATCGCCGTGGGCATGGGAGCGTTGTGGGCGCTCCAGGCCCTCGGTTGGCTGCGCTAAGTGCTGTGCCGGGGCGCTGCACTAAACCTCGGCTCTGGATCTTGGCGTGCGCGCGCGCATGCGGGTCGCGCCTGAGGGCTCCCGGGTGTATTCTCGGAACAGCCCCCCATCGACCCCTGGCATCGCCATGCTCATCGCAGCCCTGGATCCCGAGCTCTACCTCAAGTCGGCGCGCACGCAGCGCCGGATGTTGCGCGTCCTCATCGCCAACCTCTCGGCGACCCTCGGGGCCGACACCGTCGTCAAGCGGATCGCCGGCCACCGGCTTGAGATCGACTCCGCCAACCCTGACGCCGCGGATCGCCTCAGGTCGGTGTTCGGAGTCGCCGCCGTCGAGCGCGTGGTGCGGCTCCCGGCCGACGGCCTGGAGTCCCTCGCCGACGCCATCGCCGACCGAATGAGCGCGGCCGTCGCCGGCCGGTCGTTCGCAGTCAGGCCGCGCCGGCTGGGCTCCCACGGCTGGAGCTCCCAGGACCTCGCAGTGGCGGCGGGGTCGCGCCTGGTGGCCGCCGGCGGTTTCGTCGACCTCTCCAACCCGGAGATCACCGTGTCGGTCCGCGTCGTCGAGCGAGTCGCCGATCTGACCGTCGAGCGGACTCCCGGAGTGGGCGGCCTGCCGCTCGGCTCCCAGGGACGGGCCCTGGCGCTGTTCAGCGGCGGGATCGACTCCCCCGTGGCCGCCTACCTGGTTTCACGGCGCGGCGTCGCCCTCGACTACCTCCACTTCGCGCTGGGATGCGGACAGGCCGACCACGCTGCGGGGATCGCCCATCAGCTTGCCGAGCGGTTCGGCGGCGGGTCCGACCCACTGCTCATCGTCGCCGACATCGAGCCCCTCGTCGGCGAACTCACCCGACGCGTCGCCCCCCGGATGCGGCAGATGGCGCTCAAGGCCCTCATGTACCTCGCCGCCGAGCAGATCGCCCTCGGGCTGCCGGATACTCGCGCCCTGGTGAACGGCGAGTCCCTGGGCCAGGTCTCGACCCAGACGCTCGACAACCTCGCTTCGCTGGACCGCCTGGTGAAGGTGCCCGTGCTCCGGCCGCTCGTCGGCCTCGACAAGATGGAGATCCGGGGGCGTGCCGAAGTGATCGGCACCTACGAGGCGTCGGCGAGGACCCGGGAGCTCTGCGACATCTCACAGGGTTCGAAGGTGTCGGTCGCCACACGGCCCGGGCAGCTTGCGGCAATCGCCGAGGCCATCGAGGACCTCGTCGGCCAGGCGGTCACGACTGCCAAGCACCAGCGCCTCCAGGACTGGATCCCGGGCTCCCCTTCCTGAGGTGCGCCCCCGACCGAGGGCGGGGACCCGCAGGGATCGGGTGCGCCCGGGCCATCGCCCCTCTCTTCCTCCGAGATGGCGACTACTACCGTTGCCGCCGCCATGTCCGAACCCCTCGTCTCGGCGCGCCACCTCAGCAAGAGGTTCGGCGAGCTCGTCGCCGTGGATGACATCGATTTTCAGGTCCGCCCGGGGGAGGTGTTCGGCTTTCTCGGCCCCAATGGGGCGGGGAAGTCGTCGACGATGCGGATGATCGGGTCGGTCTCCCCGGTCACGTCGGGCGACCTGCGAGTGCTCGGGATGGATCCCGCGACCGATGGCCCCCGCATCAGGGCGCGGCTCGGTGTCGTCCCTCAAGAGGACAATCTCGACCTGGAGCTGACCGTGTACGAGAACCTCCTCATCTACGGCCGGTACTTCGGCCTCAGCCGCAAAGTGATCGACGAGAGGATCGACGAGCTGCTGAAGTTCACCCAGCTCGACGAACGCCGCAAGAGCCGGGTCGAGCCACTCTCCGGGGGGATGAAACGCCGCCTGACCATCGCTCGAGGCCTCATCAACACGCCCGAGCTGCTCCTCCTCGACGAGCCCACCACCGGCCTCGACCCACAGGCGCGCCACCTCCTCTGGGACCGTCTGTACCGGCTCAAGCGAGAGGGGGTGACGCTGATCATCACGACGCACTACATGGACGAGGCCGAACAGCTCTGTGACCGCCTGGTGATAATGGACAAGGGCAAGATCGTGGCCGAGGGATCCCCCCGGGAGCTGATCGAGCGTCACTCGACCCGCGAGGTCCTCGAGCTCCGCTTCGAAGTCGGCACCCAGGACGAGCACGCCGAGAAGCTGAGCGGTCTCGGCTCCCATGTCGAGACGCTCCCCGACCGGGTGCTGGTCTACACCGACGACGCCGACCGCGCTTTCGACGACGTCCATGGGCGCGGGTTGGTGCCCGAGTCGACGGTGAGCCGCCGGGCGACGCTCGAGGACGTCTTTCTCAGCCTGACCGGACGCTCGCTGGTCGACTGATGCTGGGAGTCACCCTCGCCCATCCGGCCCGCGTCATGGAGGCCTCGGCCCGGGTCTATCGCCGCACCTTCCGCGGGAGTCTGGTGAGCACCTTCTTCAACCCGATCCTCTTCCTGCTGGCGATGGGGGTGGGGCTGGGCGAGCTGGTCGATCGCGGGTCCGGGAGTGCCTCGATCGACATCCCCTATCTGACGTTCCTGGCTCCCGGCCTCCTCGCCGCCACCGCGATGATGACCGGCGCCAGTGACTCGTCGTTCCCGGTGATGGCGGGCATCAAGTGGCGGAAGAGCTATGAGGCGGTGCTGTCGACCCCGATTGGCGTCACCGACCTGGTTGCGGGTCATCTGGGATGGGTCGGGGTCCGCCTCTTGTTCGTCACCATCGTCTACGCCGGCGTCATGACCGCGTTCGGCGCCACCACCTTGATCGAAGGCGCACTGGCGATCCCGCCTGCGGTCGCCACCGGCCTGGCGTTTGCCGGCATCGTGACCGCCTACACGGCGCGGCTCAAGGACGAACAGGGCCTGTCCTCGCTCTTCCGGTTCGCCATCACCCCGCTGTTCCTCTTCTCCGGGACCTTCTTCCCGGTCGACCAGCTCCCCGGCTGGATCCAGCCGGTGGCGTACGCCACGCCTCTGTGGCACGGGGTCTCACTCTGTCGCGGGCTGGCCCTCGGGACCGAATTCGAGGTCGACCCCGTGATCAGCGTCGCCTACCTGGCCGGGCTCATCCTCCTCGGGGCGATTCTCGCCACGCGGGCAATGCGGAAGCGACTGGTCAAATGAGCGATTCAGCCACGCTCCACGCCCGTGTCGTGCCTCCCTTCATGCCGGGAAGCGCCCTGCGGATGCTCGAGCGGAGCTTCCTCGTGTACCGGCGGATCTGGGTAATCGTCTTCTCGGGGTTCTTCGAGCCCGTCTTCTACCTGTTCTCCATCGGCGTGGGTATCGGCAAACTGGTCGGCGACATCCCCGGTCCGGACGGTCGACTGGTGGCATACGCGCCGTTCGTGGCGCCGGCTCTCCTGGCTGCCTCGGCGATG
>Ga0214471_10003636_pt1 | contig 11929 bp, 11 predicted proteins | sample RVTome_5_FD_207665 | JGI IMG/M metagenome (GOLD analysis project Ga0214471, IMG submission 207665) | Soil microbial communities from uranium-contaminated site in the Upper Colorado River Basin, Wyoming, United States - RVT142D155 | ecosystem: Environmental > Terrestrial > Soil > Contaminated >... | reverse complement strand
CGAGAGCCGCAGTCGCGACGTCCTGCAGCGCCGTTCCTGTACTGTCGAACACCGTAATCTCGGCGGGCGTCCGTCGTCCCGGTTTCGCGCCGGTCACGATTTCGCTCAGCTCCGCGTACACGGCCGCCCGCGTCAGGAGACCGGCGCGGAGCGCGTGGTGCAGATCACCGATGGTCGCCGCCTGCTCCAGTACGTCGGCGACGACCGTGGCCCCGGCCAGGAGCGCGGGCTCGAGCTCCTGCTTCTCTTCGCTGTCCGCGCCAACGGCGGCGACGAACGTGCCCGCCCGCACATCGGCCGAGCCCAGGAACCAACGCGTGGCCGGTGTGCAGGTGACGACGACATCGCTCTCGCGTGCCGCGGGGCCCGGCGCGGTGACGGCGGTGGCCCGCACACCCAGCTCGCCCGCGACGTCCCGAGCGTACGCCTTGGCGCGGTCCCAGTCGCCGTCCCACGCCAGCACCCGACGGATGGGCCGGACGCGACACAACGCGCGCAGCTGCACGCGGCCCTGATTGCCGCAGCCACAAATGGTTACGGTGGCGGCCTCGGGTCGGGCGAGGTACTTGGCCGCCACGGCGGTGGCGGCCCCGGTGCGTTGGATGGTGATTTCGATCGAGTCCATGACGGCGAGCACGCGTCCGGTGTCGCCATCGGCCAGGGTGATCGTGCCCTGGATGGTAGGGAGGTCGTAGCGCTCGCGGTTTCGAGGGAAGTTGCCGTTGGTTTTCACGGCCACGTAGGGGCGCGCGCCATCGAGCCGGGCGGCCTTGACGTGAAAGCCGCCGTCCGACGCGGCGATGCCGAGGATGCCTGAAGAAGGAGCGCGCCCGTGGCCCAGGGCCACGAACGCCCCCTCGACGGCCGCGATGCAGGCCTCCAAGTCCACCAGCGCGGCCACCTCCGCGCGGGTGAGGATCAAGGTGTCCCGGTCCACGTCCACCTCTTGTCGCCGCCTGAGCCCTATGATACAATAGAATCATATGAAAGATTCAACAGAATCATCTCCGCGACAAGGGGGGACGACGGGACGCTGGCTGCTCCTCATCCATCAGCTGCCGCCCAAGCCGGACTATCTGCGGGTGAAGGTGCGGCGTCGCCTGAGGCGCCTGGGGGCCCTGCCGCTCAAGAACTCCGTCTACGTCCTGCCGGCCGGGAACGACACACGCGAAGATTTCGAGTGGCTGGCCCGCGCCATCGAAGCCGACGGGGGGGAGGCCAGCGTGTGCGAGGCGACGTTTTTAGCCGGCGTCACGGACGCCGAGTTGCAGGGTCGCTTCGGGCGGCCGGGCGCCGCCCCCGCGCCGCCGGCGCCCGCCACCCCGGACCGCGTCAAGCCCGGCCGCACGTGGGTGACGCGCGCGGACGTCGGCGTGGACCGGCTCGCCAGCGCGTGGCTCATCCGCCGGTTCATCGATCCACGGGCGCGCTTTCGTTTCGTCGACCCACGCCGGCATCGGCCTCGGGCTGGCGAGCTCCGGTTCGACATGTTCGAGGGCGAGTACACACACGCGGGCGACCGCTGCACCTTCGAGACCCTGGTCCACCGCTTCAGGCTTTCGGACCGCGCACTCCCGGCCATCGGTGAGATCGTCCATGACATCGACTGCAAAGACGACCGGTTCGGGCGGCCCGAGACCGCGGGCGTGGCGACCCTCGTGCGCGGGATCACGCTTGCCACACGGGACGACGATGCCCGAGTGGCGCGCGCGGCGGCTGTGTGGGACGACCTGGCCGCCTATTTCGCAAAACGGCGCCGGTGAACGCCGGGCTCCCCGCCCTGACGCGGTACTTCCTGCGATTGGGCAGCGTGGGCTTCGGCGGGCCGATCGCCCTCGTCGGATACATGCAACGCGACCTGGTGGGCGCCCGGGGATGGTTCTCCGAGCGCGAGTTCACGGATGGGCTCGCCTTCTCGCAGCTCATGCCCGGCCCGCTCGCCGCCCAGCTGGCGGTGTACCTCGGGTGGCTCCGAGGCCGGGCCATGGGCGCCACGCTGGCTGGCCTGGCGTTTGTCGCCCCGTCGTTCGTAATCGTCCTCGCGATCTCTCTCGCGTACGGGCGCTGGGGCGGCTTGCCGTGGATGCGAGGAGCGTTCTACGGTATCGCCGCCGCTGTCGTCGCGATCATCGCGAAGAGCGCCTGGAAGCTCGCGCGCCTAGCGCTGGCCCGAGATCCCGTGCTCTGGACGCTGGGCGCGGTGAACGCCGCGGTAGTGGCCGCGCTCCAGGCGGAGATCGTCTGGGTGGTGCTGGCCAGCGGCGCGGCGGTCCTCGCTGCGCGGCGACTCTCCGCCCACGCCAGCCGACCGCTGGCCTTGCTCGCGCCCGCCGGTCTCGTCCCCCTCGCCCAAGTGTTCTGGTTCTTCACCAAGGCCGGCGCGCTCGTCTTCGGAAGCGGCCTGGCCATCGTGCCGTACCTATACGGTGGCGTGGTCGAGCAGTACGGCTGGCTCGACGACCGCCAGTTCCTCGACGCCGTGGCCGTCTCGATGATCACACCCGGCCCGGTGGTGATCACGGTCGTCTTCATGGGTTACCTGGCAGCAGGGGTCCCCGGCGGCTTCGCGGCAGCACTCGGTGTGTTCCTGCCGGTCTACCTGAGCGTGCTCCTCGGCGCGCGGCACTTCGAGCGGTTGGCGCGCAACTCCCAGGTTCGGGCGTTCGTGGATGGCGTGACGGCGGCGGCGACGGGCGCCATCGCGGGCGCGGCGTTCGTGCTCGGCCGCCGGGCAATCGACGACATGGGTGCGGCGCTGATCGCGCTGGCCACCCTGGTCGTCCTCGTCGCGGCCCGTCGCGTGCCCGAGCCGCTCGTCGTGCTCGCCGCCGGCGTGGCGGGGGTATACGCCTCTCCTTGACGTCTCCCTCGACGCCTGTCCTCGACGTATTTTCGGCATCGGTGCGCGACCGTGGCGGAACTGGCAGACGCGCCAGCCTTAGGAGCTGGTGGGGCAACCTATGGGGGTTCGAGTCCCTCCGGTCGCATGGCCGCTGCTGCGGCAGGACGGAGCAGGATGGGGGAAGACGGTGGAGGTTGTGGACGGGCCGGATGTTGCGGCCTCCGCAACCTTCCCCGTCCTCCCCCGTCCTCCACCATCCTCGTCTAGTTAGATTCCCTCCTCACAATGTCCGCCATCTCGATCACGAAGACCTCCGAGGAGCCCGGAGAAGCGCAGCTGGCCGTCGTTGTGCCCCCCGAGAACGTCCGGGAGGCCGAGGAGCGGGCCGCACGAGTGTATCAGAGTCGGGCCAAGCTACCGGGGTTTCGCAAGGGCAAGGCCCCACACGCGCTGGTCCGCAGGCACTTCGCCACGGACATCCGCGAACAGGCACTTCAGGACCTGCTGCGCGAGAGCTGGAAGGCCGCTGTAGAGCAGGAGAAGCTCCGCGCCGTGGCCGACCCCCACGTCCACAACCTGCGGTGGAACGAGGGGTCGGCCGTCACGTTCGAGCTGCATGTCGAGACGAAGCCGGACATCAAGCTCGAGCGGCTGGGAGGATTCAAGCTCAAGCGTAGCGTGGCGGCGGTAACGGAGGCGCAGGTGGAGGCCCAGCTCGGCGAGCTGCGGGAGCAACGAGCGCCCTGGGTCCCGGTAACCGGCGAGAAGCCGAAGGCCAAGGACTTGGTGCACGTCACGATCGTGCAGCGGCAGGGGGACGAAACGAAGGACGCTCAGCCGTATCAGTTCGTGCTGGGCGCAGGTCAGGCGATCCCCGACGTGGAAGAGCGCATCGTGGCGCTCCTCCCCGGAGAGTCGGTCGACGCGGTGGTCCGGTTTCCGGACGACTTCCCCGAGGAGGCCAAGCGCGGCCAGACGCGGGACATCCGCCTCACGCTGCACGAGGTCAAGCGCCAGCAGCTAACGGAGCTGACGGACGACTTCGCCCGAGAGGTGGGCGACTTCGACTCTCTGGAGGCGCTGCGGCGGGCGATCCGCGAGGATTTGATGCGGGAAGCCGAGCGGGAGGCGGACGCCCGGGTACGCGCGGAGCTGGTGGAGCAGATCATAGCGGCGAACCGCGTGACGGCGCCCCGGTCGCTCGTGGAGCGGGCGGTGGCGGTGTACGCACAAGCCTACGACATTCCCGAAGACCGCTGGCAGCGCTTCGCCGCCGAGTTCCGGCCCATCGCCGAGGCGCAGGTTCGGCGCGACCTGGTGCTGGACCACATCGTCGAGATGCGCGACCTTCGGGCGACGGATGAGGACCTGGCGCGCCGGCTGGCCGAGCTGGCGGCGCGCCGCGGGGTGCCGCCGGCGGAGCTGCGCGCTTCGCTCGAGAAATCGAACCGGCTGCGCGACGTCCGGCGGGGCCTGACCGAGGAGAAGGTGTTTACGTTTCTCTTGTCGCAGTCCACGGTGGAGCAGACATGAGCGAGATGAATACGATCTACCCGCCCTACATCATCGAGCGCTCGAGTCGCGGCGAGCGCACTTACGACGTCTTCAGCCGGCTGCTGATGGACCGCATCGTGTTTCTCGGCACGCCGATCAATGACGACGTCGCGAACATCATCATCGCGCAGCTCCTGTTTCTCGACGCGGACAACCCGGAGAAGGACATCTACCTGTACATCAACTCCCCCGGGGGGCTCATCTCGAGCGGCTTCGCGATCTACGACACCATGCAATTCCTCCGGGCGCCGGTGAACACGATCTGCATGGGGATGGCCGCCTCCATGGGGTCGTTCCTCCTCGCCGCTGGCACGAAGGGCAAGCGCTCGGCGCTGCCGCATGCGCGGCTCATGATCCACCAGCCGTCGGGCGGCGCGCAAGGAACCGCGGCGGACATCGAAATCCAGGCGCGCGAGATCCTGTACCTCCGCGGCAAGCTCAATGAGCTGTACGCCAAGCACACGGGCATGGCGGTGGAGCAGATCGAGAAGGACATGGACCGCGATCGCTTCATGTCGGCCGACGAGGCGAAGGACTACGGGCTTGTGGACCATGTGATTGCGCACCAAAGCGAAGTGGCCGGGGACGGCAAGAAGGGCGCATAAGGCCTTGCGCTCCGCCCCGCCCGTTCCCATACTAGGCCGCGATGTCCCACGATAAGCACCTCCGCTGCTCGTTTTGCGGCAAGTCCAAGGACGCGGTCCGGAAGTTCATCTCCGGACCCTCGGTGTACATCTGCAATGAGTGCATCGCCCTCTGCAATGAGATCCTGGCGGAGGACGAAGAGCGCGAAGTAGCGGATGCCATTACCCAGGTCCCCACGCCGGCGGAGATCAAGGACGTCCTCGACCAGTACGTGATCGGCCAGGAGCGGGCGAAGAAGACGCTGGCCGTCGCGGTCTACAACCATTACAAGCGGATCAACTCGCATTCCGGGCGCGAAGACGAGGTGGAGCTCGACAAGAGCAACATCCTCCTCATAGGGCCCACGGGCGTGGGCAAGACACTCCTGGCGCAGACCCTGGCGCGCATCCTCGACGTCCCGTTTACCATCGCCGACGCCACGACACTCACCGAGGCGGGGTACGTCGGTGAGGACGTCGAGAACATTCTCGTCCGCCTGCTCCAGGCCGCGGATTTCAACGTCTCCGAAGCCGAGCGAGGGATCGTCTACATCGACGAGATCGACAAGATCGCGCGCAAATCCGAGAACCCGAGCATCACGCGCGACGTGTCGGGTGAGGGGGTGCAGCAGGCACTCCTCAAGATCCTCGAAGGGACGCTGGCGAGCGTGCCACCTCAGGGGGGCCGCAAGCACCCACAGCAGGAGTACATCCAGGTCAACACAAAGGACATTCTGTTCATTTGCGGCGGCGCGTTTGACGGGCTCGAAAAGATCATCGAATCCCGTACTGGCCGCCGGCAGATCGGGTTCACCAAGGAAGAGGTGGCGCGGGGAGTGGCGGCTCGCCTCAAGCAAAACCCGTTCGGCGACGTGGAGCCCGACGACCTGCTACGGTTCGGTCTGATCCCCGAGCTCGTGGGCCGGCTGCCCGTTGTGGTGCCGCTCGATGCCCTCGATGAAGAGGCGCTGATCCGCATTCTCGTCGAGCCGAAGAACGCGTTGGTCAAGCAGTACCAGAAGCTCTTCGAGCTGGAAGAGGTACGGCTGAGCATCGAGAAAGAGGCGCTGAAGGCCATCGCCCAGAAGGCCATCAAGCGGGGCACCGGCGCACGCGGCCTGCGCGCCATTCTCGAAGAGATGATGACCGAGATCATGTTCGAGCTGCCGAGCCGCGACGACGTGCGTGAAGTGGCCGTCACGGCGGAGTCGGTCACCGAGGGTCGGCCCCTATTGCTCGTCACGGAACGCGCGCGCCAGAAGAAAGAAGCCTGACGCCGTCAGAACCCCGCTTCCTCGGCTCCTATCCCCGGGCCGACGTCACCCTCGATCCCCCGCTTCCCGAAATCGCGCTCCTCGGCCGCTCCAACGTCGGCAAGTCCAGCCTGCTGAACGCGCTGCTAGGACGTCGCATCGCGAAGGTGTCCAGAACACCCGGCAAGACCCGGATGCTCAACGTGTACGCACTCCCGCCGTGTTACCTGCTCGACTTGCCGGGGTACGGATACGCCCGGGCCTCGAAGGCCGAGCGCGGGGCCTTCGCGAGCCTGGTGCGCCATGCGTTGGCGCGGCCCCGGTTGGTGGCAGCCGTCTGGCTCCTCGACATCCGCCACGAGCCGTCCGCCGACGATGGCGCCATGCAGGCGGCGCTCGCGCGGCACGGCACCCGCGTCCTTGCGGCGTTCACCAAGGGCGACAAGGTTCCGCGGGGGCGACGGCTGACTCGCGAGCGCGAGATCGTGGCGACGTTGGCGCTCGATGCCGATCAGGCGATTGTTACGAGCGCGAAGACCGGGGCCGGCATCGACGAGCTGCGGGAGGCGATCAATGGTCTGCTGGGCGGTACGGCGGTCTGGCGGTAAGGCGGTAGGCCTGGTCCTACTGCTTGCCGCCTTACCGCCTCACCCCCTTACCGCCCAGGATACGCTCCCCATCGGCTTCGGAACGCTCCGTCGCGACGACGTTGCGCTCCGCTTCGCCACGGGCGAGGTAGAGCTCCAGGTTCTTCCCCTCGATCAAGACGTTATTCGCTTGCTGGCGCCGGACACCTACCGGTCCTTGACGGCGCTGCTCGCCAGCCGGCGCGCGGACATCGACACGGCCGCGGCTCGCGCGGGGCTCCGTACCAGCACGCCGGTGATGGTCACCTTCCTGGGGGTCGTGCCGCAGGCGCGCTTCTCGCCCGACGAGTTGGAGATCACGAGCCGCGGGAAGCCCTTTCGCCCCGTCGGGATCGTGCCGTTGTCGCCGGGATGGGCCACACTGCAGCTGGACGCCCGCCAGCAGGCGGTGGCCATCTATTTGTTCGAGGAAGGCATCACGTTTCGGGAGCCCGTCACTGTCCGCTACCAGGGATTGACCAACGACGCCTGGGGGCGCTCAGTTACGATGCTGGAGCGCGAGCGCGCCCGCGTGCAGGCACGCGCCCGCGCGCAGCGGAGTCCGTAGGGAGCGCGACGCGCCCCTCCAGGTCGGGCGTCCAGCGGACCCGCTCATCCGCGCACACCAACCCCAGCACCAGACGTTCCGCCAGCGCCAGAGCGCCATCGCATCCCAGCACGATGAAGGCGGTAGACCAGGCGTCCGCGGCCATGGCGGTCGAAGCCACCACCGTCACCGACCGCGCCAGCCTGGCCGCGCGGCCCGTCCGAGGGTCTTGGATGTGACCGGGCTGCTCGGCTTGGGATGAAGTACTTACAGAGAAGCGACCGGACGGAATCTCGACCAGGGCCAGGAGATCGAGAGGATGCTCGGGGTCCGGGATGCCGATAGGCCAAACGCGTTGCGCGTTGCCTCCCAGGACGAGCAGTTGCCCGCCCAGGTTCAGGACCGCGCTGTCTGCCACGCCCTCGAGCGCGAGTGCGGCCCGGTCCAGCGCGTAACCCTTGGCGATGCCGCCGAAGTCGAGCGCGATCCCCCTGCCAAGGTGGACTGTGCCGCGCGCGCTGTCGAACCCCACCCGGCGCCAGTCGCGCAGTGTGGGGTCGAACGCCCCCCCAGACAGGCCGGCCACGCGGAGCGCTTCGCGCAACACGACCTGAAAGGTTGCTGACACTGACCGCTCTCCGCTCCCCGCTCCCCGGTTGATCCGCGAGATCTCGGAATCCTTGCGGAACGTGGACAGGAGTGAGTCCACGGTCCGCACCGAGTCATAGGCCTGCTCGAGAGCTCTCAGCATGGCCGTCGAGTCCGGACCCCACGCGCCCACCGTGAGGACCGTGCCCATGATCTCCCAGGCGCGCGCCACGGGCGGAGCGCTCGGTGCCCGCCCGCAGGCGAGCAGGGCTCCTACCGCGACGGCTGCGGCGACTGTGGCGCGGGCGCTAGCCACATTTCGTACAGCGGGACGGCGAGATAGATGATGATCACTCCGGCCATGAGGGCGATATTCGCCACTTGGACGAAGGCGAACGGGGCCCACACGTAGCGGACAATCCATGGTGCCGCAGCGTCGATCGCGACGGCGGCGAAGCCGAGCAGCGCGAGTCTGGTCTTGGTGGCACTCGTGGCCCGCGTGAGCGCGAACAAGTGCCCCAGCACGAACAGCAGGAACGCCGAGGCGAAGAGGTGCGGATGCGTGGCGTCCAACAGCTCCAACGCGGAGGGGCCGGGGTCCGATTCCGAACCGCGATAGTAATCGGCGGCACCCAGGGGTGTGAGGCGCGTGCGGACCTGGTACATCACGATGCCGACGGTCACCGCGAGCGACACGACCACGTTGAACGCCGTGAGCAGGACTTTGGTGGGCGGCGCGGCGCGCTGGAGACTGAAGCCGCGATAGGCCAGGAACTGGCTCATGGGAGCTCCGAGAGAGGGGCCAGGTGTCGGGTGTCAGGTGCCCGGGCGGTGCGGTAATAGCGCTCGATGAGCGCGAGCGTCTTCCGGACGCCGGCATTCACGGAGTTCACGGAAATCGTCGCGCCCGAAATATTGATGACGTCGCGATTCAACCGGATGGGGTCGCCAACCTGCTTGCCGCGGTACTGCCGCAGAAAGTACTGTCGCGCCACTTCCCCACCGCGCGGCTCGCGGTAAACCAGAATCCGGACGCCCATCACACGAAACGAAGTATCCACCCCGACGAGCATGGTGATGGGGCGGTACTTGCCGCGTTCTTCGGTGACGAGCGAGTAACCCAAGAGGCGTTGCGCGTTATGCGTTGCGCGTGGGGGCGAGGAATCAGGGTCCAGGTATAGGCGCCGGACGATGAATTCCCAATCGACCAGCGGGCGACCGAGGGAATGGTCGAGATCCGCGCGCGTGGCGCTGTCGGGACGGATGGTGTCCGTGGCGACCCAGCGCGCGACGGGGAAGACCTCGAGAATCGCCTGGCGCTCGGTGAGATAGACGCCGGCCTGGGCGGCGGCGGGCGACGCGAGCCCCAGGATCATCAGGACCGGCAGCACGCGCGCCAGCACGTCGCTGCCCGCCGTGCCTCGGTGCCCCTTCGCGCGTCGAGCCACGGCGTCGCGCGCGACCAGTCCGAGGACGAGCACTCCCAGTCCGGAGAGGAGGGCCAACCCTCCCGCGTACAACGAGGCGGCGCCCGGCACGCCCCACCAGACGAGTGCCGGCCCGGCGGCCGAGATGACGGTGCCCCCGCCGAACAGGGCGCCCGAGATCGCCTTTGTTCGCGGCGCCGCATCCGTACGCACCAGGAGCCCGCCGAGCACGAGGAACGCCAACGTGTGGTGAAACAGGTTCATCCATGCGTCTTCCGCGACCTCGACGCCGGTCTTGCGGAAGAGCATCACCTCAGGATCACCGACGTACCACGCGACCAGCGCGCGAGGCGTTACACCGTGCCGCAAGGCGAGGCGCCACCAATGGGACAGCAAGGCGACAGTAAGGAGAAGCGCGATGCCGACGTACAGCACGCGATAGGGACGTGGGAGGCGATGGAGCGTCAGCACTGCGGTGTTAGGTGCCCGGTGTCAGAAATACGTGGCAACCGACGCCACCAGGCGGTTCGTCGGTGCTCGGGATGTGGAGGAGCCGGCCGGCGTATCCCAATTCCACTGATAGTCCACCTTGATCGCGGTCTGTTCGATGGGACGCCAGTTGACCCCGAGGCTGAGCCGTTGCTGCGCATCCCCGTCTGTGTCGGCGTCCACGTCGAGGTGATCGACGCGCGCGACGGCCGTGAAGGTCGAGTTTGGGAACCCCTTGAGCCCCTGGCCGAAGTGGTAGTTGGCTTGAAGGTACGCGCCCTGCTGCGCGGTCACGTGGCGCACGGCCGCATAGGCCGCGCCGAATCCCGTCGAGTCGTTGGCACGGGCGGCACGGTAAGCGGCGAGGGCGCGGGCGCGCTCCACCGCGTCATCCGTGGTGAGCGCCGCGCGCGCGAACTCGCCCAGCAACTCCCACCGTCCGCGGGCCACGATGGCGTCGACGGCGGCGACCGTCAGGCGGCCGTTGCCCTGGTCGCTGTAGAGGCCCGTGTGCCCCGAGGCCCCAAGCTCGACACCGAGCGCGGGCGAAAACGCCACGCGCCCGACCAGGCTTTTGCCCTGGTTGTTGTCGCGTCGCATCGAGCCGCGCGCCGAGCGGACGTTGGTCGTCGCGGTGATCGCGCCGGTGGTTGCGTTGACCGAGTACGCGATAAGGGTGTTGTTGAACCCGTTGACCACGTACGCTTCGTATGACAGGACCGACGCCTCACTGGGGAAGACCTGGCCCCACAGTCCGGCGCCGGCCTCGGTGAGGGTCGTCGGGACTATCCGGTTATCGACCAGCGGGCGATCCGTGAAGTCGTTGACGGGCGAATCGTGAACCAGGTTGAACTTGCCGAGCGGCGCAAGCAGAGCCCCGGTCCTGAAGTTAAGCGCCTGGGTAACGTTGAGATCGAAAGCCGCGAACTCGACCTTGACCTCGCCGTCCCGGGTGGGGGACTGCGGGCCGCCGTACTCGAACTCAATCTCCGTGCCAAAATGCAGTCGATCGGAGATCTCCGCGAAAATGAACGGGATGAAGCGGTGTTGCGTGAAATGGGTCTGGTTCGCGTCGAATTCGCGTGCGAACTCGATGTCCACGTACCCGCCCACCGCGGCGGCGGCACCGCGGAAGAGGAACGGCCGCGACCCGATCCCTGAGATCTGGCGATAGCGCTGGTCCGGCGCCTGACGCGCCTGGCCTGCACCCGTCATGGCCGCGAGATCCTGGACTTCGCGGCGTAACGCCTCCAGCTCCCGCGTCAGCTCGGCAATACGGCGGGCAGTGGAATCTCGCAACGTATCGGGCGTCTGGGCGGCCGCGCCGGGAGCTAGGAGGCAAGCGAGGGTGAACCAGGGGATGGGACGCATGCGTGAAGCCTCTCGAACTAGTTGAGAATTGCTATCAACAAGCGATAGTTGAATGTATTTGTCGGAATTATCGCTTGCAAGTTCTTTTTGAGAACGATTCTCATAGCACGGCGTCGCATTTCGCTTAGTGTTGAGCGTGCCTGCTGTTCCCCCGCTCCTCGCGCTCCTCCTGCTCGCGGCCCTCGTCGGGCTCGGGGTCGCCGTCGTCCGACTCGTCCGCCGGGCGGCGGCCGTGGAAAGCGAACGCCGGCGGCTGGCGGAGGAGCTGAACCGTCGCCTGTCGGAGCTGTTCTCGCTGCAAGAATTGTCGTACGTCCTGTCCGAGTCGCTCGTCCTGGACCGAATTGTCGAGCAAGTCACGCGTTATGCGATGCGCTTCCTCGACGCCCAGGGCGCACTGCTGGCGCTCACTGGGGAGGAGTTTGGAGCGCCCCTGCGCGTGGCAGCGGCTGATGGGACGCTGGCGCTCCTCGCAGGCCGCGTGGTGGGGCTCGACGACCCCGGGCTCGTGGCGCGGTCCGTGACGCGCGACCGCCTGGAGCTGACGCGCGATTCTCTCGGCGCCCCAGTCGCCATCGCCGCAGACGTGCAGGCGTCCTTGGCCGCCGC
>Ga0214471_10003635_pt1 | contig 11931 bp, 8 predicted proteins | sample RVTome_5_FD_207665 | JGI IMG/M metagenome (GOLD analysis project Ga0214471, IMG submission 207665) | Soil microbial communities from uranium-contaminated site in the Upper Colorado River Basin, Wyoming, United States - RVT142D155 | ecosystem: Environmental > Terrestrial > Soil > Contaminated >... | reverse complement strand
CCACCCGGCGGCCGCCGCATCGACCTGCATCCCGGTACCCGCCTGGGTGTCAACGACATGATCCGCCAGGCTTTTCTTGACGCCAAACAGTATCAGTCGGAGTGGAAAGATTACGAGCGCCGCAAAACGGCCGGCGAGACGCGGCTGATCCCGCCCCGCCGCGACCTGGAGCTGGAGGCGCTCGTCGAGATCCTCGACGGCAAACGGCTGGTGCACGCGCACTGTTACCGCGCCGATGAGATTCTGGCCTTGCTGCGGCTGGCCGAGGAACTCGGCTTCCGTATTCAGACCCTGCAGCACGTGCTCGAAGGTTACAAGGTCGCCAAGGAGATCGCCGACCACGGCGCCGGCGCCTCGACGTTCTCCGACTGGTGGGCGTACAAGGTCGAAGCTTATGACGCTATCCCCTACAACGCGGCGATTATGACCCGCAAGGGCGTGCTCGTCTCGATCAACTCCGATAGCGCCGAGGAGATTCGCCACCTCAACCAGGAAGCGGCCAAAGCGATGAAATGGGGCGGTCTCACCGAGGACGAAGCAATGCGCCTCGTTACCTTCAACCCCGCCAGGCAGTTGAAGATCGAAAACCGCGTCGGCTCGATCGAAGAGGGCAAAGACGCCGACCTGGTGATCTGGGACGGCCCGCCGCTGAGTATTTTTTCAAAAGCGCTGACCACTTTCGTCGACGGTGAGGTCTATTTCGACCGCGAGAAGGATTTCGGGATGCGCGAGGAGATTGCGAAGGAACGCAAGGCCCTGCTCGACAAGGAAAAAGAACGCGCCAAAGAGAAGAACGGCGAAGGCCGTGAAGCTCGCAGGCCAACGGGGGCGGGACGATGAATGGCTCGGGCTTGCGGCGCGCCGGTTGGATCGCATCGGTCACGCTGGTGACGGGTGGCTTGTTGGGCTCCGCGCGAGCCCAGGATGCAACAAACGTCAAGGTCTACGCTATTCGCGGTGCAACGATTCACACCCTTGCCGGCGAGCCGATCGAAGATGGCACGGTCATCCTTCAGGGTGGCCGCATCACGGGGGTGGGAAGAAGGATCGGCATTCCGCGCGGCGCCGAGGTCGTCAACGCCCAAGGCCTGCACGTCTACCCGGGAATGCTCGACGCCTTCAGTTATGTTGGGCTTACCGAGGTAAGCGCCGTGCGGGCGACCAACGACGTCGGCGAAAAGGGTGATTTCAATCCGCACTTGCAGGCGGCGATTGCCGTCCATCCGGCCAGCGAACACGTCCCGGTCACGCGCGCCAATGGCATCACGCACGCGTTGGTGGCCCCCGGCGGGCCCGCCCGGCGAGGAGCCGCCAACGGATCGATCATCCCCGGCGAAGCCTCCCTGATGAATCTCGCCGGCTGGACCTGGGAGGAGATGCTGGTCGATCCCGCCATCGGGATGGTGCTGGTCTGGCCCACGATCGAGATGCCCCGCGGAGACCGCTCGAGCCCGCCCGACGAAGAGGAATCCGAGTCGTCCTTTCGCAAAGCCCGGGAAAAGTACGAAGAGCGCGTCGCCGAAATCGAGAAATGGATCGAAGCGGCCAGCCACTACGGACGAGCGAAGCAGGCCGGAACTCTACAGGTGCCTGACTCCAAACTCGAAGCGCTGCTGGCGGTGGTCGAAGGCAAGCAGCGGGTCATCATCGTCGCCAACCGCGCCCGGGCAATCCGCAATGCCGTGGCCTTCTGCGAAAAACATAAACTACGGATGATCCTGGCCGGCGGCTCCGAAGCCTGGAAGGAAAAACAGCTTCTGAGCGAGAAGAAGATCGCCGTGATTCTCGGGCCAACCCAAATCGTTCCCGAGGAAGAGGACGATCCCTACGACCAGCCCTACAGCACGCCGGGCCAGTTGCACGAAGCCGGAATCAAGATCGCATTCGGGACTTTCAACTCGTCGGATTCCCGTCTGTTGCCCTACGAGGCAGCCACCGCGGTTCCCTTCGGGCTCCCGCGTGAGGAAGCGCTGAACGCCATCACGCGCAACCCGGCGGAGATACTCGGCGTTGCCGACCGTTTCGGAACCATCGAGGAAGGCAAGGTCGCCAATCTGATCGTGACCGACGGCGACCCGTTGGAGATCACGACGCAAGTCCGCTACCTCTTCATCAAAGGCGAGCCGACACCCACCGACAATAAACACCTCGATCTATATCAGAAATACATAGCGCGGCCGTAGCAGTGGGACAGACAATCCTGTCTGTCCAAAGTGCGGACCGGTATTCGTGCCGGTCCTTCGCCGCGGAGCGGCGAACCAGCCGGAGCAGCCATGCTTTGTGCCTCCCTGAAGATCCGGCCTGCCCCCTTGCGGGCGAACCGATTTCGGCGCCGAGCCCTACCATCCAGCTAGGGGAAAACAAGCCTGCCAATACGCCGTTCTTCCATAGAAGCGCAAAACCCAGCATGATACATTCGGACATACCTCAAAGAGCCTCGCTCTTGAGCAGCGCGGTGGCCTGGGAAAAACCTCTGCTTCTCCCCCAAAACCGACAAGGGGTTCACCCGGGACCACCGCCCTGCCGAATTCAACCCTGCGGCGCCGATGAGCGGCGAAGCAGTGACGCTTGGGTTGAACCGCGCTGGATGGGTGAAATCAGCCAACTGCCGCGCCGCTCGAAGCTCTGCCGCGCCGCGCTCTCTTGCGATTAACCATCTGATCCCGCGCCAGTTAGGCTTTCTGCGACCAATTCCACGCCTGTCGGCGATTTCGGCGAACCAGTTGCATTTTTCTACAGTGGCATGAGGCGGCGCGAAGAGCGCAAGCCACTTGCCGCCGGCACTTTGGCAGCCGCGGGACGCCCGGGCGGACTCGCAAGCGGAGCCGGGAACACGACCAATGAGGCAGGGCTTTTGAGGAGGCCCAAGATGTTCAAGATCAACGCGACCACCCAGCGCTCTCGGGTTCGACGCTCAATTTTCCCGAGGTTCGCTCTCGCACTGTTGTGGCTGGCCCTGCTGCTGGTGTTGCTGGCCCCGCAAGTACTGAGCGCGCAATCCGGCGATGCAATTTACGGCAAGGAAATGCTCGAAGTGCGGAGTTGCACGGCATGTCATTCGGTCGAGGGCGTCGGCAAAGGCAAGGCGCCCGATCTCGGCCGGTCCAGTCCGAAGGACGTCTCACCCGCCGCGGTGGCCGCCTCGATGTGGAATCATGCGCCGAAGATGTGGCAGCAGATGGAGGAACAGAACATCCCGGTTCCGATGCTGACCTGGCTCGACGCGGCCAATTTCTACACCTACCTCTATTCGGTGCGCTATTTTGATCCTCCGGGCGACGCTGCACGCGGCGAGAAGGTGTTCACCGCCAAGAGCTGCGCGAGCTGTCACGTTCTGAAGCCCAGCCAGGAGCCGGGAGCCCCCGCTCCCACGGCTCCGCCCGTTTCCACTTGGCTGACCATAGCCGGCCCCGTCACTTGGATGCAGCAGATGTGGAACCATGCGGCCGGTATGGGCGAGCAGGTCGAGCAAAAAGGTTCTGCCTGGCCCCAGCTCACTCTGCAGGAGATGGTGGACATGCTCTCCTACCTGGAGAACCTTCCCGAATTAGGTCTGGCGGACCCCGGCATGGCGCTCGGCGATACGGCCGCCGGACGCGACCTGTTTCAAACCAAGCACTGCGCCGAGTGCCACAGCCTCGGCTCGCCGGAGGACGGCAAGACCGACCTTTTGGCGGCTGCGCGTGAGCAGCCGCGTCTCAGCGGGCTGGCCGTGAAGATGTGGAACCACAGGCCTGCGATGGCCAAAGCCGCGCGGGAGAAAAACCTGGAGGTGCCCACCTTCGAAGAGACCGAAATGTCCGACCTTCTCGCCTTTCTTTTCGAACAGGGCTATTTCCCGGTCCGCGGCAAGGCCGAGCAAGGCCAGATGGTCTACGAAACCAAGGGTTGCGCGGCCTGCCACGAGAACGGCGAAGCAAACGCCCAGCCTATCCGCGGCACGGGCGCGCCGTTCACCGCCGCGCGTCTGGCGTCCGCCGTGTGGCGGCACGGCCCCCAGATGAAGGCGCAGATCAACTATCGCGAGAAGGAGTGGCCTACCCTCACCGAGCAAGAGGCCGCCGACCTGATCGAGTTTCTTCACACTCAATAGGTCTCATTTGGCACCACGTTTCGGGGCGGAGAGATTCCGCCCCGATTTTTTTTGGTTACGCCGGTGAGGATGGGCGCCCGAACAGCCAGTCAGCTCCAGGCACGCTTCCACGAGGGAAATCGCTCGTCGAAACGCCACAGTCCGGCCGAGCGGGCGGCCTCGAAGGCGATCTCCATTTCCTTGGGGCTGACGCCGCGCTGGATCTCGACGTAACGGTCGCCGTCGACCTTTCCCGCCGGGTAGTACTGCGCCATGATGTTCACGTACGTGTCGGGCGACACTTCCGTGGCCAGGAAGCGCAGGATCGACTCCGTGCCGGCGATGCCGCCCGGCATCACCAGATGGCGAACCAGCACGCCACGTTTAGCCATGCCCTGTTCGTTAAACTTCAGCTCGCCCACCTGCCGGTGCATCTCCTGAATCGTGCGGCGCGCCGCTTCGGGATAGTCCTTCGCCTTCATGTAGTGCAGGGAAAGCGCCGGGTCCCAAAACTTGAAATCGGGCATGTAGATGTCCACTATGCCTTCCATCAAGCGCAAGCTGTCGAGCGAGTCGTAGGCGGATGTGTTGTAGACGAGCGGTAGCCGCAGTCCTTGTTGAGCCGCCATGGGAAGTGCTTCGAGAATCTGCGGGACCACATGCTCCGGCGTTACGAAATTGATGTTGTGGCAGCCCATCTCCTGCAGCTCGATCATCATCGCAGCGAGCCGCTCGGGAGCGACCTCGTCCCCCTTCGGCGCCTGGCTGATGTCGAAGTTCTGGCAGAAGACGCAACGCAGATTGCACAGCGCGAAAAAGATCGTGCCGCTGCCGCCCCATCCGCGCAGGCAGTTTTCCTCACCGCGATGAGCAAAGTAACTGGCGACCCGCGCGTAGCGGCCGGTGTGGCAGGCGGCGGTCTTGTTGACGAGCCGGTTGACGCCGCAGTCGCGCGGGCAAACCAGGCAGTGGGCGAGACGCTGGCGGGCAGCCTCGGCGCGGCGCCGCAATTCACCCGTGCGATGCAAGGACAGGTAGCCCGGCTCAAAGCCCGTCGCGGCGATTCGAAAATCGGCCTTGATTGCGCGCTGCATGGACGCCCGACTGAAGTGCCGGTTCGGTTCTCATTGTAGGCGTTCAAAGGCCGGTAAGCCTCCTTCGGGGCAGCCTCTAGTCACGGTTTGGGAAGGGCAGGCAGGGAGGCAGGCAGGGAGGTCTGCCCCACGCCACCGCGCCGGGCATCGAGCCCTGCGGGGTGGACATCCTTGTCTGCCCACGTCGGCCCGGGGGCAACGTTATCAGCCGGAGCCTGCGCAACCGCGAATCTTCAAAGAAGAAGCATGCAATCGCCGTAAGAGAAAAACCGATACTTTTCGCGAATCGCGTGGGCGTAGGCCTCCAGGATCAGCTCGCGGCCGGCGAAGGCGCAGACCAGCATCAGCAGGGTCGATTCCGGCAGATGGAAGTTCGTCAGCAGCGCTTCGACAACGTGGAACTCGAAACCCGGATAGATGAACAAAGACGTTTCGCCGCCGCCCGGCGCGACCCTGCCGTCTCCGCGAAGAAAGGCGTGCTCGAGAGTCCGCACGGAGCTTGTTCCCACGGCGACGACGCGCTGCCCGCTGGCGAGCCCTGCTGCCGCCTGCGGCGAGATCTCGTATCGTTCCGGGTGCATGGGGTGTTCTTCGACCGTTAGCGTGCGAACAGGCTGAAATGTGCCGAGCCCGACGTGCAGCGTGATCTCGACGCGCGCCACGCCGTGCCGCTCGATTTCGGCCAGCATCTCAGGCGTGAAATGCAAACCGGCCGTCGGCGCGGCAACGGAGCCGGCCTCGCGGGCGTAGACGGTCTGGTAGCGCTCGCGATCGCCGGTCTCGTCGGAGCGTTTAATGTAGGGCGGCAGCGGCGTGTGGCCGATTCGGTCGACCAATTCCAGGAAATCCTCGTTCGCGTTGAACTCGATGACGCGGAGACCATACACTCCGCGTTCAACGACCTTGCCCTCCAAGCCCTCGGGGAACTGGATCTTCTCGCCAACGCCCAGCTTGCGGCCTGGGCGAACCAGAGTCTCCCAGCGTTGTGGTTCGGCGCTGACCTGCTTGACCAGCAGAACCTCGACCAGCCCGCTGATCTGCTTTCGGGAAGTGGTCGCGAGGATGCCCGCGCGCCGCCCAAACAGTCTCGCCGCCAACACGCGGGTATTGTTCAGCACCAGCCGGTCGCCTGCCCGGAGGTAAGTCGCAAGGCCGCGAAAGCAGCGGTCCTGCCAACGGCCCGCGGCGCGGTCAACCACTAGCATGCGGCTGTCGTCGCGGCGCTCCAGGGGTTGCTGAGCGATCAGACCCGCGGGCAAGTCAAAGTGGAAATCGGAAACCCGCACATTTCATTGTAGGGACCACCTGCCGCCAACAGACAGACGCCTTGTAACGCCAGCCGGTTGTTGGCAGCAGGCTTGTATTTGTGCTGCATTGTGGGAATGCCCGAAGTTCGAGTGAACCGGCACGGAGCGGAACGCATCCGCGCCGGCCACCTGTGGATTTACCGCAGCGACGTGGTCGACGCCGAAGAGGCCCAGGGAGGCCAGGTCGTCGACGTCCGCACCCATCGCGGCCCTCCACTCGGCACGGCCCACTACAGCTCCTCCTCGCAAATCGCCTTGCGCCTGCTGCCGGAAGGCACGCGCGCCACGGACGCCGAGTTTTTCCGAACCTGGATCGGCCGCGCCCGGGCACTCCGCAGCCAAATTGTCCAGGATGTGAAATCCTACCGGCTCGTTCACGCCGAAGGCGACCTGCTGCCGGCGCTCGTCGTCGATCGCTACGGCGATTACTTCGCCGTGCAGACTCTGAGCCAGGGCATGGAGGCCTCGAAAAACGCCATCGTCGCGGCTCTGAAGACGTTGTTCTCGCCTCGCGGCATCGTCGAGCGAAACGACGTGAAAGTGCGAGTGAAAGAGGGTCTGGCGGAGACCAGCGGCGTACTCGCTGGGGAAGTGGCCGCGGAGATCGAAGTGCAGATGAACGGGCTGACCCTGGGCGTTGACCTTTTGCACGCCCAAAAAACCGGCCTGTTTCTCGATCAGCGCGAAAACTACCTGGCGGCGCAGGCCTACGCCCGCGGCGCCGCTCTGGACTGTTTCGCCTATCAGGGGGCTTTTGCGCTGCACCTGGCTCGCGTTTGCGAGCGAGTCGAGGGCGTCGACAGCTCCGAGCCGGCGCTCGCTCAAGCCCGGCGGAACGCGGCGCGCAACGGATTGACGAACCTCGAATTCCGCGAGGCGAATGTTTTCGATCTGCTCCCGGAGCTGTGGGCCGCGAAGCGCCGTTTCCAGACGATCGTGCTCGATCCGCCCGCATTCGCCAAGTCACGCGGCCACCTGGATGCGGCCGGACGTGCCTACAAAGACATTAACTTCAAGGCCCTTCGGTTGCTCGATCCAGGCGGCGTACTGATCACCTGCTCCTGTTCCTTCCACTTCAGCGAGGCCGATCTGCTGCAGGTTGCGGCCGCCGCTTCGCTCGACGCCGGCTGCCGCCTGCGCGTCCTCGAGCGGCGCACACAAGCCAGGGATCATCCGATCCTGCTGACCGTGCCCGAGACGCACTATTTGAAATGCCTGATTCTGCAGGTGGTCTGAAGCGTGGTCTGAAGCGGACAGTCACCCGAGCACTGAATCTTCGCCAACGGGAAGAAACTACGACGGGTGTCCCCATCCGCATGGCAACCGGTGACTGTCCGATCCGCCTGTCGTTGTTCTAATCCGCCAGCTCGATCCCGTAACGCTTCATTTCCTCGTCGTAGTAGCGGCGGTAGAGCAGGGTCCATTCTTCGCTGCCTTCGGGGATATCCCGCTTGATGCTGCTGACCTTCTTTTGGGCCAGCTTGTCAATGGCTTCCTCCTTCATCAGAAGGTCCTGCATAAGGCGGGCGATTTCGAGGCGCACGTCGTTCCAGGAGGCGTGCATCAGCGTCCCTGGAATGCGCGGCAGGGCGGCGGCGATCTTGTGGGACATTTCGACGACCTTGTCGCGCGAGATTTTCATCTTTCGCTCATCGCCTTCGCGGGATTGCGCCGAGACCACCTTGCGTTCGGCAAGGATCTTGCGTTTGACCTTCCAGAACATCTCCTGGTAGGGGATGCGCTCGCGGCGCATGAAGTCGGCGTACTGGTTGAGCAGTTCGCGGGCTTCGGTGTTGATTTCGTCTTCCAGGCTCAGCTCATCGACGATGACGGAGGCTACTTTCACGCGGACCGCGTCGGGGTTGCGGAACTCACACATCTTCTCGCCGAGACCTTTGGTGAGTTCGCGGGCGAGATAGCCGATGAAGGGACGGGGCAACAACATAGCCGATCGGTCAGTTTATAGGGGGCTTAGCGAGAGTGTCAAACCAGTTGATAAAGGCGGGCGGCGCCGCGCCCATTGTGCCCGAAAGGAGTGCCACCGCGAGGCGCCGACTGCCCACGCTCGTTTTGCTCCACGCGGCTCAGCTAACTTTACGATGGCTCACACCGGCTGAAGACCGAGAAGGCGCGCCGCGTTGTTGTGGTACACCTTTTTCAGGATGTCGTCCGGCAAACCGATACCGCAAATCCTCCAGCGGCCCTGGGGCGGCGTCGGTGCGGGCGAATAGTCGAAATACTCGTCCTCGGTTTCGAAGAAGCGGAAGTAGCACTGAAACATTTCCGGCCTGAGCACCTGCTGCGGGTAGTTGTCTCCGTCGGGAAGCGGCACCGCGTCGGTTCCGAACAGAATGCGGTCCTGGTATTTGTCGAAGAAGCTGCGCGCGGTTCGCGGCTGGCGTCCCAGCTCGCCGAGTCGCGCGCCGGTCTCCACGTTGAGATTCGGATAGCGCTCCAGCCACTCGGCCACCTCAGTCAGGTTTTCCGGGTGATTGGCCACGTGCAGGCCGACGAAAGTGGTCTTTGGATGGCGCTCGATGACGCGATTGCGCTGCGCCAGCAGTTCCTGCTTCGAGGGAAAGTCTTTTCCGTAGAACGACCAGTCGGGGTGGTTGCCGAGTTCCTCCCAGCGCTCATTGAAGCGGTCGATCGGCGTGAAAAACGCGTCCGGGTCGGAAGTGTGGATGAACACCGGCAAACCGAGTTCGCCGGCCGCCTGCCACATCGGGTCGAAGCGAGGATCGTCGACGGGAACCAGCGGACCCTCGGTGATTTGCTCGCGGAGAAAGAGCCCCAGCGTCTTGAGGACTTTCAGGCCGCGCGCGCCCCGCTCTTTGGCGCGGCGTAGCTCATCGGCCTGCAACTGCGGAAAGTCCGGCTCCTGAATGCGCGCGTACAATGGTTCGGTGCAGACCAGAAAGCGCCCCGGGTGCGCCTTGGCAAGGGTCTCGACGGCAAGCTCAAGTTCCTCGCCCGTTCCGCCGGTGACGTTGACCATGGTCTGCAGGTTTAGGTCGTCCATCCATTGCAGGATCTGGTTGAGTTGCTCCGGAGGCGGATAGCCCGGCTGCGCCTGCGGGTCCCCGACCTTGCGCAGGCCGGTCGAGAAGAAGACGTGCGTGTGGACATCAATGGCTGGGTACTTGGCCCGCGCCACCGGGTGTTCCGGCACGACGAGCATGCTTTTGGGCTCGAAGTCCTGGAGAGACATGGTAGCGGCGGCGCTGCCTTCCGGCTCGGAGGCCGGCGGAGGCGTGGAGCATGCCGGCAAACCGGCTGCGAGGGCGGAAAAGAGGAATCGGCGTCGCGAAGGGCTCATGGCCCTTCATCGTATCTTAGGCGGGGAACGGCAGGAAACCACATCGCAGGGAAGAAGTCCGTTTCGTTAGCTGGAACCGGGGAACTACGCGCCTGTAATTGCTGTAATACAATTCCCAATGTGCAGCGGATGGCCGATTTGGGGCACGGGTTGCCGCTGGTTTGCCGCTTGGGGCTGGCGAGCCGGGGGAATACACACCTGCGCCCCGATGACGTCGAGTACGCCGTCGCGCGTGGCGTGAACTATCTGAACTGGTGCGGCAAGCCCGATGGCATCTCGCAAGCCGTGGCCGGATTGGGGAAGCGGCGGCGGGACGTCGCGGTGGCGGTACAGTTCCAGGCCCGCTCCGCTCGCGCGGCGGAGAGGGAGTTCTCCCGTATTCTCAAGGAGTTACGGAGCGAGTTCGTGGATATCGCAACCCTCTACTATGTCGAGTCGGAAGAGGAATGGCGGCAAATGATAGCCCCTGGCGGCGTTTGGGAGGTCCTGGCGAGGCTCAAGCGGGAAGGGGCGCTGCGGATGATCGGGTTGACCAGCCACCAGCGCGGGCTGGCGGCGCGCTGGGCAGAGCACACCGACGCGGATGCGGGCAGCACGCCGGACGCCGCCCGGGCGCCCCAGGAAGGGCGAGAGACGCCACAGGGGATAGGCCCGGCCGCCGCCAATTCGGGCCACTATCGTCTGGACATGCTGATGATCCGTTACAACGCCGCCCACCGCGGAGCCGAGCGGGACGTCTTCCCGGTCATCATGGCCCGGCGTATGCCGGTCGTCACCTACACCGGGCTGCGCTGGCGGGCGCTGCTCCAGCCAACACCCGAGGACCCGCCAGGCGTCCGGCCTCCCCAAGCGGTAGACTGCTATCGGTTTTGTCTGTCGCATCCGGCGGTTGCCGTGGCCCTGATGGCGCCGGGCGACCGCCGGCAGTTGGAGGAGAATCTGGGGTTGTTGGCGGACTGGCGGGTCGAGAAACCATCGGAAGCCCAGCAGATACGAGCTCACGGGGACCGGGTACATCGGCATGCCGGCGAGTTCTGGTAAGGCCGGCCGCTTGTTCTCAATGCCCTGAGAGCACCGGCCGCGGCGGGAGCCACAGAGGCATAACCAACCGGGCACCGGCTCGGGATCTCTGAGGCTTAGCGGCTTAAGCTTGGCTTAGGCCCGGCTTGGTTATAGGCCACGTTTTGTGCTGGATTTGGGGGCTGCTGGAAACCTTCGCTGCCTGCCGGCGTCATTTCCTAAAAGAGGTTCGGATTGGACAGCGGGCAGTGAGCGGTCCTCACCAGAGGGGCTTGAGCGGGGTAGTCCCGAATCAGAAAGACCTTCACAGAGGCGAGGGAGCCTGACTCGTGAGAATCGCCTGCGGCGATTTCCGCATCCCTGAGGTGTAGCGGTTCGGATGTGCTCTTGTAAAGGTCTTTCAGAATCAGGACACTAGCTATGGGAGTTCCACGCAGGGGGACGGTCACCCAACGGCTTGTTGGGGGAACGAGGCCGACGCCGAGCGCGTAAGATAACAGGAAGGTGAACTGATGGCACAAGCTACTTTGGCCGACCCGAAGACGCGCGGTGAACAGCTCGCGAGGGACGGCATCGTGATCCGAACCTACAGCCTCTGGAAAAGCTACGTCATGGGAGACCAGCAGATTCATGCCGTCTCGGGCGTCGACGTGGAGATTCGCAAAGGCGAGTACGTGGCCATTATGGGACCCTCCGGGTCAGGGAAGTCCACCTTCATGAACCTGATCGGCTGCCTCGATACGCCCTCCAGCGGCGATTATTTTATTGCCGGGCAGCTTGTCAGCCAGATGAGCGACGACGAGCTGGCGCGAGTGCGCAACAAGGAAATCGGCTTCGTGTTCCAGACGTTCAACCTGTTGCCGCGCCTGACGGCGCTGCAGAATGTCGAGCTGCCCCTGATCTATTCGGGCATGGCGCCCGCGGAACGGCTCGAACGGGCGCGCAACGCGATCGCGCAAGTGGATCTGACGCCGCGGATGCACCACAAGCCGAACGAACTTTCCGGCGGCCAGCGGCAGAGGGTCGCCATTGCCCGCGCGCTGGTCAACAATCCTTCCATCCTGCTGGCCGACGAGCCGACGGGAAACCTCGACACGGCCACTGGGAACGAAATCATGG
>Ga0214471_10003633_pt1 | contig 11939 bp, 9 predicted proteins | sample RVTome_5_FD_207665 | JGI IMG/M metagenome (GOLD analysis project Ga0214471, IMG submission 207665) | Soil microbial communities from uranium-contaminated site in the Upper Colorado River Basin, Wyoming, United States - RVT142D155 | ecosystem: Environmental > Terrestrial > Soil > Contaminated >... | reverse complement strand
GCCGGCGGGTGGCCTTGAAGATCCTCGCCGCCGACGTGGCCGCTGACCCGGAGCGCATCGAGCGCTTTCGCCGCGAGGCGAAGGCGGTCGCGGCTCTCAACCACCCCAACATCGTCACCATCCATTCGATCGAAGAGAGCGAGGGGATCCGCTTCCTGACCATGGAGCGGGTGGAGGGGGAGAATCTCGGACGCCTGATCCCCGCGGACGGCTTCCCGCTCGGGCGGCTCTTCGAGCTCGCGATTCCGCTGGCGGACGCGCTGGCCGCGGCGCACGCCTGCGGCATCGTTCACCGCGACCTGAAGCCCGCGAACATCATGGTCACGCCGGACGGCCGGGTGAAGGTGCTCGATTTCGGTCTGGCGAAGCTCGCACGCGCGGGAGACGCGGCCGGGGAGCACGACTTCGCGCACGCACCGACGCGCTCGGTGCCGCTGACGGGCGAGGGCACGATTCTGGGGACCGCTCCCTACATGTCGCCGGAGCAGCTGCAGGGAGACCCGATCGATCACCGCTCGGACATCTTCTCGCTGGGCGTCGTGCTCTACGAGCTGGTGAGCGGGCGGCGGCCCTTCGCGGGAGACAGCACAATCGAACTCGCATCGAGCATCCTGCGCGACACGCCGCGGCCGCTGACCGAGCTGCGCGCCGACGTGCCGCGGCACCTGGGGCGCATCATCGGTCACTGCCTCGAGAAGGATCCGGAGGCGCGGTTCCAGTCGGCGAAGGACGTGCGCAACGAGCTGCGCTCGCTGCGCGAGGAGTGGAAGGCGGAACCCCCCTCGAGCGCCGGAGGCTCGGTGCTCTCGGGCGCGGCGCCCGTAGCGGTGGTGCCAGCCCGCTCGTCGCGGAGCGCGCTGTGGGGCGGCGTCGCGGCGGCCGTGGCGCTCCTCACCCTCGCCGGCATCTGGCTCGCGCGGCGCGGTGGCGAGAAGTCGAGCCCCCCGAGGGACTTGGGTCCGAAGCGAATCGCGGTGCTCCCCTTCGAGAACCTGGGCGCGGCGGAGGACGGCTACTTCGCCGACGGGATGACGGAGGAGGTGAGGAGCAAGCTCGCCGGGCTCGCGGGTCTGGCGGTCATCGCACGCAGCAGCGCCGAGCAGTACCGGGGGACATCGAAGCCCCCGAACAAGATTGCCGAGGAGCTCGAGGTTCGCTATCTCCTCACCGCCACGGTGCGCTGGCAGAAGTCGGGCGTGACGAGCCGCATCCGCCTGACTCCCGAGTTGGTGGAGCTGGGGGGAGGAGGCGCGCCGACGACGCGCTGGCGGGAGGGGTTCGAAGCGGACCTGGCGGACGTCTTCCGCGTCCAGGAGGAGATTGCCACGAGAGTGGCGAAAGCGCTCGCGGTGGCGCTTTCGGGCCGAGCGCGAGAGGTTCTCTCGGCGCGACCGACCTCGATCCTGGCGGCGTACGACGCCTATCTGAGAGGCCAGGAGATCGAGAAAGGGGGATTCAGTCCGGCGATCCTGCGCCGCGCGTCCGCGCAGTACGAGCAGGCGGTGGCGCTCGATCCCTCCTTCGCCCTCGCCTGGGCGCGGCTCTCCACCCGCCGTTCCGAGATCTACCGTCTCAGCGCGGCTTCACCTCAGTTGGCCGAGGCCGCGAGAAGCGCGGCAGAGCGCGCCGTGGAGCTGGCGCCCGCCCTGCCGGAGGCATTGGGTGCGCTCGGCGACTACTTCCGGAAAGTCGCGGGCGATCCCGAGAAGGCCCTCGAGGCTTACGCACGCGGGCTGAGGATCGCTCCCGACGATGCGCTCCTCCTCCAGGCCTCGGCCGTCACCGCGCGGCGAACCCAGGAGCAGTGGGAAGAGGCGGTCGCGAATCTGCTCCGGGCGCGCGACCTCGACCCCCGCTCCTGGCCGAGCGAGCTCTCGCTCGGCAATGCGCTGCTCTATCTACGCCGCTCGGGCGAAGCGCGCGAAGCGTACGACCGGGGCCTCGCTCTCGCCCCCGCGAACCTCAGCCTGATCCACCGCAAGATGCAGACTTTCGTGTTGGATGGAGACCTGCCGGGAGCCCGCGCGGTGCTGGCCGCGGTGCCCGCGGAGGTCGAGCCGACGGCGCTGGTCGCCTTCGTCTCCACGTACGGGGACTTCGACTGGGTGCTCGACGACGCGCAGCGGGATCTCCTGTTGCGCCTGACGCCGGCGGCGTTCGATGACGACCGGGGAATTTGGGCGATCGTCCTGGCGCAGGCATCGACACGGCGCGGTGACCAAGCGAGAGTCCGCGAGTACGCCGAAGAAGCGAGAAAGAGCATCGAGGAGTACCTGACGGAGAACCGCGACGACGCTGCGGCGCGAGTCTTCCTCGGCCTGGCGCTCGCCTACCTCGGCCGTGGCGCCGACGCCCTGCGCGAAGTGGAGCGCAGCGCCGCGCAGCAGCCGACCAATCGGTACAACCGGCACCAGATCGTGCGGATCCAGATCCTGCTCGGAAACCACGAGCAGGCGCTCGACCTTCTCGAGCCGCTGCTGATCGAGCCGTACGACCTCACCCCGGGCTGGCTCCGCATCGACCCCAACTTCGACCCGCTGCGGGGCAACCCGCGTTTCGAGACGCTCGTGCGCGGAGAGTAGGCGCGCGGGGCGCCATTCGACGCCGCTCGCGGCCGAAGGCGTACGATAGTGCTCTCGGTCCCTCTCATGGCCCCAGATCCGCTGGAGATCGTCGCAGGCACCGCCGACGCCGCCGTCGGAACTGACGAGGAGGGGCGCGTCGTGATCTGGAACCGGGCAGCCGAGAAGCTGCTCGGGTACGGCGCCGCCGAAGTCCTGGGAAAGCCCTGCCACGAAGTCCTCTGCGGTCGCGATACGTGCGGCAACCGATACTGCGACGAGAATTGCGCGCTCGAGCACATGGTCTTGCGCCACGAAGCGGTGCGCCACTTCAGGCTGGCGATGCGGAAGTCCTCGGGCCAGTTCGTCGACGTCTCGGTCTCGGTGGTGGTCGTGCCCGGGCCCCGCCCCTCGCAGTTCACCATTCTTCATCTACTCCAGCCGCTCGCGCCGGGCGACGGGATCGACTACCCGGCCGAGCGCATCGCAACGGGCGCCGTCCCGTTGCCGAGCGTCTCCCTCGCGTCGAATCTCCTCAGCGACCGTGGGCAACTTCTCACGACGCGAGAGACCGAGATCCTGCGCCTGCTCGCGGATGGCTGCGGAACGCAGGAGATCGCCGACCGGCTGTTCATCAGTGTCGCGACGGTGCGCAACCACGTGCAGAACATCCTCCGCAAGCTCGACGTGCACAGCAAGCTCGAGGCCGTGTCGCTCGCGCTCCGTTCCCGCCTCATCTGATCCGGTAGCCGGCTCGAGTCGAGACAGCGCGGCGTCGAGCCGCCGCACAGCTGACGCGTCGACCGCAACAGTCGCTCCGGCGAGCGATGCGATGCCGGTCGCCCTAGTGCAGTTGCATCAGGGAAATGATGCGTCCGCCGGATGGTGACGCTGCGCCTTCTTTCCTATTCTGCCGACAGACAGACGGGGAATCGGGTCGGTCAGTGTGCCTGCGCGCGCAGCGACGGCTCGTCCAGATCCCGGTTCCGGGCGAAGCCCGAAGAGGAGAAGTCGATGTCGAGCGCAACGACACGTCTGACGAGTGGAGCTCTGCTGCTGTTCATGTTCTTTTGCGCCGTCGATGCCGGGGCGATTCCCGCCTGGTCACGGAAGTACGAAACTTCCTGTTCGACGTGTCACGCCGCGTTCCCGAAGCTGAACTACTTCGGCAACGCATTTCGCAACAACGGATATCGCTTCCCGGCGGGATTGGAAGAGGCGGCGACCAAGCAGCAGCCGGTCAGCCTGGGCTCCGAGGGCTACAAGAAGATGTTTCCCGACGCCCTCTGGCCGAGCCACATTCCCGCCAGCGTGCCGCTCGCAGTGCGCGGGATCATGCGAGTCAACTCGATCGAGAACACCACCGCCGACGGCTTCGAGTTCCCGCACGAGTTCGAGATCCTGGCTGGCGGGACGCTGGGCGACACCTTCTCGTTCTTCGGCGAGGTGGAGATCGAGAACGAGGACAACGAGAATGAGGTCGGAATGGTGCTCGCGCTCCAGTACGACCCGCGCCCCAACCTGCACGTCCGCGTTGGTACGATCCAAGTGCATCCGATCCCGGATGCGCTGCGCCTGACGGCGGCGCACTACAGCCCGTACGACACTCGCACGACCCCCAGCTCGCTCACGCTGACGGTACCGAACCCCAACGGCTCGACGCCGACCCTCGCCATCAAGGCGGGTGTCGAGGAGGACCGCTGGCGCTTTCGCGAAGACCAGCCCGGCGTGCAGCTCTGGGGAGCGCGTAACGGCGCCGGCGGCAACGGGGGCCTCACCTGGGCGCTCGGCGTGGTCAACGGACAGGGGCTGGGCGACGCCAACAGCGAGAAGGACGTCTATGCGCGGGTCGCATACAAGTTCGGCGGCTACGGCGAGATGGGCGGCGGAGAGTCGCCGCAGAACACGCAATTCTGGCGCGATGATTCGTTCAAGGTCGGGCTCTTCGGCTACCAGGGCTCGTCGACCAACACCTTCGTCGGCAGCAGCACGGTGTTGAGCGGAGCGGCCGGCAGTGGGCTCGTTCAAGTGTCGGCGGAGCGAGTGGTCGACAACGATTTCGACGTCATGGGCGCGGAGTTCGATTGGTGGTTCAAGGATCTCAACCTGTTCGGCCTCTACCTCCGCCAGAGCGACGACGATCCGCGCGGCACGGGAGTATCCATCGACACCGACGCCTGGTTCGTCGAAGGCGATTACACCTTCTATCCGTGGTTGATCGGAGTCCTGCGTTACGGAGAGACGTCGCAGGATCTCGCCGTCGGAGCCGATCCGGAGACCCAGGAATTCCTTGTGCCGGCGGTGGTCCTCGTGGCGCGCGCCAACGTCAAGTTCACGCTCGAGGCCCAGATGCGACTCGACGATCCGGGCAAGGGTCAGGATCGCTACCTTCTCGGCATCGATTTCGCCTTCTGAGGGGCAGGAGGAATCCATGCGAACGATGCCGACTCTGTCGGTCGTGGCGCTGAGCGTCGCCGTCGGCGTGCCGGTCCTGGCGGGCTCGCTCGCCGGCACCGTGCGGGCGACGGGGCTGCGGGACAGCGCGAATGCCGTGGTCTACGTCGATCAGATCGCGGGGAAGACATTCCCTGCGCCGCAACGCCACGAACAGGTCGATCAGAAGAACATGGTCTTCGATCCGCATGTCCTGCCGGTGCTGGTGGGCACTACCGTCGACTTCCTGAACAGCGACGCGCTGCTGCACAACGTCTTCAGCCCCGACAAGTGTGCCGAACGCTTCAACCTGGGCTCGTGGCCGCGCGGGGAGTCGCGCAGCTACACCTTCAAGCAGCCCTGCGCCGCGACGCTGCTGTGCAGCGTGCATCCGGAGATGGAGGCGTTCGTGGTGGCGGTGCCGACCCCCTATTACGCGGTCACCGACAAGGCCGGTGCGTACGCCATCAAGGATCTGCCCGATGGCACTTACACGGTAAAGGTCTGGCATCCCAAGCTCAAGGAGACCAGTCGGGCGATCACCGTCGCCGGCGACGCGACAGCGGACTTCGAGATCAAGAAGTAAGGCGGGATGACGGGAGCTGCGGTGGGCGAGCGCAGCGTCGACCGAGCGTGGCTGGAGAGCAATTTCCCCTGCCACGCAGCCTGTCCCGTCGGCACCGAAGCCGGGCGCTACGTCGGCCTGATCGCGGACGGGCGCTACCGCGAGGCCTACGCCGTAGCGCGCCGGCCGAATCCCCTCGCTTCGATCTGCGGCCGCATCTGCGCGGCGCCTTGCGAGTCGGCCTGCAGGCGCGGCGCGCTCGACGAACCGATCTCGATCCGTGCTCTCAAACGCTTCGTCACCGAACGATTCGGCGTCGAGAGCATGATCGATCTCGACATGCTGCGCGAGATCTACGGCAAGCGCGAGCGGCGTCATCCCGACGATCGCGTGGCCATCATCGGCGCCGGTCCGGCGGGGCTCGCCGCCGCTCACGACCTGACGCTGCTCGGCTATCCCGTCACGCTGTTCGAGGCGCAGCCGGTGGCGGGCGGGATGCTGCGTCTCGGCATCCCCGAGTATCGCCTGCCGCGCGAGCTCATCAAGCTCGAGATCAACGCCATCCTGAGCCTCGGCGTCGAGTTGCGCGTCGAACAGCGTCTCGGACGGGATTTCTCTCTCGCCGATCTCCGCGCGCAAGGCTTCGGCGCCGTCTTCCTCGCCATCGGCGCGCACCGCGGCCGGGACATGCGGGTCGAGGGCGTCGATCTCGACGGCGTCTTCAAGGGGGTCGACTATCTGCTCAACGTCAACATGGGATACCGGCTGGACATCGGCCGCCGGGTGCTGGTGGTGGGAGGGGGAAACGTGGCGCTCGACGTGGCCCGTACGGCACTGCGCGCCGGCCTTCCGGAAGAGGCGATCAATCCGCATCTCAACATCGTCACCGCGCTCGACGTGGCGCGTTCGGCGCTGCGCTTCGGAGTCAAAGAAGTCCACGTCATCTCTCTCGAGTCGATGGAGGAGATGCCCGCCGACGCGGAGGAGATCCGTCAGGCGCGGGAGGAGGGCGTCGTTTTTCATCCCGGCCGCGGGCTCGACCGGATTCTCGGCGCCGACGGCCGCGTCACGGGCATCGAGACGGTCGAGTGCACGTCGGTCTTCGACGTGCGGGGGAAGTTCAACCCCACCTTCGCGTCCGGCACCGAGCTCGCCATGGCCGGCGACACGGTTATCCTGGCGATCGGTCAGGCGAGCGATCTCTCGTTCCTGCGGCCGGAGGACGGAATTGCGGTCACTCGGCACGGCACGATCCAGGTCGATCCGGAGACGCTCGCCACCACGGCTCCGGGTGTCTTCGCCGGTGGCGACGTGGCCTTCGGCCCGCGCATCGCCATCAGCGCGGTGGCGGACGGCAAGCGCGCCGCCGCTGCGATCGACGGCTACTTCCGCGGTTCCGCCCCCACCCTCCGGCGGGTGGAGGTCGTCCTGGAACCGCTTCCCGGCTTCACCCGCGCGCTCGACTTCGAGGGCATCCCGCGGCAGCGGCCGCCGGTGCTGCCGATCTCGCGCCGGATCGGCATAGCGGAAATCGAGGCCTGCTTCGCCGAGAGTGTGGCCCGGCGCGAGGCGTCGCGCTGTCTGCGCTGCTGGATCAACACCACCTTCCGCCAGGACGCCGAGCTCGGCACCGAGTGCGTCCTGTGCGGCACCTGCGCCGATGTCTGCCCCGAGGAGTGCATCGAGTTCGTGCCCTGGGCGGAGATCGCTCTCGACGCCGCGCACCACGACGCGCTCGTCGCCGATCAGGGCACGGATGCGATCGCTCTGTGCAGGCTGGGCGCGACCGGCACCGCGCTGCTCAAGGACGAAACCGTCTGCATCCGCTGCGGGCTGTGCGCTGCCCGGTGCCCGGCCGGGACCATCACGATGGAGGCTTTCCTGCTCGAGGAGATCGCCGATGTCTGAGAACGACGCCAGGTCGAACCTCGGGATGAACCGCCGGCGCTTCTGCCAAGCGACCGGCGCGGCGGCGTGCGCCGTCGCGGCGGGCGGTGCCGCGGTGCTCTCGGCCGATTTTCTGCGCCCGCGCACGCTGCTCGAACCTTCCGCCCGCTTCCTGGCGGATCTGCCCGACGCGATCGAAGTCGGCGAAGTCCTCACCAACGAGATCTATCGCGCCTACGTCGTCCGCGCGCCGGACGGCTTTCGCGCTCTCTCCTCGGTCTGCACCCACCTCGGCTGCGTGACTCGCTATCAACCCGACCAACGCATCATCGCGTGTCCTTGCCACGGCAGCCGTTTCAGCCTGGAGGGCGAAGTGATCGCCGGACCGGCGCCGCAGCCGCTGCCGACCTTCGAGATCTCGATCTCGCCGACCGGCGAGATCGAAGTGAACACCGCCGCAGTCGTGCCGACCGGGACCGTCTTCCGGCTCTGAATCGAGACCGCCATGGCGCGACTCGACAGGCTCTCCGAGAACCGGCTCTGGCGCTCCTTGGTGCGCCACGGCCTGCGTCCGACGAATCGCAATCGGGTGCTGGTGGTGGTGGAGAACGTCTTCCTCCACTTGCACTCCGCGAAGGTGAGGCGGCGCAACCTCGAGTTCTCGAGCACCTACTTCCTCGGCGGCATTTCGCTCGTCCTGTTCGCGGTGCTCGTGGCGACCGGCCTGCTGCTGATGCTGTACTACCACCCCTCCGTACCCCAGGCTTACTTCGACATGAAGGAGCTGCAGTTCGTGGTCAGCAACGGCGTTTTCCTGCGCAATCTGCACCGCTGGGCGGCGCACGCCATGGTGATCGTCGTCTTTCTGCACCTGTTGCGGGTCTTCTTCCACCGGGCGTTCCGGCCGCCGCGCGAGTTCAACTGGGTGGTCGGGGTCCTGCTGCTCCTGTCCACGCTGCTGCTGAGCTACACCGGCTACCTGCTGCCGTGGGACCAGCTCGCGTTCTGGGCGGTTTCCGTGGGAACGAACATGGTGAGAGCGACGCCGCTGCTCGGGACGGAGATTCGTTTCCTCCTGCTCGGCGGCAACATCGTGGGGCCAAATGCCCTGCTGCGCTTCTATGTCCTGCACTGCGCGCTCCTGCCGCTCGGCCTCGTGGTCGGAATTGCGGTCCATCTCTGGCGGGTCCGCAAGGACGGCGGAGTGGCCGGTTCGGCGAGCCGCCGCCGCGGCGCGGCCGAGAAGGAATCGCGTTCGTGAGCGCCTACGAGCTGGAGCCCGACAGCGACGCCAGGGCGGTGCCGAAACGCCTCGCGCTGCTGCGGCCCGAGACGCCGGCCCGGCTGCTCGAGGACCGGCAGGAGCTGGCGACGACGGCGCCGCACCTCCTGATGCGCGAAGTGATCCTGATCCAGGTCGTGATCGTCGTGCTGGCGCTTTTTTCGCTGTTCTTCGATGCGCCGCTGGAAGGAATCGCCGATTCGTATCACACGCCCAATCCGGCGAAGGCGCCGTGGTACTTCGTCGGCTTGCAGGAGCTGCTGCACTATTTCCCGCCCGTGGTCGCCGGCGTGCTGCTGCCGGCCCTGATCGTGATCGCCATCGTCGTGATCCCGTACTTCCGCACCAACGTCGAGGTTTTCGGGATCTACGAGCGGCCGTGGAAACGCACGCTCGTCTCGCTCGCCGTGCTCACGGCCGGAGTCGCGGCGCTGCTCGTCGCCTATCGCGTCTGGCCCGTCCTGGTGCCGACGCTCGCCGTCTTCCTGCTGCTCGCCCTGCCCGCCTTGCCGTTCTGTCCAGGCGGGATCAGGCGGCGCCTGGGGCGGGTGCCGCTGGCCGACTGGATCATGACCTGGTTCGTGGCGGTCGCCCTGGTGCTCACCCTGATCGGTGTCTTCTTCCGCGGTCCGGGTTGGAGCTGGATCTGGCCCTGGCGCGGGGGGAGCTCGTGATGGCGCGCAACGGCGGGTCGTCCGATCGCACTTGGGTCTGGTTCGCGCTCTCGAGCGTCGTTTTTCTGGTCGTGCTCGCGATCTCTCCGATCAAGGACTACTTCCGCGACTATCGCCGCTACCAGGAGAGCTACCGCCAGCGCCTGCTCGCCACGGCCGGCTCGTCCAAGGAGCTCAAGACCGCCGAGGCTGAAACGGTGCGGATCCGTCAGACCTGGATTCCCGGCTTCGGCGACCGCATCGATCGTTGTCAGAGCTGCCATCTCGGGGTCGAGAACCCGACGATGGCCGGGAGCGAGGAGCCGTACGACTATCACCCGCCGACGCCACACACGCCGGGAGAATTCGACCGCTTCGGCTGCGTCGCCTGCCACCGCGGACAGGGGCGTGCGACGAGCGTGGCGGAGGCGCACGGAGAGGTGCCGGAGTGGAGCTCGCCGCTGCTGCCGCTGCGCTACACGGAAGCGTCGTGCGGCGCCTGCCACCGCGGTCTCCACGTCCCCGAGGCGTCGTTGCTCAGCGCCGGACGTTCTCTGATGGATCGGGTCGGCTGTCCCGCCTGCCACAAGATCGCCGGCTGGGAGGGGTGGCGGAGCCGCGCGCCCGATCTCGACGGGCTCGCCGAGAAGACTCGCGTCGAATGGCTGCGCGCCTGGCTCCGCCAGCCGCGCGTCCTGCGGCCGACGACCTGGATGCCCGATTTTCATCTCGGTGACGGCGAGATCGAAGCGCTGGTCGCCTTTCTCTGGGCCCAACCCGCGAGGCGGCCGCTGGCGGCCGCCGGCGACGGCGAGCTGCCGGCCGGCGATCCGGATCGCGGCAGGAAGCTCTTCGGCGAATCGCGCTGCATCTCCTGCCACACCGTCGAAGGGCGCGGCAACGGAAGCGCGGCCGAGCTGTCGGGAATCGGCTCGAAGCTGAGCCGGCGCTGGCTGCACGACTTCCTCGCTGACACGCACTCGTTCCAGCCCGACAGCGTCATGCCGCAGTACGACTTCGATCGCGGCCAGCTGCTCGATCTGTCGACCTATCTGATGGAGGAGATGATCGATCCGGCGGCTCCCGTAGCCGCAAGCGCCTTTCGCCCGGCGGCCAATCGGATCGCGGAGGGCGAGGAGATCTACCAGAAATACGGCTGCGCTGGCTGTCACCACCTCGCTGGGCGCAAGGACGCTCCGCCGACCGGGCCCGAGCTGAGCGGCATCGGCTCCAAGCCGGCGGCCCTACTCGACTACGGCGTTCGCGGCGATCTGCCGCGCCGGCTCCCCGATTGGCTGGCCGCCAAGGTCTCCCACCCGCGCTCCTTCCGCGCAGGGTTGCGCATGCCGGAGTTCGGATTCACGCCGGAGGAGGTGGAGGCGCTGGTGACCGCTCTGCTCTCCTACGATGCGGCTGAAGTTCCCGATCAGTATCGGGTCGCGACGGAATCGGCACACTACGCTCCGCCGGGGCGTTTCGGCGCGCTGGTGCGCCGCTACCGCTGCCTCTCCTGCCACCAGATCCAGGGCGTCGGCGGCGACATCGCCACCGCGCCTCTCACCGCCGAGGGGAGCAAGGTGACGGAGAGCTGGCTCAAGAGCTACCTGCTGCTGCCGACCTCGATTCGCCCGATCCTGACCGACCGCATGATCCCCCTGCAGATGGGCGACGAGGAGGCCGCGTTTCTCGCTAGCTTCATGACCAACGTCTTCCTCGACGATGCGATTCCGGACGAGATCTTCCCTGGCGGACCGCCGCAAGAGCAGGCGGAGCGTGGCCGGCGGCTCTACTACGAGCGCTACGGCTGCCACTCCTGCCACCAGAAGGGCGGCAGCGGCGGCTTCTACGGACCGCTGCTCGACGACGTGCCGAACAAGCTGCGCTCGGGTTGGATCGCCTGGTGGCTCGAGGGGCCGCAACGTTGGCGCGCCGACGTGCGCTGCCCCGACTTCGGGCTCGACGCCACCGACGCGCGCGATCTCGCGGCGTTCCTCGTCACGCCAGTCCCGTCCTCGGCGATCGCCGGAGGGCAGTCATGAGCGTGCGCGCCGCCGTCGTCGGCCTCCTCGGGCTGTGTGCCGCGGTCGCCTGTCACCGCGCGAGCGTGGAGGTCCGGCGGGCGGCGGCACCCGCCGTGGCGAGCGCGATATCCGAGGCGCCGGCCGGCGCCCCGGTGATGCCCATGCCGCAGCTCGGATACGGCGCCCGCGAAGGCCGTGCCCTCTTTCTCCACTATTGCTCGACGTGTCACGGCGTGGAGGGGCACGGCGACGGATTCAATGCTTACAACCTGGACCCCAAGCCGCGCGACCTCGGTGATCCGGACTTCCAGGCCCGGCAGACCGACGACGAGCTCGCCTCCGTCATCCGCTCGGGAGGAGCCGCCGCGGGCCTGTCGACCGGGATGCCGCCCTGGGGGAAGACTCTCCGCGATCGCCAGATTCGCCATCTCGTCAGCTTCCTGCGCACTTTGACACCGGAGGAGGAGTGAGCGGCTGAGCGGGGCGTTCGCGCCCCGGAGTCCGTCCTCGGGTCGCCTGATAGTGTGCCCGGCCCGA
>Ga0214471_10003632_pt1 | contig 11941 bp, 11 predicted proteins | sample RVTome_5_FD_207665 | JGI IMG/M metagenome (GOLD analysis project Ga0214471, IMG submission 207665) | Soil microbial communities from uranium-contaminated site in the Upper Colorado River Basin, Wyoming, United States - RVT142D155 | ecosystem: Environmental > Terrestrial > Soil > Contaminated >... | reverse complement strand
GCCGTCGACCGCGTCCTCGACGGCGACCTCGACCGCCTGATCGAGGAGTACCTGCGCAAGCGCGCCACGGGCGAGGCCGGGTCGGCCGAGTAGCCCCACTCCCACGCGCTCTGCGTTACCCACGCCAGCGGTAGGTAGCCGAGAGCGCGTCGAGCAGGTTGCGGTCCGCCTGGGCTCCGGCGATAGACTCCGGTCATGACCACTCCCGACACCGCCACCGACGCCCACCGCTCGGCCCTCGTCTCGCGCCTCGAGGGCATCGCGCGGGAGCTTCGGATCACCGACATCGAGATGCTGACCGAGGCCGGCTCGGGCCACCCGGGCGGCACGCTGTCGGCGGCCGACGTGGTGGCCGCGCTGTTCTTCCACAAGCTGCGGCTCAAGCCGGAGGAGCCCGACTGGGCCGGCCGGGACCGCTTCGTGCTCTCCAAGGGCCACTGCATCCCGATCGTGTACGCGGCGATGGCGAAGCTCGGCTTCTTCCCCGAGGACGAGCTGAAGACGCTCCGCAAGCTCGGGACGCGCCTCCAGGGCCACCCCGACCGCACAAGGCTCCCGGGGATCGAGGCCTCCACCGGCTCGCTGGGCCAGGGGCTGTCGGTCGCGGTGGGCATGGCGCTCGCCTCGAAGCTCGACCGCGCCGACTGGCGGGTCTACTGCATGCTCGGCGACGGCGAGTCGCAGGCGGGACAGGTGTGGGAGGCGGCGATGCTCGCGCCGCGCCACGGCCTCGACAACCTGTGCGCGATCCTCGATCAGAACCAGGTGCAGCAGACCGGCAAGGTCGCCGAGACGCTCGACATCGAGCCGGTCGTCGCCAAGTGGCGCGCGTTCGACTGGCACGTCCGCGAGATCGACGGCCACGACATGGAGCAGGTCGTCGACGCGCTCGACGAGGCCGAGATGGTGACGGGCCGGCCGACGATGATCGTGTCGCACACGATCAAGGGCAAGGGCGTCTCGTTCATGGAGCTGAACCCCGCGTGGCACGGCAAGGCGCCGAACGCCGAGGAGGCGGAGCGAGCGCTCGCCGAGCTGCGAGGGGGGGCCTGATGGGCGCCGCCACGCGTGACGCGTTCGGCGAGGCGATCCTCGAGGCCGGCGGCGACGAGCGCATCGTCGTCCTCACCGGCGACCTGAAGGACTCGACGCGCGTCGAGGCCTTCGCCGAGAGGTACCCCGAGCGGTTCGTCGAGTGCGGCATCGCCGAGAGCAACATGCTCGGCGTCGCCGCCGGGCTCGCGCTGTCGGGCAAGGTCCCGTGGGCGTGCTCGTTCTCGACGTTCGTGGCGGGCCGCTTCGAGACGATCCGCGTGTCGATCGCGTTCCAGGAGGCGAACGCGCGCATCGTGGGGACCCACTCGGGCATCGGGGTGGGGGAGGACGGCTACTCGCAGATGGCGTTCGAGGACATGGGCGCGCTCCGCACGCTGCCGAACATGGCGATCCTCAACCCCGCCGACGCCGAGGAGACCCGCCAGGTGGTCCGGTACCTCGTCGACCACGAGGGGCCGGCGTTCCTGCGGCTCACCCGCCAGGGCGTCCAGGACGTATCCCCGGAGGGCTACCGCTTCGAGTTCGGGAAGGCCGTGCGCTACCGCGACGGCACCGACGTGGCGATCCTCGGCACCGGGGCGACCGTGGGCGAGGCGATGAAGGCGGCCGGCCTCCTCGCCGCCGACGGCGTGGAGGCGCGCGTGATCGGGGTGCCGACCCTCAAGCCCTTCGACGAGGAGACGGTGATCGCCGCGGCCGCCGACTGCGGGGCGCTCGTCACGGTCGAGGACCACAGCGCGTTCTGCGGGCTCGGGAGCGCGACCGCCGAGACGCTCGCGGCGCACGGCTCCGGCGTTCCGCTTCGCGTGATCGGGCTGCGCACGTTCGGCGAGTCGGGCACGCCCGCCGAGCTGTACGAGAAGTACGGGCTGACGGGCGACCGCGTCGCGGCCGAGGTGGGGGAGTTCCTGGCGTCCATCGGCTGACGGGGTAAACGTCGCGAATCGGACGAAGGTGTTTCCGTTCGGTTCTGGGGTCTGCTAGCATGCGCGGCGGTTCCTCCTCATGATCAAGACCGATCACGTCTCCAAGATCTACAAGGACTCCGTCGTCGCCCTCGAGGACGTCTCCGTCGAGGTCGGCAAGGGCGAGTTCGTCTTCGTCGTGGGCCCGTCGGGCTCCGGCAAGTCCACGCTGATCCGCCTCCTGCTGAAGGAGGAGGAGCCGACGAAGGGCACGATCTACGTGGCGGGCAAGAACGTGGGCACGCTCTCGTCCTGGAAGGTGCCGTACCTGCGCCGCAACATCGGGACCATCTTCCAGGACTTCAAGCTGCTCCCCGACAAGACCGTCTTCGAGAACGTCGCGTTCGCGCTCGAGGTGATCGGCAAGCAGCGCCACGTGATCGCGAAGCGCGTTCCGGAGATCCTCGAGCTGGTCGGTCTGGGCTCGAAGCTCGAGAACTACCCGAACGAGCTCTCCGGCGGCGAGCAGCAGCGCGTCTCGATCGCGCGCGCGTTCGTCAACCGGCCGCTGATCCTGCTCGCCGACGAGCCCACGGGGAACCTCGACCCCACGACCTCGGTCGAGATCATGAAGCTCCTCGACCGCATCAACCGAACCGGCACCACCGTCATCATGGCCACCCACGACAACGCGATCGTCGACGCGATGCGCCGCCGCGTGGTCGAGCTGGAGGAGGGCAAGGTCGTTCGCGACCAGGCCCGAGGGGTGTACGGCTATGGGACGTAGGTTCGGCTACTTCTTCCGCGAGACGCTGACCGCGCTCCGGCGCAACGCCCTCGTCACGTTCGCCGCCATCTCCACGGTGTTCATCTCCCTGTTCCTGCTCGGCGGCTCGCTGCTCGTCCAGCGGCAGGTCGGCCTCATGGCCGGCGACTGGGCCAGCCGGGTCGAGGTCTCGGTGTTCCTCCGCGAGGGGGTCTCCACCGACGAGATCACCGCGCTCGGCGACAAGATCACCGCGATGCCCGAGGTCGACGCGGTGGAGTTCGAGTCGAAGGACGACGCCTACAAGCGGTTCATCGAGCTCTTCAAGGACTCGCCCGAGATCGTCGAGAACGTGACCGCCGATGCCCTGCCCGAGTCCTTCCGCGTGAAGCTGAAGGACCCCGAGCAGTTCTCCGTGATCGCCGCGCGCCTCTCGGGCGAGCCCGCGATCGACGAGGTGAAGGACGAGCGCGCGGTGCTGAACAAGCTCCTCGCGGTCACCGGCATCCTCCGCACGGGCGCGATGGCGGTCGCCGCGATCATGCTGATCTCCGCGGCCGGCCTCATCGGCAACACCGTGCGCATGGCGGTGTTCGCGCGTCGCCGCGAGATCCAGATCATGAAGCTCGTCGGCGCGACCAACTGGTTCATCCGCGTGCCGTTCCTCATCGAGGGGACCGTCCAGGGGCTGCTCGGCGCGGCGATGGCCGTCCTCGGCCTGTTCGTGATGAAGGTGCTGTTCATCGACCCCCTCCGCAGCCAGTCGCTCTTCGGGTTCATCCCGTGGTTCGGGACGAGCCACGTGCTCTTCACGGTGCCCATCCTGCTGGCGACCGGTGTGGTCATCGCCGCGGCGGCGAGCCTGCTCGCGATGCGGCGCTTCCTCGAGGTCTGACGCCGGACGTTGAAACCGTCCCGAACCTGACATACGATGCTCTTCCCCCCGTACGAGAGACCATGATGAGGCGCGCCTCACTCGCGATCACGTGCGCGCTCGCGGTGCTCATCCCCGCGGGGCTGCCGGCGCACGTCGCCGCCACGGGCCCGGACGACGAGCTGGAGCAGATCGAGAAGAAGATCGACCGCCGCCGCGAGAAGATCCGCGAGGCGGGGGAGCAGCGGCGCGGCCTGCTCGACGCGCTCGAGGAGTCCGACCGCCAGCGCGTCGAGCTCACCGGCACGATCGAGGAGCTCGAGGCCGCGCTCGCCGAGTCGAACGCCCGGCTCACGGACGTCCGCGGCCTCCTCGCGCTGACCCGTGGCGAGCTCCGCATCTGGACCCGCCGCCTCGACGAGACCCAGGCCGAGCTCGATCGGCGTCAGGCCATCCTCGACGCGCACGCTGCCGCTGCCTACAAGCTGGGCCCGGTGGGGCTGCTCGGCATGGTCCTCGAGTCCGACGACCTCCGCTCGCTCACCGACCGCGTCTCGTTCATGGAGAGCGTCATCGGGTCGGACGCGTTCGTCGTGCGCGGCGTCACGGAGTCGCGCGACCAGGTGGGGCTCCAGCAGGGACAGATCGACGACTTCGAAGGCGACGTGACCACCCGCCGCAACGAGATCCGGGAGCAGCTGCGCCGCATCGCGCGCCTGAAGGCCGAGAAGGAGGCGATCCGCCTCGAGGTCGAGGCCGCGATCGCCGAGCGGGAGGCGACGCTCGAGGACGTCGAGTCGACGCGCGCCCGGTACGTGCGGGCGGTCGAGGAGCTCGAGGCCGAGTCGGCGCGGATCTCGGGGGCCATCCAGGCCGGCGGCTCCAGCGGCTCGGGCAGCTACGACGGCGAGCTCTTCTACCCGACCGCGGGGCCGATCGTGTCCGGCTTCGGCTGGCGCATCCACCCGATCTACGGCACCCCCCGGTTCCACTCCGGGGTGGACATCGACGGCGAGTGCGACCAGCCGATCTGGGCGGCCGAGGACGGCACGGTGATCTCGGCCGGCTGGAACGGCGGCTACGGCCAGGCGACCGTGATCGACCACGGCAACGGGCTCTCGACCCTGTACGCGCACCAGGACGCGTTCGCGGTCTCGAGTGGCGAGAGCGTCCGCCGGGGCGAGGTCATCGGCTACGTTGGGACGACCGGCTGGTCCACCGGCTGTCACCTCCACTTCGAGGTCAGGATCAACGGCGAGCCCGTCGATCCCGAGCCGTACCTCACCTGAGACCGTGGCGCCCGGCTCCGGGTACCCTGGACGCATGCAGCGACTCCTGAACACCGTCCTGGCGCTCGCGATCGCGGTCACGCTGGCGACGGCGAGCTTCATGGCGGGGTTCCGCCTGTCGAGCGATCGCGGGCTGGATGGGTTCGAGGCGGTGCTCCAGACCGCGCGGGACCTGCGCGAGGGGTCGGCCGCCGGCCTCACCGAGGAGGAGCTTGCCCGGGCGGCCATCCGGGGCATGCTCGAGGCGCTCGAGGATCCCTACGCGGCCTACCTGAGCCCGGAGCAGAAGGACCAGGTCGACGGGCTCCTCGGCGGCTCCATCGTCGGGATCGGGGTGTGGCTCGAGCAGGACGACGCCGGGCTGCGCGTGACCTCGGTCGTCGAGGGCACGCCCGCGGAGGAGAGCGGGCTCCGGCCCGGCGACCTCCTCGTCGAGGCGGCCGGCCACACCCTTGCCGGGCTGACCCTCGACGAAGCCTCCGGTTTCATCCGCGGGCCCGAGGGCAGCGCGATCGACCTGGTCGTGCACCGGGACGGGCGCTCGTTCGAGCTCTCGGTCGAGCGCGCGCGCATCCAGTCGAGCGACGTGCAGGGCAGGCTCCTCGATGGGAACGTGGCGTACGTACGGCTGAGCCAGTTCGGCTCGGGCGCAGCCGACGAGCTCGGCACGAAGATCCGCGGCCTGCTCGGCGACGGCGCCCGACAGGTCGTGCTGGATCTCCGGCGTAACGCCGGCGGGCTCGCATCGGAGGCCTTCGAGGTGGCCGGCCTGTTCATCGAGGACGGGGTCGTCGCGCACATCCGCGAGCCCGGGAGCCCCGAGGAGGACGTCGAGGCCGAGGGGGACGCGCTCCCGTCGTTCCCGCTCGCGCTCTTGGTCGACGGCGGGACGGCGAGCGCCTCCGAGCTGGTCGCCGGCGCGCTCCAGGACCGCGACCGCGCGACCCTCGTCGGGACGCGCACCTACGGGAAGGGCTCGGTGCTGACCGTGACCGACGTGGCCGATGAGACCTCGATCCAGTACACGACCGCGTTCTTCTACACGCCCGACGGCCACCAGATCGAGGGCCGGGGCATCGAGCCCGACGTCACCGTGCTCCCCGGCGGCGTCGGCGACGCGCAGCTCCGCCGGGCGCTCGAGATCCTGCTCGCCGCCGCGTGATGGCGGGGGAGAAGGCGACCGAGGAGAAGACGGTCGCGACCAACCGCCGCGCGCGGTTCGACTACGAGATCGAGGAGACCTACGAGGCCGGGATCGTCCTGGTGGGGTCCGAGGTGAAATCGCTGCGGGCGGGCAAGGCGTCGCTGAACGAGGCCTACGCCCGGGTTGCGAACAACGAGGTTTGGCTCGAGCAGCTCCACATCCCGCCGTACGCCCAGGCCAGCACCCACGTGGAGGTCGACCCGCTCCGGACCCGAAAGCTGCTGCTTCACCGCGACGAGATCGGGCGCCTCATCGGGAAGACTCAGGAGCGGGGGCTCACCCTGGTCCCGATGAAGCTGTACTTCAAGCGGGGCAGGGCCAAGGTCCTGCTCGGCCTGGGCAAGGGGAAGCGGCGCCACGAGAAGCGCCAGGCGATCGCCGAGCGCGAGCACGCTCGGGAGGTCCAGCGCGAGCTGGCCCGCCGGGGAAGGCGATAGGCGCCGCTATACTTGATGCAACTGAATATTGGGGGTGACTTGGTTTCGACTTGGGTGGTAACCACCTGGGAGAAGCGGGCCGAGGTCCCCGGATGCCTCGTTAAAGAGCCGGGAACAAACTAAGCGCCGATAACCTCGCGCTTGCTGCCTGATTAGGTAGCCGTCCCCCGCGGACCGCCTGTGGCCGCGGATCGGGCGTCACTCAGCAGGCTCACCGGGCCGGTTGCGCCTCACGGCCGGCCCGGGACAACGCAGTGAGGCTGGTCCGGCGGTGCTCCGCCTGTGGGAGCCGCCGGATGAGACTTCCCGCAGGCTGCGCCCGGAGAAGACCCAGATGGACACTCGAGGACAGGGGTTCGAATCCCCTCACCTCCACCAGGAGGAAGTATGCTAATTGGGAGTCCCGAAGATGGGACTCCCAACGTTGGGACTTAAATGGTAGGATCATCCCCCTCATGGCTGAGAGATTCATCGGGCGCCGGGAGCAGCTTCGGAAGCTCTCCTCGGAGCTGAAGGAGATCCGCTCGAACGGTCGGGGGAGATTCGTCCTGCTGCGAGGCCGTCGCAGGGTAGGCAAGAGTCGTCTGGTTGAGGAGTTCCTGTCCCGTGAGGGCGCCCCCCACGCCTTCTTCGCCGCGACCAAGGGTCGGCCGCCCGATCGTGACCTTGAAGCGTTCGCCGATGTCGTCGCCGCCTCCGACCTCCGCGCGGCGGAGCTGTTGCGAGAGGGCGCGCGCTTCGACACATGGGAGGCAGCGCTCCGGCTGATCGCCGGATCTTCGGACCGCCGCGCACCCTCCGTGATCGTCATCGACGAGCTCCCGTATCTGATCGAGGGCGACGCGACCGTGGAGGGTGCCCTCCAGACGGGTTGGGACCGGGCCATCCGGGATTCCCCGGTGCTTCTCATCGTGGTCGGCTCTGACCTCGCCATGATGAAGGCCCTAACCGAGTACGACCGACCGCTGTACGACCGACCCACGGCGACGATCCACCTGGCTCCCCTCTCTCCCGCGGAGATCGCGAGCCTACTGGACGTCGGTGCCGCCGAGGCGCTGGATGCCTACCTCGTGATCGGAGGCCTTCCCCTTCTCGCACTCTCCTGGGGCGCCTCGTCGAGCTTGAGGTCTTTCCTCAGGAGGCAACTGATCGACCCGACCTCGCCGCTCATCGTGTCGGGGGAGCGGACGGTGGCCGCTGAGTTCCCGCCGGACGCACACGCACGACTGGTGATGAGTGCGATCGGCGGTGGCGAGCGAACGTTCACAGCCATCGGCAATGCATCGGGCGTAGCCCGCCAGTCCCTGGAGCGAGCGCTCGACCTACTCGTCGCGAAGAAGGTGATCGAGCGCGCCGTTCCCCTCTCCTCACGGCCATCCCGACTCACTCGATACTCCATCGCGGATCCGTACCTGCGATTCTGGCTGCGATTCATCGAGCCGTCGCTCAACGAGATCGAGCGAGGGCGCGGCGAGATGGTCGTCGAGCGCATCCTGGCGAGCTGGAAGGGCTTCCGTGGCCGTGCTATCGAGCCCTTGGCGCGAGAAGCCGTGAGTCGACTCCTTCCGGACGCACGGTTCGGCGAGGCCCTTCATGCCGGGGCCTACTGGACGCGAGATGGCGCGGTTGAGGTGGACTTGGTCGGTGCCGATCGGGCCGCCCCACCGGCATCGGTGTCGTTCGTCGGATCCGTGAAGTGGCGGGAGAGGGCGCCTTTCGGACACCGGGATCTGGCTTCCCTTGCCGCCATCATGTCCCGGGTCCCCGGAGCGGGTACCGATGCGCTGTTCGTCGGTGTCTCCAGGGCTGGGTTCGACACCGACGATCTCTCCGTAGGCCTCGGACCGGATGAGCTCCTGGCTGCCTGGGAGAGACCATGAGGGGATCGGTCCAGCAGCGCTAGCAGGTCCTGCAGGCGGTTCTGATAGTGTCCCGCCATCTCCACCAGAGTGGACGGTTGCATCGTGCCTGGTCAGCGACCTAGTGTCCCGTAACTGACGCGTCTTGACGGTTGGCCTTGCGCAATATCGTGTCAGCGTCCTTCGTCCAGGTGAACGGCTCGCAGCGTTCGTTCCATGCATCGATGAAGCGCCTGATCGCGGCTTTCAGATCTCCCACCGAGGGGAACGTGCCACGGCGGATCGCCTGCCGCGTGATGATCCCGAAAGACACCTCCACCAGGTTGAGCCAGCTGCCCGAAGTCGGGGTGAAGTGCAGATGGACCCGTTGGTTCCGCAGCGAGCGAGGCGCTCGCGCTGGAGCGGGCGGTGAGCCTGCTCTACGCGGACACGAGCGCCCTCCTGCGCGCCTACTTCGCCGACGAGCGGGAACACTCCGAGCTTCGAAGCATGCTCCTCGAGGGGGAGGAGCCCGTGGTATCGACCGAGATCGCCCGAGTGGAGTTGGCGAGCGCGGCCCGTGCTGCGGCCAGAGCCGGGCGATTCCGTCGGTGGAAAACCCTCCTCGCACGTATCGACGCGGACTGTCAGGAGGACGGGCCCATCGCGCTGCTGGGGCTGCGTCCGGAGATCGTGCTGCCGACCGCGTATCGCCTCGTCGTGGAGCATCGGCTGCGGACCCTGGATGCGCTCCATCCTGCCGTTGCCCTGGAGGAATGTCCTGCTCTGGCGGGAGACGAGGACGTCGTCTTCGTAACCCGCGATGGGGATCAAGCGTCGGCAGCCAAGAAGCTTGGGCTCCCGGTGCGCTGATCCCTTCGACTGTGGCCTCGGCCGGGCGCTCTCCGACGGGGGCGCCGATCTTCCTCCGGGGTCAGTCAGCTGTGGCTATCGTCCCGCGGACCTCGCCGAGGCCGATGCGCGCGGCTCCCGCTCGCCCGCACCATCCCCGCATGACCACCGTGTCGCCGTCCTCGAGGAAGGTGCGCGTGTCGCCACCCGGGAGCTCGATCGGTCGGTCGCCGCGCCAGGTGAGCTCGATCAGGCTGCCGTAGGAGCCGGGGTCCGGGCCCGAGATCGTGCCCGAGGCGAACAGGTCTCCGGGTCGGATCGTGGCGCCGTTCGAGGTCGCGTGGGCGAGCTGCTGGGCGATCGTCCAGTAGAGGTTCCGCATGTTCGTGCGGCAGATGACCCGGCCCTGCGGGCTCCCCGGCGTGGCCAGCTCCACCGAGAGCTCGACGTCGAGGCCGTGGTCCTCGCGAGCGCGCAGATACGGCAGCGGTTCGGGCTCCTGCGACGGGGGCGGAGCCCGGAACGGCGCGAGCGCGTCCATCGTCACCACCCACGGCGAGATCGAGGTCGCGAACGACTTCCCCAGGAAGGGCCCGAGCGGCTGGTACTCCCACCGCTGGATGTCGCGCGCGCTCCAGTCGTTGACGAGGACCAGCCCGAACACGTGGTCATCGGCCTCGTCGATCGGGATCGGCTGCCCGAGCGGGTTCCCGGGACCCGTGACGAAGCCGACCTCGAGCTCGATGTCGAGCATCCGCGTCGGCCCGAACGCCGGCGCGGGATGCGCGTCGTCGGCATTGGTCTGGCCGGCGGGCCGGCGGATCGGCGTTCCGCTCACGACGACGGTCCCGGATCGCCCGTGGTAGCCGACCGGCAGGTGCCGCCAGTTCGGGAGCAGGGGCTCCGAGCCCGGCCGGAACATCTTCCCGAGGTTCGTCGCGTGCTCGAGCGAGGAGTAGAAGTCGACGTAGTCGCCGACCTCGAAGGGCCGGTGCAGCGTCACGTCGGCGAGCGGAACGAGGGCGCGCTCGGCGAGGCCGGGGACGTCACGGATGCGGCGGTCGGGCTCGGTGAGCAGCTCCGACACACGCTCGCGCGTCGCGCGCCAGGCTCCCCGCCCGAGCGCCAGGAACGGGTTGAGCGCGGGGGCCGCGAACGTCTCCGCGCCCACGCCGACGCCCTCCAGCAAGCCCGCGCGGCCCACCTCCGCGAGGTCGAGCGCCTGCTCGCCGATCGCCACGCCGACCCGCGTGGGCTCCTCGCCCCGCGAGAGCACGCCGTACGGCAGGTTCTGGATCGGGAAGTCGGAGCCGTCGGGGACCGGGACCCAGCTCCGAAGGCCCGGGTCGACCGTGGGGTCGGCCGTCACGGCTCGAGGGGCAGGACGCCGAGCTCCAGCAGGTCCTCGACCGGCTCGTCGAACGAGCAGCTGCCGTAGGCGAAGAAGAGGTCGCGCCGCGCCCGGGCCACGGCGTCCGCCGCCGCCGTCACCCCTCGCCAGGCGAATCGCTCGCCGGTCAGCTCGAAGGCGACCGCGTCGGTCTCCGCGACGATCTCCTCGATCACCTCCCGCTCGAGGTCGTGCCCCATCGCCAGCACCGCGGCGCCGGCCAGGTTGACGAAGCCGTGCCGGACGAACCCGGTCTCGGGGTCGGTGTGCCGGAAGGGATGGTGGAGCCCCGCCGTCGCCTTGAGCCGAATCCCCCGCCGCCGGCAGCCGTCGATGAACGCGGCGACGCGGGGGGGCGCGGGGAACGCATCGGCGGTCGCCCCCCCGCAGCGGAGCTTCGCGCCCGCCCCGGCGTCCGCGATCGCGTCGAGGACCGGGTCGAGGTCGCCGTCGGGCGGCACCTCGAGGAACCGGAGGAGCCCCTCCGATGCGATCTGAGCCGCTGCCGGCTGGAGGTCGTCGGTCCAGGACCGAGCCTCGACCGCCTCGACGGCGGCTCCGTCGGGGGGCGCCGACAGCCACCGCGCCAGCTCCTCCCCGCCCTCGGGCCCGTCGACGATCGCACCGATCCGCCACCGCTCCAGCAGGTCGAGTCGCTTGGCCAGCTCGGGCAGCCTCGAGGCGGGGCACAGGAAGCGGCCGAGCATGAACCCGTGCCTCCCCTCGCGCGATGCGGCGTGCTGCTCGGTGGCGGCCTCCATCGAGAGCGAGGCCGGCGGGAAGAGCCCCGCGTCGTCGATCAGCTCCTCCAGGAAGGCCCGACGCGCGTCCGACATCACGCGCCGGATTCTAGCCGCGTCGGGCCTTCGCCAGAGCGAGCGCTACAGCGTGACGGGTGCTGTCTGGTACGCGCAGTTGTTGGTGCCCAGGCACGCCCGGGCGTAGATGGTCTGGTCGCCAGTCAGGTCGGCGACGTTCACGCCGCCGCTGAAGGCACCGGTCGGGCTCACCGTCGCCGTGGACGTGTACGCGACGGTGGCGGGATCCTGCCCGGGGGCGCCGACGGCCAGCGACACGTTCTTGCCGGCGACCGGGAATCCCTGATCGAAGGCCACGCCGTCGCCGACGTCGGGGAACACGTTCCCGGACGCGTACGAGTCGTACACCGCAGTGAACGCGGGCCCGTAGGGGGACAGCATGACCGGCGTCAGGGTCGAGCCGGGGGTGGCGCTGAGGGCCGAGGCCGATACCGAGGCGCTGATCGTGTTCGGCCCGGTGGCCGGCCCGGCAACGGCGACCGACACCGGGATGCTCGTGGCGCCCTGCGACG
>Ga0214471_10003631_pt1 | contig 11944 bp, 12 predicted proteins | sample RVTome_5_FD_207665 | JGI IMG/M metagenome (GOLD analysis project Ga0214471, IMG submission 207665) | Soil microbial communities from uranium-contaminated site in the Upper Colorado River Basin, Wyoming, United States - RVT142D155 | ecosystem: Environmental > Terrestrial > Soil > Contaminated >... | reverse complement strand
CAAATATTAATAATGTTATAGCTGCTTGCTCTATGCTCTTAGAGAAGACAAGAACGATGACATATTTTGCGTATGAAAATTTCTGAACAAAAAATACATGAAAGTGTGAAAGGTTGTCCGTTCTAGCTTAGCAATGCAGCCCCAAAGACTCCAGCAGAGTCGCCAAGCTTGTTTTTCAAAATTGGTGTGTCGACTAGATCACTGAAGACTTGGCCGTACACTGCGTTACGTCCTTCAGTATACAAAAAATCAACATTTGATACCCCGCCTCCAAGCACAATTACGTCAGGATCCAAAATATCAATTACGTTTGCAAGCCCCATACCAAAGTTTTCCAGAAATTCTTTTTTCCACTGCTGTGCCTCATCCGAGTTGAGATTTTGTACTATTGATGTTAATGATTTTGTTCTTCCCGTTAATTCGCTCCATCTTTTCTCAAGCGCCGGACCGCTTATGTATGTCTCAACACAACCAAACCTGCCGCAGTAACACTTGTTTCCATTTTGGTGCAACGTGTGATGGCCCCATTCTCCTGCGATGTATGTCCGACCCCGGTGTATTTTGCCATCGATTATTATTCCTCCCCCAACTCCTGTGCCCAATATCACACCAAAAACGACCCCATAGCCTACCGCAGCGCCAGTTGTTGCCTCAGCCATGGCAAAACAATTTGCGTCGTTTTCCATTGTGATTTTTTTCCCAAGTGATTTCTCAAGGTCGTCTTTTAGTGGCATTCCGATAAGACATTGAGTATTGCTGTTTTTGATAAGACCAGTCTTTTTTGAGATTGTCCCAGGTGTACAAATTCCCACTGAATAATTTGAGATGTCCTTTGTAAGATCTTTTGTTAAAGAGATAATTGATTCTACCATAGAATGATAGCCATTTTGCTGGTTTGTAGGAATGCGTTTTCTTTGAATTATCTGAAGATTGTCATCAAGGCAGAGTCCTTCAATTTTTGTTCCACCCAAGTCAATTCCTATTTTGTACACGAATTTCTAATATTGAAATCTGTTTTGAAGTTTTTTCTAAAAACTGATGCTATCTGTGAGCGGCGCCGCCAGGTCCTGCGGAAACTGCAATCACATCATCAATTCTTAGAATCATGCATGCCGCTTCTGTTGCAGATTTTGCGATCTGTTCTTTTACTGATACAGGCTCGACGATATTTAGTAAGAACATGTCGTCAATTTTTCCTTCTTTTGCGTTAATTCCTGCCCATTTTCTGCCGCTGTTTTGTTTTGCTCTGAGATTTGCCATTGTATCAATTGGATTCATTCCTGCATTTTCTGCTATTGTAAGTGGAATTACTTCAAGGGCTTCGGCGTATTTTCGAATAGCTAGTTGTTCTCTTCCCTCAAAGCTGTCAGACCACTCCTTTAGTTGAGAGGCCAAATATGCTTCTGGGGCTCCACCGCCTGCAACAATTGCTGGTTTTTCAATGACATCTTTTACTACCATCAACGCATCATGAAGTGAACGATCAACCTCATCGACTACTCGTTGAGACCCGCCACGAATCAAAATTGAGACAGATTTTGGATTTTTGCATCCTTCGATAAAGACCCACTTATCAGATTCTACTTTTCTTTGCTGTACAAGATCTGCATGGCCAAGGTCTTTTTCTGTCATGTCATCAAGATTTGTTGTGATACGACCGCCTGTTGCTTTTGCAAGCTTGGTCATGTCACTTTCTTTTACACGTCTTACTGTCAAAATTCCATATTTTGATAAATAGTGTTGTGCAATGTCATCAATTCCTTTTTGACAAATTAGGACGTTTGCGCCAACTTTTTGTAGCTTGTCAACCATAGACTTGAGCATTCTGTTTTCTTCTTCAAGAAACATTTGCATCTGAGTTGGGTCGGTAATTCTAATTTCAGCACTCATCTCAGTTTTTTCTACTTCTAGTGCTGCATTTAGTAAAGCAATCTTTGCTTGTTCTATTTTTGTTGGCATCCCACTGTGAACGACTTCTTTGTCAAGAACTATTCCTTTGATAAGGTCAGTATCTTGAATTGACGCACCTGCCTTTTTTTCTACTTTGATATTATCAAGATCAACTACATACTTGTCGCCTTTCTTTTCTGCCACACGTAAAACTGCATCTACAACAAGTTTTGCAAGAATGCTGCTGTCTTCTGAAATTAGTTTAGACTGCATGCTAGTTGTTGCAATCTTTAGCAATGATTCGTGGTCTGTTGGTTCGACTTTTTTGGCAATTTGTGACAAAAGCTCCATTGCCTTTTCTTGTGCTGCCTGATAGCCCTCGATAATAACAGAAGAGTGAACGTTTTTTGCCAAAAGCTCTTCTGCTTTTTCTAAAAGAGCACCTGCAAAGATAACAGATGATGTTGTGCCATCTCCAACCTCATTGTCCACGGTTTTAGAAATTTCCACCATCATTTTTGCTGCTGGGTGCTGGACATCGATTTCTTTGAGAATTGTCGCACCATCGTTTGTAATTGTTACATCACCAATAGAATCAACAAGCATTTTGTCTAGGCCTCTAGGTCCCAGGCTTGTGCGCACTAGATCGGCTACAAGCTTTGCTGCCATAATGTTGTTTTTTTGTGCATCCCGGCCTTTTTGCTGGAGTGCACTCTCCTTTAAGACTAAAACTGGACCATTTGGGGTTTGTTGAATTGAAGCCATGTTTTCTTGAAAAAAATCTTTCACCCCCTTTTTTAAAAGTTTGCTAGGCTAGGCTCGGAATAAACGATCTTTTCTTTACGTCTACGATACCGCTGTAAAGAATTCTAACTGAAGGAAGCGCCAAAAAGGGCAAAAAGAGCGGCAAGAGGTGCGGTCTTTGGAATCTGCAGCCGCTATCTGTCAAAGTCGAGTTCAGATGAACAAACTTTTGTAAAACATCATCAAATTGATTTGACGATATGATTCCAGCTACTTGTAATGGCAAAAATGACAAGATTTTACCATCTTTTACGACCACCAGCCCTCCCTGCGATCTAGCAAGATGGTTTGTTGCCTGTGCCATGTCTTTTTCATTTGAGCCAATCACTATCATGTCATTTTCGTGAAAGCACCAAGTGGATGCATACGCACCCACGTTTGCACCAAAGTTTTTGAGAAATCCAACCGTGTGTTTTCCAGAACCGTACGTCCTATCAAAGGCAGCTACCTTCCAGATGTCCTTATCGGTAGATGAGACAACATTACCTGCTTTTACGACAAGCTCGGCTGTGTTTTGTTTTGTAATGATTTCTGTTTCCATTTCAATAATATTTGCCAGAACAGTTGGGTTTTTACTTTTTATTACAAAGTCTTTTTCTGTAATTGGTTTTGCAAGCTTTACTGTCTTTGTAATCCATTTTGGCAAAGGTGCCTTGCGGATTTTTGTTACAATGCTTCCGTTGGAGACTACGAGCTGCCCTCCAACAAAGACTTTCTTTGGTTTTATCTTTTCCAAGTCATCAAAGACTAGCATGTCTGCAAGCTTGCCAGGCGCTATTCCACCAAGGTCTTTGCCCATATTATAATAATCAAAGCAGTTTTTTGATGCCATTGTTATGGCATCTATCACATCTACCCCCAAGCGCATTGATTCTCGTATGCAATGGTCTATGTGGCCATACTTGGTAATATCAATGGGGTCTAGGCCGTCTGAGCAGAACATTAATCGGTTCAGGTAAGGCTTTGTGGCCAGAACTTGTGGTATGATGTTTTTGAGGTCTCGCCTAATTGAGCCCTCTCTCATCATAATCCACATGCCAAGTCTTAGTCTTTCCATTACTTGATCATAGTCAATTGGTTCATGACAAGAAAGAATTCCAGAAGAAATGTAGGCGTTTAATTTTTTGTCTGATGCGCCCGCGGTATGTCCGTTTATGATGCAGTCATTTTGTAACATGTTTGAAAGTTTTTTCATGGTTTGTGGATCTCTTGTAGTTACTTTGGTCCAAGAAAAGACTTCACCTAGTCCTACCACCCCATCAAGATTGATTGCGGATTTTTGTTCTGCAAGACTCAGTGTTTTTCCGTGGCTAAACTTTCTGTCTACTGGTAGACCGCCCGGTACAACATGAAATATTCTAATTGGTAAACCAGACGAGGCCTTGACAAATTCTCTAAACCCCCTGAATCCACATACACTTACGATATCAATTGGATCAGAAAACAGACTTGTTGTTCCACAAAGCAAAGAATGTTTTGCAAGCTCCGCAGGCATTACAAACTGGTCTATGTGCATGTGCGGATCTGCAAAACCAGGTGAGAGATACTTGTTTTCAAGGTCGATTACTGCAGTGCTGGTGTTGACTGTATGGGAAGCGTCTGAACCAACATATGCAATTCTGTCCTTTACTATAGCGACCTGGGCATTTGGAAGAATCTCCTTTGTGTAGACATTAACAAGCGAACAGTTCTTGAGAACCAAATTGGCCTTTTTTTCTCCCATTGCAACTGCGTTCAAAATAGAAATCATCGAGGCCAGCTCAGAAGACATGGTATCAATCTACAGCCGACTTTGTTATAAATTGAAAGTGATGCTTAAATTACCATCCAAGGCGTTGTCTGCTATGAACGTACCTAAGGAAATTAATCGGTACTGCCCAAAGTGCAAAACTCACACCTTGCAGAAGGTTTCACTCTACAAAGCAGGAAAAAGAAGAGGTTCTGCAATAGGTGAACGTAGGCACGAAGAAGACAAAAAAGGGTACGGAGGACAGAAATTCCCAAAGCTTGCCAAGCCTGCAAAGACTACAAAAAAGCAGACTTTGATTTTCGCATGTCCTCAATGCAAAAAGAAATCTAATAAAAAGGGCATTAGACTAAGAAAGCTTGAGTTGGTTGCACATTGAAAAGATCTCACATACTCATTCCAACACCAAAAAGTAAGTTTCAGAAGGTGCAGTGCAAAGAGTGCAGTGCTGAAAACATCTTGTTCTCACATGTCACTACGATTGTTACCTGCAAATCATGCGGAAACGTGATTGCAGAGCCAACCGGATCCATTGCAAAAATTTACGGTACCGTATCAGGCGTTCTTGAGTAAGTCATATTCGTGTTTTGTGTTTAGATTTAATGCAATTCTTTTGTCATCAAGTATAGTGTAACTTTCCTCTACTTTTTGGGAAATTTTTTGTGGATTTATTATTGAGATCCCCGTGTAATAGCAGTGCTTACCTTCAAAAAATACAGAAAAATTGGATCTGAGATTTAGCAGATCAAGAAGGCTTTTTGTTACAAGAAAGCTTTGCCATGTTGCATCCTTTTTGTGAGCTGATATGATCTGTTTTACAATTTGTGCGTCTAAAAGTGGAAGGTCGCCTGATACCACAAGAGCTGGCTCATCAAGTTTGGAGAGTACAAAATTCAGATCAGAAACATACCCACTCCCAGTTGTTTTGATTATTTGGATTCCAAGGTTCGATAATAGATCGTTTGTCTTTGGTGAGTTGTCACTTGTTGCGGCAATAATTTTTGAAAAACACTCTGATTCTTTTAGCGCATCAATTACATGTAAAATTACTGGCTTTTTGTATTTGAGTAGTAATTTTTCTTCTGGCAGACCCATTCTTGTTCCTTTGCCGCCCGCCATTACAAGTCCGATCATATCGACGCAAATACAAGAAGAGATGCTACCCTAGTTATCTCGTTTGTCGCACCCATAATATCGCCTGAAATACCACCAAAACTGCGCCTAGACACCACCAAAATTATCAAAGTTAGGACTATTCCCAAACCAAGTGCCAAAAACCCGACGTTGTTTTGTAAAACCACAATAGCGCCGACGGTAATTACTGCTGCAATTACAAGTTTTTTTCGATTCTTCATGCTATCCACAAAAGGCGAGTTAGAGCCTTCCCAGGCAGACGGACCAAAGCTTGTCAAAAGAACCATTGAGAATTTGGCAATTATTTCTGCAGCTAAAATTGCTACAAAGATCTCAAATCCCTTAATTGTTGAGAGTGCAATCACTGTGCCTGCCACATACAACACAATTGCTACAATTCCTGCAGACCCAACAGACGGATCACGCATTACTTCAAGTTTTTTTTGCTTTGTTCCGCGAACCATCAAACCATCTGCAAAATCCGAGAGACCATCAGTGTGGTGAATGCCAGTAATCAAAACAAGGGCTGCCGTAATTAACAATCCAACAATTAATGGTTCCAAAAATAATGATAAACCGTATGCAGTAGAGCCTATCATCAAACCTATTGCAATTCCAATTATTGGGAAAAGATACATGTGTCTTGCAACGGTTTGCAGATCCGAATTTCCAGTTGGAATTATTGTCAGAAAAGAAAAGACAGAACCTACTTGTCTAAACATGAATCCACCATCCAAGATAATACAGAATTGATATCATAGGAATTGTTACTAGTAAACAAAACAAAAGACAGGTTACCTTCATTAGCAAAATAGCTGATCTGAAATGATTCTGATCTAGCTCTGTTGTTCCGTTGCCTAAACTATAATGGTTGATTTTTTCAAATCTTGTCCCTAGTGCTCCTGCCATTGCAGCCATTGGATATCCTGCGTTTGGGCTCTGAGTTTTTCTACTGTCTTGTCGCATCGTATTCAACGCGTTTTTCCAGTCTGCGCCAATTATGACTGCTGCAAGTATCATAACATATGCGGTAATTCTTGCAGGCAGGTAATTGAGGATTTTATCGCAGTTTGCACCAAACCATCCAACATTGCTAAAAATTGTATTCTTGTAGCCAATCATAGAGTCAATCGTATTTACCGTCCTGTAGACGAATGCGCCTGGCAAGCCAAAGATGCCAAAGTAGAACATCGAGCCTGTTATTCCATCAACGATGTTTTCACTCGTACTTTCAAGCACGCCTGAAACAACATGATTCCTATCAAGATCCTTCGTATCTCGCTTGACAAGCATGGAAAGTCGTTGTCTTGCCTCCTCAAGATTGTTTCTTGATAGCGCTTCCATGACAAGTGCCCCATGCCTTTCAAGCCCCCTAATGGCAATCGTGGATTTCAAAAGCAATGAGCCAATCAGAATTATAATTATTGTTGATATGATATCAGTCATGTTTTTTGTGAAAAACTCGTATGTTACCAATACTGTGGCAATAATTGCAGTAACACACAATGTAACGCCAATTCCACCTAGTTTTTCTACAGTTGGGTTCTTGTCTTTTGCAAGCGGTACAAGTCTTGCAACTAGCGCCCCAACCCAAGCAGTTGGATGGAGTTTGTTTTTTGGATCGCCAAATGCAAAGTCAAGTGCTAGTGCTCCAACTGCAATCAAAATTGGCTCAAGGATCATTGCAGTAACCCCTCAATTGTTTTTATGTCAATGTGTGATTTTACTGTCTTTGCAAGTTTTTCAATTTCTCTATCCATCTTTTTTTGATTTTGCTTTCTGAAAAGATGAATTTTGTTATCAAGTGAATCCTCGTTTGGCAGATCCATATCGATTAGTGGTATTACGCCTAAAACAGATTTAGATGTTATTTGCTTGAGCCTTCTGAATCCCGGTTTGAGTATTTTTACATCTCCTCGGAACTTGTTTATCACAAACCCTTTGACTAGTTTTTGGTGTTGTTTTGGTAATAATGACATTGTTCCAACAATGCTTGCAAATGTGCCACCTTTTTCAATGTCTGCTACAAGAATAACAGACGAGCCTGTCTTTTGAGCAATCCTCATGTTTGCAATGTCGTATTTTTGCAGATTGATTTCAGCGGGCGAGCCTGCGCCCTCTATTATTATTAGATCGTGATTTTTTTTGAGCTGTGCAAATGAATCAAGAGCTAGACTCAGGCCTTTTTTTAGGACAAATTTTTTGTAGTATGTTTGCGCGCCCATTTCCTTGTAGAATTTGCCTTGTAGTATAACTGAGCTTCGATAGTTTCCAAGCGGTTTTAGTAAAATTGGATTGATGTGTGGGGAAATCTCAGTCCGTGCTGCAATTGCTTGGATTGCTTGAGCCTGCGATATCTCAAATCCATCTGCTTTGTATGAGTAATTTGACATGTTTTGCGATTTGAATGGAGCAACACGATAACCAGCGTTTGCAAAGATCCTACACAAGGCAGCAACAAGTGTGGTCTTTCCCACTCCAGATGACGTACCCTGAATCATCAACGTTTGTGTCAAGCTAGTTTCTCCAATGCCCTTACCAGCTTTAGATTATCTTTGTGTGTTTTAACTGCAATTCGAATATAATTTTGAGCCAGTCCTCTAAATGTGCTGCAATCTCTGATCAGAATTTTTTTTTGCAATAGTTTTTTTTGTAAACGTTTTGAATCTGTCTTTGTTTTAATTAAAATGAAGTTAGTCGTAGTTTCAAAACAAGAAAACCCATCAAGTCCCGATATGTAGTTTTTCAAAAATGCAGACTCTGTCTTTATCAGTTTTCGCGTTTTTGCAAGAAAGCCCTTCTCAGATAGTGCAGTAACTGCGGCTTCTTGCGCCAAACCACTGACGTTCCATGGAATTTTGATTTTGTCTAGAACGGACACAAGGTTCCTGCTTCCAACTCCATACCCCACCCGTAGACCTGCAAGGCCAAATGATTTTGTTAGGGATCTGAGAACAAACAGGTTGTCAAGTTTTTGGATTTGGTCAATTACTGATTGTTGTGGAGTTTGTGTTAATTCCATAAAACATTCATCGACAAAGACCATTGTGTTTTTGGTTTTAGCATATTTTGCTATTTGTATGATGGATTTTTTTGAAATCAGTGCACCAGTTGGATTATTTGGATTGCATACAAAGATTACACCATTTGTTGGTATTTTTTTCATAAATTTGGTGAGATCTAGTTCAAGGTTCATGGTTTTGAAAAATTGCAGTTTCCCCCCACAAAGCCTCACTGCGGCGTCATATTCACCAAATGTTGGAATTGGAATCAAGACAGGAGTGTGTTTGCCAATAATTGCACGACAAAAATTGTAAATTACTTCGGTTGCACCATTTCCAACAACTAGATTACTAGTAGGGATTCCAAGGTACGACGATAGTCGTTTTTTCAGCTTTTTGGAGTTATGATCGGGATAGACTGGAATTTTTTCCATCCAAGATCCTAGTAATTTTTTGACCGATGTTGGATACCCGAGTGGATTGACGTTTGAGCTAAAATCCATGATTGTAGGGTGTGGATTTTCAATTGAATATAGGCCACCATGTGGAACCGGAGTGTGTGTTGCTATGTTTTTGGCAAACTTCACAAACTCACCAGTGCGAGCACGGGTTTAGTTGTTACGGTTTTGGACTCTAAAGAATTATTAATTGATCGCACAAAAAAATCCCTTGTGAAGAAAAGAGTAGGCATATTGGGTGCAACTGGAGCAGTTGGTCAGGAATTCATACTTTCACTTGAGAACCACCCGTGGTTTGAGGTGACACAGCTTGCGGCTTCGGAAAGATCCGCTGGCAAAAAGTACATTGATGCAATAAGGGACCCAGACTCTGGAATAGTCAAGTGGCAAGTAGGTGGAGACGTACCACGGTATGTACGAGATTTGATGGTAGTCGCAGTAGACCAAGTAAAGGCCAATGAGCTTGACTTGGTATTTTCTGCAGTAGAGTCCGATGCTGCAAGAGAAATAGAGACCAAGTTCGCCAAAGACGTTCCCGTAATTAGCACGTCTTCTGCTTATAGATATGATGAAGATGTTCCAATTTTGATTCCGGGAATTAATGATGATCATGTGGAGCTTATTGAAAAGCAAAGGAAAAACCACAACTGGAAGGGCTTTGTTTTGCCTTTGCCAAACTGCACAACTACTGGCCTTGCAATCACAATGAAGCCCTTGTATGACAGCTATGGCGCAAAGCGAGTTATCATGACTTCGATGCAGGCAATCTCTGGCGCCGGAAGGTCGCCTGGAGTTTCTGCACTTGATGTCACTGACAATCTTATTCCATACATTCCAAAAGAAGAAAACAAAGTAAGAATAGAAACTGCCAAGATTCTGGGTAAGCTTAAAGATGGAAAAATTGAGCCAGCAAACATCAAGGTAAGCTGTACATGTACACGTGTTCCGGTAATTGACGGTCATACAGAGTCTGTCTTTGTTGAAACCACCAAACCTGCCAAGGCAGATGATGTAAAACACACAATTGAAGAGTTTTCACATCATGTTAGTGTGCAAGGACTTCCATCTGCACCAAAGGACTATTTGATTGTGCATCAAGACCCAACAAGGCCTCAACCAAGAATTGACAGGGAGCTTAACGGGGGCATGACAACATCCATTGGAAGGCTAGAAGAAGATACCATATTTGGCAACGGCGTCAAATACGTATTGTTTTCACACAACAAAAAGATGGGCTCAGCAAAAGGTGCAGTGCTTTTGGCCGAAATGCTTTACAAAAAAGGAAAAATCTAGATTCCTAGATTTTTTTCAAATTTTTCGATCATAACGTTATTAAACAGAAAAGAATTTGACAAAGCAGGTGTTTTAAACGGTAAAAATTGATGAGCTTGACCGTACCATATTATCCGAGCTGAGCGAAGATGCGTCAATTTCGATTCCAAAGCTGTCAGAAAAAATAAAGGTCAATCCTTCTGTTGTATATAGCAGAATAAAGCGGCTCACAAACAAAAAACTCATTGAGCGATTCACAATCGTAGTAAATGACAAGGAGCTGGGATATGGGGTAAAGGCACTGACAGGAATCAACATGGATACAAAGTTCCGCGATACCATTATTGATGAATTATTCAAGATAAAGGGCGTGCGTGAAATATCCGAAGTCACTGGTCGTTTTGACATAATTGTGACAATGTATGCGATGAATCTTGCAGAAATGCACAAGCTCATCTCAGAAGGAATTGGTAGTATTCAGGGAGTCTTGGCCTCTGAAAGCTTCATAGAAATGAAGCGTCGCACCAAGACCATGCCTTATAACCACGAGGCATAAGCGTGTTACATTTAATTTTGTATTATGTTTTTGTGAGGTAGGGAAAAATGATGCAAAAGGCACAGACTGGTTCTCGGATCAAAACCTATTATGAGCTCACAAAGCCAAAGATTTGGTACCTTTTGGTTTTTACTGCCTTTGGGGCAGCAATAACTGCGGCAAATATTTACAATGTTCCAGTTTCGCCTGCAACGTGGGCTCTGATGCTTTTTGGAGTGGCAGCAGGATCTGCATCTGCAAACACTCTGACAAACTATCACGACAGAGACATTGATGCGATAATGGAGAGAACCAAAGGTCGCCCAATTCCTTCTGGAAGAATCGCCCCACCAAAGGCCAGGGATTTTGGATTGGTTTTGGCTGCAATCTCAATGGCGTGTGCATTTGCAATATCATACACTGCAGGATTTTGGAATGGAGTTTGGGCTGGAATTTTCATGGCGTTTGGCCTTGTCAACAATGTTGTTGTGTATTCATTAACGCTAAAGCGCAGAAGCAGAACAAACATAGTACTTGGCGGTTTTTGTGGCGGCGCGCCTGTAATGATTGGTTATGCGGCAGTGACGCTACAAGGTTTGTGGGACTTGGGTCTTGTCATGGCAGGACTTGTGTTCATTTGGATTCCAATGCACATTTGGGCCCTTACATTGCATTTCAAAGACGACTACAACAAGGTAAATGTACCAATGCTTACTGCTGTCCAGTCTGAAAAAACATCAGCTAGAATCATTGCAATTTCAACACTCGTAATGGTGTTGTTTAGTGTTGTTCCGTTCTTTTTGACTACCAATACAGGCGAACCTGTTATGCGAGAAATTTACCTATACACTGCGATTGCGTCAGGAGTACTAATGCTTGTACTTTCATTTTGGGTCATTGCAAAACCATCTGAAAAGGCATCGTGGATGCTCTTCAAGTTTTCAAGTCCATACTTGGCAGTTTTATTCATCGCGTTGATGATCGATTCTTCACTGCGATAAGTTCTCAGACAACTTGATTCAGATTATACCGAATTTACTTTAATGCTTTTTTTAATACTTGGTTAATAACAGCAGAAAAGCTTACAGACGATCCTGTCTTT
>Ga0214471_10003630_pt1 | contig 11946 bp, 8 predicted proteins | sample RVTome_5_FD_207665 | JGI IMG/M metagenome (GOLD analysis project Ga0214471, IMG submission 207665) | Soil microbial communities from uranium-contaminated site in the Upper Colorado River Basin, Wyoming, United States - RVT142D155 | ecosystem: Environmental > Terrestrial > Soil > Contaminated >... | reverse complement strand
AGGCCTACTCGTTGCCTGCCGGGCGCACGCAGCGGAAGCCCACGGTACGCCTCGCGTCGCCGAGCGCGACGAGGCGGCTCCCGTTCAGGCCCACCTCGCGATCGGGACTCGCGGCAAACGCGAACCACATGGTGTCGCGGACGTAGTAGAGACCTGGAAAGAGCCCATAGGGAGCCGCAAACCGATCGGCCACCGGACTCGAAGTGAATTCGGCGACGTTGCCGAACACATGGAAGAGACCATGACGACTCCGGGCCGCTTCGACGCACTCGCGCACGGGCTTGACGTTCGCCAGATAGTCGCGCCGAAGATACTCGACCGACTCTTCGCTCTCGCCGGAGTCGCTTTCGACCTCTCCCCGCCCCGAATTCGAGAGTGCGTCGACGCGGCTGCTGTCGTTGCCCCAAGGGAACAGGCTCATGGATGGTCCCCGCGCCGCCAGGTTCCACTCGGCCAAAGTGGGAAGCCGTTTTCCTTTCCACTCGGCGAAGGCCTGGGCGTCCAGCACCGGGATACCCGTGACCGGAAGGTCGCGCCATTCTTCGGGAAGCTCGCCCTCGGGCCAGAATCCAGGCCGAGCGGCCCTTCCCGTGGCGGCGAGGAAGGCCGCGTACTCCGCGTTGCTCACTTCGTAGCGGTCGATGTAGAACGCCGGCAGCGCAATCGTCGGCAATTCCGGCGGCCTCCCGCCGGAGCCGACGAGCAACGGGTGCGCGAACGGTGCGCTGGTCGCGGGGATCAAGACCATCTCGCTCCCGGCCCGATCCGCCGGAACCGGCCGCACCACGATCTCGTCCTCCGTGCCTTCTTCCACGTACCACCGGATCACCTCGGCCCGCCCGGCGGCGCCCGCGTCGACGTCGATGCGATAGTAGCCGGCCGGCACCAGGCCCTCGAAAGGCAACGACCCGGTCGCCAGCGGCACACGCGCCTCATCGGGTAGCCCCGTGATCGGATCGAGCTCGCGGATGACGAAGTCCGCCGTTCCCACCGCCGCCGGCCCGCCGATCCGCACGGCCTCGGCACGCGCGAGTTCGCCTTGCAAGGTGTTCGCCCGGCCGAGCGCGTTGAACAGCGCCGGCAACAGGGTTGCGATCAGCACCACAGCCGCCGCGGCCCCCACCGCCACCCGGTTGCGGAGCACGAATCGCCACGCGCGGACCGGCGGCGACGGCGGATTCGCCTTGATGGATTCGTGCGCCAGGAAGCGGCGCAGGTCCTGGGCGAACTCGCGCATTCCCCGGTAGCGGTCGTCCGGGTCGCGCTCCATCGCCTTGAGGCAGACGATCTCGAGATCGCGCGGGACGCGCTCGTTGAGCTTGCGGATCGAACGCGGCGTCTTGACCGCGATGGCCTGCAGGACCTCGTGCAGGGTCTCGCCCTGGAACGGCCGCTCCAAGGTGAGCAGTTCGAAGAGCACCACGCCGAGCGAATAGACGTCGGTCCGCGCATCCGGCTTGCGCTTGCCGGAACTCGCCTGCTCGGGGCTCATGTAGTGCGGCGTGCCGGCGAGCATGCCGGTCGCCGTGAGGGTCGCGTCGCCGAGCACCTTGGCCAGGCCGAAGTCGACCAGGCGCGGGCGGTCGTCGGAACCGATCAGGATGTTCTCGGGCTTGACGTCGCGGTGGATCACGCCGTTGTCGTGTGCGTACGCCAGCGCTTCGGCGACTTCGGCCACCACCGAAGCCGCGCGCTGGGTGTAGCTGGCGGCGCCGATGGCCCGCTGCCGGTCGGCGGCGATCGGCTGGCCGCGCTGCTCTTCCCGCACCTGTTGCATCTCGTCGGTGAGGCTGCGCCCAGCGACGTGCTCCATGGCGATGCAGTGGATCTGGTCGGACTCGCCGACTTCGAACACGCGCACGATGTTGGGGTGGTCGAGCTTGGCGGCCGCCTGCGCTTCGCGCCGGAAGCGTTCGAGCAGGTCCGCCGAAAGCGCTTGCGCGCGGTGCAGCACCTTGAGCGCGACCTTGCGCTTGAGCTTCTCCTGCCACGCCAGGTAGACCGTGCCCATCCCGCCCTTGCCCAGCTCTTCGAGCAACTGGAAACCGCCGATGGTCGCCTGCACCAGGCTGGGATCCGGCGCTTCTTCGGGTTCGGGCAGCAGCAAGCGCGAGAAGTCGCGGTAGTAGCCGATCCGCTCAAGCAGCTCGGAGCGGACTTCCGCCGGATACGCGGCGACGAAGTCCGCGGGGTCCGGTGCGGCGCCGTCCTCCGAACGTTCGACGTAGACCTCGACGGCGGAGTCGAGCAGCGCCCGTCTGCCGGGATCGGAAGGGAGGTCTTGAGAAAGGGGGCGGTCCGTGGCCATATCCGCCGGGTCCGGCCTGACGCGGGCGCGATACCACCTTCACGCCGCTCCCAATAGGATAGGGTGCCTCCGTCCCTTCCGGGACACCGGTCTTCCACCCCCTCGATCGACCCCATGAACCCGGAACCCGCTTCGACTACGCAATTGCTGCGCGCTTGGTACGCCGGGGACCGCGACTCCTTGGCGGAGGTCCTCGAGCGGCACATTCCGTGGATCCGCCGCAAGGTCGAAATCGACCTAGGTTCGGCGCTCCGGGTCAAGACCGACCCTGAAGACCTGGTCCAGGTCGCGCTCGAGGAATTCCTGAACTACGGCCCGCGGATCGAGATCCAGAGCGAGCCGCAATTCCGCGCCTTGATGGCGCGCATCGTGCGCAACGTCATCTGCGAGGCCAGCGACTGGTACCGTGCCAAGCGCCGCGACATGGCGCGCGAGCGGCCGATCTCTTCCGAGACCGTGCTGACCGTGCGCACGCGCCACGGCAGTCCGGTGACGCCGAGCGCCATCGTCGACTTGAACGAACGCGAGGCCTGGCTGCGGCTGGGCATCGAACTCATGCGCCCCGAGGACCGGCGCATCGTGATCCTGCGGATGATGGACGAGCGCAGCTTCGCCGAGATCGGCGAGGAGCTGGGCATCCGCAGCGACGCGGCGCGCATGCGTTTCCACCGCGGCATCGCCAAGCTGACGGCGATCGTGCAGTCGGTCCGCCGCGGCGAAGTTCCCGAAGACGACGATTCCGAGTCGGTTTTCCGACCGGCTTCCGGCCAGCAAGAGGGCGCGCAGGCCGACTAGCTGCCCGTTGCGACCGGCAGGCCGCACTGCAGCCACCCGGCTTCGACCACTTGTCCGAGCGCGTCGCGCGAACCGTGGAAGCCGCCTTGCAGGTTCGCCAATTCGCTGTAGCCAGCTGCGGCGAGGGCGTGGCAAGCGTGCACGGAACGCACGCCGCTCGCGCAGCCGACCACGAGCGGCGTCGAGGCAGGAAAGCGCTCGGCGACGCGAACCAGGAAGTCGGCGGCCGGCGCCATCCGCCCCGAGGCGTCGGGCAGGAACGCCGGCACGTTGCACGCGCCGGGCGCGTGGCCTCGCGCGAATTCCTCCGGGGTGCGCACGTCGAGGTACTGCCAGTCCGCGCCCGAATCGAGCAGCGCCTTGGCCGCGTCCGGGTCGATGGAAACGAGGCTCATTGCGCCGTCCCGCCCTCGTCGGTCACCGGGTAGGGCTTGCCGTTCAGCCAGATCTCGGGTCGGTCGGCAAGCAGGTAGTGCTCCTGGATCGCGCCGCCGAGGCCCAGGCAGAGCGGCACGCACTCGGCCTCTCCGGGGCCGAACTCCTTGACGTGCACGAGCTCCTCGAGCTCGTCCTCCTGGCCGAAGATCTTGAGCGGGTTGGCGGACACCGCGCAGATCGAGACGCAGAAGCTGGCCGGGTCGCCGTGGGAGTGGTAGTTGAGCGCCAGGCGCCCGCCGGTGCCGGCCGCGCGGCGCATGCCGGGGCCATAGCGGGGGTGGGCTTCGATCTTCTGCAACAGGATCTCGAAGATGCGGGCGTGCTGCGGGTCGGCTTGGGCCATGACGAACGCGCATTCTAGGGCCTCAGGAGCGAACCGGCCTTCCGGTGGCGGCTAGCATGACCGCAACCGCCGCTCATGCGCATCCCCACCCTCCGCATCCTCTCGCTCGGGCCGCTCGCCCTGGCGACGCTCGCCCTTCCGGCCTGTTCCGTCGTGCAGGCCCCGACCAGCCTGGTGCAGGTCAACTACATCTTCGCGAGCCAGGTCGACGTCGACATCGCCGGCCGGCCGAACCGCGACGACGACACCACCGGCTACTGGGTGAGCTACGAGTTCCTGAAGATGCGCGAGAACGCCAACCTCGCGATCTCGTACATCGACCGCGACGACGACCTGCAAGGCAAGCCGGCGCAGCGGATCGACACCCAGGCGTTGCGCTTGCAGCTGCGCTCGCACCACGGGCAAGAAGGCGGCCTGACCTGGTACCTCGGCCCGGGCATCGGTTACGTGCTCGACGCTACCGACACCACCGGCAATAGCTACGACTCGACGCTGTTCTACGACCTCGAACTCGGCGTACGGATCCACTTGAGCGAAGGCTTCGGCCTCGGCGCCACGGCCGACTACGCCAGCATCGGCCTGGACGGCGGCAAGGGCACGCGCAACGTCGACCTCAGCGGCTTCACCGCTTCGATCGGCGCGTTCGTCGATTTCTAGGCTCAGCGCCGCGGCAGCAGCGCGGCGACTTCTTCCGCGGGGGCTTCTTTCGCCAGTTCTTCGGCCACGCGCTGGTGGTAGGCGTCCAGCCACTCGGTCTCGCCCGGGCTGAGCATGCTGCGGTCGATCAACCGCGCGTCGAAGGGAATGAAGGTCAGCGGCTCGAAGCGCAGCAGCGTGCCGCCGCGCTCGCCCTTGCCGGCCGCGGCCAGCAGGTAGAGGTTTTCCAAGCGGATGCCTCCCCAGCCTTCGCGGTAGTAGCCCGGTTCGATCGAGGTGACCATCCCCTCGTGCAACGGGGTCGCCGCATAGGGCTTGCGCGACGTCTCGGAGATCGCGAACGGCCCCTCGTGGACGTTCAAGAAGCACCCGACGCCGTGCCCGGTTCCATGGTCGTAGTCGAGGCCCGCGCGCCAGAGCGGCTGCCGGCACACGGCGTCCACGGCGCTGCCCGGCGTGCCTTCGGGGAAGGTCAGCGAGGCCGCGGCGATGTGGCACTGCAGCACGTGGGTGTACAGACGCCGCTGCTCCTCGGCGACCGCGCCCACCGCGACCGTCCGCGTGTCGTCCGTGGTGCCGCCGGCGACCTGGACGCCCGAGTCGATCAGGAACAGTTCGCCGTCGCGCAACGGCACCTCGCCGGCGTCGGCGTAGTGCATGATCGCGCCGTTGCTGCCCGTGGCGCTGATCGTGTTGAACGACAAGCCCCAGAATTCCGGCAAGACCGCGTAGCCGCGTTCGATTTCTTCGAGGAAGCTCCGCTCCGAGACGGTGTCGCCCGCGTCGAGGCGCTGTTCTAGCCAGCGCAGCGCGCGGGTCTTGGCCAGGCTCGCGAGCCGGTTCGCGCGGCGCATGTTCTGCTGCTCGGTCGGATTCTTGATGCTCTTGGCGTGCTCGACCGGGCTCGCCGCGAAGATCCGCTCCGCGCCCGCCTGCTCGAGCTGCAGCTCCAGGCCGACCGTGGCGCCGGAGGCGTCGAGCAGCACGCGGTCGTCGGCGCCGAATTGCTCGAGGAAGGCCTCGAGAGCTTCGTATTCGTGCACCCGCAGGCCGTCGACCGAGGCCAGCGCGGCCGCCGGCATGCGGGCCTCGCCGCCGTGCAGGAAGACGTCGAAACGATCCGCACCGACGCAGCCGAATCCCTCGAACACGGGGTTGTAGGGCACGTCCTCGCGGCTGCGCATGTTGAGCAGCCACGCGAGCTGGTCGAGCTTGACCACCAGCACGGTGTTGGCGCCGGCGGCCGCCGCCGCGGCGCGCACGTCGGCGAGCTTCTCCGCGGTGGTCCGCCCCGCTTGCGCGGCGGGCAGCGGCACCAGTTCGGTGCACACGGGCTGCGGCGCGTCCTCCCAGATCTCGTCGATCAGGTTCGGCGACACCCAGCGGCCTTCCGCGTCGTTCTCGCCGATCACGCCTTCGAGCTGCCGGCCGACCGCGATCGCCACCACCATCGGATCGGCGCCGAGCACCAGGCCGTCGGGCCCCGACCGCGCGGCCGCGACCAGGTGTTCGATCAGCGTCAGGTGCCCGGGGACGCCGACCTTGCTCAAGGAGACGCCGCTGCCCGCGAGCTCCTTCGCCGCCTGGATGTGGTAGCGGCCGTCGGTGAACAGCCAGGCGTCCTCGAGCCCGACGAGCACGTCGCCGGCCGAACCCGAGAAACCGCTGATCCATTCGCGCCGCTGGCGCCAGGGCGGCAGGTACTCGTCGAGGTGCTCGTCGGCGCTCGGCACGAAATAGTGCGTGAGTTCGTGCTCACGCATCCGTTCGCGCAAGGCGGCCAATCGCTCGGGGATCGCGCTCATGTCCGGATTCTAGCGACGTCCCTACACTTGCCGCGTGGCGCCGCGACACGAGGTGGTCGACTGGTACGACCTCCCCCTCTACTACGACATCGTGTTCACCGAGGACACTCGCAAGGAGGGCGAGTTCCTCGAGGCGGTGGCCGGTCTGTTCGGAGGGACGGCCGGACGGCGGGCGCTGGAGCCGGCTTGCGGCAGCGGCCGCCTGCTCGCCGAAATGGCCCGGCGCGGCTGGCAGGCGCGTGGTTTCGACCTGAACCCCAGCATGCTGCGCTTCGCGGCCGGGCGGCGGCGCGAGCACGGCCTCGATTACCGCTTGAGCGCCGGCCGGATGCAGGACTTTCGCACCCGCGAGCGCTTCGACCTGGCCTACAACCTGGTGAGCACGTTCAAGTACCTGCTGACCGAGCGCGAGGCCCGCGCCCATCTGGAGTGCGTGGCGGCGGCGCTCAAGCCCGGCGGCGTCTTCGTGCTGGGCTACCACCTGACCGACTACGCGACCCGCAGCCGCACCCGCGAGCGCTGGGTCGGCGAGCGCAACGGCGTGAAGGTGACTTCGAACCTCCAGATCTGGCCCGCGGACCCGCGCCGGCGCTTGGAGAAGGTGCGCACGCGGCTCCTGGTGGAAGACGCCGACGGGCCGCGCCGCTACGAGACGTGCTGGGACTTCCGCACCTACGACGCCGCACAGACCCGCCGGCTGCTCGCCGCGGTGCCCGCTCTGCAGCACCTGGCGACCTACGACTTCACCTACGACCTGAACTCCGACCGGCCGCTGGACGACCTCCAGCTCGACACGGTGCTGGTGCTGCGGCGAGTCTAGGGCCGCCCGGGAGCCAGGGGGATTGCGGCTTCTGGCAGAATGGTCGGGAAGCCATGGCTCTAACCACCCGCAAACAGGCGCTCGACTACCACTCGCAAGGGCGCCCCGGAAAACTCGAGGTCGTCCCGACCAAGCCTTGTCTCACGCAGAAGGATCTGTCGCTGGCGTATTCGCCCGGCGTCGCCGAACCCTGCCGTGAGATCGCCGAGGACGCCTCCAAGGCCTTCGAGTACACCGCGCGCGGCAATTTGATCGCCGTGGTGACCGACGGCTCGGCGGTGCTGGGTCTGGGCAACATCGGCCCGCTGGCCGCCAAGCCGGTCATGGAAGGCAAGGCGGTGCTGTTCAAGCGCTTCGCCGACATCGACGTCTTCGACATCGAACTCGGCACGCAGGACGTCGACGAGATCGTCGCCGCGGTCAAGGCGATCTCGCCGACCGTGTCGGGCATCAACCTCGAGGACATCTCGGCGCCGCGCTGTTTCGAGATCGAGCGGCGGCTGACCGAAGAGCTCGACATCCCGGTGTTCCACGACGACCAGCACGGCACCGCGCTCATCACCGGGGCCGCGCTGATGAACGCGCTCGAGATCGCGGGCAAGCAGCTCGCCGACGTGCGCGTGGTGGTCAACGGCGCGGGCGCCGCCGCGGTCGCGTGCATGAACCTGGCGATCCGGCTCGGCATGACGCCCGAGAACGTGATCATGTGCGACAGCAAGGGCGTGCTCTACGAAGGCCGGACCGAGGGCATCAACGAGTACAAGGCGCCATTCCTGCGCAAGACCGGCTGCCGCACGCTCGCCGATGCGATGGTCGGCGCGGACGTCTTCGTCGGCGTCTCGGTCGGCAACGTGGTCGACGCGGACATGCTGCGCAGCATGGCGGCCAATCCGGTGGTGCTGGCGATGGCCAATCCCGACCCGGAGATCGACTACCCGGTCGCCAAGGCCGCGCGCCCCGACGTGATCATGGCGACCGGGCGCTCGGACTATCCCAACCAGGTCAACAACGTCCTCGGTTTCCCCTACGTGTTCCGGGGCGCGCTCGACGTGCAGGCGAGCTGCATCAACGACACCATGCTGCTCGCGGCCACGCGCGCGCTGGCCGAACTCGCCAAGGAGCCGGTGCCGGAAGCCGTGGCGCGCGCCTACGGCCTGGAACAGATCGACTTCGGGCGCGACTACTTCGTTCCCAAGCCGCTCGACCACCGCGTGATCCGGCGCGTGGCCGCGGCGGTCGCGCAGGCCGCGATCGACACCGGCGTCGCGCGCCGGCCGGTCGAGATGGAAGCCTACGTGCGCAAGCTCGGCGAGCGCCTCGGCGAAGAACGCGACTTGATGGACACGCTGGTCACGCGCGCCAGCAAGTCGCCGCGCCGCATCGGCTACCCCGAGGGCGAGGACGAGAAGTGCATCATCGCCGCCGAGGCCGTGGTGCAGGAACGCATCGCCAAGCCGGTCCTGATCGGCAACGACACGCGCATCCACGCTCTGGCGGCCAAGATCGGCGTCTCGCTGAACGGAGTCGCAATCGTCGACCCGGCCCGCTCCCCGGATCTCGCGGCCTACGGCGAAGAACTGGCGCGGATCCGCAGCCACCGCGGCCGCACGCTCGAAGAGGCGATGGAACAGATCGTCGACCCGGCCTTCTTCGGCTGCATGATGCTGCGCAAGGGCGACCTCGACGGCCTGGTCTGCGGCGTGACCCGCCAGGTACGCAAGTCCATGCCGCCGATCCTCAAGGTGGTGCCGTTGCGCGCCGGCGTGCGCCGCGCCGCCAGCATGACCATGGCGTTCACGCGCCGCGGCCTGGTGTTCCTGGCCGACACCGCGGTCAACATCGAACCCGGCGCCGAGGAACTCGCCGAGATCGCGATCCTCGCCGCCGACGAAGTGCGCTACCTCGGCATCGAGCCGGTGGTCGCCATGCTCTCGTTCAGCAGCTACGGCGGCACGCGGCACCCGCGCAGCGACATGGTGCGCCAAGCGGTCGAACTCGCGCGCCAAGAGGCTCCTGACCTGCTGATCGACGGCGAAATGCGGCTCGACGCGGCGATCGACCCCACCGTGCAAGCGCGCTATCCGTTGAGCCGCCTGCAAGGCCGCAAAGCCAACGTGCTGGTCTTTCCCAACCTCGAAGCGGCGAACATCGGCTTCAACATGATGCGCTACTACGCCGACGCTTCGCTGGTGGGCCCGATCATGCTCGGCCTCGAACGCCCCGCGCACATGCTGCAGCCGCACTCGGCGGGCGTGTCCGAAGTGGTGCGCTTGACCGCCATCGCGGTCCTCGACGCGCGCCGCGCGGAAACAGCGGTCGGCGTCGGCGTCTGAAGCCGCGCCTTGGCGCCGCCAGCGCGGTCGAAGCTATGCTCCGGCCCGCATGAAGGCGCCTCCTGTGGCCGCCGCCGGCCCCGCGGCGGAACTGAGGTTCCGCTGGCCGTGGCGGCCCTATCAGCAGCGCGTGCTCGCGGCGGTCGAGTCGCACCTGCGCGACCGGCGCTTGCACGTGGTGGCGGCGCCGGGAGCCGGCAAGACCACGCTCGGTCTCGAGGTCTTCCGCCTGCTCGGCGACCCGGCGGTGGTCCTGTCGCCGACCCGCACCATCCGCGACCAGTGGCTGCGGCGGCTGCGCGACTTCCTTCCCGAAGGCGCGCCGGAGCCGGACTGGACCAGCGACGACCTGGCGCGGCCCGCTTTCTTCACTTCGGCGACCTACCAGGCGCTGCATGCCCGCACCCGCGTGGAAGAGGCCGAGGACGAAGCACCCGACGACGACGACGACGCGGGGAGCGGTGCGGCGCCGAGCGCCGACGAGCTGCACCGGGTTGTGGCGCAGCTCAAGCAGGCCGGCGTGCGCACGCTGATCCTCGATGAAGCCCACCACTTGCGCCAAGAGTGGTGGCGGGCCTTGCGCCGCCTCGCCGAGGGCCTGCCGGGAGTCCGCCTGGTCGCGCTGACCGGCACCCCGCCCTACGACGCCGCAGGCCGCGAATGGACGCGCTACCAGGAGCTTTGCGGACCGATCGACGAAGAGATTTCGGTCCCCGAGCTCGTCCGCGCGGCCACGCTCGCGCCGCACCACGACTTCGTCTGGGCGGTGCAGCCCGGAGAGAGCGAAACCGCCGCGGTGCGCGACTACGACGCCGCGGTCGCGCAGCTCTGCACCGAGCTCACCGGCGACGCGGGCTTCTTGTGCGCGCTCGACCTGCACCCGTTCGTGCGCGGCGCCGAGCCTGATCCGGCCGAAGTGCTCGAAGACCCCGAATTCGCGACCGCGCTCCTGGTCCACCGCGAAGCGCTGGGCCTGCGCCAGCCCAAGCCGCTGCTCGCGCTGCTCGGCTTGCGCCGCCGCGAGCTGCCGCCGCTGACCCGGCGCTGGTGGCAGGTGCTGTTGCGCGGCTGGCTGCTCGGCGGCGGATGGCTGCAGGACCCCGAGCTCCAGGAGCACCGCCGCAAGTGGATCCGGCGCCTGCGCGACGAGGGCTTGCTGCGGCGCCAGGAGTTGCGCCTGCTGGAATCGCCGCCGGTCAAGGCGCGGCTGCAGCTCTCGGTCGCCAAGATCACCGCGTGCCTCGACATCCACCGGCTCGAGCGCGAGCAGCGCGGCGCGGAACTCCGCATGGTGGTGCTCACCGACTACATCCGCGACGAGGGCCTCGACCACGAACATCCCGAAGGCCCGCTGCGGCTCGGCGCTTGGCCGGTGTTCCGGAGCCTCGCCAAGGCCGCCGATCCGGCCGCCGCGCCGTCGCTCGCGCTGCTCACCGGCCGCCTGGTCGTGCTGCACCGCTCGCGCCTGCAGCAGCTCTGCACGCAGATCGGCGCGCGCGCCGAGCACATGGAAACCCAGGAGCTCGCACCGCTGCCCGGGTTCCTGCGCGTGCGGCTGGGCGGCGGCACGCTGGTCCGTGCGCTGACCGCGCTGCTCGAGGACGGTTCGCTCGGAGTCCTGGTCGGCACCCGCGCGCTGCTCGGCGAGGGCTGGGACGCGCCGTCCGTCAATTCGCTGGTGCTGGCGAGCTTCGTCGGCTCCTTCGTGACCACCAACCAGATGCGCGGCCGCGCGATCCGCGTCGACCGCAAGCATCCGCGCAAGGTGGCGAGCATCTGGCACGTCGCGGCGATCGACCCCGAAAGCGAGTCGGGCTGGAGCGATTGGCAGGATCTGCAGGAGCGATTCCGCGCCTTCGTCGGCCTGTCGGGCGACGGCGCGCGGATCGAGAGCGGGCTGGCGCGGCTGCAGCTGCCGGCACCCGACGCGGAGGACGGCTTCGACGCGCTCGACGCCGAGACCCGCCGGCGGCACCGCGCACTCGGCCAGCTCGCCGCCGCCTGGAAGAATGCGCTGGAGCGCCCCGGCGAAGGCCGCGTGGCTCCAGCAGTCCGCGCCGCCCACCCGCCGAGCTGGCGCGGCGTGCACTTCCGCCGCACCTTGGCCGCGCTGCTGGTCGAGGCCTTCTTCCTGTTCGCGTTCGTTCAGGCCCAGGCGCTGCGCGGTGCGGCAACGGGAGGCAACTGGCGGGCAGCGGGGTTGGCGCTCGCCTTCGCCACCGTGCTCGGCGCGCTCGCGGCCGCCCCGAGACTGCTGCACTGCGCGTGGTTGTTCCTGCGCCACCTGCCGGTCGACGGCAGCTTGCACCAGATCGGCCTGGCGCTGCGCGACGCACTGTGCGCATGCGAAGTCCTCGAGACACCGGTCAAGCAACTGCGCGTGATCGCCCGCACGCTCCCCGACAAGACCGCGCTGGTCTACTTGCGCGGCGGCAGCTTCTACGAGC
>Ga0214471_10003629_pt1 | contig 11946 bp, 9 predicted proteins | sample RVTome_5_FD_207665 | JGI IMG/M metagenome (GOLD analysis project Ga0214471, IMG submission 207665) | Soil microbial communities from uranium-contaminated site in the Upper Colorado River Basin, Wyoming, United States - RVT142D155 | ecosystem: Environmental > Terrestrial > Soil > Contaminated >... | reverse complement strand
CAGACCGGGCCCGTTCACCACGCTAATCCCGGAACGGGCGGCGAGGCCGGAGCGGGGGGTCACGAGGCCGGCGTGCCCCTCCGGGATGGCAACCGCGATCCCCGTCGGTACGATCGCGCGCTCCCCCGCCTCGAGGGTCGAAGCCTCCCGTGCGTAGAGGTCGATGCCACCGTCCCCGGGATGGGCATGACTGGGGAGCGGAAGATCGGGGTCCAATCGCTTGAGCGGGATGCGCATGAAGTCGATTATGCCCACGGAGGATCGTGCGACGTGAGCCGTGTCAACACGCCGGAGCGGGTGGCGTTCCGCAGAACCATCCTCTCGATGCTGGAGACCACGCCGGCGACCGCGGCACGTCCCGGGGTGCCCGGAGCCCTCGAGGAGCTGCTCCCCGATCTCGACTTCGACTGGCAACCTCGGCCCCTGGGCGCGGCGGTGGCGTCCCGCCGTCAGTACCGCTGGCCGATCGTCATCGGGGCACTCCTCGTCGGAGTGACCGTGCTCCTCGTCGCCCGCTTCTTCGTCCTGCTGCCCGCCGACGAGGCCGAGGAACGGCTGGCTGGATACGCCCTGGCCGTCGACGACTTCGCCTCAGCCATCGACGCCATGGAATCGGCGGCGAATCTGACCGACCCGGTGGCCGCGGGCCAATTCCTCGAGGCTGCCGATGCGCTCCGCGAAGTGGCCCGGCCCGGCCCTCCGGGGATCCTGCCATTCATCCCCGCGGGCCCCGTGGCCGACGTGAGGTCGGCGCGGCATCGGCTCATCGTCCTGGCGGACGCGGCCGACTCGATCGCAGAGCGACTCGCCACCGCGGCGCGGTATCGCGCCGCATCACAGGAGATCCTCGACATCCCGCTGCTGCCCTTCACCGCCCCCCTCGAGCTGATCGATCCGGCCGCAAAGGCCCTCGCCGAGATGCAAGCCACCAGTGAAGCGGCTGCGACGGATCTCGACGACGAGGACGAAGAGTACGCCGCCTATCGGGAGAGTGTGGATGCGGCCCTGGCGACACTGCCGGCCTGGATCGACCGCTACCTACTGGCGCTGCGGCGGGACAACGGGCCCACCGCAATCACATTGGTCGCTCAGCTGCACGCCACCCGCGACGGGACCCTGGCCGCGGTCGAGGGGGTCCTCGGCGAAGTCGAGACCGAGGCCGCCGCCCTGATCACCGAGCTGCGCAGGGGCATCGAAGAGGTGCGGATCGTGATCGGGCTGGGGAGCGGCGAGTAGCAAGCCGCAGGCGGAAGCCGCGGAGTCCCCCACCGTGGAGGTCCCCCTCCCCCGGGGCGAAAACGCTCAGCCGGGATCCTCCAGGGCCGCCATCTCCCGTTCGAAGTCGCGGGCGCCTTCGAACTCCTTGTAGACCGAGGCGAACCGGAGATAGGCGACCTCGTCGAGATGCCGCAGCGCCTCCAGGACGCGTCGGCCGATCTCTTCGGTGGTGACCTCGCCGTGGCCTTCGACGAAGGCCTCGATCTCGCCGACGAGTGAGTCGATGGCGCCTTCGGCGACCTCGCGGTCGGCGAGGGCGTTGGCCACCCCGGCGCGAACCTTGTGAGCAGAAAAGGGCTCGATGCGGCCGTCGCGCTTGCGGACCATCGGCGTGCTCTCCCGGCGCTCGTACGTGGTGAACCGGTTCTCGCAGACCTCACAGGAGCGACGGCGGCGGATGGTCGCCCCACCCTCGGCCGGCCGGCTGTCCACCACCCGGGTGTCCTCAGCACCGCAATACGGGCACCGCATGGCTCGGAGGGTACCTCTGAGATGGACCGGGCGTCTCCCTACGCCCACCGCGGGTGGGCGGGGCGAGTGCGTTGGGCGGTCGGTCCCTGGTCGGGGCGTTACGGGACCGGTATCAGCAGGACCTGGCCCGGCCGGAGGGCGCTCGACTCGAGATCGTTGACCCACTTCAGGTCGAGGACGAAGTCGCGCAGATCCGAGCCCTGGGGGGCGTGCACCGAGGCGAGATCCCACAGGGTGTCGCCGGTGCGAACCGTGTGGGTCAGGAAGGTCGGCGGCTCGGCCGCGGACACCGGGCCGTCGGCCCAGGCGGCGACGCCGACAGCGAGCAGGAGGGCCAGTGCCAGGGCGACCGAGGTGAGGAGAACCACGACCCTGGTGCGGGCGGAGATCGTCATGGTGCCGGCTCCCTCCTGCTCTGCTGTCTGCGGGGCCTTGGCATGGCCCCCACACGCTCCACACCCTATGGACCCGGTGTGACACGAACGTGTGTTCGCTCTGAGGAGATCAATCTATCGAACACCCGTTCGGATGTCAAGTCGAACACATGTTTGCTTCTGCCGCTCCGACCGGGTACGGTGTGCCGGAAAAGGGAGGGAAGCATGTCCCCGAGCGACATCAGCGACCGCCAGAAGCAGATCCTGGATTTCATCTTCGCCACGGTGCAACGCCGGGGATATCCCCCGTCGGTTCGTGAGATCGGCGAGGCGATCGGCCTCAGCTCACCGTCGACCGTCCACAGTCACCTCTCCGCCCTGGTCCGGGCCGGCTACCTCCGGCGTGACGCCTCGAAGCCGCGGGCCATCGAGGTGGTCGACACCGGCGACGACGGAGAGCTCCGGCGCGCCCCGGTGCGCGACGTCCCGCTGGTGGGCCGGATCGCGGCCGGCTCGCCCATCCTCGCCGAGGAGGACATCGAGGAGATCTTCCCGCTCCCCACCGAGCTGGTCGGCAACGACCCGGTCTTCATGCTTCGGGTGCAGGGTGACTCCATGATCAACGCCGGGATCTTCGACGGCGACCTCGTCGTGGTCCGCCGCCAGCCCGACGCCAGCAACGGCGAGCTCGTGGCCGCGCTCATCGACGGCGAGGAGGCGACGGTCAAGCGCTTCCGCCGGGAGGGCGACCGGGTGTTGCTGCTCCCCGAGAACCCCGCCTACGAGCCGATCGTCCTCCGCAGCGGGGTCGAGATCGTGGGCAAGGTGGTGGCGGTGCTGCGCACCGTGAGGTAGCAACCGCGACCGTTGCCCGTTACCCGTTACCCGTCACCCGGAAGAAGTCCGCTCCCGTGCCAACTACAGCTCCAGCCTCGGCTAGGGCTGAGGACTGAACCCGGATGGCGGAGGACCGACGGCCCCGAGTCGAGGACTCAAGACTCGTGACTGAGGACTCCCCGGAACACCTCGTTGGCAGGCCCCTCGATCCAGGCCTCGCCGTCGACGATCTCGACGCGCAGCACCCCACCGGGCAGGTGCACGTCCACCTCCGGTCCAGTGAGGCCCCTGCGGTGGGCGGCGGCCACCGCGGCGGCTGCCCCGGTGCCGCAAGCGAGAGTCTCACCGACGCCCCGCTCCCATATCCGCAGATCGATCCGCTCCGGGGACACGACCGTGGCGAACTCGACGTTCGTCCGCTCCGAGAACGCCGGGTCGGTCTCGACCATTGATCCGCCTTCGGCTATGAGCACCGTCCAGCAATCGGGCACGAAGGCGACGGCGTGGGGATTGCCGACGCTCACCGGCTCGAGCCGGTATCCGCCGACCTCGACGGGGTCCCCGGCGGTCGTGACCGTGCCGAGGTGTGCCCGCACGGTGTCGTCGCCGACGGTCACGTCCCTCGGGCCTGCCGGCGTCATCACGGTCAGATCGGTGCCGGCGACCAGCCCGTGGCCGACGGCGTACCGGCCGACGCACCGCAGGCCGTTGCCGCACATCTCTGCGGCCGAGCCGTCGGCGTTCCAGTACCCCATCGCCACCGTGGCCCGGTCGACCGGGGTGACCACGAGCACCCCGTCGGCGCCGATCCCTCGGCGGCGGTCACACCAGGCCGCCACCTGATCGGGGCTCGGCGAGAAGGGCCCATCCAAGACCACGAAGTCGTTGCCCAGCCCCTCCATCTTCACGAAGTCCATCCGGCCTCCTCGAGCCGATCCACCGCCGCCGTGGCGAGCACCGCGGGGTCATCATGCCACTCCAGCCATTCGATCCTCGGATCACGGCGGTGGTAGGTCCGCTGCCTCCTCGCCAGGGCGGTGGTGGCGTCGATGGCGCGGTCCCGGGCGGTCTCGAGATCCCAGGCGCCTTCGACGACCCGGGCCATCTCGCGGTACCCGACTGCGGTCGACGCCGTCGGACCGAGACGCAGGGCGCGGACCTCGTCGAGGAATCCCGCCTCGAGCATCCCGTCGAGCCGACGCACCACCCGCCCGTGGAGCCGGTCCCCCGGATCGATCCCCACCGCGGCCAGGTCGACCTCGGGCCGGTAGGCCCGCACCGCCTCGGCCCTCGGCCCCGAGGCTCGCTCCGTCGGCGTGCGACCGGTGATCCTGAGGATCTCCACCGCCCTGACCACCCGGCGCGGGTTCGCCAGGTCCACCAGATCGCCGGCCACTCGATCCGCGGCGAGAAGCTCGGCGACTGCGTCTGCGGGCGACAGGCGCTCCACCTCCTCTCGCACCGCGGGGTCGGTCGGTGGAAAGTCGAGCGGGTCGACGAGTGATCGGAAGTGCAGCCCGCTTCCGCCGACGATGAGGACCGCAGATCCCCGGTGTTGGATGTCGGCGATGGCGCGACGACCCCGCACCTGGAACTCGGCCACCGAGAACGGGTCGACGGGATCGACGATGTCGATCATGTGATGGGGGACGCGTCGGCGGGCTTCGGGCGACGGCTTGGCGGTCCCGATGTCCATGCCTCGGTAGACCTGGACGCTGTCGACCGACACGATCTCGGCACCGGTCATCTCGGCGACCCGCAGTGCGACCTCACTCTTGCCGGCCGCGGTGGGGCCGAGTATCGCCCCGACGGTCAGCTCGCCACCCGCCCGATGAGATGGCTGGGGGCGGCGCGCTCGACGATGGCATCGATGAACGTGCCCGAGAGATGGACGCCCGGCAGATGAAGCACCTTGTTGGTGCGGGTACGGGCGGTGGCCATGCCGGGGTCCTTCTTGGAGGGGCCCTCGACCAGAACCTCCAAGGTCCGGCCGATCAATTCCTCGTTCTTCTGCAGCGAGATGCGCCGCTGCAACTCGGCGAGCCGCGAGAAGCGCTCAGAGGCGACCGCAGGATCCACATGGCCATCCATCTCGGCGGCGGCGGTGCCGGGTCGGGGGGAGTAGATGAACATGAACGCGCCGTCGAACCGCGCCTCCTCAACGACCTGGAGGGTGTCGTCGAAGTCGGACTCCGTCTCGCCCGGGAACCCGACGATCACGTCGGTCGAGGTCGCCAGCCCGGAGATGGCGGCCTCGGCGGCTCGCAGCTTCGCCAGGAAGCGCTCCGGGGTGTAGCCGCGTTGCATCGCCCTCAGGATTCTGGCGCTGCCGCTCTGGAGCGGGAGATGGAGCTGCTCGCACACCGCAGGCGTCTCGGCCATCGCCGCGATGACGTCATCCTTGATGTCCTTGGGGTGCGGGCTGGTGAACCGGATGCGCCGGATGCCGTCGACCTCGCCGACTCGGCGCAGCAGGTCGGCGAAGATCGGCCGGCGCCGCCCGTCGACGGCGAGGTCCCGCCCATACGAGTTGACGTTCTGGCCGAGGAGCGTGACCTCGACCACGCCCTCGGCCGCCAGGTCGCGCACCTCACGGAGGATGTCGGCCGGGCGGCGTGAGATCTCGCGGCCCCGGACCACCGGGACGATGCAGAACGTGCAGCCATTGTTGCAACCGATGGTGATGGTCACCCAGGCCGAATGGGAGACCTCGCGTACCGTCGGCAGGTTCGAGGGCACGTCGTCGATCGACGCGGTCTCGTCCCAGATCTCGGTGACCGGTCCCCACTCCTCGGCGTGATCGAGCAGGGTGACCACGCGGTGGAGGTTGTGCGTCCCGAATACGACGTCGACCCAGGGAGCCTTCTCCTGCACCACCTGGCGATCCTTCTGCGCCAGGCAGCCCCCAACCAGGATTCGCATCCCCGGCCGCTCGTCCTTGACCGCCTTGAGCTGGCCGAGGGGCCCGTACAGCCGGTTGTCGGCATTCTCCCGGACGCAGCAGGTGTTGATCAACACGACGTCGGCGTCACCGACGCCCGATGCCGGCACCATGCCGTCCGCCTCGAACAGCCCCCCGATTCGCTCCGAGTCGTGCTCGTTCATCTGGCAGCCGAAGGTCCGGACCAGATAGCGGCGGCCCGGCCGGGTGGGGATGCGGCGCTCGGGCACCACCGGCATGCCCAGCTCGACGATGCTCATCGGGCGTAGTCGGTGGCGCGCAGTTCGCGGATCACGGTCACCTGGATCTGGCCCGGGTACTGGAGATCCTCCTCGAAACGCTTGGAGATCCGACGGGCGAGGTCGTGGGCACCCAGATCGTCGATCTCTCCAGGATCGACCACCACCCTGACCTCGCGCCCGGCCTGCATCGCATAGACCCGCTCGACGCCCTCGAAGTCCTTGGCGATGGCCTCGAGCTGCTCGAGCCTCCGGACGTAGGAGTCGACGGCTTCGCGGCGGGCTCCGGGCCGGCTCGCCGACACCGCGTCGGCCGCCTGGACGATCACCGCCGTCAGGGTCCGTGGCTCGACCTCGTTGTGGTGGGCCTCGATGCCATGGACGATCGCGGGGTCCTCCCCGAACCTGCGGGCGATCTCGGCGCCAACCAGCGCATGCGACCCACCCAGTTCGTGGCTCACCGCCTTGCCGATGTCGTGGAGGAAGGCGGCACGCCTCGCCTCGTCGGGATTGATCCCGATCTCCGCGGCGAGCATGCCTGCGACCTTGGCCGACTCGATGAGATGGTTCAGCACGTTCTGTCCATACGACAACCGGTACTTCAGACGGCCGAGCAGGTTGACCAACTCGGGATGGAGCCTCGACACGCCCACCTCGAGGAGCGCCCACTCGCCGGAGTCCCGCACGCTCTGCTCGACCTCGGCGAGCGCCTTCTCGTAGGCGTCCTCGATGGATGCGGGGTGGATTCGCCCGTCGGCGATGAGTCGCTCGAGGGCGATCCGCGCCACCTCGCGCCGCACCGGATCGAAGGTAGAAATCGCCACCGCCTCCGGGGTGTCGTCGACGATGATGTTGACCCCGGTGACTGCCTCGAATGCCCGGATGTTGCGTCCATCGCGGCCGATGATGCGGCCCTTCATGTCGTCCGACGGGAGGGACACCGTGGTGACCGTGGTCTCGGCCACCACCTCCGAGGCCAGGCGCTGGACCGTCGTCGCGAGGATCCGCCGCGCCCTGCGATCGGCCTCTTCGCGGGCCTTGGTGTCCATGTCTCGCATGAGCACCATCGCCTCGCGGCGCGCCTCGTCCTCGACACGGCGGAGCAGCTCGTCCTTGGCCGCCTTGGCATCGACCCCGGCCAGGGCCTCGAGGGCGGCACGGGCCTCCTCGCGCAAGTGCTCGACATCGCGTCGGGAGACCGAGATGTCACGCTCCCGGTCGAGGATCAGCGTCTCGCGCTGTGCGAGGTTCGAGGCGCGCTGCTCGAGCGTCGCCTCCCGCTGGATGATGCGCTCCTCCTGCGACTCGATCTCGACACGCCGATGCTCGAGGCCGGCGGCCTCCCGCTCCCGGTAGGTCTCGGCCTTGGCGCGGGCTTCGTCTTCGGCGCGCTCCAGTAGCCGCTGCGACTCGTGCCGGGCGTTACGGACCAGCTCTTCGGCGGCGGTCGCCGCCCGTCCCTCGCTGCGGCGCTGCAGCCAGCGGCCCACGAAGATCCCGGCGCCGAGCGCCACGATCCCGGCGATCGCCCCGATCACCGCGGTGGCCATGATTCTCCTTCCGGCAGGCCCCGCCGGACGCAACACGCGTCGAGCCCGACGGCTCGACGCGCACTTTCAGACCTCGTCAACCGTCGACTCGGCCGCTCACACCTCCCGACAGGGCCGCATCCTCGCAACGTTCATTTTGTTCAATCGTGTGTGCGCGTTGAGGGGCCATCGTAGCCCAGCCTGCCAAATCTGCCCGGATCATTCTTCGGGAATGTCGTCGATAGACACCTTCTCGATGGAGCCGGCCGTGGAATCGCCAACCTCGTCGGAGCCCACTTCGTCCTCGTCGAAGGACGCAGTCGCCTTGGCGCCAAGCCCGACCGCCTCGAGCACTCGAGCCTGGAGCTGGACGGCGATCTCCGGATTCTCCTTGAGGAACCGCTTGGCGTTCTCCCGACCCTGCCCGAGCTGATCGTCGTCGTACGTGTACCAGGCGCCGCTCTTCCGGACGATGTCCTGCTCCACGGCCACATCGAGGAGGCTCCCCTCCCGGGAGATGCCCGAGCCGAACATGATGTCGAACTCGGCCTTCCGGAACGGCGGGGCCACCTTGTTCTTGACCACCTTGGCGACGACCCGGTTGCCGATCGACTCCTGGCCCTCCTTGATCGTCTGGACTCGGCGGACCTCGATGCGGGTCGAGGAGTAGAACTTCAGCGCCCGGCCACCCGGGGTAGTTTCGGGGCTGTTGTGCACCATCACGCCGTCGACGAAGTAGTTGTGGCTACCTTCGACCTCGATGTCGAATCGATGGGTGTGGCGCCCGTTCGGCGCCCCCCGCTCGATCTTCGTGACCGGCATCGGGACCAACTCGTGACGCATCACACCCGGATCCGCCTCGACGGCGAACCTGCCCTGGAACCTCGGCAGAAGCTTGTATGCCATCGACGGGTGCACATATGGGCCGATGAGCGCCTGCAACTTCGCCGTCTCGGCCGTGGGGAACCGCAGCACCGCCTTGCCGGCTCGCTCGAGGAGGCCAGCCTTGATGCCCCAGGTGTCGGCGAGATGCGACTGCAGCCTCTCTCGTGACGTGGCCTCAAGAGCTTCGACGCAGATCTCGGCCCGGCCACTGCCGCCCTCGGTTCGCTTCTGGAGCCCCTTGGAGCGGACGGTGAAGCAGGCATCGTCCATGTACCAGATCGCCAGTGAGAGCGGGGTCAGCCGCTTCAGGTAGTCCCAGCTCAAGACCTTCTTCCCTCCGAGGTACACGGCCTTGCGCAACTCGGCGAGCTCCGGCAACGGCTGCACGTCCCAGAAAACTGCACCAGCGTCGTTGGAAGACCGGCTCACACCGACGTTCGGGAACAGCGACGCCTTCCAGTCGCCGTACTCGGTCTGCTGGCTCCCATGGCCCCAGCGAAGGCGAGCGCCGTGCCCGCTTCGGGTCGGCGACAGGGCGCTGTCGCCCATGAGGCCACCCAGGGCCACCTGCCACTGGAACTCAGAGAGGTGATGAGGGACCGCCTGGAGAACCCGATCACCCACCGCGATCTCCTGGGCCTCTTTCCACCCGCCCGGGGTGCGGATCAGATGGTTCGGCGTCGCGGCGAGCTGTGAACGCCCATTGCCCCCGCCCCTGGCGACTGTGAAGCGCAGGAACTCCTCGGTGCGACCGTTGTCGAACCAGTTGGTCACCCGCTTGGGGACGATCGCGCCGAGTTCGGGGTCGTACGAGAGGACCTCGACATCCATGCGCTGGTTGACGATCTTGCCGATCTTCTCCTGGGTGCCGTCCGCCAGGGTGACACGGGTCTGATAAGCCAGGCATCCGAACATAACCCCGATCTTCTCCCGGATCTGGTTGATGAAGATCGCGGTCGTGTGAGAACGGTTGATGGTGCCGGCGAGCTTGCGCAGCGCCTGCGACATGAGTCGCGCCTGGAGACCCATGTGGCTATCGCCCATCTCGCCCTCGATCTCCGCCCGCGGCACCAGCGCCGCCACCGAGTCGATGATCACCACGTCGAGAGACCCCGACCTGATCAGCATCTCGGCGATCTCGAGCGCCTGCTCACCGGTGTCGGGCTGTGAGATCAGCAGCTCGTCGACGTCGACCCCGAGCGCCGAGGCGTATCCCGGGTCAAGGGCGTGCTCAGCGTCGATGAACGCGGCGATGCCTCCATTGCGCTGCGCCTCGGCGGCGATGTGGAGGGCAAGGGTGGTGTTGTGGGAGAGGATCCCGTTGGCCACGAAGCTGTGACTGTCGGGCAGCACCACGTCGAAGGTCGGCTTGGCGCCCATCGCCTCCGCCGATACCACCTCCTCGTAGGTGTACTCGGCGGCCGCGAGGTGGCGCAGGTAGTCGAGGACGATCTGCCCGCTCGGGGGTAGGGCACTCTCGCGCTCCTCCGCCCAGGCCACGATCTTCTCGAGTCGCTGCCGGGAGCACGCGAGAGCCGTGCCGTCCCGGAACAGGTCGCCGGCGATACGGTCGAAGGCGCGGTCGCCTCCGACGCTGTCGCGCAACACCTTCACGAGCCCCGCCACTCCCGGGACGTTCTCCGTCTGGGCGTCACGCGGAGACCGCTTGTAGTTGGCGGCCACCTGCGCGCTGCGGCGCGCCGAGCGGAACCCGATCCGTTCGATGAAGCGGTGGACCACTGCCGGGTTGATGGTGACCGTCCAGTAGTCCCGCTCGTAGCCGGAGTTCCACTTGGCGCTGAGCGTCGCCGGGATCCCGAATCCGTAGAGGAGGAGCTGGACCTCCCTGGCCAGCTGCTCGGATGCGGAGGCGAAACCCACCGTGGAACTGGGATCGATCCAGCCGTCGCCTTCGAACAGGGCAGACAGGAATGCGCGCTGTGCCTTGACCCCGGCCGTGCGCACGCATGCCGGAACCTTCTTGCCGGCAGCATTCACGAAGTCGAGCCCATACTCGTCGGCGAACTGCGCACGGAGGGCCTTGCTGAACACGACGTACTCCTGGTCGTCATAGAGCCTGACCGTGGCACCGAAGCGCTGCTCCATGATCGCGGTGAACTCGACGCCCACCTCGGGGTCCCGGTTGGTGAAGCGGATCGCATTCGGATTCGCCTCGCCCAGCGAGCCCTCGGCGACCAGGTACCCGATCAGAACCGCCTCGTCCTCGGAGAGCCCGTCGCCGAGCGCCGCCTGGTCGCCTCCGAAGGCGGCAGACACCACCACGTCGCCCGGGTCGATGACGCCCGCGGTCCGCCAGACGATGAAGCCGCTCTCGTCGATGACCCGCAGGGGATGGTTCTCGGTGACCTCGATCCGCCGGCCCGAACGCAGGGTGATCTGGAGCACCGGCCTGAGGTTGTTGTGGGTGAGGGCCGCGACCGGCTCCAACTCGCCCCGTTCGTTGACCATGCGCACACCGAGATCGGAGACGTCGGTCACCCGACTGGTGCACGAGGCGGCCTGCCCGCATCGCTCGAACAGCTCACCGACCGTCTCCAAGCCGCGGTCGGTCCACAGGTAGGTGTCTGCGGTGAGACACTTTCCGCTGCTCTCGGGGCCGTATATCTCGACGATCCGTCCCCGGGGGACACCGCCGATGCCGAGGGCCAGGTCGAGCGACAGGGCGCCGGTGGGGATGGCGTCGATCTTGATGATGTTGTCGGTCCCCAGCCGCATGATCGCCCCTTGGCCGTACTGCTTCTTGATCTGCGAGAGGGCCATCTCGAGGGACTTGTCTCGTTCCACCTGCGGGCTCCTTCCGGTGATGATGCGGCCGACGCTACGACGGGCCTGTGACACTTCCTCGGGAAACCACATCAATGGTATTACACCCATGGGATCTCGTCGTGTGAAACCTAACGGTAGTCGAACAGGTGTTCGGTTACAAGACACTCGATCCTCTGGGTATGGGTCGAGAGCGACCGGCGACCAGCGACCGGCGACCAGCCAAGAGCTAAGACTTCTCTGGTCTTGATTCTTGATTCTTGACTCTTGACTCTTCGACGGGCAACGGGCAACGGGCAGCGGGCAACGGGCAACGGGCAACGGGCAACGTCCTCCCCTACAGCCCGATCTCTTCCACCACCGAGTACGTCGCCTCGCCCCGGCCGAGCCGGCTCTGATAGATCGTCACCCGGTCGACCGACATCGCCACGGTTTCGAGCGGCTCACCGCGCAGCACGGGGCGGACGTCCGCCGGTGGCCGGATCCGGCTGAGGGTGAGGTGGGGCCGGAACGGCCGATCCTCCGGTGGGAACCCCGCCGCCGCCAGCGCCGCCTCGGTGGCCATCGATACCGCGGCGAGGCGGTCCTCACCCCTGGCGACGCCGACC
>Ga0214471_10003627_pt1 | contig 11947 bp, 14 predicted proteins | sample RVTome_5_FD_207665 | JGI IMG/M metagenome (GOLD analysis project Ga0214471, IMG submission 207665) | Soil microbial communities from uranium-contaminated site in the Upper Colorado River Basin, Wyoming, United States - RVT142D155 | ecosystem: Environmental > Terrestrial > Soil > Contaminated >... | reverse complement strand
GAATTTTAATGAATTAGGTTTCTACTAACTAAAACTATGAAGTCATAGTCCAAAAAGGGTCTTTCTGCTTTAAGCTCCACATTTCTAGACATTCTGGTAGTTCGACCGTGGATTTTTTTGTTTTGGTATCTCTGGAATATGAGTGTGTGACTTGTTAGAATTGATCCTATTGATAATACATAGAAAGGGCCTGTTCTCTCTATCAAGATGATTCTAATTCGTCGGATATTATTTATTCTAGTATCTGGAACACGAAATACTATAGAGTGGATCAAGAAAAAAAAATGGAACTATGATTCATACTCACTATTTAGACCTCGCAACCAGACTGAAAAAAAAAATTAAAGTAGTTCTTAATAAAAAAAGAACTTTTCTTCTTTCCAATTTTATTTGCCCAAAAGACAACTTTTTTTTCTCTCGATTTTGTCGAGTCATTACACCAATTCAATAAATGATCATCAAGCGGTTCTTATTCGAAGAACCCTTGCCTTTTGTTTAGCTTGAGACTCAATCATCGTGGCTCTAGTATGAATCTAAGGTTTTAATTGAACTGATTCATAGGATCGCAACAAGATAATTTCTATTAGAAAACCACTATTTATTTTATTTATTTTACTAGTAAAATAAATAAAATAAATAAAAAATAGGGAAGAGAAAAGTCAAGAGGCCTCTAATGATCAACATAAGGGAAAGAAAGACAGATGAGCCAACTTGAGCTTTTTTGGCATTATCATCACAAAGAAGAAATTCTGGATTTTTCTTATTTAATATCTTCAAGGCAAATTGATACAATCCTGTGGCTGATGGAGTTTTGAACCTTTTTTCTAATATCCGTTGAAAAATTGTGTGTTTCTGCTTGAGCCGTACGAGATGAAATTTTCATATACGGTTCTCGGAGGGGGAGTCGGGCTAGTTACCTATCTCAATAAAGTATATGATTGGTTTGAGGAACGTCTTGAGATTCAGGCAATTGCGGATGATATAACGAGTAAATATGTTCCTCCTCATGTCAACATATTTTATTGTTTAGGAGGAATTACACTTACTTGTTTTTTAGTACAAGTTGCTACCGGTTTTGCTATGACTTTTTACTACCGACCAACCGTTACAGAGGCTTTTTCCTCCGTTCAATATATAATGACGGAGGCCAACTTTGGTTGGTTAATCCGATCAGTTCATCGATGGTCAGCAAGTATGATGGTTCTAATGATGATCCTGCACGTATTTCGTGTATATCTCACAGGTGGATTTAAAAAACCCCGTGAATTAACTTGGGTCACAGGTGTGGTTTTGGCTGTATTGACTGCATCATTTGGTGTAACTGGTTATTCTTTACCTTGGGATCAAATCGGTTATTGGGCAGTCAAAATTGTGACAGGTGTACCTGAAGCGATTCCGGTAATAGGATCCCCTTTAGTGGAGTTATTACGTGGAAGTGCTAGTGTGGGGCAATCCACTTTGACTCGTTTTTATAGTTTACATACCTTTGTACTGCCTCTGCTTACTGCTGTATTTATGTTAATGCACTTTCCAATGATCCGTAAGCAAGGTATTTCTGGTCCTTTATAGGGAAGGCATATCATAGAAAATTCGAATTCTCAGATATCATATCGGGTAGGTTGTGGTATTTCATTGCTACAAACATGGGTTATTGTAAAATAAGACATGTCATTTGGATACTTCTCTTCAACTTTGAAGTATACAAATATCTTAAGTATTTTGATACAAATAGTTGAAGTTAATTTTACAAAAGAAAATAAGGCGGATTATGGGAGTGTGTGACTTGAATTATTGATTTGGCCATGCAGATAGAGAATTGGATCTGCCGCATTAGAATTCACGACCAAAGGTGTCTCCGCATCCAATCAATATGTAAGTCCCCTATCTAGGAAGGATAGGCTGGTTCATTCGAGGAGAATATTTTCTATGATCATACCCCAACCATGTCATCCATGAACAGGCTCCGTAAGATCCCGTAGAGTATAAATGGAATAAGTCATGTGATATGATCCAATTCTATTTCTATATTTATTACACTTATTTTTTATTATAGTATGGAAATGCATTCATTTTCTTTGCATCGATTTCGATCCGCAATATTATCGGAGTAAAAGAAGGGATCTAAGGAAGAAAGTAGGCTAAACTTTTTAATTTTTTATTAGTAACAAGTAAATACTTTGTTTGGACGTAAGAAACTTGCGATATTGAGGGGATAAACACCAACTAATCAAGAGACAATCCACAAAGCAATTGATCATGATCAAATTTGTAAGCCCACTTGGATATTGAGCATTTACGGATAAGAATAGGATTCTTTTCAATGAGTAGTTATAGGCGGAACTTCGGAAAAGATAATCTGATAAAGCTTTTCTTACCTTGATTCATTGAGTCATTATATAACCTATTCTATTGTGGATCCTCCACGGTCTTATTTCTTTCATTCTTGCTCGAGCCGGATGATGAAAAATTCTCATGTCCGGTTCCTTTGGGGGATGGATCTTAAAGAATTCACCTATCCCAATAACAAAGAAACCTGACTTAAATGATCCTGTATTAAGAGCAAAATTAGCTAAAGGGATGGGACATAATTATTACGGGGAACCCGCATGGCCCAACGATCTTTTATACATTTTTCCAGTAGTAATTCTAGGTACTATTGCATGTAATGTAGGTTTAGCGGTTCTCGAGCCGTCAATGATTGGTGAACCGGCGGATCCGTTTGCAACTCCTCTGGAAATATTACCCGAGTGGTACTTCTTTCCCGTATTTCAAATACTTCGTACAGTACCCAATAAGTTATTGGGCGTTCTCTTAATGGTTTCTGTGCCAACAGGCTTATTAACAGTACCCTTTCTCGAGAATGTCAATAAATTCCAAAATCCATTTCGTCGCCCAGTAGCTACGACCGTTTTTTTAATCGGTACTGTAGTAGCTCTTTGGTTAGGTATTGGAGCAACATTACCCATTGATAAATCCTTAACTTTAGGTCTTTTTTAGGGATTTATCAGGTTAATTCATTCAACCGTGAAGTCCCTTGCATGGGTATCTAGGAAATAGTTACTTCCAAGTGAATCTTCCCTAGATACCTAAAATCTATTTTATTATGATCCATTTCGCGAAAATATAGATTGTGCCAAAGATGGATTCAATTTTCTTCTTTTTATTCTAAAAAAAGAAGAAAATTGAATCCATCTTTCATAGGAAAGCTGTCAATTCTCAAAACTCTTCTTCGGTCCCCAATCTTCTAAAAAAAGAAGAAAATTGAATCCATATCCCATATCAAGGCTATCAATTGTCAAAAGCTCTTCTTCAGTCTTACTCAAAAGGTCGAATAGTGTATGTATATCGGCCCCTTTGAGACGATAATACATTATAGAAGGCAATTCTAATTGATCAATAAAAATACGATTCAATGGAACTCCATCTAGCCGAGCCATTCCTCTTTTGTTTTTCTTTAGATTATTGAATCTTTTTTGAATGGTTAAAAGAGATGGCCTGGTTTTATTTTCTTCGAAATTAGCGCGTTCTTCCTCTGCGTGTGGAAAAGATATTGCTTCCAAATCAGCGTCTTCTTTCTCTTTCTCTGCAAAAGCTTCGAAATTAGCAGCGCGTTCTTCCTCTGCGTGTAGAAAAGCTTCGAAATTAGCGTCTGCTTTCTCTGCAAAAGCTTCGAAATTAGCGCCTTCTTCCTCTGCGTGTAGAAAAGGAAGAAATAAATCAATCAAATTACGAGAAGCTTCATAAAGGGCTTCTTTAGGGGTTAAACTTCCATTTGTCCATATTTCGAGAAAAAGTATCTCGTGTTCTTCATTTCCAATCCCACGAGAAAAAACATTATAATTCACATTTCGAACAGGCATGAATACAGCATCTATAGGATAACTTCCATCTTTAGAGTTCTTTATGCGTTGCGGATGATATCCGCGATCTCTCTTAATCTGTAACTCAATACAGAAATCCATGGGGTCTCTCAAGTTAGCTATAGGTTGTGTCGTATCAACGATTTCTACGGAAGGTGGTAAGATTATATCTTGAGCGGTTATGTATCTAGGACCTTTGACGCAAATTGATGCGTCTCTAACTCCATAGAGATTACTTCTCAATACAATATCTTTCAAATTTAGTAAAATTTCTTGTATGGATTCTTCAATACCTACTATTGTAGAATATTCGTGTGGTACGTTCCCAAATTTTGCGCGTGTGATACATGTTCCTTCTATTTCTGCAAGTAAAACTCTTCGCAAGGCACTACCGACAGTATCCGCTTGACCTTTTCTAAGTGGGGACAGAATGAAACGACCATAATAAAGACGCTTACTCTCTACTCTTGATTCAACACACTTCCACTGTAGTGTTTGGGTGGATCCTGTTACCTCTTCTGGAATCATAATATATTACCTCCTCTGGAATTATAATAGATTGGTATTTATTTGATAAAGATTGGTATTTATTTGATAAAAAAATAGTTTCTTTCAAGAGAAAGCGGTTTAATTCTTTTACAGACGTCTTTTTTTAGGAGGTCGACATCCGTTATGCGGCATAGGTGTTACATCGCGTATACAACTTAACCGTACACCACTTTTAGCAATGGCTCGTAATGCGGCATCTCTTCCGCTACCAGCCCCTTTTACCATAACTTCTGCTCGTTGCAAACCCACTGTACGAATAGCATCTACTGCTGTTCTTTGACCGGCATAGGGCGATGCTTTTCTTGAGCTTTTGAATCCACAAGTACCTGCGGAGGACCAGAAAACCACCCGACCTTGTGGGTCTGTAACAGTTATAATGGTATTGTTGAAACTGGCTTGAACATGAATAACCCCTTTTGTTATTCTACGTGCACTCTTCCGTAAACTAAAACGGGCATTCCTACGCAAACCAATACGCACTTTCTTACGTGAACCTATTTTTGGTATAGCTTTTGTCATATTTTATTATCTCATAAATATGAGTTAGAAATAACAAAAAGAAAAAAAGATACAAAGATATCCGTTTCAGCGTTAAATATATCCTTTACTTTCATTTTTTGATTCGGAATTTGGACATTTCTGTGGGTACTTTTTTTTACTTTTTAGAAATGAAAGCTTCTTTTTCGAAAGATTACCCCTGTCTTTGTTTATGCTTCGGATTGGAACAAATGACTCTAATTCGCCCATGCCTACGAATCAGTCGACATTTTGTACAAATTTTACGAACGGAAGCTCTTATTTTCATATTTAGGTATTCCTTTCTTAAACTATGAATCTACTCTTTGGGAAAAAATAAGCCTCTTCACTTAAATTTTGAAATTTGGAATTTATTATCCTAGAAAAACCTAATCCTTTGAATCTTTGGTATCTTTCAAATCTTCAGTATCCTTCGAGTCTTTGATACGCTTCGAATCCTTATGGGGAAGTCTATAAATTATACGCCCCTTGCTTGAATCATAACGACTTACTTCAATTTTTACCCTATCTCCCATCAGTATTCGTATAGAACTGGACCGGATTTTTCCTGAAATATAGCCCAGTATGATGGTGTCATTCTCTAAGCGAACTCGGAACATTCCGTTGGGTAGGGCTTCCGTAACTAAACCTTCGAAAGTAACTTTCGCTTCTATCGGTTTTTTTTTTTCTGTCATATTTTTTTCTCCTATTTTTCTATTTGCATTTTCAAAATAGGAAGTTCGAGATAGAATTCGGGTACTATAGGCGGGGCCATTACCATATATAACATAAGACTTCTCCCCCAATTCTGTTTAGTCGAGCTTCTCGATCTGTCATTATACCTTGAGAAGTAGAAAGAATAGCAATTCCCATTCCGCCCAAAACCTTAGGAATTCCTTGATAGTTAGCATAAATTCGTAAGCCAGGTCGGCTGATACGCTTTAAAAAGGTTCTAGTTCTATATATTCCCTTTCTGGTCCTTCTCTTTTGATGTCGTAAAGTTGAAACCAAGAAATATCTGTTACTTTCTTGATGTTTCCGAACACTTTCAATAAAACCCTCTCGTAGAAGTATTTTCACAATGTTCTCGGTAATATTTGTAGATACTACTCGAACAGTTCCTTTTTTACTCATGTCTGCGTTTCTTATAGAGGTTAGTAAATCAGCAATAGTGTCCTTGCCCATAAGACTCTAATTCTAGGTTCTTCCTAATTTTTAGATAATCAACATGTTTTCCTTTTTCTTTTTATTTTGGATTTTAAAGCATATACGTAAAACACAATCTACTAATTTTTTCTTTGATCTATATCTCATCTACCAGTATTTATAATACTTCAGGAGCTAATGAAACTATTTTAGTAAAATTCAATTCTCTCAATTCCTCAGCAATCGCGCCAAAAACTCGAGTTCCTTTTGGATTTCCTTTTTGATCAATGATAACTGCTGCATTGTCATCATAGCGTATTATTATACCGTCTTCACATTTGAACTCTTTACATGTACGTACAATTACAGCTCGAATTACTTCGGATCTTTCTAGAGGCATTTGGGGCACTGCGTCTTTGATTACAGCAACAATAACATCACCAATACGAGCATATCGCTGATTACCAGCAGCTCCTATGACTCGAATACACATCAATTTTCGAGCTCCACTGTTATCCGCTACATTTAAAAGGGTCTGAGGTTGAATCATATTATTTGGATTTCAATTTGTTATTTCACAGCAAAGGAGTGAAAGATATATTGTCTCTCCAGAAGGAAAACCTGAGGTTTTCCTTCTGGAGAGACAATACTCCTTTTTTTGGGGGTTCTATATCTCTAATCTAAGAAATTGGCTTCGTATGGGCATTTTACTGGCAGCTATGGAGATAGCTGCTCTAGCTATAGTTTCAGATACTCCGCTCATTTCGTAAAGTATTCGACCTGGTTTAACAACGGCTACCCAATATTCGGGGGATCCCTTTCCTGAGCCCATACGTGTTTCTGTGGGTCTTAGTGTAACTGGTTTGTCGGGAAATATGCGTACCCATAGTTTTCCACCACGACGTGCATATCGTGTCATTGCTCTTCGTCCTGCTTCTATCTGTCTCGCTGTAATCCAAGCGGGTTCAAGTACTTGAAGAGCATATCTACCAAAACAAATACGATTGCCTCGGCAGGATTTTCCCTTCATTCTTCCTCTATGTTGTTTACGGAATCTAGTTCTTTTGGGGTTGTAGTCGATGGTTCTTTTTTAGTTCCATCTCTACTGCAAAACTGGACATGAGAGTTTCTTCTCATCCAGCTCCTCACGAATAAAATTCGATGGCTCATGAATGAAATAACATAGCTCGCGACTCTACTGCAAAACTCGACATGAGAGTTGTTTATTATTATCCAGCCCCACCTCACGAATGTCTTCTCCATAAAAATGCGATGGCTCACGAATGACAGAGCCCATGACGCGATATAAATGAGAGAGCTCACCAATGCAATGAGAGACGCCCCGAATGAAATGAGAGAGCTCCCGAATGCAATGAGAGAGCTCACCAATGAAAGGAGACAGACTACGGAAAAAACGATAGAGTTCCCGAATTTACTGAGAGAGACTTGAAATTTCCTGGATGAAACGATAGAGTTACGGAATGAAATGAGAACCAAAATGATATAGTTACGGAATGAAATCAGAGACTGTTTCAATTTCACCAGAGACTGTTTAAATTTCATCAGAAACTGTTTAAACAATTTCATCAGAGATTTAAATTTCATCAGAGATGAAATGATAGAAATCAAAGACTCTTTCAAATTAAAGTGCATGTGATACCTCCCTGATCAATAGGAATTCCATTCTGTTTTTTATTAAAACAAGAATAGTCAATAGATGAAAAAATTTTGAATGAGATAACTAAAACAAAATAAGAAAATCGAATCAAATAACTAAAACAAAATAGAAAAAAATCAATTCATTTCCATATAAGAATACCATGGAGATTCCTTGAATGTCAAGGTCAAGATGAAATATATATAATTTCATCTTGACCTTATATTATATTATATTGTTTATTCTTAAAAACACATTTTTTAAAACACATTTTTTAAAACACATTTTTTCTGGGATTTTTGGAAAGCTTCGGACTCATATTGAGAGTGGGAGTTGAACTCTAGGAGGTCGAATCTCCCCTTGTTCCCCAGCAGCTCTTTGGTAGAGCGGTCTGCTGTTAACCGACTGGTCATGGGTTCGAATCCTACTTGGGGAGATTTGATTCATTCTTTAAAAACAAAAAATGGAATAAAATAAATTAATTTCTAAAATTTCTATATTTTTTAAAATAGAATAAAATAAATAAATTTCCCTATCATTTTCATCTCTTGAAAAACAAAAAATTATATAAATTTCCATAGTATTTGGAAAAGGAAAAGTATACTTATTCACTAAATAAATTTTGAATATATTTGATTTTTTTTTGAATATTGCATTTCTTAATTTTATTTTTAACATATTTGCATTTCTTGAATGAAATTTCATAAGAAAAAAAATAGCCTTTCCTAATTGAAATTTGATAAGATAAAAAATTAGTAGGGATAGATAAAGATAAAGATATTTTTGAATTTTGAACGTATCAAGATAAAGATAAAGATATTTTTGAATTTTGAACCTATTCAGATAAAAAATTAGTAGGGATAGAAAAAGATAAAGATATTTTTGAATTTTGAACCTCTTATTGAACCTATTCAGATAAAAAATTAGTAGGGATAGATACACATAAAAATATTTTTTCATTTGGGACATATTAGGATAAAACGTATTAAGATAAAGATAAAGTTGTTTTTTAATTTGTTTAATTTCAAACACTAATTTTTTAATTTCGAATACGTACTTTTTCCTTTGAAGCACGATTTCCTCCTTGTATGTGAAATTTTTTATTTACATTAAATCTTATAGAAAGAAAAAATTCAATTCATTTCCAAAAAATCAATTCATTTCCAAAAAATCAATTCATTTCTATACGATTATACGATAGAGATTCCTACTAAAACAAAATAGAAAAAAAAATCAATTCATTTCCATATGATTAATTGATGGAGATTCCTTGATAGAAAAAAATCAATTCATCTCCATATAATGGAGAGATTCCTTGAATGTCAAGGTCAAGATGAAATATATATAATTTCATCTTTACTTTACTTTATATTTACTATAGATCTAAGGTGCTACTAAATGGAAGGATCTTATCAACGTCCATGAATGCAAAATCATAGATCGAACTGCTGAATTAGCTATAGATTCTATTAATACATATTTTATCTTCATTTTTTTATTATTCTATAAGAATACTATAGATTCTATTATATACATATTTTATCTGGGATTTTTGGAAAACTTCGGACTCATATTGAGAACAGGAGTTGAACTCTAGGAGGTCGAATTTCCCCTTGTTCCTCAGTAGCTCTTTGGTAGAGCGGTCGGCTGTTAACCGACTGGTCATGGGTTCGAATCCTACTTGGGGAGATTTGATTCATTCTTTAAAAATAAAAAATAGAATAAAATAAATTAATTTCCATAAAATTATAGGATCGAGATTCCTAAATGTCAAGGTCAAGATGCAATTTTAGATCAATATATTATATTGATGCTTTATCACATTGCCTTTTATGATGTAATATCCAAATTCTATATTTGTAGATAAAGTATTCTAATCCAATAAAGATTTCGCGGGCGAATATCTACTCTTTCTTGTCTTATTTGTTAATTTATAATCTTATCAAATAAGGCAATTTTTTTGGTTTCTTTCGCCATCCCACCCAATGAAGTATTAAGATTCTTTTCAATAAAGAAAATCCTATGTAGTCATAGGTTTTGTCGTTCCCACAGCTTCTCCTTTAATGGTTAGGTTTGAATCCTGCAACGGAGCTTCCAAACTTTCCGAGTTAATTTTCTTAGTTTCATCAACCTGGGCTGCTCTTTATTATTGCTGTAAATTTTTATATTATATTGATGCTTTATCACATTGCCTTTTATGATGTAATTCATAGACCATACACATAGGAATCTTATATCTTTCTTATTCTTCTTCCTTCTATCTATCATCCCTCCTTTTATCCACATCCCTTTAGTTTTGTTTCACAACCTAGAATCTGGTTTCTTTTTTAGAGAAAAAAATGCAGTTGCTACAACTATATGATAGATCTACTCATTTATGATAGATGTATTTATTCACATAGTGACTGTTTCTTTGTTAGGATCTCGACAATACGAAGCAATAGGTTGGTTATTAGTTAATTTTCTATAATTACTAAGTTTTTTCTATTTTTAGTAGGGTTCCCTCAATTTTTTTTTTTGAATTTCCATTTTTGAACCTAAAGAAAAAACTAACGAGTCACACACTAAGCATAGCAATTATATTAAAAGATTTATCTATTTTCATTAAATCTTATAGAAAGAGGTATAATTTCTTCTTTTTTCTGGGATTTTTGGAAAACTTCGGACTCATATTGAGAGCAGGAGTTGAACTCTAAGAGGTCGAATCTCCCCTTGTTCCTCAGTAGCTCAGTGGTAGAGCGGTCGGCTGTTAACCGACTGGTCGTAGGTTCGAATCCTACTTGGGGAGATTTGATTCATTCTTTAATGTAAGAAATAAGGCTCTTGTATTTTTTATTCTATCACTGGCCAGAATGAGAAGACAAGGTTAGTTATTCTTCTTCTACGAATATCCAAATTTTTACACCTAATACTCCATAGATAGTTCGAATTGGATAGCAGCAATAATCAATTTTAGCGCGAATTGTTTGGAGGGGAAGTCTACCCTTTTTGATGCATTCGGCACGTGCAATTTCTTTCCCTCCTAGACGGCCTGCTATTTTTATTTTTACTCCCTTTATATCTGCTTTTTTAGTTAATTCAATGGCTTTTTTCATTGCTTTTCGGAATGAAACTCTATTTTTTAATTGGAAAGCTATATATTCAGCAAGAATGTTAGGCTGTCTATAAGGTTCTTTAACTTTTTCGATAGCAATATTAAGTCTCTGGTTTACAGAATTCACTTCCTTTTGGATATCTTTCTCTAATTCTTCGATTGCTCCTTTTTTCTTTAATAAATTGGGGAATCCAATATGGATTATAACGTGAATTGTATCGATTTCTTTTTGAATTTCTATATGTGTAATTACTTCGGAACTTGAGTCTGATTCTATTTTTCTATTCGAGCTTTTTTTCCTATTCTTTTGGATATAGTTCTTGATACAATTCCGTATTTTTTTATCTTCTTGTAGACCTTCAGAATAATTTTTTGGTTGTGCGAACCAAAAGGAATGGTGATTTTGGGTTGTACCAAGTCTGAAACCGAGTGGATTTATTTTTTGTCCCATATTTTTCTATTCTTTTTTTTTTACTGGGAATCGAAATCTTAGGTTGATCTAAAAGTTATTTAGATTTCTTTATTACATTTAGTACAATTGTTATATGACACATGGTTTTTTTTATAGGATAACCACGTCCTCGAGCCCGAGGTCTGAATTTTTTCATAATAGTACTCCTACTCACTTCGGCTTTTGTTATGAATAAATTAGCTTTGTCGAAATCCCTATAATGAGTAGCATTTGCTGCTGCCGAATAAACCAACTTTAAGATGGGATAAGATGCTCGATAAGGCATGAGGTTCAGTATCATAACGGTTTCCTCGTAGTAACGCCAGCGAATCTCATCAAGAACTCTTTGTGCTTTAAAAACAGACATATGTATGCGTTTTTGTGCTTTGAAAACCCGTTCGAACTTAAGTAGACGATCAGTTGGAACTTTTCTTGCGAGTTTCCGTAGCCCGTTCTTCTTCTTCTTTATCCTAGGGGTATACTTTACTAATTTGAAACTTGTCATAAATAAGGTTATTCCCCGCCTACACTTTACTTTATTTGAATCCTATAAATTTTGTTTATTCTGAATCTTTCTATTCTGAATTCAGTTAACGACGAGATTTAGTATCCTTTCTTGCACTTTCATAACTCGTGAAATGCCGAGTAGGCACGAATTCCCCCAATTTGCGACC
>Ga0214471_10003626_pt1 | contig 11947 bp, 8 predicted proteins | sample RVTome_5_FD_207665 | JGI IMG/M metagenome (GOLD analysis project Ga0214471, IMG submission 207665) | Soil microbial communities from uranium-contaminated site in the Upper Colorado River Basin, Wyoming, United States - RVT142D155 | ecosystem: Environmental > Terrestrial > Soil > Contaminated >... | reverse complement strand
CCGCCGAGGTGCTCAACCTCCAGGTCGATGGGGAGCCCATCGCGCCCGCGGGGAGCCGGGCGCGCAATCCGGCGTTCGACATCACCCCGCATCGCTTGGTGACCGCCATTGTGACCGAGGTCGGCGTCCTCCGGCCACCCTACGAGTTGGTACTTGCGGAAGCCGTCAATTCGGCCCGGAGCCTGTGGACGTCGTCCTGACCGGATCGATCGCCTTCGATTACATCATGCGGTTCCCGGGCCGGTTCGGCGAACATATCCTGCCGAACCGGCTCGACAGCCTCAGCCTCTCCTTTCTGGTGGATACCCTCGACAAGCGCAGGGGGGGCATCGCAGCCAATATCGCCTACTCGATGGCGTTGTTGGGTGAACGCCCGCGGATCATGGCGACAGTGGGCGAAGACTTCGAGCCCTATGGTCGTTTCTTGCAGGGGATCGGGGTGAAAACGGCCGAGATCAAGATCATCCCTGGAATTCACTCTGCCTCCTTCTTTGTCACGACCGACGCAGTGGACGCTCAGATCGCCAGCTTCTATACCGGGGCAATGTCCCACGCCGCGGAGCTGAAGGTGGCCGACCTTGACCCGCGCCCCGAGCTGATGCTCATCTCGCCTAACGACCCGCGTGCCATGGTCAGCTACGCCTCCGAATGCCAGCAACTCGGGATTCCCTATTTCTATGACCCGAGTCAGCAGATCCTTCGGCTCGAGGGCACGGAGCTGGAGCAGGGGATCGCGGGTGCGGAGGCGCTGTTCGTCAACGACTACGAACTCGCTCTGATCCTGGACAAGACCTCCCTCACTCTGGCCCGGATCGCCGAGCGGACCCGTTTCACGGTCATTACTCGCAGCGAGCTGGGATCCGAGCTGATCACGCCGGAAGGTCGGGTCCAAATCCCCGCCGTGCGACCGAAGGGAGCGGCCGAACCAACCGGGGTCGGGGACGCCTATCGGGCCGGTTTCTTGAAAGGATACATCCACCAGTTTCCGCTCGAGTGCTGCGGTAGGATGGGTGCCCTGGCCGCCACGTACTGCCTCGAGAGTCTGGGGCCGCAGGGACAGGAGTATGACCTGGGTGAATTTGTCTCTCGGTTCGAGCAGGAATTCGGGTCAGAGTGCGGGCTCAAGCAGCGACTGGTTTAAGAGCGGAGGAGACTAATGTCCGACGATTATGACATTCGAGACGCCAGCCTGGCGGAAGGCGGACGCAGGCGCATTACATGGGCCGAGCTGGAAATGCCGGTTCTCCGGCAGATTAGAGAACGCTTCCAGAAGGAGCGTCCGCTCAAGGGCCTGCGAGTATCAGCCTGCCTGCACATCACGGCCGAGACCGCAAACCTGATGCGAACCTTGCAAGCGGGGGGTGCCGACTCCGTGCTATGCGCCTCAAACCCTCTATCCACTCAGGACGACGTGGCCGCCTCGCTGGTCGTGCATGAGGAGATCCCGGTTTTCGGGATCAAGGGCGAAGACCGGGACACCTACTACACCCACATCACGGCCGCCCTCGATCACCGGCCGACGGCGACGATGGACGATGGAGCGGACTTGGTGAGCTCGCTGCACAAGGAACGTTCCGGCCAGCTCTCGGAGGTAGTGGGCGGTACCGAGGAGACCACCACCGGCGTGATCCGGCTTCGGGCGATGGCCAAAGCGGGCAGGCTCGGCTATCCGATCGTCGCAGTGAACGACGCGATGACCAAGCACTTCTTCGACAACCGCTATGGAACGGGCCAATCCACTATCGACGGGATTCTGCGGGCTACAAATATCCTGCTGGCGGGCAAGACCTTTGTGGTTGCTGGGTACGGCTGGTGTGGCCGGGGTCTGGCGATGCGGGCCCGGGGACTTGGATCGAATGTCATCGTCACCGAGGTGGATCCGATGCCGGCACTGGAGGCCGTGATGGACGGGTTCCGGGTGATGCCGATGGACGAGGCCGCGAGGCTAGGCGATATCTTCTGCACATTGACCGGCGACGTCCATGTCCTTGACCGGCAGCACTTCATGGTCATGAAAGACGGAGCGATCCTGGCGAACTCCGGGCACTTCAATGTCGAGATCAACCTGGAAGCCCTCGAAGGGATGGCAGGCGAGAAACGGAAGGTCCGCGAATTCGTCGACCAATACCTTTTGGAGGACGGGCGCCGGCTGAATCTGCTGGCCGAGGGCCGCCTGATTAACTTGGCAGCGGCCGAAGGCCACCCGGCCAGCGTGATGGATCTCTCATTTGCGAATCAGGCCCTTTCGCTCGAGTACATCATGCAGCACGCCAGCGAGCTGGACGACCAGGTCTACACAATCCCCGAGGAGATCGATCGGGAAATTGCCCGCTTGAAACTTGAGACGATGGGGATCCGGATCGATTCGCTAACCTCCGAGCAGTCCCGCTACCTGACTTCCTGGGAAGAAGGTACGTAGCCGAGGCCGAACCCTCAGGGCCTGACCTCAACCAAGACGAATACCGGATCGCCGAACAGTTCACCAGTCGGCGTCTTGGCCTGCCAGCTGGCGAGATGCTCCCCCGGCTCGCGGGGTGCCGTCAGCAGCACCTGCCAGATTGCTGCCTCGCCAGCCCGAGCGGGATACAGCGCGAGCTCGGCCGGTCCGCCGAGCGATCCGCCGTCGGTCCGGACCAGCCGGTATCCAGGCCCCCAATTGCAGGTCCCCGAATTCATGACCGACCAGCGCTTGTCGATCAGCGCCCCCGGCTCTACCTGGCTCCCATCCGGCACGGATAGGTCCTCGATGAACCGAGCTTGGTCCACGCATCCGGCTTGAGTCAGTACTGCCAGTGGGCCAGGGGTTGGCGGAGCATGGGTGAAGGTCGGCCGCGGTTCTTGCCCGACGAGTACCGTGGCGAGTGGGGTCGCAACCGGCGACGTTCCACAACCGGAGAGCCACAGGGCGAACAGCGCAGAACGAACCCAACTCCAACCCTCGGCCGCTCGCCTCATCAACCCAATCATCGCCCGATCCGGAGAGCGGGGCAAGCCGGGCGGTGGCTCTGGAGGCTAGGCGGCGTAGGCCAATCGCGGTTCTGCGATTGCCGCCGGGCGACCCTCGTCTTCGCTCTCGCCCTCCGAGCTGACGAATGCCAGCCCGCTCAGACCCCGGATCCGACTTTCGAGATCCAGCATCATCTCAGGGTGCTCCCGCAAGTAGTTCTTGGCGTTGTCCCTGCCTTGCCCGATCCGGGTCTCGCCAACCGAGAAGAACGACCCGCGCTTCTCCACCAAGCGATTCTCGACCGCCAGGTCCAAGATCCCCCCAACTTTGCTGATCCCCTCGTTGAACAGGATCTCAAACTCGGCCACCCGGAACGGGGCGGCCACCTTGTTCTTCACCACTCGCGCCCGCACCCGGTTCCCGACGACCTCCTGCCCGACTTTGATACTCTCGATCCGCCGTACGTCTATGCGCACCGAGGCGTAGAACTTCAAGGCCATCCCCCCGGTGGTCGTCTCCGGGTTTCCGAACATCACCCCGATCCGCTGCCGCAGCTGGTTGGTGAACACCACCGCGGTGTTGGTCTGCTTGATCGCTCCGGAGAGCTTGCGCAGGGCCTGGCTCATCAGCCGGGCCTGCAGCCCCATGGTCGGCTCCCCCATGTCCCCCTCAATCTCGGCCCGCGGCACCAGCGCCGCCACGCTGTCCACCACCACCACGTCGATCGCCCCACTGCGAACCAGGGTCTCGGTGATCTCCAGCGCCTGCTCGCCGGTGTCCGGCTGAGCGATGTAGAGGTTGTCGATGTCCACCCCGCAGAGGGCGGCGTAGGCCGGGTCCAAGGCGTGCTCCATGTCGATGTAGGCCACCAGCCCGCCCAAGCGCTGGGCCTCCGCCACGATGTGCTGGCACAGGGTGGTCTTGCCGGAGGCTTCCGGCCCATAGATCTCGCTCACCCGCCCGCGGGGAATACCGCCAACCCCCAGGGCCAGGTCCAAGGGCAAGGATCCGGTGGGGATTGCCTGGACCGCCAAATGGGTGGCCTCCCCTAACCGGATCACGGCGCCTTCACCGAAGCGTTTGACGATTTCCCCCAACGCTCCACCAAGCACTTCCAGTCGTTCATTGGGTCCTGCCTTTCCATTGTCCACTTCGCTACCGTCCTCTCTAGAACGTATGTTCGGCCTATTCTAGCACAGTAGTTCTATTCGTCAAGTGGGCAATTTGCTCGACGAGGTAGGAAAAAGCGATCCGCAGGATCGTGAGGATCTTGAAGTTGAACAGATGCCGCCGCCAGAAAAGCTCCCGCTTGTCGCAAACCGTCGACACGCTGAAGGCGTGAACCTCGCCCCGCAGGCGCTCAAATTCGTCTCCTTCGGTTGTTCCCCGATCGACCAACTCATCCAGGCGATCGCGCAGCCCTCTGGCGAGCCAGATCCGGCGGGCCACCTGCTCGCCGCGGGTCGGAGAGATCCGCCGGTAGCGAACTTTGAGCGCGTTCAACCGTTCCCCCGCTTCATAGGTGGCCTCCACCAGCTGCTCCCGGGTCATCCAGCGGGTCTCGTAATTCAGGATTCGTTTCCAGGTTGGCTGAACCAGCAGCTGGCGGTGTTGTTCCAGGGTTCGGGCGAACAGACGATAACCCACCCGCTCCGGATCCTCGAACCCCCGGCTTCCCGGATCGAGGAACGGGCCCAGCGGGGAGATGAAACACGACAGACGCTCATCCGAGATCTGGAAGAGGTGTTCGCAGTAGTCGATCGTCTCACGGACCGATTCCTGGCTCTGCTGTGGGAGGCCGATCAGGAAGAAGACATCCACCCGTTCGCAGCGCAGCCGCAATGCCTCCTCGATGACAGTCTCCATTTGACGATTGCTATGGTTGACGGTCTCGTCCTGCGCCCGCCGGATGCTCTCATCGTGGCTCTCCGGGGAGAGCTCCAGACTCCAATGTTTCACCGAGCGGTCGATGTCCTTCAAGTATTGCAGGGGCGGCATATCAAAGAGCTCGAAAACCACCTGGTTTCGAATCTGGGTGCCGCGCAGCCGCTCCAGTACCTCGGCCGCGTAGCGCTCACCGGGCTGGCGCAAATCCCCGACCAAGAAGATCGGTCCGCGAGAGAGGCGGCTGATATCGGTCATATTGGCAACGAGGTTGGCCGGACTCCGGAATACCGGGCCGCTGCGGGCATTGAGCAGACCGCAGGCCGAGTTGGATCCACCACAGGTGACACACTCATGGGCACAGCCCTTGACGGTGAAGACCGCGGTGATGGGGTTCTGCCACCAGCCGTTGAACGGGAGCACGCTCTGCAGATCCCGATAACGCAACACCATCCGTACCATTCGCGCTGGGCGCAGATCGACATGGTCGAGCGACCCAGGCACGAATCCCTTTGGGTTGACTCGGGTCTGCCCATTCGCTTTCCAGGTGAGATTGGGCACGTCCGCCGGCGACCGGCCCGCCCTCAACCGCACCATCAACTCGTAGAGCGCCGGCTCGACCGAGTCGCCGCGCAGGACGAAATCGACCGCTGGATGCTGGATCAGTTCGGCGTGGTAGTAGGTTGCCGACAGGCCGCCGAAGACGATCGGGATCTTGGGGTGAATCTCCCGAATCAGCTCGGCCACCTCGATCGAACCATGGGCATGCGGAAGCCAGTGCAGGTCGATGCCGAAGGCGAGCGGATGGAGCCTGGAGAGGAAGGCTGGCACATCGAAGTTCGGGTCGTTCATCATCCGCAGCGCCAGATTCACGACCCGCACTTCGAACCCGCGTTCTTCCAGGTACGCCACCATCGTGAGGAATCCCAACGGGTACATCTCGAACACCGGCGATGACGGGATCAGATCGCTGATCGGACCGTACAGAATTGACTGCTGCCGGAAATCGTAGACGCTCGGCGGGTGGAGTAGAACGAGGTCAGCTTGGGCCATGGTTCTTAGAGCGGTTGGTTGCTAGGGCCGCACTTCAGGTCGGCAGTCTTCGGATGGCCTCCCATTCGAGGACTCGCAGGTGTCTCCAGAGCTGGGCCTCGGTCACCCGATCGGTGAAATCCAGCCAATCGCGTTCCAGCGCCGCCCAGCGGGCAGCCGGGACCCACAACCACAAGTGCAGCTGGCGATTCAATCGAGAGGCAAGCCCTTCGCCAACCTTCAGGGTCCTTGCGAGCTGATAGTGCAAGTTGCAGAGCGGCGAATCCGAGCCGGGGATTGGCCGGGATCCGAAGGCAAGCGAGGCGCTGAACAAGGCTGTCGGGATTTCCCAGTATCGGCAGCTGGCGGTGCCCGGCAGATGAATCTCGGGACATCGAGCAGAGAGATATCTTCCGCATCTTCCGAGGCCTCCGTTCCGCTTGGCCTCGACCAAGACCAGGTCCTGCTCTCCGAGCAAGAAGAGGTCGACTTCAGTCTGCTGGCCGCCCCCATCGACAGATTCCAGAACGGCGTCCAGCCCGGTCAGCCGCTCGCCGCCCAGCTCGTAGCCCCAATAGTAGGGTCTGAGCGCCTCGTCCCTCAGCCCCAAATGCGAGCCCCATAACGGGCGCAGCTCAAGCAGCGACAGCAGAGATAGGGTCGGTTGTGCTCGGGGATAGACCAGATTCCAGATCAGGGAGCTTTCAGACCGCGGGTGGCGTAAGTCTTCGAGAATGCGCTGAGGCAGGACACCAAAGACCGGCTCCGCGGAGCCGGCCAGCACGCCATCCAACCGAGGAAGGGAACCCCGTCGGATGGTCAGAGGGCGGCCTCACTCAGTGCGTCGGTGAGCAATTCGAGAGCCGGGATCAGCAAGTCAGCCTCCGCTTCAAGTGAGGGCGCGAATCCCATCTCCTCCTGCCCGGCCAACCGGCTGGCAATCCGATTGAGCAGGGTGGCCACCGCCGGTGCGGCATCCAGGTAGCCGATGGCGGCGAGGGAATGCGCGGCAGAAACTCGGATTTGAATGTCGGCCTTGCGATCCTGCAGGATCTGCAGCAAGGTCGCACCCGAGAATGAGCACTGATCGAGCACCAGATGGACCAGCCCGGTATGCCCCGGGGAGGCAGCCGCGACCTGCAAGAGAGAATAAATCTCCCGCCGCCGGAGCTGGTTCAGACCGTGTCGCAACCAGCGCGCAACCGGCTCGGGGCTGGCAGCCGTCCCCGCAATGACTTCTGCCAGGGCGACTACAAACTCCCGCCGCAGCTCCAGATCTCGCTCACCGGCTCCACGCACCAGCAGCGCGGCGGCCAGCGGCGATCGGCGGTGGTGGCCCGCCTCTATCAATCGTCGCAGCCCGGCCTGGCGCATCGGCAAATCGGGGCTGGTCAGTTGCAGGAGCGAATCCAATAGATCGGGCAGCTCATCCTTCCGCAGCTCAGACAACCGTTCTTCTGGAATCAGACGACCTTGCGACATTCAGGGGCGATCCCCAGCTATTGCTGGGCGGCAACCTCCATGATACGTAAGAACTCGGCGGCGGAGTCCTTCGACTTGAACTGGATCAAGTATGCCTCATCGCCGGACTCTTCGAGGCGGCCGAAGTCCGACACTGCCTGAATCAGCTGCAAAGCCCCCGCGCTGATCCTGAGTTCGGGCAACTCCGGGCCGGTCCCGGGTTCGACCGCCAACAGGAGGGACAGACTCGCTCCTGGTCTTCGGACTTGACTCGGCATTCTTCCATGCCAGGTGAGGCAGTCCACGCTTTGCCCCTCGCCGACGACCCCGGCGATCCTGCCCAGGTAGTGATCGGTCAAAGACCCGCGGGCGAAATACAGACCGAGCAACAGGGTCTGCCCGGGTCTCAAGCGACCCAGGATGGCCTCCGCCACCGAAGGGACCCCAGCCTTCGGATCCAGGGTCAACCTCGAAGCCGTCGACCACACCGCAAGCCCCGGAAATTGCCAAGCCGGCTTCCTGAAGTCCAACTTGCGTTTCCGCTGAAGGGTCTTGACCAGCTTTGCAGGCTGGCTCGGAGAGGGATCGTCGGGAAAGGGCTTGATCTCCAGCAGGTGAGCCGCGATCGCCGCCCCAATCTCCCAGCGAACCGCCTCAGCTCCAATCCCGGCGAGCCCGCTCCCGGCCTGGAGCACCAGGACGGCTGCCCCCTTCTCCTGCCACTCCCCGGCGGCCCCATCTAGACCGCCGCTTGTTCGAAGATAGATCATGGCAGCGTCTCCCAGGGCCATTTCGACCGGCACAGCTGGCAAGAACGAGAGGCGGCTTCCTACCCCTCGAGCGGAAGTTTCAGCCGCGAGCCAGGATGCCATCGCCGTGAGCGGAGGATCGGCAACCAGCCCAATCCGGTGGACGCCATTTGCGACCACCGCCCCGAGAAACGCGCCGAGCTGCAATCCAAGGTTGCGGGCCGCCGGGCCTCCTGCCCCGGATTGCCCCCTCATCTCCGCGGCACCCCGCAGCAGCTCCGAAGGGGAGCCGCCTAGCAGCGCCGCCTGCAGCAGCGCCGGAAAGACCGGAGAATCCGGTCGCATCTCGAAAATCTGCTCGAAAGCGCGACCGCGGGCGACCGCCTCCAGGCTCGATCCGTCTGCGACCAGGGCGATGAATCTCCCCCCCGCCTGATCTTGAAGCTCCGCACGGGCCCGCTGCCAGGTTAGCTCCAGGCCTGCTCGTTCAAGCGCTTCGCTCCCGGCCAGAGTGAATAGGGTCGAGGCGATTGGAGTCCCTGCTGCAAACGAGCGAAGCTCCTCCGGGTCGATCGATTCCAGCGGAAGGATTTCAAGACCAGAATTGAGCCCTACGATGGCTTTCACCGCCCCCAGCGCGCCAACCGGCCCGATCCAACCGATCACCTGCACACCCTTGCCGCGGGCGTCTGCAATCAGCGTCTCAAATCGTTTCACCAGTTCGCCCAACTCCAGGTCCAGCCAGCCCAGCCGGCTGGACAGTTCGGCGCCTCGCTTGGATTCACCCCATAGGCTGGGATCCCTTCTCCAAAAGCGAGCGGCGACCCGGTCTCGGTCCAGCCGTTTCAGCGAATCGGCCATCGCTGGCGCGGCCGGTCCGAGTTCCTGTCGCATTCTGCTTGCCCGCTCAGCGACGACTTTCAGCAGCGATTCGAAAGAGTCGGCGAACTTGCGAACCCCATCGGTCTCCAGATCTCGGGTGATCGCCTCCATGGAGATTCCAAGTTCAGCCAGGGTGTCCAGCTGCGCTCGGGCGACCGCGAGATCTTGTTCCAGGGTGAGCTCTGCCCTGCCATGGTCGCGGAAAAGATTCAGGGTCTTCGGAGGGAGGGTATTGACGGTTCCCTTCCCGATCAATTGCTCTACATAGACGACGTCCGAATACGCGGGGTTCTTGGTGCTCGTCGAGGCCCAGAGCGGCCGTTGGGTGCGGCCACCGTACTCGCGCAGCCGGCTGAAGCGCGGGTTGCCAAATGCTACTTTGAACTGGGCGTAGGCTAGCTTGGCGTTGGCGATGGCGGCCTTGCCGAGCAGGGTCAAGGCCTTTGGCGCATGGGTCCCCTCATCTCGAAGGATGGCCTCCAGTTTGCCGTCCACCGCGGTGTCCACTCGAGACACGAAAAATGAAGCCACCGAAGCGACTCGGTGGATTGGCTGCTCCGCCTCCACCCGACGCTCCAGTCCACGCAGGTAGGCTTCCATTACTTGTGAGTACCGCTCCAGTGAGAAAACCAGGGTCACGTTGACATTGATGCCTTCGGTTATAGCCTGCTCGATCGCCGGGACCCCACCCTCGGTCGCGGGGATCTTCACCATGAGGTTGGGCCGGTTCACCGACTCCCACAGCCGCCGTGCTTCAATCAGGGTTCCCTGAGTGTCATTTGCGAGCCGCGGATTGACCTCGATTGACACAAACCCGTCTTTCCCGTCGGAACCCTCGTAGAGCGGCAGGAACAGATCGCTGGCGGCTCGAACGTCATCCACCGCCAGAGACTCGAAGATCAACTCCGGCTCCCACCCGGCCTGGGCGAGAGGCCGAATCGCGCCGTTGTAGAGGTCGGACTTGGCGATAGCTTCTTCGAAGATGGTGGGGTTTGAAGTCATCCCGCGCAGCTCTCCGGCCTCGATCAACCCCTCGAGCTGGCCGTTCAAGAGCAGATCCCGGCGGATGTAGTCCAGCCAAATGGACTGCCCGAGCTCGTGGACCTGTTGGATGGCGTTCATTCGCTTCAACCCGGTGCTAGGTGCCTTGGCGATTCGGCTCTGGTTGGCCGATCAGCTCTCGACCCGTTCGCACGATTCGGTCAACCGTCAGTCCAAGCTGGCGGTAGATCTCCTCATAGGGGGCCGATGCTCCAAACCGCTCCAGACCGATCGCGACTCCCGCGTCGCCTACCCACCGTTCCCAGCCAAGGGGTGAGGCCGCCTCGATCGAAATCCTGGCTCGGATCTGCCCGGGCAATACGCTCTCGCGGTAGGCCGGCTCCTGCTCGAGAAAGAGCTCCCAGGATGGGAAGGAGACCAGCCGCACAGCCAATCCGGCTTGAGCCAGCGCCCGGCCTGCGGCTTCGATCAGGCTGACTTCGGATCCGGAGGCAATCAGGATCAGCTGAGGAGTTCCCGCCCCTAAGTCAGCAAGGACGTAGCCTCCCTTGAGCAGCCCCTCGGCCGACGCGTATCGCGTTCGGTCGAAGACCGGCAGCTTCTGTCGGGTGAGTGCCAGGGCGGTCGGTCCGCCGGTTCGGCGCAGTGCCGCCCACCAGGCGAATGCGGTCTCATTGGCATCGGCGGGACGAATGACGGTCAGATTCGGAATGGCCCGCAGCGCCGGCAGATGCTCAATCGGCTGATGGGTCGGCCCATCCTCACCCAAACCAACCGAATCGTGGGTGAACACATAGATGACCCGCTGCCTCATCATCGCCGCGAGCCGGAGGCTCGGCCGCATGTAATCCGAGAAGATGAGGAAGGTCCCGCCATAAGGAATCAGGCCACCGTACAGCGCCATCCCGCTCAGCATCCCGCCCATCGCGTGCTCGCGCACTCCGAAGTGAACATAGCGCCCGATTCGGTGGGTGACTGAGAAGGGGGCCTCTCCGCTGATCTTGGTCAGGTTGGATCCGCTGAGGTCGGCCGAGCCCCCGATCAGCTCGGGCAAGCTCGCTGCTAGAGCGTTGAGGGTCTTTCCCGAGGCCGACCGGGTCGCCATCCCCTTCTCATCCGCCGGGAACTCGGGGAGGCTATCCTTCAAGCCGGCGGGTAACTGGGCCTGCTGGGTCCGATCCCAGGTCTCGCCCAGCTCGGGGTGGTCCTGTCGGTAGTCCGACATCCTTGCGAGCCAGGCCGACCGTGCGCCCCGCCCACGGTCGGCGCAAGACCGCATGTGCTTCCGCACATCGTCGGGAACCAGGAATCGCGGCTCTTGCGGCCAACCCAACTTGGCCTTAGCTCCGGCCAGCTCCTGCTCCCCTGGAGGTTCCCCATGGGCCTCGGCAGTGTCCTGCCGGGTAGGAAGTCCGTAGCCAATGTGGGTGCGGCACACAATCAGCGATGGGCGCGGGTCAGCCTCTGCGGCCGCAATCGCGGCGTGAATCGCCTCCAGATCCAGGAAATCATCGAGGCGGCTGACCTGCCATCCGTAGGCCTGAAACCGGGCCGCCCGATCCTCGGTGAAGGCTAGGTCGGTGCTGCCGTCGATCGAAATCCGATTGTCGTCGTACAGAAAGACCAAGCGACCGAGCCGCAAATGGCCCGCCAGGGAAGCAGCCTCTGAGCCGATCCCCTCCATGAGATCCCCGTCCGAAACGATGGCATATACGAAGTGATCGACGATTGGATAACCGTCTCGATTGTAAAACGCGGCCAAGCGCTCCGCCGCCACCCCCATCCCGACTGCATTGGCGAATCCCTGACCCAGCGGTCCGCTGGTGGTTTCTACTCCCGGCGTCTCGCCGTGCTCCGGATGCCCAGGGGTCAGACTCCCCCACTGCCTGAATCTCTGGATCTGCTCCATGGGCAGGTTGTAGCCCGTGAGGTGCAGCAGCGCGTACAACAGCATCGAGCCATGCCCGGCCGAGAGCACGAACCGGTCCCG
>Ga0214471_10003625_pt1 | contig 11948 bp, 13 predicted proteins | sample RVTome_5_FD_207665 | JGI IMG/M metagenome (GOLD analysis project Ga0214471, IMG submission 207665) | Soil microbial communities from uranium-contaminated site in the Upper Colorado River Basin, Wyoming, United States - RVT142D155 | ecosystem: Environmental > Terrestrial > Soil > Contaminated >... | reverse complement strand
CCAGTCGTGGGTCATGATGATCCTGACCCCGATGATGTCGAGTGGGTCGACGCCGACGACTGTTTGACGGGAGGTGGCTACCCATCCGATCGGGTTGATCGTCCAGGTGTCGGATGGCTGGGCGGGGACATTGCACAGGCTCGGGTCGCCTCCATCGAACACGGCGTAGTTGGTTACGCCCTGTGCTCCGTTGACGTCGGCCTTGAATATCTGGATCGAGCTGATGCGAGCCAGGTCGCCGCCGGTGGCGACAGTGCCGATTGCCTCGAGGATGGCGCAGTCAGCATCAGCATCGTCTCCGGCGAGGGCGCCCACCCGCGCTGCCTCACGAGAGATGTAGGAAACGGTGAGGTAGTCCTTGAACGCCAGGCCGATCTCGAGGATGCCCATGATGATCAGGATCAGGAGTGGGAACACGATGGCGGCCTCGATGATGGTGGCCCCTTGCTGACGGCGGTAGCCGGTCTCACTTGCGCCGGATTGGGTCTTGGAGAGCTTCATTTGGCGCCTTGGCGGTCATCTCGGACCGGGTTGGTCGCCCGGGGCGAGCTGAACACGTAGTCGATCTCAGGGGAGGGATGGACGGCATCCAACCCTGCGAAGGCTAAGCGGGCCCCGGAGAAGGGGTACGGGCCGTACGGCCCATTCGACGCGACAAAACGAAGGGGACGCGGCATCGATTCATCGATGTGTCTCGCTCCCCTCCCAAAACGAGGGCGTGTCTGTCGTCTGCTCACTTAACTACGAGTCAATGTCGGCAGATCTGCCCGATTTCTTAAAGGAAAACCGGGTCGGAGAGTGCGTTCCGGGCTAGGTGCTCGGCACCAGGTGAATCGGGTTTCCGATCATGTATGCCCGCCAGGTGGTGGTGTCGTTGACCGGCGAGGTGTAGACGTAATTCATCTTCCACCAGCAGGTGACGCAGGCGTACTCCGGTGGGAGGTCCATCTCGAACTTGAGCCAGCGCCCATTGTACTCACCGGGGTTCACCGTCTCCTGACAGCTGTTGCCGGCGGAGATCGTCTGTTGCAGAGCCCACGGTTGGGTCGGGTTGTTGCGGTCATAGATGCGGCACTCGCCATCGTTGAACACCGTGAGGTCGGGCCCGACCACCTGCAGGGTTCCTGGGGCCGAAGACTCTCCCGGGTCGTAGAGCTCGATTACGAAGGTTTTGCCGTGGTAGTAGGTGGGGACCTCGGCCAGGTGGAAGGAAGTGGTCGACCCGCCGAAGTTGTTGTAGATCGAGAAGTCACCGAGGGCGAACAGGTTCCCGCTGGTCGATCTGACCGAGTAGCGGTTGAGGCCGGCGCGGTTCACGGTCGCACCAGGGTCGATGTGGCGGATCTGGAGGATGTAGATCCCGGCGCCGGACTGCGTCCAGCAACCCTGCCCGTCCGGTGCAGTGAAGCTGTAAGGAGCCGCGTCGGGAACCTGGGGTCGCGGTGGGATGTTGGCTTGACAGAGCAGGGCGTTGTCGGAGATGTCGAGTGGTGTCGGGTCGGGGGCGTAGAGGGCGACATACATGGTTGGCCCACAGGTGGCCGCGTTGCTCGGTCCCCAGTCCTCGCAACCCCGGTCACCGGTGCGGATGCCGTCGCTGGTTGGGTTGCCCCCGGAGGTGTTGTAGAAGGCAAGGTCGTTGCCCTGGACGGTGAAGCTGGACCCGGACTCGATGCCATAGAGATATCCGCCAGTGCGGGCCGGTGGGGATGGGTTCTGGGTGCACGCCGGATTGTCACTCGATCCTCGGCACCACGACGAGTGGGCGTCACCCATGATGGTGTCGGTCCACTTGCCGTGGATGTTGGCCCAGAAGTTGTCCTGCCCGGTGCATCCCGGCTGGTCCGGGTCGCACGAGTTACCGAATTGATTGTCCGGGCTTCCCAGTTTGAGGGGCGGAATGAACTCGGCGGTCGCCGTTCGCGAGATCGCCATGGTGTTGAAGCCAAGGACCTTGGCGAAGAAGGTGGGAACGATGTCGCGCACGGTGACTTCGAGCTTGTTGGGCTCACCCGGGACCACTCCGGGGTCGACGTCGACATCGACCAGCGAGTCGTCGTACCCGTTTCTCAACGCGATATCGAGTGCGGTGGAATCGGCGGTCCCGGGCTGACCCGGGAGCCAGATGACGCCTCCCAGAGCCGCGGCGTCGGCGGCGCGCTGGATCCGGCTGGCATTGAGATAGAACCAGGCAAGGTCGGTGCCGAATGCGGCCATCCCCATCAGGACGACCATCGAAGCCGCTACCAGGGCCAGGGCGGCGCCCCGGTCGTTGTCCTTTGCCCTTCGAAACAGCTTTCTCACTGGGTGCCTCTGGTGTCCGGCTCGATCTGCATCACGGCGGTTTCCGTCCAGTTGACGGTGGGAAACGGGAAGATCCCGGTCACACTGGTGTGGGAGAAGGTCACCTCGACCCCCAGGACGTCGAGGGTCGGGGGGATGCGGTCCCGGTTGGCCGCCAGCCACGGGCAGCCATTCGCACAGGAGAGGTCGATCAGTGGCGAATCGCACGCCAGACCGCTGCCGCTCGGCGTGTACTCGTTGATCGATCCGACTATCGGGTCACCGACACCGTCGGCCTTGAACACCCTAACCAGCTGCAATTCTCCGAACCGCAGGTTGCAGGAAGCTTCCTCGATTGCCTGCAGGATCAGGTCGTCGGCAGTGGGAAAGTCGGCGGCGGCGGCGCCGGTTCTCGCCCCTTCGCGGGCGGCGTTGGTCACTGTCAGATAGTCGACCACGAGGAAGCCGATCTCGGCGAGGCCGATCGAGAGCAGGATCAGGACGGGGAGGATCAGACCTACCTCGACCAGCGAGGCGCCGCGGTCGACGCGACGTCTCATGACTCGAAGACCTGGGGCTCGATCTGGAAATCGGTCGAGGTCGTGAAATCACTCGAGTCCACGAAGTATCCAGTCAGCCAATCGTGAGTGAACTGAACCTCCACCCCGACCCGGTCGAGGGTCGGAGCCTCCACGTCTCGATCCGCCGGGTCCCAATTCGGAACGCTGTAGGTATCTCGGAATGGCTCCGGACACGGGGTCCAGTCACAACAGCCAACGAGGATGTTGCCGGGGGAGTTGTCACTGCAGTCGGAGCCGGGGGTGTAGGTGTAGCTCTGAGAGGGGCCACCGGGAGCGGCTTTGAAGACCCTTGCCCGCATCCCATTGGCGATGCCAACCGGCGCCAGGGTTCGCTCGATATCACGCAGGATCTGGATGTCGGCCCGGGGGTCGTCGCCGTAGGTGGCACCGGCACGGGCGCCCTCGCGCGCCGCATGGCTGACCGATAGCCAGTCCTTGAAGGCGAGCCCGAACTCCACAATCGCGAACAGCGCAAGGAAGAGCAGGCCGTAGACGATCGCGGCCTCGACAAGGGTGGCGCCTCGCTCGCCATCGACGTCTTTTTTCATCTCGCCCCTATTTTCCCTCAACCTCAACACCCTGTGTGAGCCAAAACTACTCTGAGTGGTGGCCCATGGATAAACGGGCTCTATCCTGCCTGGTCAGGCTACGTCAAAGAAACAGAAGAACAAGGGGGCGGGCAGCCTATTAATTCGTGCTGCGACAGTGTCCAGTCAGCCGGTTTGCGAGGCGAGCCGACGGTTCTTGAACTTCGCCCGCACGTAGTCGGCGTTCATCATCGCGATGAAGTCGATCGAGATCGACTTGGGACAGGCCTTCTCACATTCGCCGTGATTGGTGCAGGACCCGAAATAGGCCTCCATCACCTCGACCATTCCTTCCACGCGGGTCCAACGCTCGGCTTGGCCCTGGGGAAGAAGCCCGAGATGGTTGACCTTGGCGGCGGTGAAGAGGTTGGCGGCCCCGTTGGGACAGGCGGCGACACAGGCCCCACACCCGATGCATGCGGCAGCGTCGAAGGCGATGTCGGCAACGGGCTTGGGGATTGGGATCAGGTTGGCCTCGGGCGCCGAGCCGGTGTCCACGGTGATGAAGCCGCCCGCCTCCACGATGCGGTCGAAGGAGGACCGGTCCACGACCAGGTCGCGGATCAGCGGGAAGGCTGCCGCCCTCCACGGTTCGATCGTGATGGTCGCCCCGTCCTTGAACTTGCGCATGTGCAGCTGGCAGGTGGCCGTCCCCAGCTGGGGGCCATGAGCCTGGCCGTCGATCATCACTCCACAACTGCCACAGATGCCCTCCCGACAATCGTGGTCGAACGCCACCGGCTCCTCTCCTTGGGTGAGCAGACGCTCGTTGAGGACGTCGAGCATCTCGAGGAACGACATCTCTGCCGAGATCTCGTCGAGTTGGTAGGTCTGAAACCCGCCGGGGACCTCGGGCCCCGACTGTCTCCAGATCTGAAGGGTGACGTTCATGAGGCTTCCTGCGCCGAAGCCCTTGGCCTCGGCCTCACTTGTAGCTCCGGGCGCTCAGCTTCAGGTTCTCGAAGGCGAGCTCCTCGATGTTGGCTTCGGGTTTGGCCGGATCGCCGGTCCACTCCCATGCCGCGACGTGGGCGAACCTCTCATCGTCGCGTAGCGCCTCGCCCTCCTCGGTCTGAAACTCTTCCCGGAAATGCCCTCCACATGACTCCTCCCTGCGAAGGGCGTCGAGACACATCACCTGGGCCAATTCGAAGAAGTCGTCGACTCGCCCCGCCCTCTCCAGGCTTTGGTTCAGAGATTCGGAAGATCCCAGCACCCGTGCATCGTTGCGGAACTCCTCGTGGAGAGCGGGGATGTCGGAGAGGGCCTTCTGCAGACTCGCTTCGCTGCGGGACATCCCGCACTCGTCGAGCATGATCTTGCCCAGCTGGCGATGGAACCAGTCGACGGACCGGCTACCGCTGCTCGACAGGAAGCGGCTGACTCGATCCGCAACCTGGCCCTCGATCTCGGTGAAGACCGGATCGTCTGTGGGAACCGGACTCACATTGAGCCACTGCGTCAGGTAGTCGCCAATGGTCGCGGGGAGGACGAAGTAGCCGTCGGCCAGTCCTTGCATCAGTGCCGAAGCGCCTAGCCGGTTGGCGCCATGATCGGAGAAGTTGGCTTCGCCGATCGCGTACAACCCCGCCACGTTGGTCATGAGGTTGTAATCCACCCAGAGCCCGCCCATCGTGTAGTGCGGTGCCGGGTAGATGCGCATCGGGACCCGATAGGGGTCCTCATCGGTGATGCGCTGGTACATCTCGAACAGGTTCCCGTATCTCTCCTCGATCACTTGTTTGCCCTCGCGGGCGATGGCTTCCTTGAAGTCGAGATAGACCCCGTTGTGCAGCGGGCCGACGCCGTTGCCGGAATCGACCATCCGCTTCGATACTCGAGAAGCGACGTCTCGGGGAACCAGGTTGCCGAACGCCGGGTAGAGACGCTCGAGGTAGTAGTCGCGGTCCTCGTCGGAGATCTCGTCGGGGACCCGGGTCTCGTCGAGGTTCTTCGGCACCCAGATCCGCCCGTCGTTGCGCAATGACTCCGACATCAGGGTGAGCTTTGACTGGAAGTCGTCAGAAGCCGGGATACAGGTGGGGTGGATCTGGGTGAAGCAAGGGTTGGCGAAGGTTGCCCCTCGCCGATGGGCTCTCCAAATGGCGGTCACGTTGGACGCCTTGGCGTTGGTGGAGAGATAGAAGACATTCGAGTACCCGCCGGTGGCCAACACCACGGCATGGCCCGAGTGGCTCGACACCTCGCCGGTGACCAGGTCGCGCACCACGATCCCGACGGCCTGGCCGTCCTTGACCACCACGTCGAGCAACTCGGAGCGGGTGTGGAGTTTCACGGTGCCGGCATCGACCTGGCGCATCAACGCCTGATACGCCCCGAGCAGGAGCTGTTGTCCGGTCTGGCCACGTGCGTAGAAGGTACGGGACACCTGGGTCCCACCGAAAGACCTGGTGTCGAGCAGGCCCCCGTATTCCCGGGCAAAGGGAACACCTTGGGCGGTTGCCTGGTCGATGATGTCGAGGGAGAGGTCGGCGAGGCGGTAGACGTTGGCTTCACGGCTCCGATAGTCACCGCCCTTCACGGTGTCGTAGAACAGCCGCTGCACCGAGTCTCCGTCGTTCTTGTAGTTCTTGGCTGCGTTGATCCCACCCTGGGCGGAGATGGAATGGGCCCGGCGAGGCGAGTCGTGGAAGGTGAACACCTCGACCTCGTATCCGAGCTCGGCGAGCGAGGCAGCCGCCGAGGCGCCAGCGAGACCGGTGCCCACGATGAGGACCTTGAACTTCCTCTTGTTGGCCGGGTTGACCAACTTGATCGAGAACTTGTGGTTCTCCCACTTGTCGGCGATCGGCCCGGGTGGGATCCTGGCGTCGAGTTGGACAGTCATCTCCTCATTCCACGAGGCCGAAGAGAACGGCGAGAGGCATGATGGCGTTGCCGACCGTCACCAACACGGCAAGCCCGATGGCGAACACCTTGCGCGCCGCGTTGAACCGGGGATGGTTGATCCCGAGACTCTGGAACATTGACCATGCGCCGTGATAGAGGTGGAGCCCAAGGAGCACCATCGCCACCACGTAGAAGATGGTCACCGGTGCCCGGCTGAAGGTGGCGACGAAGTTGGCGTACACCTCGCCGCGTTCCCAGGTTTCAGGCGCCATCGGCTGGATGCCCCAGGTGAGATCGGCGAGATGGAACAACAGGAAGGCACCGAAGATCGTGCCGCTCCAGCGCATGGTGCGACTGGCGTAGTTGGCGGCGACGTAGTTGCGCGGCCCCTGGTAGTCGTCGGGCCGGGCGCGTCGGTTCATCAGGGTCAGCGAGTAGGCGGCGTGGATGTGGAGGAGGAAGGCGACGATGAGCCCGGTGCGCAACAACCAGAGGACCACATGCTCGGGGGCGAAAGGGACCAGCAACTGGCGCAGGGCCTCGGCGTAGATGTCGATGTCGGGGATGCCGTCGACATCGGGGAGGAAGATCTTCCAGTTGCCCACCATGTGGGCGAGCACGAAGAGAATGATGGCGATCCCCGTGATCGCCATTACCCATTTCTTGCCGATCGCTGACCGATAGAAGCCCAGGGGCCAGGGGAGTCTTCTCTTCTCGAGAGTGGTCGCCACTGCTTCTCATTATGGCAACTATCCCGCCCGGTCCAATCCCGACGGCTTGTGGTCGACCGCTTCTCAGAGCGCGCCCTTGACGGCGCGCGCGGGTAGTCGTAATCTCAAACGTGTAATTACACGTTTGTGAGGAGTCCCTGATGAAGAGCAAGCTCATCGAAGCGCTAGCGGTGGGCGAGCTGTCCTGGCAGGACTACGCCAACTGCCGGGGAGCCGATGCGGACCTTTTCTTCCCCGAACGGGGAGCTTCCACCCGAAAGGCCAAGGCGATCTGCGCCTCCTGCGAGGTCAAGGTGGAGTGTCTCGACTATGCGGTCGAGATGGGTGAGAAGTTCGGCATCTGGGGTGGTCTCAGTGAGCGAGAGCGGCGTCGGGTGCGGCGGGAGCGGGCGGTCCGCGAACGCAAGGTGGGATAAGAACCACTTCCTAATGCAGGGCGTCACAAATCCGTGACAGTCTGCATTGAGAATGGAGGAGGGCGACCTGTGAATGGGTCGCCCCTCTACAGATAGAGACCGGAGGCGTCGTCCGCCGGGGGTGTCTCCCCCGGAGGCAGCAGAGCCCGTTTCTGCATTTCCGCCAATTGGGTCTGCGCCGCCATCTGCTGTGACCACAGCGAGGCCTGGATTCCGTGGAACAAGCCTTCGAGCCAGCCGATCAGCTGTGCCTGGGCGATCCGAATCTCGGCCTCGGTGACCGCCTCGTCCAGGGGCACCATGATCTCGTTGAACTCCTCGAGCAGCTCCTCGGACAAGACCTCGCGCAACTCGTTGAGCGAACGCTCGTGCACCGCCGCGAGTCGCTTACGACCACTCTCGTCGAGCGGGGCCTGACGCACCTCCTCCAGCATCGCCCTTGTCATCGAGGCGATACGGATCAGCTTCGTTGGGTGGGAAACGGGCGGCTCAGCCTCGAGGTGGGCGGGCCTCGCTTCGACTGCGTCGGGTTTTACGGACTCTTCCATCTGCCTCCACACTATTACCCGATTCGGCTCTGACCGAGCTCGTGGTTGCGGGACGGTGCCGTTCGCTGCCAGCCTGGGCCGATGCGATGGGTTCTTGTGTTCACGGCCGGCTATATGGTCGCCCTCTTCCTATACGGGTACTCCGTCGACAGCCCGCTCAGCAACGTCTACACCGGGATCAACCTCCTTCTCTTAGTGGTGTTCGCTGTGATACACCGTTGGGCCCGCTTCCCGACTCCTGTCTTGTGGGGGATCTCCCTGGTCGGGCTGGGCAACATGCTGGGTGGGGTGCTCCTGATCGACGGCCAACCCCTCTACATGGCGGAGTTCGTCGGCCCGATCCGCTACGACAAGTTCTTTCATGCTGCCGCGTCGGTCGTTGGCGTTCTCATCACCTGGTCGGCCATGGAGCGATGGGCCGGGAAGGATTACCACTTCGGCGGTCTGGTGTTCTTCACCTTCCTGGTGACGATGGGAGGCGGTGCCATGGTCGAAATCGCCGAGCTGATCGGCTCGACTCTGAGCGACGTCAGTGTTGGGGACTACGCGAACAACGCTCTCGACCTGGTGGCCAACACAGTCGGCGGCGTGGTCGGGGTGTCGCTTCTGCTGGTGATGCGAAGACGGTCTGTGCGAAACGCTCCCGGGTGATCCGGCCCCCCACCCCCAAGTCGTGATCGGCGCTCAAGTCCTCATGGATGTTGCCGTAGTCGCACCCGGGAACGCCAGAAAACTCAACGAGAGCCCGGCGGCGCCGGCGAGGACCGGTTTCCCGCCGCGTTGGGCGCCCCGCAGGCGTGGGAGTTCAAACAGGCTCGGGCATGACGTACGCTCACATCGAGTGACAACGAGAATGACATGGTGAGTGAGGACCTGCCCCCAATCCTCGATGCAGCCCAGGTGGCAGAGCTGTTGGGCATGAACGTCCAGATGGTGAGGCGTTACGCCCGTGAGGGGCGGCTCCCCGCCTACAAGCTCCCCGGTGGGCGCACCTTCAAGTTCTTTCGCGACGAGATCTTCGAGTTCGTTCGCTCCCACCCCGTGATCGCCGACCTCGATGCCGAGATCCGTGCCTAGCCCACCAGAGGCTCCGATGACGGTCCCGATGAGGATGGGCACATTTCCCCTGTCATCCGAGACCGCCAACGGATACGAATTGAGACCATGACCTCGAATCGAGTAGTGCCGGCCCGACGGCTGCGCCGGTACAACCTGGGCATGGGCCTCCTGCACGCCGTCCAGGCGGTGGCAATCCTGGGTCTGGCCAACGAATTCGCCCTTCCCGTGATCGGCACCTTTCTGACGGGCCCCCCCGGAGTCGCGCCCGCCATCGAGCCGCTGTTCGACGTGAGTGTCGCCTGGGGAGTCGCGGTCTTCCTCTTCATGTCGGCGGCCGCTCACTTCATCATCTCGATGCCGGGGGTGTTTCCCTGGTACACCCGGAATCTCGAGAACCAGAGGAACTACGCCCGCTGGATCGAGTACTCGCTGTCGTCTTCGGTGATGATCGTCTTGATCGCAATGTTGGTGGGGATCGCCGACATCGCCGCGCTCCTTGCCATCGCTGGGGTCAACGCCTCGATGATTCTGTTCGGTCTGCTCCAGGAGAAATACGAGACACCCGGTACGTCGGTGGGTTGGCTCCCCTTCTGGTTCGGGGTGATCGCAGGTGCGATCCCCTGGATCGCTATCGGCATCTACCTGGTGGCGCCGGGTGTCGCGGCCAGCCCTCCCGCCTTCGTCTATGGGATCTTCTTCTCCCTCTTCGCCTTCTTCAACGTCTTCGCCGTGGTGATGGTCCTGCAATACAAGAAGATCGGCCGCTGGTCGGACTATGTGTTCGGGGAGTCGACCTACATCCTCCTCAGTTTGGTGGCCAAAAGTGCGCTGGCCTGGCAGGTGTTCGCCGGGACCCTTGCCGTCTGATCTGAAACGGGGAGGAGTCATGCGCTTGCGGGAACAACGAAAGGTGAGGCTGGCTCAGGGCGAGGTGTTTGCCTACACCGCCGACTTCTCCAACATCGAGAACTGGGACCCTGGGGTGGTCACTTCGAAACGAATAGGCGAAGGCCCGGTCGGGGTCGGGGCCAAGTTCGACCTCGAGGTCAGGTTCGGACGGAGTACGGCGCCGATGGTCTACGAGATCACCGTATATGAGCCCGACGACCGAGTCGTTCTCGTCGGCAAGGGTGACACCCTCGATGCCGTCGATGAGATTCGATTTTCCACCGAAGAGGGAAAGACCCTGGTCGAATACACCGCCGACCTCCACTTCCACAACTGGCTGCGGTATGTGGATCCGGTCCTGTCACTGTTGCTCAAAGGAGTGGGACGAAGGGCCCTGGATGGGCTCGTCTCGGCCTTGGACGGATGAACAGACTCTCCGTCGCCGGGTTCACCAATCTCGGGTATCGCCTCCATTCCCGGGCCTTCGAGCCGATCGCAGCCGACATGTCGGGCAAGACGGTGGTGGTCACCGGCGCCAGCGACGGTCTGGGCAAGGAGACCACCAGGTCTCTTGCCCGGCTGGGAGCACGGGTGATCGGCGTCGGGCGCAACCCGGTCCGACTGGCGGCACTCGAGTCGGAGGTCACCGGTGATGTGGTAGCCATCCAGGCAGATCTGAGTCTGATGACCGACGTCCGGGATCTGGCACATCACCTTCTCGCGACCGAGCCACACATCGACGTTCTGGTCAACAATGTCGGGGTGCTGCTGCCGGAGCGGACGGTGACCGAAGAGGGTCTGGAGACCACCCTCGCCACCAACCTCGCCGGTCACTTCCTGCTCACCAATCTCTTGCTCCCACGCCTCATCCAGTCGTCACCGGCGAGGATCGTCAACGTCAGCTCCGGCGGGATGTACGCCGAGCGAATCCGCCCGGATGATCTGCAATACGAGCGCGACCCGTACCGCGGCTCCTCGGCGTATGCCCGTACCAAACGGGGTCAGGTGATCCTGACCGAGCTGTGGGCGGAACGACTGGCCGGAACCGGTGTCGTCGTCCACGCCATGCATCCGGGGTGGGCGCAGACGGCGGGAGTGGAGCGATCCCTGCCCACCTTCAACAAGCTGATGAAGCCGCTTCTGCGCACGGCGGCCCAGGGGGCGGACACCATGATCTGGCTGGCGGCGGCCGACGAGCCGGGCGACTCGACCGGGCGGTTCTAGTTCGACCGGAAGGCGGTGCCCACCCATCTTTCCGAATCCACCCGGGAGACGCCGGGGGATCGTGAAGCGCTGTGGATGGCACTCAGCGAAATCACCGGGTCAAATCTGACCTGATGTGACCTCCGCCCTTTTTTTCACCTGGTTCCTATCCACGACGTTGTGGACGATGAACGCCCTCCGGCGCCCGGTTCCGCCGGGGAAGCGGTTTCCTCCGATGTGGCTGGCGGGGATGATCGTGTCCGAGCTGGCCCCCTGGTGGCTGGTGCTCCGCGCTCTGGTCGCCTTCGCCTTCATCGCCATGGGCGCCCTCGACCTACGCATCGGCCAGGTTGGACTGGCGCTGTTCGTGGGGTCGGAGATCGGGATGTTCCCCTTGATGGCGAGAACTCTCAGGTCGTCACGCGACGCAGGTGGGTCCCGGTCGCTTCTTGCCCTGTTCAGGATCGGGTCGCGTCTTCCGGCCGGGGTGCAAGTGACTGCCGAAGTCCCGTATCAGGACGGGTTCACCCTCGATGTCTATCGCAAGGTGGAGACGGACCACGCCCCGACTCTGATCTATGTCCATCCCGGCTCCTGGATGCGGGGCCGCCCCGGCCGCCAGGCGCTGCCCCTATTCCACGAGTTGGCCGTGGCTGGTTGGGTGATCTTCGACATTCGCTATCCGCTCTCACCTGACGCCACCTTTCCCGAGCACCTGATCGGTGTGAAACGGGCCATCGCCTGGGCCAAGAGCGAGGGGAGGTCGCATGGCGTGGACCCCGACCGGGTGGCGATCGCCGGT
>Ga0214471_10003623_pt1 | contig 11950 bp, 6 predicted proteins | sample RVTome_5_FD_207665 | JGI IMG/M metagenome (GOLD analysis project Ga0214471, IMG submission 207665) | Soil microbial communities from uranium-contaminated site in the Upper Colorado River Basin, Wyoming, United States - RVT142D155 | ecosystem: Environmental > Terrestrial > Soil > Contaminated >... | reverse complement strand
GGGGGCTTCTGGCTCGCGTCGGGGAGGACATGCGGCGCGACTTCGACCTTCCCCTGCTGGCCGGGCTGGCGGCCGTTCTCCCCGCCCGGCGGGCCGCGAAGGTGGATCCGCTGGTCGCGCTGAGGGCGGAGTAGGCCGCCGCCGGGAGCTCTACTGGGGGCTCCGTGATCGATCCCGCGGCTGGGAGGCGGGGGCACGGCCAACGCCGCTCATGGACGTTTCCGCGGAAACGCGACCGGTGTAGGTTTGATGCCCTCCCTCGCCGCGTTCCCGACCGCGCCCGGGGGATCCCTCCGGCAGGGAGCATCGATGGAGATGAAGTTCGGGCTGCTGTGCGACGCCGCGAACGAATCCAGGGAAGGAAAGCTGAACATCCTCGGCGAGTTCAACACGATCTGGGCGGGAGGCTTTCCCGTGCGCTGGCCGAGGTGCGTTCTGGTGGCGCGCTTCGAGGCCCATCCGAGCGAGGGCCAGGACCATGACCTCGTCCTGCGCCTGACGGACCGAGATGGCGCCGACATCATTCCCTCGCCTCCCAGGCTTCCCATCCGTTTTGCCCAGGCCGCGCCGGACATGCCCCTCAGGGCCCAGGTCGTGGTCAACCTGGACGGCATGACGTTCGAGCGGCCGGGGGAGTTCGAGTACCACCTGGTCGTGGACGGACACCACCGGGGCAGCGTTCCCATCTGGGTGCGGCCCAGGCAGAAGCCCGCGGAGGCCTGATGAGGCCGAGGGCGGCGCTTGCTCTCACCCTGCTGGCGGCGGCCTGCGACGCTCCCGCTCGGCCGCCGTACCTCGCGTCAGTCACCACCCTCCTGGACCCTGACGTCATCTTGTCCCGCTTCGAGTGGTGGGACAATCGGGACCGGGACTGGTACCGCGCCAACATCCCCCTGTTCGAATCCCCCGACGACACGCTGGACGCCACCTACTACTACCGTTGGGAGGTCCTGACCAAGCACCTGACCTACGGCTCCCCGGAGACGGGATACGTCTTCACGGAGTTCCTGGACAGGCCTTTCTGGTCCGGGACCTATGGGGCCATCTCGTGCCCACTGGGCCACCAGTTCTACGAGGCCCGCTGGCTTCGAAACCGGCGCTACGCGCAGGACTACGCCCGCTACTGGTTCGAGACCCCGGGTGCCGAGCCGCGGCGCTACTCGAACTGGTACGGGGATGCCATGTGGGCCACGTACATGGTCAGCGGGGACTCGGCGTTCCTGCGCGCCGTGCTGCCCCACATGGAGACCCAGGTCCAGGGCTGGGTGGACGAGCGCTGGGACCCGGAGCACGGGATGTTCCGCTGGGTCGGCGCGTGGGACGGCATGGAGACCAACATCAACTCACGCCAGACCGACGACGAGTTCGGCGGCGCCGAGGGCTACCGCCCCACGCTGAACAGCTACCTGTGGGCCGACATGATGGCCATCTCCCGGGCCGCCGCCCTCTTCGGGGACGAGGCCAAGGCGGCGAGCTACCGGGAGAGGGCCGACGCCCTGCGGGACCGCGTCCAGGAGGAGCTGTGGGACCCGGAGCGCGAGTTCTTCTTCCACCAGTTCGCCTTCGACGAGAAGGACGGCATCCGGGCGAAGACGCTGACCCACGAAACGGGCCTCCACGCCGGGAGCGAACATGGCCGGGAGCTCATCGGGTACGTGCCGTGGCAGTTCGGCCTGCCGGGGCCCGGCTACGAGAACGCCTGGCGCTTCCTCATGGACCCGGACTACTTCGCCGCGCCCTTCGGGCCTACCACGGTGGAGCGAAACGACCCCCTTTTCTACGTCTCCCCCCGATGTTGCGTGTGGAGCGGCAACGCCTGGCCGTACGCCACCTCGCAGACGCTGACGGCTCTCGCCAACGTCCTGAACGACTACGAGCAGGATGTCGTGGACCGGGACGACTACGTGGAGCTGCTGCGCACCTACTCGCGCTCCCAGCGCATGGACGGGAGGCCCTACGTTGCCGAAGCGGCCAACCCGGACGACGGTTCCTGGGAAGGGCACAACACGCCGTATCACAGCGAGCACTACCTGCACTCGTCCTTCACGGACCTGGTGATCACGGGGCTGGCGGGTCTGCGCCCGCGGGCTGACGACACCCTCGAGGTCAATCCCCTCGTGCCCGAAGAGTGGGACTGGTTCGCCCTGGACAACGTCCGGTACCACGGCCACGATGTGGCGCTCGCCTGGGACCGGGACGGCACGCGCTACGGCCGGGGCAGGGGGCTCCTGGCCTTCGTGGACGGTGAGGTCGTGGGGCGGCGGGACGACGTGGGTCGCCTGACGGTCTCGATCCCGCCAGGGCCCCCCCTGGAGCCCGTCGCACGGCTCCACAACTTCGCGGCCAACAACGACGGCCGCTTCTTTCCCCACGCGTGGGCGTCGTTCAGCGCTCCCGAGGGTCCCTCCTTCTACGCGATCGACGGCAACTACTGGTACCACGATCAGCCCGCCAACCGGTGGACGACGACGGGCACGGACCAGGATCTGGATTGGATCGAGGTGGACTTCGGCGTGGCCCGTCCGCTGGAGATGGTGAAGCTCTTCCTCCTGGAGGACGGACGTGCCGTGTTGCCTCCCGTCAGCTATCACCTGCGAGCGTGGATGGACGGCCACTGGGTCGACGTGGCCGGGCAGAAGCGAACCCCCGCCGAGCCCACGGGCCGGCGGGCCAACGTGATCACCTTTCCGGAGGTGGAGACGTCCCGACTGCGCGTGTCGTTCGTCCACCTCCTGGGCGCCGCCACGGCGCTCACGGAAATCGAGGCCTGGGGCCGGGCCGACCTCCCGCTGCCGCCCCCCACCGCGCCGGTCCTCAACCTGGCCCTGGAGGGGCGGGTGTCGGCGTCTTCTACCCACTCCGGTGATCGGGTCGAGCACCTCAACGACCGGCGAATCTCCTTCACGCGCTACGGACGGAACCGGTGGACCGCGTATGGATCCCCCGATCCCTCAGACTGGGTCATGGTGGAATGGGACGAGCCCCGCTGGGTCGCCAGGGTCGACCTCTACCTGTGGGGGGACGGGGGTGGCGTGGACGCTCCAGCCTCCTTTGAGATCCAGGCGTGGGATGGCTCGGGGTGGGTCCCGGCGGCGGTGCTGTTCCGCGTGCCCGAGGAGCCCCGCACGTGGGCCAGAAACCAGACGAACCTCGAACCCGTGCGGACGAGCCGGGTTCGCATCGTGTTCCGGCATGCCCTACCAGCGTCGACGGGTGTCACGGAGGTGGAGATCTGGGGACCACTCGGCCCGGAGCCCTCAACCAATGCGGGTGACGCCGTGTCCACTGGACGCGGTTGAGAGATCCGACGACATCCGTTTCCGCGAGATCGATGCGCTCTTTCCTTCTATTCGCTGGCCTGCTGGTCTTGCTGGCCGGGCCCCGGTCCGGGGCGGCCCAGGGAGCCGGCAACGGTGGCCTGCCCAACGTCTTCTTCGACTGTGAGGGGCGAAACTGCGGCGACGACTACTACCGCACCGAAATCGCGTGGGTGAACTGGGTCAGAGACCGGCGGGACTCGGACCTCCACCTCATCATGACGAGCCAGACCACGGGTGGGGGGGGGCGGGAGTATCAGCTCGACTTCATCGGCATGGGGGAGCACACGGAGTACGCGGATCAGCTCCGCTTCCGGACGCTGTCCACGGACACCCAGCGGGAGGCTCTGGACGGCATCGCCAACGCCCTCGGCATCGGGCTGGCGCGCTTCGCCAACGAGGCGGGGTTTCGCGGCATCGTTCGCCTGCAAGGCATCGATCCGGCGGGCATCGATCCGACGGCGCGGCTGGTGTCACCCCAGGAGGTCGAGGACCCGTGGAACCTGTGGGTCTTCCGCATCAACGGCAGCACCAACCTGGATGGTGAGGAGACCCGGAGCACGAAGCGGGTCAATGGCGGCTTCTCGGCCAACCGCGTCACCCCCACCTGGAAGATGAGCTTCAACGGGAACGCGAACTACCGCCATGAGGAGCGGGACCTCAGCGAGGGTGGGACCTACACGATCGACCGCCGGGACTGGTCCGTGACGCAGCTCGTGGTCCACTCCATCGCCGATCACTGGTCCGTGGGCTTCCGGTCCGAGTCGCGCCGCCTCGAGAGCGTCAACCAGAAGTTGCGGTTCGAGATCACGCCCGCTCTGGAGTACAGCTTCTTTCCGTACGAGGACGCGACGCGGCGGTCGCTGACCGCCTTCTACCAGATCGGTCCGGCCTATCGGCGCTACTTCAAGCCCACCGCTTTCGACGAGCTCGCGGAGACCCGGTGGGAGCAGGCCCTGGAGCTGGAGCTGTCCCTGCGACAGACCTGGGGGGACGCGGGAATCACGGCGCGGGGCTCCCACTTCCTCCACGACACTGGCCTCTACAACGTCTCGGTGCGCGGGAACGTCAATTACCGCATCGCCCGCGGCTTCAGTGTCAACGCGCGGGGCGACGTGGCGTGGGTCAACGACCAGATCTATCTGTCGGCCGAGGACGCTACCACCGAGGAGGAGTTGCTGGACCTGGTCCGCCGCGCCCAGGACTTCAACTACGGCATTCAGATCGGCCTCTCGGTCCAGTTCGGCTCGATCTTCAACAACGTCGTGAACAACCGCTTCAACGGCGTGGGCGGTGGAGGGGGAGGGGGCTTCTGAACCGCGTTCCCGCCATCCTCGGCCAGTGAGCGCGGGACCGTCGAGCCCGGCTCACTCCTCCGAGAGGATGACGGCCGGGTCCGCGCCCGCGGCTCGCCGCGCTGGCTCCAGGACTCCCACGATGGCGGCTCCGCAGACGACGACCGCGATCGGCGCGAAGACCGCGAGGTCGAACAGCGCCACGTCCCCCGCGATGGCTCCGAGTCGGGCGGTCAGGGCCGTCGCGGCCGGGATCGCCAGGGCCGTGGACGCCAGGCAGACCCTCAACGACCGTCCCAGCACGTGCCTGGCCAACCCGCGGGGGCTCGCTCCCAGGGCCATGCGGGTGCCCAGCTCGCGGCGCCGGGCACGGACCTCGACGCGGGCCACGCGCCCGACCCCCATCAGGCTCAGCACGAGCGCGGCGGCTCCCAGGGCCAGGGCCGCGCGGCCCGTCCAGCGCAGGGGCGCCGCGGATCCGCGGCGGTGCTCCGCAACGGTGCCGCCCTGGTCCGCGCGCCGGACACCGGGGACCCCGTCCACCAGGGCCCGGATCGGCTCCAGCTCGAGAGGTGATGAGGCCTCCACGGCCAGCACCGCGACCTTCGGGGGGTGCTGAAACGCCGCCAGGTAGACGGCGGGCACCGGGGGCGGCGTGACGCCGATGCCGGGCCACGTCGCCGACTCCACCACGCCCACCACCGTGTACCACGCGTCGAACTCGCGGCCGATCCGCACCTGTCTGCCGAGGGGATCGCCGTTTTCGAAGTGCGAGCGGGCGAAGGCCAGGGTGACCACGGCCACGGGCTCGGCGCCCGCCCGATCCCCGGGGGCGAAGTCGCGTCCTGAGACCAGGGCCATTCCGGCCTGCGCGAAGAAGCCCGGCGTGACCACATGATGGTCCAGGACGCCGCCCAGGATGGGGGTGGGCATCGTGCCCCGGGAGCAGTTGCCGCACTGGGCCAAAACGAGATCCCGCTGACCCGCGCCCGCCCAGGCGCCGGGATCGGCGATGCTCTCGGAGCGGAGGGTGGGCAGCGTCCGGACGCGCTCGATGAGCGTCGCCAGAAGCTGCTGGCGGCGCGCCCACCCGGGCTGGTCGGGGTCCTCCGGCGCGCCCACGAGCTCGATAGGCACCAGCAGCGTCGCCGACGTGGCCGCGTCGCCCGCGGCACCGGGTGAGGGAAGCGACCGGACGACGAGCGCCGCGCCGCACAGAAGAGCCATGGAGGCGGTGAGCTGGAGTCCCACCAGGATGCGCCTGAGGCCCCCCTCCCGGGGGTCCGAGGTCGCCCGAGCGCCGGCCCCGAGGGCCGCGGCCAGGCGATGCGTTCCGTGACGGACCGGCAGGAGCGCCACCGCCACCGTGACGGCCGCCGCGACGGCCAGCACGGCCAGGACGAGGGCGCTCACGGTGAGCGCGCGCGGCAGCCAGCTCACGGCGAGCCCGCTGGCGGCCATCGCCCCGACCTCCGCCGGGCCAGTGTCCGCGCCTGCCATCGGCCAGGTGAAGCGCAGCAGCAGGCCCCCGCACGCGCCCAGGAGCAGACCCCTCCCCAAGCCGGCTCGCAGAAGCGGAGTGCCCGTGTCCCGGAGGAGGCGGCGGGCCAGCGACCGGCCTGTCTCACCAAGCGCGCCCCGCACCGCCATCTCCCGCCGCCGGGAGGACGCAGTCGCGGTCACCAGGATGGCCACGGTCCCGAGACCCAGAAGGCAGGTCCCGCCGGCCAGGAGGATCAGGGTCCGGGTGAGGCCCACGAGCGCGGCCGCCTGGCGCTGGCCTGCCGGGAGGCTGAACTCGGTCCACGCCAGGCCCGCCCAATCGGCGGGCGGGAGAGGCGCGAAGGGGAGAGGCGCCACCAGGGCGACGGCCGCGAGACCGGCGGCCGTCCCGAGGGCGAGGGGCCAGACGGCGACCTTCGATCTCCCTGGATCGGTCACTTTGTACTCCTCCGGCGTGCGTCTACCTTCCGTTGGTTCCAACGCCTGACGTGGCTACCTCTTCACTTCCGGAGCGCACCATGTTCCCGGTCCAAGATCCCGGTCCCCGGGACGCGGCTCATATGTTTCGCGGCGGCGCTCGCCTGCGCGCGGTCCTGGCACTGGCGGTCCTGGCCCTGGCCGTCCTTGGCGTGGCGCCGGCTCCGGCGCGCGGCCAGGTCACCGCCGACGCTCTGGAAGGACTCACATGGCGATACGTGGGCCCCGTTGGCAACCGCGTGTCGGCGGTTGCGGGCGTACCGGGGGACGTGAACACCTACTACTTCGGCGCCGCGTCAGGCGGTGTCTTCAAGTCGGAGGACGGTGGCCACGCCTGGCGCCCCGTCTTCGACGGCCAGCCCGCCGCCTCGGTGGGTGCCATGGCGGTGGCGCCTTCGAACCCCGACATCGTGTGGGTGGGCACGGGCGAGCCCTTCATCCGCTCCAACGTGTCCCATGGCAATGGCGTGTATCGCTCCCTGGACGGCGGCGAGACCTGGGAGCACATGGGCCTCGACGAGACCGGCCGGGTGGGCCGGATCCTGGTCCATCCCGAGGATCCCGACATCGTGTACGTGGCGGCACTGGGCCACCTCTACGGGCCCCAGCCAGAGCGGGGCGTCTACCGCACGCGGGACGGCGGGGAGAGCTGGGAGCGGGTCCTGTTCGTGGACGAGGACACGGGCGCCAGCGACGTGGCCATGAGCCCGTCGGACCCCGGCGTGCTGTACGCCGGAATGTGGACGATGCTCATCCGCACGTGGGGACGCTGGAGCGGAGGCCCGGGGGATGGGCTGTACCGCTCGTCCGACGGCGGCGACACCTGGGAGCGGTTGGAGGGCAACGGGCTTCCCGCCGGAACGCTGGGCAAGATCGGGCTGGCCACCACGCCCGCCATGCCCCGCCGGGTCTACGCCCTCATCGAGACCAACTCCAACCGGGACTTCGATCCGGTCGGCGAGCCCCTCGGCGAGCACCAGGGCGTCCTGTGGCGCTCGGATGACGACGGCGCCACGTGGGCGATGATCAGCGCGGACCACACCCTGGTTCAGCGTCCGCACTACTACAGCCGCGCGGTGGTGGCGCCGGACAACGCCGACGAGGTCCACTTCATGGCAACGGTCCACTCCCGCTCGCTGGATGGGGGCGCCTCCATCCGCGTCGAGGGGGGCGGAGACAACCACGACATGTGGATCGATCCCCTCCTGCCGGATCGCATGATCATCGGCCACGACCAGGGGCTCAAGATCTCCACCAACCGGGGTGAGGACTGGTACCGGCCCCAGCTCCCCATCGCCCAGATGTACCATGTCACGGTGGACAACGCCGTGCCATACAACCTCTACGGCAACCGCCAGGACGGCGGCGCGTCGCGCGGGCCCTCCCGGACGGGAGGCGGCTCCATCGCCATCGGCGAGTGGACCGACATCGGCGGGTGCGAGTCGGGGTGGGCCGTGCCCGACACCGTGTCCAACGACGTGGTCTGGTCGGGCTGCTACGAGGGCATCCTGGATCGGACCGTCATCTCGACCGGCCACTCGCGGACGGTGAGCGTGTGGCCCGACAACCCCGAGGGCTGGGAGGCGGCGCGGCTCAGGTACCGCTTCCAATGGACGTTCCCGATCCACATCTCGCCCCACGACGCCGATAGGGTCTACGTGGGAAGTCAGCACGTCCACCGGACGACGGACGGCGGCCAGAGCTGGCAGGTCATCAGCCCGGACCTCACCACGGACGACGAGGAGCGCCAACGACGCTCCGGTGGACTCACGCCCGACGACGTGAGCCCCACGTACTACTCGGTCCTCTTCGCGATCGCCGAGTCTCCCCTGGAGGAGGGTGTCATCTGGACCGGCAGCAACGACGGCCTGGTGCAGGTCACCCGGGACGGGGGAGGGAGCTGGACGGACGTCACGGGCAACATCCCCGGCCTCCCGCCAAGGGGCACGGTGAGCAACGTCGAGCCGTCGCGCTTCGCGGCCGGCAAGGCGTACGTCACCGTGGACCGCCATCAGCTCGGGGACTTCGACCCGTACGTCTACGTCACCGAGGACTACGGGGCCGGTTGGCGGCGCATCGATGGCGGCGTGCCCCGCTCAGTCCTGGCCTTCGCCCACGTGGTGAGAGAGGATCCGCGGCGGCCGGGCCTGCTCTACCTCGGCACCGAGAACGCGGTGTACGCTTCCTGGGACGACGGCGGGAGCTGGACCTCCCTCCAGAGCGATCTGCCCCACGTGCCGGTCTACTGGCTCACCATACAGCCTCACTTCAACGACCTGGTGGCCGGGACCTACGGGCGAGGCTTCTGGATCATGGATGACGTCACGCCCCTCCAGGCCATGACGGCGGAGATCGCCGCGTCGGGAGCCCACCTCTTCTCCCCCAAGCCCGCGTACCGCTTCCTGTCCGGCTCCTCGGTGACCGGCCAGCCCGGCGACCCCGCGGCGGGGCGCAACCCGCCCTACGGAGCTTCCCTGTCCTACTGGCTCGGAGCCGACGCCAGCAGCGTGGAGATCGAGATCGTGGACCTGAGCGGAGAGGTCATCGCCACCGTGCCTCGAGCACCCCGCCGCGTCGGTGTCAACCGAGCGTACTGGAACCTCCGTCACGAGGCGTCGCGCTCCCCCCGCTTGTGGATGCCGCCCGTGGAGCACGCGCACGCCATGCCCGAAGGCCAGGAGACGAGGGGCGCGCCCGACGGAGGCCGGGTCTCGATCCTGGCGGCCCCCGGCACCTACACGGTGCGCCTGACCGTGGACGGCCGGAGCTTCGAGCAGCCGCTGGAGGTCCTTCAGGATCCGACCTCGGAGGGGACGCTGGACGGTGTCCGGGAGCAGATCGCCATGCTCGAGGAGCTCCGTGACGAGGCCAACAGGGCGGCGGACCTCATCGAGCGCATCGAGGGTACGCGCTCGTCCGTCCGGGCCGCCGCTGACAGCGCCCGGGACAGGGGGGGGCTGGACGCCCTCGCCGCCGCCGCCGTCGCGCTTGAAGCCGAGCTCGTGGACCTGGAAATGAACCTGGTGGACCTGCGCCTCACGGGAGGCAACTCCCGGCAGGATACCATACGTTGGCCGCGGCAACTGTTCGCCAGGATCACCAGCCTGGCGGGCTACATCAGCGGGACGGACCATCGGCCCACCGACCAGGCCCGCGAGGTCCACGCTCTCTACAAGGAGCAGCTTTCCCGGCACGAGGCCACCATGGACGCCATCGAGGCCACCTCGGTGCGGGAGCTGAACCGGCTCCTGGCGGGGGCCGGCCTGCGGCCCGTCGGCCCCGGCGGGACCTGAGGCCGGAGGAACTTGGACGGGCCATGCGCGTCGTGATCGCCCTGGGGGGCAACGCCATCCTGCGACGAGGGGAGGAGCCCACCGCCGCCGCCCAGCGCCGCAACGTCGAGCGCGCCGTGCGCGCGGTCGCGCGGGTAGCCCGGGAACACCAGGTGGTGATCACCCACGGCAACGGGCCCCAGGTGGGGGTGTTGGCGCTCCAGCGGGGCAAAGACGGCGGCGCGGCATTCCCTCTGGACGTTCTGGGCGCTCAGACGGAGGGGATGATCGGATACCTGCTCAGTCAGGGCCTCCAGAACGAGCTTCCGGAGCGTCAGGTCGCCACCATTCTGACCCAGGTGGAGGTGGATCCGGACGATCCGGCGTTCGACAGGCCCACCAAGCCGATCGGCGCCGTCATGCCCGAGGACGAGGCGCGCCGGCTGGCGGAGGCCCGGGGATGGGAGCTGGCCCCCGAGCGGCTGGGATGGCGCCGCGTGGTTCCGTCTCCCGAGCCGCGGCGGATCCTCGAGGTGGACACCGTGCGCCTCCTGGTCGACCACGGCGTTCTGGTCGTGTGCGCCGGCGGCGGCGGCATCCCGGTCATCTTCGACTCCTGGGGTCGGGTGTTCGGGGTCGAGGCGGTCATCGACAAGGACCGCACCGCGGCGCTCCTGGCCCGGGACATCGACGCCGAGGCCCTCCTCCTCCTCACCGACGTGGACGGCGTCTACCGGGACTGGGGCACCAAGGGAGAGCGGCTCCTGGAGCGGCTCGACCTGGATCGGTGGGAGAACCTGGGCCTGCCGGAGGGGTCCATGCGCCCCAAGGTGGTGGCGTGCGCCGACTTCGTGCGCCAGACCGGTGGCTTCGCGGCCATCGGCGCCCTGGAGGATGCCGAGCGCATCCTGGCGGGCTCCGCGGGCACGCGCGTGTATTCGGCCGCCTGATCGTCCGTCCTCCTCCCCCTCCCACGTGACCATCGCCACGACCTTGAATCGCCACGGTAGCCACCAGGCACGCGAGGTCGCCCGTCGCCGGACCTTCGCCATCATCAGCCATCCCGACGCGGGCAAGACCACCCTGACGGAGAAGCTCCTCCTGTATGGTGGCGCCATCCACCTGGCGGGTTCGGTCAAGGCCCGCCGCGCCCAGCGGCACGCCACCTCCGACTGGATGGCCATGGAGCAGGAGCGGGGGATCAGTGTCACGAGCACCGTCCTCCAGTTCGACTACGCGGGCTTCAGGCTCAACCTCCTGGACACCCCCGGGCACCAGGACTTTTCGGAGGACACGTACCGGACGCTGGTGGCGGCGGACTCGGCGGTGATGCTCCTGGACAACCGGAAGGGCGTGGAGGAGCAGACCCGGAAGTTGTTCGATGTCTGCAAGCTCCGGCGCATGCCCATCTTCACCATGGTCAACAAGTGCGACCGTCCCGGGGAGCACCCGCTCAAGCTCCTGGACGACGTGGAGGCCGACCTCGGGATCGCGTGCTTCCCGGTGACGTGGCCGATCCTCGACAAGGATCGATTGGTGGGCGTCCTGGACCGAGTCGCCCGGGAGATCCACCTCTTCCAGCGGAGCGGCGACCACGGCCAGACGCGGACCACGGCCCACGTCACGGCGCTGGACGATCCCGGCGTGGAGCGGCTCGTGGGAACCCAGGCGCACCACCGGCTCCTCGAGGATGAGGAGCTCCTGTCCGTGGCCGGGGCCGAGCTGGACCGCGGGGCCTTCGATCGGGGTGAGCTGTCGCCGACCTTCTTCGGCAGCGCCCTGACCAACTTCGGCATCGAGCCGTTCTTGAGGACGTTCCTCGAGTGGGCGCCCCCGCCGGCGGTGCGCATGGCCACCGATGGACCCGTGGACCCGCTGGACGATGCCTTCTCGGGCTTCGTGTTCAAGATCCAGGCGAACATGGACCCCAAGCACCGGGACCGCATCGCCTTCCTGCGCGTGTGCTCGGGCCGCTACGAGCCGGGCCTGTCCGTCACCAACGTCCGCTCGGGCAAGCCCGTGCGCCTCGCTCAGCCCCAACAGGTCTTCGCCCGCGAACGGACGGCCGTGGAGGAGGCGTGGGCCA
>Ga0214471_10003622_pt1 | contig 11951 bp, 12 predicted proteins | sample RVTome_5_FD_207665 | JGI IMG/M metagenome (GOLD analysis project Ga0214471, IMG submission 207665) | Soil microbial communities from uranium-contaminated site in the Upper Colorado River Basin, Wyoming, United States - RVT142D155 | ecosystem: Environmental > Terrestrial > Soil > Contaminated >... | reverse complement strand
GGCGACGGGCTCGCGCCGGCGACGGACACGATGCCGGACGGAGCGATCCCGCAGCCGGTCGCCCCGGTCGCCCCGGTCGCACCGGTGGCGCCGGCGGCACCTCAACCGACGGCTGAGTTGACGCGGCGCCTCGGGATCGACCTGTAGAGCAACGGAACGCGAAGAGGAGGCGGGGTCACCCGCCTCCTCTTCGGTCTCGCCTCGCTCAGACGCGCTCGAACAGCGACGCCTGCTTGACCTCTTGGATCGCCTTGGTGACCTTGATGCCGCGCGGGCACGCGTCGGTGCAGTTGAAAGTGGTGCGGCATCGGAAGGCGCCTTCCTTGTCGCCCAGGATCTCCAGGCGCTGCGGTCCGCCGCGGTCCCGCGAGTCGAAGATGAACCGGTGCGCGTTGACGATGGCCGCCGGCCCGAAGTACTCGTCGTCGTTCCAATACACCGGGCACGACGTCGTGCACGCGGCGCATAGGATGCACTTGGTGGTGTCGTCGAAGCGCTCGCGCTCCTCGGGTGACTGCAGGCGCTCCCGCGTGGGTTCGGGCTCATCGTTGACCAGGAACGGCATCATCTTGCGATAGGCCGCGAAGAACGGGTCCATGTCCACGATCAGGTCCTTCTCGACCTTCAATCCGCGCAGTGGGGCGATGGTGATCGGCTGCTTGAGGTCTTTGATCAGCACTTTGCATGCCAGCCGGTTGACCCCGTTGATCAGCATCGCGTCCGATCCGCAGATCCCGTGCGCGCACGAGCGGCGGAAGGTCAACGACCCATCCTGCTGCCACTTGATCTGGTGCAGCGCGTCCAGCACACGGTCGAGCCGCTCGAAGGTGACGTAGTACGTCTCCCAGTGCGGCTTCTGGTCGGTCTCGGGGTTGTAGCGAAGGACGCGGATCCGCGCCTCGCTCTCGGCGGCCTTCTTCTTCACGCGGCCGCCACCTCGGGGCAATACGTCTCCACGATCCCGTCGAGCAGCCGGTTGATCGCGTCCAGCGCGTCCTCCGCAGCCTGCAGGGCCGCCTCGCGCTCGCCCTCAGGCGCCTGCTCGAGCAGCTCACGGGCCACCTGCGCGTGCCACTCGTCCACCTCCAGGTGGACGGTGAAGAACCGGATCGCTTCGGTATCGGTGATCCCGTAGTGCTGGGCGAGCCCATCGATCTTGCTGCGCGCCACCGAGGGCACCATCGACTCGTACGCGTACAGCGCCGCCAGTCCCGGGACCGCACCGCGCGCGCCGGCGATCTCGCGGTAGGCCTCGTCGCACGCCGCCGTCTGGGCCAGCGGCTCCGCGCGCTGGACGTCGCCGCGGGTGGCCCCGAGCGCCTCGGCGAATCGCAGCCACAGCTCGGGGTGGTTGTCGGGCCCCGCCTCTTCATCGTTGAGGTTCTCGAGCAGGTACTGGCGCGCGGCCAGATCGGCCGTCTGTGCGTGGATCGCCGAGAGGTAGCGCGGGAACGCCGCGACGTGGTTGTAGTACTGGGCCGCGTATCCGCGCAGCGCCTCCATCGAAAGACGCCCCTCGGTCCACGCGGTATAGAAGCGGTGCTTCAGCAGGTGCTTGGCCTCCACGGCCTCGTCGATCCGCTCGATCCAGTTCATCGTGACCTCCTCAGTACTTGCGCTCGGTCGGTTGGTACCTCGTGATCGCGACGGGCTTGTAGTCGAGCTTGATGTCGCCGTTGATCTTCCACGCCAGCGAGTGTTTCAGCCAGTTCACGTCGTCGCGTTCGGTGTGGTCGCCGCGGTAGTGGCCGCCGCGGCTCTCGGTGCGCGCGCGCGCGCCGGCGACCATGACCTGTGCGACATCGAGCAGGAACCCGAGCTCGACGCCTTCAAGAAGGTCGGTGTTGTAGAGGCGCGACTTGTCCTGGACTCCGACGTGCTGGTAGCGCTCCTGCAGCTCGGCGATCATGTTCGTTTGGGCTCGAAGCGTGTCCTCGGTCCGGTACACGCCGCAGTTGTCGTCCATCGACTGCTGCAGCTCGGCCCTGATCCCGGCTACGGTCTCGGCGCGCGCCCGGTCGAGAAGCGCCTGCAGCATCTCGGCAACATCCTTCTCGGGTTCGTCGGGCAGCTCCGGATCGTCCAGCCGCGCAGCCTCCTCGGCCATCGCGATTCCGCCGCGCCGCCCGAACACCACGATGTCGAGCAGCGAGTTGGTCCCCAGTCGGTTCGCGCCGTGCACGCTGACGCACGCGCATTCTCCTGCGGCGTAGAGGCCGGGAACGACGGTGCCGGCAGCGTCCGAGATCACCTGCCCGGTGATCGTGGTGGGGATCCCGCCCATCGCGTAGTGCGCGGTCGGCTGGATCGGCACACCTTCCTTGAGCGGTTCCACGTCCAGGTAGATGCGCGCGAAGTCGGTGATGTCCGGCAATTTCTCCTCGACAACCTTCGGATCGAGATGGTCGACGTGCAAGTAAACGTAGTCCTTCTTGGGGCCGATCCCGCGGCCCTCCTTGATCTCGAAGTAGATGGCACGGCTGACCATGTCGCGTGGCGCGAGGTCCTTGATGGTCGGTGCGTACCGTTCCATGAACCGCTCGCCGGTCGCGTTGCGCAGGATCCCACCTTCGCCGCGCGCTGCTTCGGATAGCAGGATCCCGATGCCGTAGATGCCGGTGGGATGGAACTGATAGAACTCCATGTCCTCCAGCGGCAGGCCGCGCCGCAGGATCACGCCCGGGCCGTCACCGGTCAGCGCGTGAGCGTTGGAGGTCACCTTGAAGACCTTGCCGTAGCCGCCGGTGGCGAACATCACGGTCTTCGCGCGGAACACGTGCAGCTCCCCGGTTGAAAGCTCGTACGCGACGACGCCGGCGACGCGCTCGCCGACCATCAGCAGGTCCAGGACGTAGAACTCGTCGTAGAACTCCACCCCCTGCTTGACGCATTGCTGGAACAGCGTCTGCAGGATCATGTGTCCGGTCCGGTCGGCCGCGTAGCAGGCTCGCTTCACCGGGCCTTGTCCGTGGTGGTGGGTGTGGCCGCCGAATCGCCGCTGGTCGATCTTGCCCTCGGGCGTCCGGTTGAACGGCATGCCCATGTGCTCGAGGTCCAGGACCGCGTCGATGGCATCCTTGCACATCACCTCGACCGCGTCCTGATCCGCCAGGAAGTCAGACCCCTTCACCGTGTCGTAGGCGTGCCACTCCCAGTTGTCCTCTTCCACGTTCGCCAGCGCGGCGCACATCCCACCCTGGGCGGCACCGGTGTGCGAGCGCGTCGGGTAGAGCTTGGTGATGACCGCGGTCTTGACGCGCTTGGATGCCTCCAACGCACCGCGCAACCCTGCGCCGCCGGCGCCGATGATGACCGCATCGTGGGAGTGGTATTGGGTCATGGGCTCACGCTTGATCTGGGTCGAAGGTCAGGATGACAAGCGTCCCGAGCAGCAGGAACACCAGCGTCGAGACGTACAGCATGCTCTTCAACGCGACGCGTACCGAGGGACGCTGCACGTACTCCTCGACGATCGTCTTCAGCCCGTTCGTGCCGTGCAGCAGTCCGAGGAACAACATGGTCCAGTCCCAGGTCTGCCAGAACGGCGATGCCCAGCGTCCGGCGACGAAGGCGAAGTTGACGCGGTCGATGCCCTCGCCGAGCAGGTGCACGATCGTGAAGTGCCCGAGCACCAGGAACAGCAGGACGATGCCCGAGATCCGCATGAAGAACCACGTCCACAGCTCCCACGAGGACGAAGCGCGCTCGCGCGCGCCGGGGCGGGTCGGCGGCCTGGTCGCCACGGCCACTAGAACCACCCCCGTTGTTGCATCTCTTCGACCAGGCCGCGTCCCATGAAGTACACGGCCGGCACGATCAGCATCACGTAGAGGCCGACCACGACGCCGAACATCTGCCGGTGCCACTGCGTGGCCCGCGGCCAGAAGTCGATGATGATGATGCGGATGCCGTTGAGCGCGTGGAAGAGCACGGCAGCGGCGAGGCCGATCTCCATCAGTCGGATGATCGGATGGTGGTAGACCCCGACGACCCGGTTGTAGAACTCGGGCCCGAACGCCACGAGCGAGGTGTCCAGGATATGGGCGTAGAGGAACAGGATCACCATGATGCCGGTGATACGGTGGAGAGCCCACGACCACTGGCCCTGACCGCCCCGATAGGCGGTGCCCACTCGCTCCGACAGACGGGCCACTTCCCCCCCTCATCACGAAAGACGCGGCCGAACGTTATCCGCGGGCCGCTCCGGGGGGAACTATATCACCGACGCGCGATGCCCCATCCGGCCGACGCTGTCGTGTCTTCGGCGATGGGCGCGCAGCGATGACGTCGTCGCAGGACCCGTAGAATGCCATCGAGATGACCGCTCCCGATCAACGCCGGACGCCGTCGGGGATCCCCGTGGATCCCCTGTACCAGCCCAGCTCGCTGTCCGGGTTCGACCTCGCCGCGCTGGGTGAGCCGGGCGAGTATCCCTTTGCGCGCGGCATCTACCCGGACATGTACCGCGGCCGGGCCTGGACGATGCGCCAGTACGCCGGTTACGCCACGGCGGCGGAATCCAATGCGCGCTACCGATACCTGCTCGAGCATGGTCAGACCGGCCTCAGTGTCGCCTTCGACCTGCCAACGCAGATGGGCTACGACTCCGACGACCCCGTCGCCGACGGCGAGGTGGGCAAGGTCGGGGTCGCCATCGATTCGCTCGGGGACATGCGCGCGCTGTTCGACGGGATCCCGCTGGACAAGGTCTCGACGTCGATGACGATCAACGCCCCGGCGAGCGTGCTTCTGCTGCTCTACCAGCTGGTGGGGGAGGAGCAGGGCGTCGATCCGGCCGCCCTCACCGGCACGATCCAGAACGACATCCTGAAGGAGTACATCGCGCGCGGGACCTACATCTACCCACCCGAGCCGTCGATGCGGCTGATCACCGATACCTTCGCCTACTGCGCCGAGCATCTTCCGAGGTTCAACACGATCTCGATATCCGGTTACCACATGGGCGAGAAAGGCGCGACGGCTGTGCAGGAGGTCGCGTTCACGCTCGCCAACGCGATCGCGTACGTGCAGGCCGCGGTTGACGCCGGGTTGGACGTGGATCGGTTCGCGCCGCGCCTTTCGTTCTTCTTCGTCGCGCGCACGACCCTGCTGGAAGAGATCGCCAAGTTCCGAGCAGCGCGCGCGATCTGGGCGCAGATCATGCGCGACCGGTTCGGGGCAACGGACCCGCGCTCGCAGATGCTGCGCTTCCACACCCAAACCGCGGGTGTGCAGCTCACTGCGCAGCAGCCGGAGAACAACATCGTGCGGGTCGCGATCCAGTCGCTGGCCGCGGTGCTCGGAGGCACACAATCGCTGCACGCCAACTCGTTCGATGAGGCTCTGGCGTTGCCGACCGAGCGTGCAGCCAAGATCGCGCTGCGGACCCAGCAGATCATCGCGAATGAGACTGGCGTCACCGACACGGCCGATCCACTCGGCGGATCGTGGTACATCGAGTCCTTGACCGCTGAGATCGAGCGGCGCGTTCGCGAGTACATCGACAAGGTCGAGGGACTCGGCGGGTCCGTTCAGGCCATCGACTACATGCAGGTCGAGATCGAGAACGCGGCGTACGAGGAGATGCGTCGTGTCGAAGCCGAGGAGCAGATCGTCGTCGGCGTCAACCGGTACGCCGAGACCGAGGAGATCCACCCGGAGATCCTCCGGGTGGATCGGGCGATCCAGGACGGCCAGGTCGCGCGCGTGCGCGCGGTGCGCGACGCGCGCGACACCGCCGCTGCCGAGGGCGCGCTGCAGGACCTGCTCGACGCGGCGGTAGGCACCGACAACCTGCTCGTCCCGATGCGGCAGGCTCTGCACGCGCAGTGCACCGTCGGTGAGGTGTGCGGCGTCCTCCGCGATGTCTTCGGCCGATACCAGCCGCGCTCGTGATGCGGATACTGATCGTAGGAGGCGGACCTGGCGGCTACGAGGCCGCGCTGGTCGCAGCCGAGCTCGGCGCCGATGTCACCGTGGTCGACCGGGCAGGGCTCGGGGGCGCATGCGTGCTGTGGGACTGCGTGCCGTCCAAGACGCTGTGCTCGACCGCCGAGGTGGTCACCTGGATGGAAGCGGCGCCGGCGCTGGGGCTCGCGCGCGCGCGCCCGCAGATCGAGGTGGATCTGCACCGTGTGTTCGAGCGCGTGCTCTGGCTCGCGACCGCGCAGAGCCGCGACGTCGAGAAGAAGGTCGAGCAGGCCGGCGTCCGGGTGGTGCGCGCGCACGGGCGCCTCGCCGATGCCCACACCGTGCATGTTGCCGACGACGCGGGCATCGACGAGCGCATCTCCGCCGACGCGATCCTGCTCGCGACCGGATCCTCGCCCCGGGTGATGGCGGGCGCAGCGCCCGACGGCGAGCGCATCCTCAACGGGCGCCAGGTGTACAACCTCACCGAAGTGCCCGAGCATCTGATCGTGGTGGGGTCCGGGGCCAGCGGCGCTGAGTTCACCCACGCGTTCAACCGGCTCGGCGCGCACGTCACGCTGATCTCGTCGCGCGATCACGTCCTGCCGGCGGAGGACACCGATGCGGCGGTTGTGCTCGAGGAGGTCTTTACCCGCCGCGGCGTCGAGATCGTCAAGCGGGCGCGCGCGGCCTCGGCGCGCTGGGACGGCGACGGTGTCGCGGTCGAGTTGACCGATGGCCGGACGCTGAGCGGCTCCCACGCGCTGATCACCGTCGGGCAGGTGCCGAACTCCGACGACCTCGGGCTCGAAGCGGCCGGCGTGCGCACGAGCGGCGCCGCGATTGCGATCGACGGGGTCAGCCGGACCAACGTGCCCCACATCTATGCCGCAGGCGATGTGACGGGGTCGATGATGCTGGCCAGCGTGGCGGCGATGCAGGGGCGCATCGCCATGTGGCACGCGCTCGGCCAGGCCGTCACGCCCTTCCGGGAGGACGAGGTCGCCGCGACCGTGTTCACCGATCCCGAGATCGCCACCGCCGGTCTGAGCGAGCCTGCTGCGCGCGAGCGCGGCCTTGCGATCGACGTGTTCAAGCAGCCGTTCGCTACCAACGCGCGCGCGAAGATGGTCGGCCTCGAGGACGGCTTCGTCAAGCTGATCGTGGGCTCGCACACCGGCACGGTGCTCGGTGGGACGATCGTGGCACCGCACGCCTCGGACCTGATCCTGCCGGTGTCGGTCGCGGTGCACGCGCGCCTGCCGGTATCGCAGCTCGCGCAGTCCTTCTCGATCTATCCGAGCTTCGGCGGCAGCATCCAGGAGGCCGCGCGCCGGCTGATGAACCGCCGCTAGCCGGAACGACGGGAGACGGCCCTCAGGATCCCGAGGCCGATCGCCGCGGCGATGATCGAGCCGCCGAGCACGCCGAGCTTCGCCTGCGACTGGAGGTCTGCCGACACGAACGCGAGCCCCGCGATGAACAGCGACACGGTGAATCCGATGCCGGCAACGGCCGACGCACCGACGACATGACCCCACCCGATCCCTCTCGGTAGCCGGCCGATGCCGGTCCGCGTCGCCAGCCACGACGCTGCGGTGATCCCCAGTATCTTCCCGGCCACCAAACCCAGCGCGATGCCGATCGCGACCGAGCCGATCCCCGACGAGGTTGCCTCGCCGATATTCACGCCCGCGTTGGCGAAGGCGAACAGCGGCAGGATCAGATACGAGGTCCACGGGTGCAGGACCTCCTCGTTGTGGGTCAGCGGCGAGATCGCGCGGCGCGACAACCGGGCGAGGCCGAGCCATTCTCCGATCCGGCGTCGAGCCACGGGGTCGTCACCCTCGGTCAGCGCGGCGAGTCGCTTGGCCTCCTTCGTGGCCGGCTCGGGCCGGTGGAACGGCGTGGAGGGCGTGATGAACCCGAGGGCGACGCCGGCGATCGTGGCGTGCACGCCGGACTCGAACGTGGCGAGCCAGACCCCCAGGGCCAGCACGACGTACAGATAGCCGGCGCGGATCCCGAGTCGCAGCATGGCAACCATCAGCACCAGGAGCCCGATCGCCGCTCCTCCGGCTGCCAGGTTCAACGAACCCGTGTAGAAGATCGCGATGACCGCGATCGCGCCGATGTCGTCCACGATCGCCAGCGCCAGCACGAACAGGGTCAGCGACCCGGGGATGCGCTTGCCGAACAGGCTGAGGACGCCGACCGCGAATGCGATGTCGGTGGCCATGGGGATGCCCCAGCCGTTGGCCTGATCGCCGCTCGGGTTGAACGCGAAGTAGATCAGCGCCGGAACGACCATCCCGCCGATCGCCGCGACCGCAGGCAGCGCAGCGTTACGGGGATCGCGCAGCTCGCCGATGAGCAGCTCGCGCTTGATCTCGAGTCCCACGACGTAGAAGAACAGCGCCATCAGCAGGTCGTTGACCCAGTGACGCAGATCCTCCGCGATCTCCCACGGTCCCAACGTGATGGTCAGCTCGGTGTGCCAGAAACTCTCGTACGAGGCGTTCCAGGGCGAGTTCGCCCACCCGAGCGCGGCCACCGCGCCGACCAGCAGCACGATGCCGCCCGCGGTCTCGGTCTGCAGGAACCCCGCGATCGGCTGCAGGACCGCGCGCCGGATGCGCCGGTCGCGATCCATCCACGGGAGGGTGAGGCCCTTGGCGTCCCGCTTCTCGGTCATCGCCCGAGCATATGGAACCGACGGCTCCCGAACACGTTCATCGGTATCGCCAGCCCGTGACACGCTCGACGTCGATCGCGATCACCCGATCGTCCGGCGGATCCTCTCGGTACTGGACGTACTTGTCCGCGAGCAGCGCGAGCCCACGCTCGTGCTCCGGCCCATCGTCCAGGACGCGCGCGCGCCCGTCGAGGCGAACCCACCACAGACGCTCCCATTCCTCGTCGTACTCGTCCGCGAGCAGCGCGACGCGCGGCTCGTGCTCGATGTTGCGCAGCCGCTGCAGCGAGCGCGAGCGTTTCGGCTTCCGGTCGATGGGTGTGTAGATCTGCTCGTCGTAGAGCACGAAAACGCAGGGGACGACGTGCGGCGCGCCGTCGGGCCTCACGGTGGCGAGGTGGCCGACGCGCGCGGCGGCTGCCAGGGCGCGCGCCTCGGCGTCGTCCATGTCCGAAGCTTAACGCCCCGAGGCGGTTCAGCCGCCGCGCCGGACGGGCGAGTCGGCGGCAGCGGCGCCACCCGGCGCCGGTGGGCGCGCGCGCGTCACCGTCGCGAGCACGGCCAATCCCGCGATGGCGGCGACCACCGAACCGCCGAGCACACCGATCTTCGCCTGCGACAGCAGTTCTTCGCTGGCGAAGGCGAGGTTGGTGACGAACAGCGCCACCGTGAACCCGATGCCGCCGACGATCGAGGCCCCGAACAGCAGCGGCCAGGTGACGCCGCTCGGCAGTTTGCCGATGCCGGATCGCACGGCCAGCCACGACGCCGAGAAGATGCCGATGGTCTTGCCGAGCACCAAGCCGAAGGCGACCCCGAGGGTGACGCGACCGATCCCAGAGGACGTGGCATCGGCCAGGTTGACGCCCGCGTTGGCGAGCGCGAACAGCGGCAGGATCAGGTAGCTCGTCCAGGGGTGCAGCATGTCCTCGTTGTGCGACAGCGGCGAGACGGCCTGCCGCGAGAGCTTCGCGAGCTGGAGCCATTCTCCGACGCGCTGCCGATGCTCGGGCCCCTCGTCCGCCGCAGCTTGCTCGGCCACGCGGCGAGCCTGAGCGCCCACAGCCCCATGTCGTTGGAACGCGACCGCGGGGGTCAGGAAACCGAGAGCGACGCCGGCGATCGTGGCATGAACGCCGGACTCGAACATCGCCAGCCACGCGCCGGCTGCGAGCAGCACGTACACGTACCCTGCGCGGATCCCGAGGCGCAGCATCACGGTGACCAGCCCCAGCAAGCCGATCGAGATTCCCAGCGCGGCGAAGTTGAGGTTGCCGGTATAGAAGATCGCGATCACCAGGATCGCGCCGAGGTCGTCGGCGATCGCGAGCGCGAGGATGAACAGGATCAAGCTGCTCGGGATGCGCTTGGTGAACAGGCTCAGCACGCCGACGGCGAAGGCGATGTCGGTCGCCATCGGGATCCCCCAGCCGCTCGCTGCATCACCCGATGGGTTCAGCGCGAAGAAGATCAGCGCCGGAACGACCATCCCGCCGAGCGCCGCGACCGCCGGCAGGGCGGCCGCCCGCGGATCGCGCATCTCGCCCACGAGCAGCTCGCGCTTGATCTCGAGCCCCACCACGTAGAAGAACAGTGCCATCAGCAGGTCGTTGACCCAGCCCCGCAGGTGCTCGGCGATATGCCAGGAGCCGACGTTGATGGCGATCTCGGTCTCCCACAGGCTTTCGTATGAGCCGCGCCAGGGCGAGTTCGCCCAGGCGAGCGCGAGGACCGCGGCCGACACCAGCAGCACGCCGCCGGCGATCTCGCGGTGCAGGAACTGCGCGATCGGCTGCAGGATCACGCGCGGCACCGGCCGGTCCTGGTGCAGCCATGGCAACTCGAGTCCGACGTCTTGGACGTCGTCTTGATCCACGTTCGGGCTCCGTCTGGGTGGGTTGACCGGCCCAGGTTACTTCGTCCGGCGTCCCAACGGCGGGGTCGGTAGGCTCAACTTCATGGTGCGCGCGAGGACGGTCCATGACCGCTGGGTCGCCGCCTGCGCCGTCCTGGCCGTGATGGCGGTCGCGTGCTCGTCCGAGCCGCGCGCGGTGGAGACCCCGACACCGACGACGCCCTCGCCGTCGGTGTCGTCCCCTTCGGCGACACCCACGCGTTCCCCCTCGCCGACGCCGTCGGCTTCGCCGCGGTCGTCACCGACCGCCACGGCTCCGGCGGGCGTCCCCGCGTTGAGGCTCCGACGCGTCGTGACGTTGTCCCAGCCGCTCGCGATGGCCACCCGCCGCGGCGAGGATTCCTTGTTCATCGCCGAGAAGGCTGGGCGGGTGATCAGGTACCGGAACGGGGCGACCAGGACGGTGCTGGACATCCGAGGACGGGTGTCCACCGGGGGTGAGCAAGGGCTGCTCGGGATCGTGTTCTCCTCGGATGGGTCGAAGCTGTTCGTCAACTACACCAACACCTCGGGTGACACGCGCGTGGTCGAGTACGACTACAGCGGTGGTTCCGCTTCCTTCCCGCGTGAGCTGCTCCGGATCAACCAGCCGTACTCGAACCACAATGGTGGCGCGCTGGCCGTCGGTCGGGATGGGATGCTCTACATCTCGACCGGTGACGGAGGCTCCGCCGGTGACCCTCAGGGCAACGCCCAGTCGCTGGACACGCTGCTCGGGAAGATCCTGCGCATCGATCCGCGTCCCTCGGGGGGCAACGCGTACCGGATCCCGCCCGACAACCCGTTCGTCGGCCGGTCGGGGCGCGACGAGATCTGGTCCTACGGGCTGCGCAACCCTTGGCGGTTCAGCTTCGACCGCGCGAACGGCGCGATGTGGATCGGCGACGTGGGGCAGAACTCGTGGGAGGAGGTCAACTACCGAGCCGGCTCCTCCAGCGGGGGTGAGAACTACGGCTGGGACCGCCTCGAGGGCACTCACCGTTTCGAGGGGAGCCCGCCGGCCAGGCACGTGCTGCCCATCCACGAGTACGCGCGCTCGGGCTCGAACTGCGCGGTCACCGGCGGGTACGTCTATCGGGGCGACCGGATGCCGGGCCTTCGCGGCTGGTACCTGTTCGCCGACTTCTGCGCCGGTCGTGTGATGCGGCTGCGCCGAACGAGCAGCGGCATCACCGAGCGCGACACCGGCATGCGCGCGTCGAACGTTGCGTCGTTCGGCGAGGGGCCGACGGGCGAGGTGTACCTGCTCTCGTTGAGCGGCCCCGTCTACCGCATCGTCCCCGCCTGAACCACTCGGGGCGAGCGATCGTCGAGGTGGATGGGGTTGACGCGCGCTGCTCGAGACGAATATAGTTAAACAGATGGTTAACTATTCGAGGTCGGGCCCGGCGGCCGGGCGCACGACCATGGATCGGGCGTTCGCTGCCCTTT
>Ga0214471_10003621_pt1 | contig 11954 bp, 7 predicted proteins | sample RVTome_5_FD_207665 | JGI IMG/M metagenome (GOLD analysis project Ga0214471, IMG submission 207665) | Soil microbial communities from uranium-contaminated site in the Upper Colorado River Basin, Wyoming, United States - RVT142D155 | ecosystem: Environmental > Terrestrial > Soil > Contaminated >... | reverse complement strand
CGTGCGCGAGGCCGCGAGCATGCGCGCGCGGGTGTCGCGGTCGATGCCCGGAAGGTTGTCCAGGTAGAGCACCGGCTCGCCGCCGGCGCGGAACTGCACTCCCTGGTGGCGGGTCGGCAGGAAACCAGGGCCCCACAAGCGCGCGTACAAGGGCTGGCCGCCCTTGTCCTTGCTGATCAGCACCACGAAGGCCGGCAAGTCCTGGTTGGCGCTGCCGAGACCGTAGGAGAGCCACGCGCCCATGGACGGCCGGCCGGCGATCTGCGAGCCGGTCAGGAAGAAAGTGATCGCCGGGTCGTGGTTGATCGCTTCGGTGTGCATCGAGCGCACGATGCACAGCTTGTCGGCCTGTTTGGCCAGGTTCGGCAGCAGCTCGCTGATCCAGATGCCGTTCTGCCCGTGCCGCGCGAACTGGAATTGCGCGCCGGCGAGCGGCAGCGAGGTCTGGTTGCCCGACATTCCGGTCAGGCGCTGGCCCTGGCGCACCGAGTCGGGGAGCTGCTCGCCGTTGCGCTCGTTGAGCAGCGGTTTGGGATCGAAGGTTTCGAGCTGCGAAGGCCCGCCGCTCTGGAACAGGTAGACCACGCGCTTGGCGCGCGCCGGGTGGTGCAGGCCCGGATCCTGGCCGCGCCCGAGCCCGGGCAGCAGGCCCGCCATGGCGGCGGTGCCGAGGCCGAGAGTCCCGTCCGCGAGGAAGCGGCGCCGGTCGAGCAGCGGCAGCGGAACGGAGGCGTCGGCGGCGTTCATCGGAGCATCACGAAAGCGTCGGTGGCGAGCAGCGTGGAACAGACCACGGTCCAGGCGGCGTGTTCGGCGGGGTCCAGGTCGCTCGTCGGCGGCGCCGCGCCCACGGCGAGCAGCGCGGCGGCCTGTTCGGGGGCGGCGGCGAAGACCTGGCGCTGCGCCGCCAGCAATTCGCGCAAAACGCGGCTCTCCGCCGGTATCGGGCTGCGGCCGGCAAGGCGTAGCCACACCGCGTCGAGACGGGAGTCGTCGTCGCCCTGCCGTGCGAGCACCGCGGCTGCGAGCACGCGTGCGGCTTCGCCGAATTGCGGATCGTTCCAGAGCACCAGCGCTTGCAGCGGCGTGTTGGTCGACTGGCGGCGCGCCACGCAGACGTCGCGCTTGGCGGCGTCGAGGATGCGCATCGCCGGCGGCGGCGACGTGCGCTTCCAGAACGTGTACAGGCTGCGCCGGTACAGACCCTCGCCCGTGTCGGCGCGATAGACCTGGCCGCTCTTCTCCTGCCACAGCCCCGCGGGCTGGTAGGGCATGACGCTCGGACCGCCGATCCGCGGCACCAGCAGGCCGCTCGCGGCGAGAGCCGCGTCGCGCAGCATTTCGGCGGGCAGCCGGAACGACGGCCCGCGCGACCAGAGTTCGTTGTCGGGGTCGGCCCGGCGGCGCGCGGCGTCGGCGCGCGAACTCTGGCGAAAGCTCGCCGACAGCACCAGCCGCCGCAGCAAGGCCTTGCGGTCCCAGCCGCTGGCGCGGAACTCCACCGCCAAGGTGTCGAGCAGTTCAGGATCGTCCGGCGGCGTGCCCTGGCGGCCGAAGTCCTCGGGGGTGTCCACCAGGCCGCGGCCGAACACCGCGCGCCACAAGCGGTCGACCTCCACCCGCGCGCAGAGCGGGTTGCCCGGAGCGAGCAGCCATTCGGCGAGCTCCAGGCGGTCGGCGGGCACGGCCGACTCCGGGCCGGAGAGCGCGGTCGGCACGCCCGGCCGGACCTCGGCGCCCGGTTGCAGGTAGTTGCCGCGTTGGAGCACGTGGGTGGCCCGCGGCACCGGCGTCGCCGCCATGGTCATGATCTGCGGCACGGCGTCCAGCAGGTCGTCGCGCGCGCGGCGCGCGGCGCGCAGCGCGGGATCGGCGGGCAGCGCGGCCGAGTAGAACGTCAGTTCGTCGACGCGTCCGCCGGCCAGGCCGCGATCGCGGAAGCGCTCGCCGAGCGTGGGCGCGCCGGGGTCGCCGCCGGTGATGGCGCGCGTCAGGTGGTCGCGGACGATCGCGGTGGCCGTCGCTTCGCCGTCGATCCGCAAGCGCAGGCCGGCGGCGCGCGAAGAGCCGTCGTAGACCACTTCCACGCGCAGCCATTGCTCGAGCGGCAGCGCCTCGGCCGTCTGCACGGCGATCGCGTCGCCCGGCCAGAAGTGGATCAAGGCGGCCGACAACCGGCCGTCCTCGATCAGGATCTGCCAGCCCTGGCTGGCGGCGTCGGTCCACGCGCGCGAGCGGTGCAGCACCACGGCACGCTCGAGCGGCCGCTCCAGATACAGGTCGAAAGCGAGCGCGAAAGCGTCCGAGCGCCGCCATTCGCCGACGCCGGGAAAGCGCAGACCGCTGTCGCCGTCGGGAGCGACCGCCTGGCCCGTGCGGCCTTCGACGGCGCGGACGCCGGCCGGCGCGGCGGCCACGCGCGCGGGGTCGACGGAGTCGGCGTAGCCGTTCTCCGCGCGCGCGTCGAAACTCCAGTGCGCGTCGGGAGCCAGCGGCTCGAGCCGCAACGACCCCACCCAGTCGGCCGCGCCGGGCTCGAGCGCGGCCACCGCGGCTCGCGCCCGGGCCAGCGCCGCTTCCTGCTCGGGAGCGGGCAGGTCGAGCGCGGGGGTGGGCGTCGCGCTGGTGAAGTGCGAATACAGCCCGCTCTCGTCGATGTCGTCGAAGTACGACGCCATCCGGTAGTACTCGAGCTGCGAGACCGGATCGAACTTGTGGTCGTGGCAGCGCGCGCACTCCACGGTCAGTCCCAGGAAGGCCGTGCTGAAGGTATTGACCCGGTCGGCGACGTACTCGACCCGCATCTCTTCTTCGACCGAGCCGCCTTCGTTGGTCTGGCGGTGCAGGCGCTGGAACGCGGTCGCCAGCCGGTCGCCGCGGCTGGCGCCGGGCAGCAGGTCGCCGGCGATCTGCCGGCGGACGAAGCCGTCGTAGGGCAGGTTCTCGTTGTAGGCCTGGATGACCCAGTCGCGGTACGGCCAGACCCGGCGCGCCACGTCGGACTGGTAGCCGTAGGTGTCGGCGTAGCGCGCCAGGTCGAGCCAGGGCTGCGCCATGCGCTCGCCGAAGTGCGGCGAGTCGAGCAGCCGCGCCACCACGCGCTCGTGTGCGTCGGCGCCGGGGTCGGCGAGGAAGGCCGCGATCTCGGCGGGCGAGGGCGGCAGGCCGGTGAGCGCAAAGGTGGCGCGGCGCAACCAGGTCGGGCGGTCGGCCTCGGCGGCGGGCTCCAGGCCGGAGGCTTCGAGCCGCGCGAGCACGAAACGGTCGAGCGGATCGCGCGCCCAGTCCGGATCGGCGACCGGCGGCGGCGCGGCGGCCGCCGGCGGCACGAACGCCCAGTGCTCGGGATACTCGGCGCCGGCGGCGACCCAGCGCTCGAGCAAGGCGATTTCTTCGGTCGCCAGCGACAGTCCCGACTTCCGCGGCGGCATGCGGTCGCCCGGATCCTCGGCGGTGATGCGCAGCACCAGCTCCGACGCCGCGGGATCGCCCGGCACCAGCGCCGCGTAGCCGCCGAGGTCGGCGGTGGCCGCGCGGAACGAATCGAGCCGCAAACCGGCCTTGCGCGCGCCGGCGTCGGGGCCGTGGCAGGGGAAGCAGCGGTCGGCCAGCAACGGCCGGATCTGGCGCTGGAAGTCGGGCGCCGCGCGGCTCGCGCCGAGGGCTCCGGCCGGGTCCTGGAACGGAACCGCGAGCAAGCCGGCGCAGACGAGCCACAGCATGACCTTCATCGTAGTCGCGGCAGGGGGCAGAATGGCGGGGTGCCCGCTCCCCCCGACCCCGGTGCCTACCCGCTCGACGACGACCAGGTCGCGCGCTTCCACCAGGACGGCTGGCTGCATCTGCCGGGTTTCGTCGGCGGGGCCGAGCTCGACGCGCTCGAGGCGCTCTACCAGCGCTTCCTGCACCGCGAGATCCCGGTGGAAGGGCGCGATTTCTGCGACATGAGCGCCGACTACCAGGCGCCGCTCGAATCCTTCGCGATCCTCAACGTGATGCTGCCGGGGCGCTACTACCCCGCTCTGCGCGGCAACGTCTACGAGCGCCGCGCCGCGGCCGTCGCCGAGCGCCTGGTCGGGCCCGACCTGCAGTTCGATTACGACCAGCTGGTCGCCAAGCCGCCCGGCCGCGCCGACGCGGTCTTCCACTGGCACCAGGATCTCGCCTACTGGCCCGCGACCACGGACACGCGCACGGCGAGCTTCTGGCTGGCGCTGGACGACGTCGGCCCCGACAACGGGGGCGTGCACTTCGTGGAAGGCTCGCACCGCGAAGCGCGCCTGCGCCGGCACGGACCCTTGCATGGCGACCGCGACGTCTCGCACGTGCTGGTTGGCGAAGTCGATCCCGCGCGCGACCGCGTGGTGCCCGCCGTGCTGCGGCGCGGAGACGCCACCGTGCACCACGAACGCATGCTGCACGGCTCGCCGGGCAACGCGAGTGCGCGCTGGCGGCGGGGGTGGGTGGTCGCGTTGCGCGCGCGCACGGCGGTCGAGGCCGAGCGGGCGATGGGCTTCACCCACAGCCACAACGACCCGCTGGAGGTCCTGGAGGCCGTGAGCTTCCGCCGGCCGGAATAGGCCGGTCCGGCGGATTTCCACATACCGGACAAATGTCTGGTATGGTGCCCGGGTGGCTCCCCGCACTCCGCCCGGCGTGACCCGCGAACGCGTGTATCGCTTCGTGCGCGAACGGCTTGCGCGCGGTTTCCCGCCCACGGTGCGCGAGGTGCAGCACGCGCTCGGCTTCCGCGCGGTGCAGACCGCGCGCGAACATCTCGAGCGGCTCGTCGCCGAAGGCCGGCTGGTCAAGCAGGCGGGGCACGCGCGTGGCTACCGCCTGGCGGCGGGGCCGGCCCAGCTTCCGCCGCCGGTGCTGGTGCCCTTGCTGGGCCGCGTGCAGGCCGGCGACTTGAGCCTGGCGGTCGAAGAGCTCGAAGGCTACGTGCCGGTGCGCGCGCGCTCGGCCGAAGGCTTGTTCGCCTTGCGCGTGCAAGGCGAGAGCATGACCGGCGCCGGCATCCTGCCGGACGACGTGGTGGTGGTCCGCTCCCAGCCGACCGCGCGCTCGGGCGAGATCGTGGTCGCGCTGGTCGAGGACGAAGCCACGGTCAAGACGCTGCGCCTGCGCGGCCGGCGCATCGAACTGCATCCCGCCAATCCGGACTTCCAGCCGATCGTGCCGCCGCCCGACGCGTGCCGGGTTCTCGGCAAGGTGATCGAGGTGCGGCGTTTCCTCGAAGGCGGCGCAGCCGGTGCCGGCCCGCGCTCGTGACGCGAGCACGCAAGCGATGGAATCCCAGCTTCCCCAGCCCTCGCCGGCGGAATCCGCCCGGGCCTGGAGCCTCGCCACGCTCGCCGGCCGCTTCGTCGAGATCTCGGGCGCGGCCGCCAGCGCCGCGCTCACCACGGCGTCATCGCTGATCCTGCAGGCGCAAGGGCGCGGCGAGCCGGTGGCGTGGATCACCGACCGGGCGTCCACTTTCTATCCGCCCGATTTCGCGGCTTCGGGCGTCGACCTCGCCGCTCTCCCGGTGGTGCGCGCCGGGTCGGCGCGCGAAGCGGCCTGGGTCGCCGACGCCTTGCTGCGTTCGGGCGGCTTCGGCCTGCTGGTGCTGGATCTCGGCGACCGCACCGAACTGCCGATCGCCTGGCAGAGCCGGCTGGCCGGCCTCGCCAAGCGCCACGAGGCCGTGCTGCTCTGCCTGACCAGCAAGAGCGGCAGCCGGCCTTCACTCGGCTCGCTGGTGTCGATCCGCGGCGAGTCCAGCAAACAGCGCCGGAACTTCGACCGTTTCACTTGCGCGCTGCGGGTCCTCAAGGACAAGCGGCGCGGTCCGGGTTGGGAGCACCAGGAGGTCCGGCGTGGATCGGATGGCTTGTGTTGACGCGCCGGCGCTCCCGCTGCAGTTGCTGCTGCGCAGCCATCCGGGCTGGGCGGAGCAGCCGGTGGCGGTGGTCGACCGCGACCTGCCGCAAGGCGTGTTGCAGTGGGTGAACGAGCGCGCGCGCGCGCGCCGCATCCTGCCCGGCATGCGCTACGCCGCGGCCCTGGGGCTCGCGCACGACCTGCACGCCGGCGTGGTCGCGGCGCCGGTGGTCGAAGCCGCGGTCGCCGAGCTGGTCGATCGGCTGCAGGATTTCAGCCCCGCGGTCGAGGCTTCGGCGCGCGAGCCGGGCGTGTTCTGGCTCGACGCTTCGGGGTTGGAGCATCTCTACGCCTCGCTCGAGGCCTGGGCCGCGGCGCTCGAAGACGCGCTCGGCGCCGCCGGCTTCCGCGCGCGCGCGGTGGTGGGCTTCACGCGTTTCGGCTGCTACGCGGCCGCCCGCGGCGGCGCGCGGCGGCTGGTGTTCGCCGACGCCGCGCAAGAGCGCGCCCACCTGCGCGCGGTGGCGATCGACCGGGTCGGTTTCGAGCCGGCTCTGCGCGACGCGCTGCGCAAGCTGGGGATCACCGAGCTCGGCGCTTTCGCCGACCTGCCGCCGGCCGGAGTGAAACGGCACTTCGGCGCCGCCACGCACGAGCTGCAGCGCTGGGTGCGCGGCGAACAAGGCGCCGCGCTCGATCCACGGCCCGCGCGGCAGGCGGTCGAAGAGCGGCGTCTGTACGACGTGCCCGAGCCCGACCGCACGGCGCTGCTCGGGGTGCTCGAAGGCTTTCTGCAGACGATCCTCGAGCGGCTGTGCGCGTGCCGCCAGGCGCTGGCTGCGCTGCGCATCGACTGGGTGCTCGACGACGGCACGGCCGGCGAAACCCGGCTCGAACCGGCCGCGCCTTCGCTCGACGCCGGGCAGGTGCACGCGCTGGTGCGGCTGTGTTTCGAGTCGCTGGTCTTTACCGCCGGCGCGCTCGAACTCGGCATGCAGGCCCAGGGCGTGGCCGCGAGCACGCGGCAGCTCGAGCTGTTCCGCGCGCAGCCGCGGCGCGAGCTCGCGGCGGCGAACCGCGCGCTGGCGCAAGTGCGCGCGCGGCTGGGCGAGGGCGCGGTGGGCGGCGCCGCGCTGCAAGAAGGCCACTTGCCCGAAGCGTGTTTCGCCTGGCGGCCGTTCGGGCGGCTCGAGGCCGCCGCGGCGCGGGAGGTCGCGTTGCGGCCGCTGGTGCGGCGCCTCTACGCGCCGCCGCGCGCGCTGCCGGGCATGGGCGGCCTGGGGCCGGTCGAAGAAGTCGTCGGCCCGCACGTGGTCGCGGGCGGCTGGTGGTCGCAGGAGGTCGTCCGCGCCTACCACTTCGTCCGCACGCGCGACGGCCGCTGGTCGTGGATCTACCACGACCGCGTGCGCGGCCGCTGGTTCCTGCACGGAGAAGTCGAGTGAGCGCGCCGCCACTCCACGTGCCGCTCTGGTGCAAGAGCCACTACTCCTTTCTCGAGGGCGCGAGCAGTCCGGGCGAACTGGTCGAGACCGCGCAGCAGCTGGGCCTGCCCGCGCTGGCGCTGACCGACCGCGACGGCGTGTACGGCGTGGTGCGCGCGCACATGCGCGCCAAGGAACTCGGCCTGCCCTTGCGGATCGGCGCCGAGCTGACGGTCGCCGACGGCTCGCGCATCGTGCTGCTCGTCGCCGACCGGCGCGGCTACGCGCACTTGTGCCGGCTGATCACGGCGGGGCGGCGGCGTTCTCCCAAGGGCGAGAGCCGGGTGGAGTGGGCCGAGGTCTGCGCGCACGCGCCCGGCCTGCTCGCGCTGTGGGGGGGCGAGAACAGCCGGCTCGCCGAGGCGGGCGGCGTGGAGAGCGTGGCCGCACCGCTGCGCGAGGCTTTCGGCGACCGGCTGTACGCCTTGCTGGCGCGCCACCGGCGGCCGGGAGACGCGTTCCGCGAACGCCGGCTGCGCGCGCGCGCGGCGCACTACGGCCTGCCGCTGGTGGCGGCGACCGAAGTGCTCTACCACGCGCCGCCGCGCCGCCGGCTGCAGGACGTGCTCACCTGCATCCGCCACGGCGTCACGCTCGCCACGGCGGGCCGGCGCATCCGCGCCAACGCCGAGCACGGGCTGCGCGCGCCGCAGGACTTCGCGCGGCTCTACGCCGACGTGCCGCAAGCGCTCGCGCGCACGCTCGAAGTCGCCGCGCGCTGCCCGTTCTCGCTGACGGAGCTCCGCTACCGCTATCCCTCCGAGCGGCTTCCCGACGGCACCACTTCGGCGCAGCGGCTGCAGCAGCTCACCCTGGACGGCGCGCGCGCGCGCTATCCCGCCGGCGTGCCCGCCGCCGTGCGCCGCCAGCTCGAAAAGGAGCTCGGCCTGGTGCGCGAGCTCGAGTACGACGGCTACTTCCTCACCATGTGGGAGATCGTGCGCTTCTGCCGCGAGCAGGGCATCCTTTGCCAAGGCCGCGGTTCGGCGGCGAACTCGGCGGTGTGCTACTGCCTGGGCATCACCGCGATCGATCCGGTGCGGATGGGGCTGTTGTTCGAGCGCTTCCTGTCCAAGGAGCGCGCCGAACCGCCCGACATCGACCTCGACATCGAGCACGACCGCCGCGAAGAGGTGATCCAGCACGTCTACGCCAAGTACGGGCGTAGCCACGCGGCCATGGTCGCCAACTTCATCCGCTACCGGGCGCGCTCGGCGGTGCGCGACGTCGGCAAGGTGCTCGGCATGCCGGCCACCGAACTCGACCGGCTGGCGCGCCTGGTCTCGCCTTACGGGCCGCCGGTCCCCGAGGAATCGAGCGCCGCCGGCTTCGATCCCGGCCTGCGTTTGCACCAGGACTTGCTGCAGCTCGTCGCCGAGATCGAGGACGTGCCGCGGCACCTCTCGATCCATCCCGGCGGTTTCCTGCTCGGCCACGAACCGGTCCACGACCTGGTGCCGATCGAGAACGCCGCCATGGCCGGCCGCACGGTGATCCAGTGGGACAAGCACGACGTCGAGGACCTGGGGCTGTTCAAGGTCGACCTGCTCGGCCTGGGGGCGCTCAATCTGGTGCACCGCTGCTTCGACCTGATCGTGGAGCACGGGGGGCCGCCTTGGTCGCTCGCGGCGATCCCGCCGCGCGACGAGCCGACTTTCCGCATGATCCGCGCCGCCGACACGGTGGGGGTGTTCCAGATCGAGAGCCGCGCGCAGATAGCCATGCTGCCGCGGCTGCGGCCGCGCGATTACTACGACCTCGTGATCGAGATCAGCCTGGTGCGGCCGGGCCCGATCACCGGCGGCATGGTGCACCCGTATCTGCGGCGGCGCACCGGCGAAGAAGCGGTCACCTACCCGCACCCGTCGCTGGAGCCGATCTTGAAGAAGACCCTCGGCATTCCGCTGTTCCAGGAACAGGTGATGCAGCTGGCGGTGGTCGCCGCCGACTACACGCCCGGCGAGGCCGACCAGCTGCGCCGCGACATGGCGGCGTGGCGCAAGCAAGGGCGCATCGAGCGCCACCGCGAGCGCTTGATCTCGCGCATGCAGCGCAAGGGCATCGCGCCCGAGTTCGCCGAACGCGTCTTCGAGCAGATCCGCGGTTTCGGCGAGTATGGTTTCCCCGAGAGCCACGCCGCGAGCTTCGCGCTGATCGCCTACGCCACCGCCTGGCTCAAGTGCCACCACCCCGCCGCGTTCCTTTGCGCGCTGCTCAACGCCCAGCCGATGGGTTTCTACAGTCCGGCGGCGCTGGTCGGGGACGCCAGACGCCACCAGGTCGAAGTGCGCTGCATCGACGTCCGCTACAGCGCGTGGGAATGCCGTCTGGAGCCCGCCGCCGGCGGCGGGGAGGGCTTTGCGGTGCGCATGGGCCTGCGCTTCGTGAAAGGGCTCGCCGTGGACGACGCCGAGCGCATCGCCGCGGCGCGCGAAAAGGAGGGTTTTGCTTCGGTCCAGGACTGCGCCGACCGCGCCGCGCTGGGCGAAGGCGCGCTGGCGCGCCTGGCCGAGAGCGGCGCTTTCGAAAGCCTGCACGCGCACCGGCGCGAGGCCTTGTGGACCGCGCTCGGCGTGGTGCGCGAAGAAGGATCACGGCTGCCGCTCGAACACCGCGAACCGGCGGCGCGGTTTGCGGCCCTGAGCGACTTCGAGACCATCCATTGGGACTACGAGTTCACCGGCCACAGCCCGCGCGGCCATCCGCTCGAGCCGCTGCGCCGGGAATTGACGCGCATGGGCCTGCCGGACGCCACGGCGGTTGCCGCCATGGAGGACGGCAGCATGGTCGACTACGCCGGCATCGTCCTGTGCCGGCAGCGGCCTTCGACCGCCAACGGCACCACCTTCATGACGCTCGAGGACGAGACCGGTTACGTCAACCTGGTGGTGTGGGAACGGGTGTGGAACGAGTTCCACGTGGTCGCCAAGACCACCAACTTCCTCGGCGCGTCCGGCCGGCTGCAGGTCCAGGCGGGAGTGGTGCACCTGGTGGCCGAATCGCTCTGGGCGCCGGCGCTGGGGCGCCGGCCGCACAGCGCGCGTTCGCGCGATTTCCGCTGACGCTGTCCCCGCGGATCCGCGGCGCGGATGGGCGGCGCGCTTCAGCGCTCCGCGGCGGCGTCCCATTCGAGCTTGGTGGGCAGCCCGGCCGAGATCTGCACGGTCCATTCGCGCAAGGATTGCGCATCGGGCGAGCGCACCGGCCGGAACAGCAACTGCACGCGATAGCTGCCCGGCGGGAGTCCGGAGACCGGAAACGTGCCGGTTTCCTGCATCACGACGGCCGCATGCGACTTGCCGGGCCCCGCGGCCTCGGTCACGAGCAGGATGTAGCCGCCACCGAAGCTGCCGCCGGAGAAGTTCCGCAGGTCGAACGACAGCTGTCCCTCCTCGAGCAATCGCAGGATCACGCCGTCGAGATCCCGGTCCGCCACGTCGACCTCGAGGGTGGCCTCGGCGAAGTGGCCGGGGCCGTAAGGACTCAGGAAGTAGTGCCCCGGCGACAGATCGCGGACTTCGAAACTGCCGTCGGGGGCGCATGCGACCGTGATTCGGCTGCCCGCGGAATCCTCGAGAGCGGCGAAAACTTCCATCGCCTCGGCGGCTTCGGCGGCAAGGGCGTGGCCGGCGAAATCGGGAAGCGACCGTCCGGAATCGAGCGTCACTTCGACGAAGCGCGGTCCGGTGCCGCCCAGCACCTGGCCGCGCAGCGTGGCACCTCCTAGCTGGAACTCGAGCTGCTGGCCGGGTCCGGTGATCTCCACGCGCACGACGGTCGCCAGACCGACCGGCCGGCGCGCCGTGATCCGGTGTTCGCCCGGCACGAGATTCTGGAGCACGACCTGGCCGCGCGCATCGGTGCGGTGGCCGACTTCCTCTTTGTCGTCGGGAAAGAAGTCCATCTCGTCGTCCGCGCTGTAGCCCAGCGCAAGCGCGTAGATCCTCTCGCGGAGGAGCTCGTCCAGGTGGTAGCGGATCAGCTCTCGCCGCCGTGGATCGTGGAGACTGCCGGCGAGCGAGCTCACCAGACCGAGCCGCTCGTCCGCCTCCCGCAGCAGCAAAGCGCCTCCGTTGGAGCTCAGGCGATGGTCCCTTGCGTTCCGCTTCACACTGCGGTTGAACGTCGGCTCGAAGTAGGCTTCCGCTGCTTCACTCATCGAATGACCCCTGGCTTGTCGTCCGTTCGACTTCAATTCACCGATTCGACGCACGAGGCGGGGGTCTTGTTCACACTACAGCGTCAGGTGCGTGAATAATCCGGGCTGATGGACCCTCGCCGGCTTCAATGGGGCCGCGGTCGTTCGACCGCGGAGAGGCGCGTCGTGCGCGCCAGCGGCCAGGCACGCGCGGACGCTTCAATGGGGCCGCGGTCGTTCGACCGCGGAGAGTTCCCGAACTCGCCGACAAACTTCAAGAATTGGAACAGCTTCAATGGGGCCGCGGTCGTTCGACCGCGGAGAGGGATCACGATCTGTACGTCCAATCGGAGGCGTTGCTGCTTCAATGGGGCCGCGGTCGTTCGACCGCGGAGAGATGTCGCCCGCGGCCAGTGCCGCGCGGAGCTCGGCAGTCGCTTCAATGGGGCCGCGGTCGTTCGACC
>Ga0214471_10003620_pt1 | contig 11955 bp, 10 predicted proteins | sample RVTome_5_FD_207665 | JGI IMG/M metagenome (GOLD analysis project Ga0214471, IMG submission 207665) | Soil microbial communities from uranium-contaminated site in the Upper Colorado River Basin, Wyoming, United States - RVT142D155 | ecosystem: Environmental > Terrestrial > Soil > Contaminated >... | reverse complement strand
GGTAATGAGTGGCGAGAATGTGCTTGTGGCCGCGCCCCACGGCTTCGTGATCATGTGGCATCCGCTTCCCACCTCACGCGATCGATGCGATACCGATAACCGAGTCCATCCCGGGCCTGAAGCGCCGGATCGACGTACTACGTACCGGAACCGAAGCCCATGCGCTGACGCGCGAGCTTAGGGTCGCCGAGGCAGTCGCACGTGCCCTCTCGGCGCCGGCTCCGGTGTGACCGAAGGAGGAGGCGATGGGCGGATATCTACTCAGGTCTTCGAGCGGTTCGGCGCCGACTACCCCGCGGTGATGGAGGCCTTCCGGGGCCTTGCGGAGCGCCTGCACGAGGCCGGGCCCTGTCGGCGAGGGAGCGCCGGCTGGCGAAGCTCGGGATCGCCGTCGGGAGGGAATCCGAGGGGGCCGTCCGGTCCCACGCACGCAAGGCCCAGGCCGAAGGCATCGAGCGCGAGGCCATCCGGCAGGTGGCGCTGCTCGCTATCTCGACCGGAGGCTACCCGGCCGCCATGGCTGCCTATGGCTGGATAAACGAGGTCTTGGACCGAGAGGGATAAGGCAGCCTCAGCCGACCGTCGGGGATCTCGTTCGCCGAGATGGCCTCGGGCCCGAGGCCTCAGGAGACGGGGCGCCGGAAGGATGGGGGGCCTCATGGCACGTCTATCCCCGTCGCGAAGGTCGTGCTGGCGCACCGAGGGTGTCTAGATCCAGCCGGCCGCACTGACGATCTCCGACTGCCGCAACTTCTGGAGGGCCTCCCGCTCGATCAGCCGGACCCGCTCCCCCGACAGGCCAATGATCTTGCCCACGTCGCGGAAGGTCATGGTGTGCCCGTTTCCGAGGCCGTACCGGAGCACGAGGACGCGACGCTCTCGGGGATCCAGCTCGTTCATCACGGCCCGGCCGATCTCCTCCCGGAGCATGGCGTCCTCCACGGCATCGGGCGGGCTCTGCTCATCAGCCAGCAGGTCCCCGAGCTCGGTGTCCTCGCCCACAGGGAGCTGAAGCGACACCGGCTCCCGGCGCTCGACCTCGATCAGCCGCTCCACCTCCTCTATGGGAAGGCCCATGCGCTCGACAAGCTCCTGGGGGGTGGCCTCGCGCCCGCGTGTCTGGCTGAACTCGGCGCGGATCCGGCTGAGAATCCTGATCTTGTCGTGGACATGGACGGGAACCCGGATCTGGCGGCCTCGTTCGGCGATGGCCCGGGTGACAGCCTGCCTGATCCACCACGTGGCGTAGGTGGAGAACTTGAAACCGCGCCTCCAGTCGAAGAGATCCAGGGCGCGCATCAGGCCGATGTTGCCCTCTTGGACCAGGTCCAGGAACGGCAGCCCCTGTACCTGGTACCTACGGGCGACCGACACGACGAGCCGAAGATTCGCCCGGATGAACCGCTGCCGGGCTTCCTTGCCCTTGCCGGCGGTCTCCTTGGCCTTCCGGATGCTGGTCTCGGACCTGAGCCGCCCGGACTGGAGTTTGGCCTCGGCCGCCCGGCCCCGCTCGATGCGGATAGCCAGCTCGACCTCCTCCCCCTTGGTGAGGAGAGGCTCACTGCCCGCCGCCTCGAGGTACATGCTGGCTGCGTCTCCCTGGGCCCGGTCGGGCCGGGACCGGCGGATCGGCCCAGGCCTGCGGGCGGGCTCGACCTGCGCCTCCGGGCTGGGGAGCAAGACGCCACTGGCGCTTCTAAGGTACGCAGCCAGCGGATCGGCGTTGGACACAGCGCTGTCGCTGCTCGAGAGCTTCGCGCGCTCTTGGCTGGGCCTCCTTTGCGCCGGGGGGCGCGAGCCCCGCGCGATGGCGCGCTCCGCCCTGTGAGAGGAAACGATGTGCTCCTCCGGTATGTGATCGCGCCAGCCCGGGATCTGCCTTAGCATCGCGCGGTACACGAAGCCGCGCGTCCTCTTCCTGTGGCCCCCAAGGATCTGCTGAACGGTGATCGGGCTGGTCGCGTAGCCCATCCGGCGCGCGGACTTCGCCACGCGAATGGAGAGCTGCCGCATGGTCGCGCTCGGGTGCTGCTCGAGCCACCCTTTGGCCAGACCCGAGATCGGCTCGGCCTTGACCCAGCAGAGATCGGTCTGCCTCGTCTGCTTTTGCGGGGCGGCCGCCACCTCGTTCGCCAGGTCGTGACCTTCGGGGAGGGCCTCCAGCAACAGGCCCTCCATCTCGAGGATCAACGCGCGCCGGACGTACTTGGCCTTGCCGTCCAGGGCCTCCTGGATCCGGTCCAGGCCCAGCTCGAAACCGCGCTTTCGAAGCCTCTGCCGGAGCATGACCGCGAGACGCCTCGACGAGGGTTGGCAGGTGCGGAGCTTCCAGGCTGTCGAGAGGTCCATCAGACGGTCGGCCGATTCGAGGGCCCGGTCCCTAAGGTAGGCGGCGATGTCCTTCTGATGCTGCTGCCACCGCACGCGAGCCTCTGCTTCTGAGGCAATCCCGTGCGCCGACAGAAGGGCGAGCAGAGCTTCGTGGACCTCACGGCGAGCGAGGGACTGTCTCCCCGCGAGGATGTTCTGAAGCGGGTCGATCGTGAGCTGAACGCCCCGGTTCGCAAGCCGCTCGCACAGCAATGTAGCGAGGGAGCGCCCTGAGCGGTTCGGATTGAAGAGCAACCAGAGCTGGGCCAAGGGGACGATTCGTTCGGTGGAGAGGTACTTTGGCTGGCGCTCCTCCGGGGCCACCCTCAGGCCGGCGGCCCCCAGCGCCTTCTCGATATCGAGATCGGTCCGGAGCCCATCGACCCGAAGCAGGACATGGCGCATGGCTGCCTGGACCTGGGGGGGGACCGACGACACGCTTCCCGCGAGCTGGCGCTTGAGCGTGCGGACGTGGTACTCGACGCCGAGCGTTCTCAGGTGCTCCTGCAGCTCCCGGGCGAGCCTTCCACGAGAACAATCCGGCTTCTTGAGGAGAAAGAGGGCCCCCATCGCGCGAAACAGCGCTCCGGGCGTCCGTTCGACCGAGCCATGGGAGCCCTGCACCATGCCCTACTCCTTCAACCCGCAACCGACCCTCCCCGGGGACGGTGGGCAGGTAAATTCTACTAATTCGGTAGACTTTACCCGCCTCACGTTCAACAGAATGAGGAATAGAGCCGATTCAGAGCCTGTTGCGGAAACCCAGACTACGCATGCATCGGCGCTACATATTGGGCCTCAATGCGATGATACCCACAACATGATGTAGGTGCGGCGTCCACCGATAGGTTTGTGCAACAGCCTCTCAGGAAGCCATTTCCGCCCGGGCGCTCGGCCCGCTGCTTCCCCGTGCTACCCAACGTTTCCTCTGACGAGCTCTTCTTGGGTAACGTGTCAATCTGGGCCAGGCCCGTTCGTAGCAAGGGTGAGAGGCGGGACCGACCCGCCCCAGCCACAGGAGGAGGCCACCATGGCGAAGTACCTGTTGTCCACCTACAGCGTCGAGGGCGTGGTCGGCGACCCGATGACCGACGAGGAGATGCAGCTGTCCTGGAAGCAGATCCAGGCCCTCAACGAGGAGATGAAGGCGGCCGGCGCCTGGGTCTTCGGCGGCGCCCTGCACGATCCCGACACGGCCACCGTCGTGCGCCTGTCCGGCGGCGAGGTGATGACCACCGACGGCCCCTTCGCGGAGTCGAAGGAACACCTCGGCGGCTTCTACATCATCGAGGCCGAGGACCTCGACGCCGCGCTCGCGTGGGCGTCGAAGACCATCGCCGCCGTCAAACACCCGATCGAGGTCCGTCCGTTCCGGGACGCCGAGGCCTGACGGCGTGCGCGACGTCGCCGCCGCACCCAAGCTCGACGAGGGCGAGGTCGGCCGGATCTTCGGCGAGGAGTTCGGCCGATCGGTGGCCGCCCTGATCCGCGTCTTCGGTGACATCGACGTCGCCGAGGATGCGGTTCAGGAGGCGTTCGCCGTCGCCCTGCGCACGTGGCCAGGCGACGGTCTGCCGCCCAACCCGGGCGGCTGGATCACGACGACCGCCCGCAACCGTGCCATCGACCGCCTGCGCCGCGAGTCGCGTGGACGGGAACTGCTCAGCGAGCAGGCGGTGATCTCGCCGGGCCTAGACGATCCCGGCATGTCCGAGGAGGTGGGGCCCGTGGAGGACGATCGGCTTCGCCTCATCTTCACCTGCTGCCACCCGGGGCTCTCCACGGAGGCGCAGGTTGCGCTCACCCTCCGACTGTTGGGCGGCCTGTCGACCAAGGAGGTCGCAAGATCCTTCCTGGTGGCCGAACCGACGATGGCCAGACGTCTCGTGCGTGCCAAGCGCAAGATCAAAGCCGCGCGGATCCCCTACCGCGTGCCCGAGGATCATGAGCTGTCCGACCGCCTACGCCCCGTGCTGGCCGTCGTCTACCTCGTCTACAACGCCGGGCTGACCAGCCCAGCCGAACCGGGTCTCTGCTCAGAGGCGATCCGGCTGGCACGGATCCTGGCGACGCTCATGCCCGACGAGCCAGAGGTGGCCGGCCTGCTGGCGCTGTTGCTCCTGACCGAGTCCCGTCGCTCGTCGCGGACGCGGCCCGACGGCTCCCTCGTGCTGCTCGGCGAGCAGGACCGCACGCGGTGGGATCGGGCCTTGATCGAGGAGGGTCAGGCGATCGTCCGCCGGTGCCTTCGCCGCAACCAACCCGGCGCGTATCAGCTGCAGGCCGCCATCAACGCCGTGCATGCGGACGCTGCGACAGTCGAGGAGACCGACTGGTCCCAGATCGTCGCCCTGTACGACCAGTTGCTTGCGGTCGCCCCCACGCCGGTCGTTGCCCTCAACCGCGCCATCGCCATCGGCGAGGTGCAGGGCCCCGATGCCGCGCTGGCTTTGGTGGACGAGTTGGACCTGGACAACTACCACCCGTTCCACGCCACGAGAGCCGATCTGCTTCGGCGACTGGGCCGGCACCGCGAGGCCGCGGCCGCCTACGAGCGGGCGGCCGCCATGGCGCCGACGGACGCCGAGCGGGACTTCCTCAGGCTCGGTGGCCGAGCTTCGCGCTGAGCGGAACCGTGACGGAGAGCTTCACGAACGTGTCGGCCTCATCAACAGCGTCGGCCTAACGGCCTTCGATCCCTCGCTCACGATCTCGGCCCTACCTTCGCGCCCTCACCCGACCGGCGCTCCGCGACTCACACGGTTACGACGACTTTTCCTCGGGCATGACCCTCTTCCAGATACCGGATGGCCTCTGGGACTTCGCTCAGTGAATACGTCCTGTCGATGACCGGCATGACCTTCCCTGCCTCGATGAGCTCCTTCAGGACCTGCAGGTCCTCCTTGCTCCGTTTCGCCTCGAACGGGGCGAGCCGCTGGCTCACTAACGGCGACAGGAGGACAGCCTTGATGATGCGACCCAGGGGTCCGATCCAGCGACCGCTCGATTCTCCGCTGCTGAGCAAGAGCGTCCCCTTGGGGGTGAGGGCACGCCTGCACTCCGACGGCGAACGCGTCCCCGCCAACTGGAGGATGAGATGGTACTTCTGCCCATTCTGGGTGAAGTCCTCCCGGGTGTAGTCGATGACGTGGTCCGCGCCGATCGAGCGAACCAGGTCCACGTTCCTCGTGCTGCACACGCCGGTCACGTGAGCTCCGAGCCACTTCGCGATCTGGACGGCGAAGGTGCTCACGCCCCCGGACGCACCGATGATCAACACCTTCTGCCCTGACTCGATCCGTCCGTGATTGCGCAGACCCTGCAGGGCGGTCAGGGCGGCCAGGGGCACGGCGGCCGCTTGCTCGAACGTCAGGGTGACCGGCTTCAGCCCCAAGAACTCCTCTGGCACACATGTGTACTCGGCAAAGGCACCCGTCAAGACATGGGCGAATGCCTCATCACCCGGGCGAAACCGCGTCACGTCCTTGCCGACGGCCTCGACCTGCCCTGCGACGTCGCTACCGAGAACACCGCTCCTCAGTTTGCGGATCTGGGGGCGCACGATGTACGGCAGGCCTCTCATGATGTGCCTGACGTCGTCGCGAACGTTCTCGTCCCAACGGTCGGAGAGAGCCTCACGCCGGTACTGGTTCTGCCATCTGTGCTCGCGGAGGTGTCCCTTGGAGCTCGAGAACATCAGGTGAGCCGTACCTGTAATCCGTGATCGCCTTCATCGTGGTTTCCTCTCTTGCGCGTCCGTTGACGTGATGTTCAGCTCGGTCAGGCCGAGGCCGGAACGCGCTCGACCGAAGCGGGAACGTGGTCGGCTCGCCGTTGCACGTTCAGGCCCTTCACCAACAGCCACAGGATCCGGACCTGAACCAGGACTTCGTCATCATTCACGATGGGTCTATCGACTTCCTTGGGCAGCTTCCGTCAATCCCCGTGACTTGGCCACGTATCCGAACGATCCCACCATGACCAAAGCCCCCAGCGCCCTGGGCGCGTAGCGCGACCTGAAGAGCATGTAGCCAAGCGGAAGCAGCCACAGCCCGAAGAAGATCGCCGCAACGAGATATCCGTGCGAGTGCATATCTGGTTCTCCTTTCCGGCCCCGGCGGTCATGCCGCCAGCAGGCTCATGGTGCCCGTGGGGTGTACACTGTACACCGTGGCAAACTATAGGTGTACGTCGTACACTTGTCAAGTGCGAAGGGCGGCTCGGTCGGAGGCTTGCCTCGCACCTGGAGGAGGTGGGCGGATGGCCACCGAGATCGACGTCAGCGCACAGCCCCGCGTGCCTTTGAGCAGGGAGAGGGTTCTGCGCGCCGCCGTCGCCCTGGCCGATCAGGGCGGTGTCGAGTCACTCAGCATGCGCAAGATCGCTCAGGAACTCGGCGTCGTGCCGATGGCGCTGTACAAGCACCTGTCCAACAAGGACGAGATGCTGGACGGCATGGTCGACGTCGTGGTGGGCGAGATCAACGACGTTGTGAGCGAGATCGATGTACGCTCCGGCGACTGGAAGACGGCCATGCGTCAGAGGGTGCTTTCGGCGCGCGAGATCCTCCTCCGCCACCCCTGGGCGCCTCGCCTCATGGAGTCGCGAACCAACGTGAGTCCCGCGATGTTGCGATACTTCGACTCCCTGATTGGACTTCTTCGGGAGGCCGGCTTCTCGATCGACTTGACACATCACGCGATGCACGCCTTGGGCAGCCGCGCCGTGGGGTTCACACAGGAGCTGTACGATGACTCGGAGGAGTTCGATTCAGAAGCGATGGCGATGTTCCTCCAGCAGATGGGTGGCGAGTACCCCCACATCACCGAGATGGTCATGGAGATCAGCCACGACGATGACACCACGTTGGGCTGGTGCGATGACCAGGTCGAGTTCGAGTTCGCGCTCGATGTGATCCTGGACGGACTGGAGAGGCTCCGGGACACGCCCTCGCACAGGACAGCACAGGACGACACGAACGGCCCCGGGAGAGCCTCCTGACCTGGACGGGATAACCCGAGGCGGCATCAGATGGATGGGCCAGCACGACGGCGTAAGACTCATGATCCGTCGGTCGGAGGCTCAAGTCCTCCCCGCGCCACGAGGAAACCCCCTGGTTCAGAGGGTCTTGTTCGGCCGTCGGAGGGGAACTGGATCACCTCCGCGTGGCCCTCATGCCGCACAGATGCCGCAATCTGCACGGAAGCTGCACCGTGGGCCGCGTCCAGATGCTCCGCCAGCCGGTCCATCTCGTCGGGGAACAGATGCCCGCCGAACGTCCCGCCCGTCCGGTGACCTCCGGCCCTGCTGCCGGTTCGCCCGCTGCTCCAGCATGTCGGCGAAGGAGCGAGCGAACCGTGAGGGAAGAGCGGAGGGAGTCGGAACTCAAGGTTGACCGCGCCGTCTACCTCGTGGACGAGGCCACGAGGACGTATCGGTATCTCCGGCGCAACCCGGGATGGATGGCCCTGGATCCTACGGAGAACGAGCGCAACAAGCGCCACCTCGATGGCTACACTCGGATCTTCCCGGATGGGCGGCGGAAGGTATTCACCTACCGTCCTCCATACACGACAAGGGCTCGGCAGGGCGGCAGGCCGTCGGCGGGACTCGGTTCCTAGCGGAGAGGGACGATAGCGTGGAAGACTGGCGGCGGGCCCTGCGCGGCGACCTGCTTCCCTGGCTGCTGGAGAAGGACACCCCTGCGGTCCGGCACATGGCCCTACGGCTCCTCCTCGACCGCCGTGAGGAACCTTACGCTCAACGACGAGCGGTGTATGAGAGGTTCCACTCGGCCCTCCGACACGAACCATATGTACACCACCGAGGTCCGCTTCCACCAGCACCCGCTGCTTGGTCGGCTCGTAGGTGAGGCTCAGACCCAGGCTCTCGTAGAGGTCGGCCTTCTTCTGCGGCTCGGCGGCCTCCAGAACGCCCACGAGGATTCCGAGGTTCGCCACCAGCGCCCTGATCTCTTCCTCGCTCAAGGTAGATGCCGGGCGCCGATGGCGAAGCTCCTCCTCTGCCCTCCGGCGCTCCGCCTGAACCTCGCGGATCCACTGGCCGACGACGGTCGCATCGACGCCGGTCTCCAGGGCCTCCCGGTAACGGGCCAGACGGGCGTCGCAGTCGGCGAGAGCCTGGCGGGCAGCCGTCATGCGGTCGTCGTCCCCGGCAGGGGGCTCCTGGGCCTCGGCGAGCGCCCGACACGTCCCCTCCAGCCGGTTCGGCTCGAAGACTCCCGCGATCCAGTCATCGAGCGGCGGGACGATCCGGGCCTCGCGGACGTAGACGGCCTTCGGGTGCTGAGCCCGCCGGGGCAGCGCGTATTCGGCGGGGTAGCAGCAGCGGTAGTAGGCCTGCTCGTGGTTCCAGCTTCCCTGCATCCGGCGCTCGCAGAGCCCGCAACGGAGGAGCCCGCGCAGCAGGTACGAGCGCGACGTGCGCCGGGGCTTCCGGACGGTGCCGCGCGCGTTCGCGGCCCGCTGCGCCCGCGCGGCCTCGAACAGCTCCGGTCTGATCAGCGGCTCATGGACGACGTCGGGGGAGCGCACCCAGGCGTCCTCGTCGTTCCAGCGCATCCTGGTCCTGTGGCCGGCGGCCACGTCCTCCACATCGACCAGGACCTCGTCCCGGCGCTGGCGGCCCCAGACCGCCACGCCCGTGTACCGCGGGTTGGTCAGGATCGCCCGGACGGCGCTCTTGCTCCAGCCCTCGCCGCTTCGGTGGGGGTTGCGAGCCCGGTCGTTCGCGGAGGGGGAGGGCACGCCGCCGCGGGTCAGGCCCTCTGCGATCCCGTACAGGCCCCTGCCAGAGACGTACTCCTCGAAGATCCGGACGACGACGGAGGCGGTGATCGGGTCGGGCTCCAGACGGTGGATCCGGATGCCGAGGGCGGCCTTCCCGGAGATCGGGTGGGGGCCCGCGTCGGTCAGGCGGTACCCGTAGGGAGGCCGGCCGCCGAGGAACCGCCCCTCGGTGGCGGCCTGGGCGGCCATGGCGCTGCGCACCCTCGTCCGGATGCGTGAGCGCTCGCCCTTGCTCATGCCGCCGAACAGCGTCATGACCATGTCGTGGGCCTCCGAGCCCGGATCGACGGGCCCTCCGACCTCCGGCACCCACAGCTCGACGCCGTAGTGCTCGAACAGCGGGAAGGTCAGGGCGAACTGGGCGCCGTAGAAGGCGCGCTGCGGCTCCCCGATCGCCACCGCCTCGAAGCCGCGGTCGGGAGAGCGCAGGAGTTCGAGGAGCCTCGAGGCCTCGGGCCTGCGCTTCCATGGAAGGGAACGGGACTGCCCGACGTCAAAGAACTCCGCGACGACTGCCCCGCCGCCCGGCTCGATGAGCTCCAGGGCCCGGCGAAGCTGCCAGGCCCTCGAGGAGGCGGGATCCTGCTGGTCCTCGGTCGAGACCCGTCCGTAGAAGGCGAAGGGCTTCACCATCTCGTGCTCCTTCCTCCTCCCGGCTCGCGAGGTGACCTGCGCGCGATCCGAGCCGGGTCGAGGGTCATGCTACGCGGGAGGGCTGTCATCTCAGGCTTCCTCCCGGCTCCCGCGACGAGCCTCGATCAGGATCTCCAGCACGATCCTCGCCGCTCGCGGTGTGAGGCGCGGTGGATCGCCCGGTACGACCACCTGAAGACCGTCGGCGTTGTCCGTGGCCCGGAGCCGCGCGCGTGCGGGCTCGTCCCGTTGATGGGATGGACGTCCGCGAGATCGACAGGATGCAGTCCTCCTTGATGCCGGTGCAGGTTCAGGTCTCACGCATTGATCGGGGCCTCCGATTCGTTGAGACCAGCTTCCGGAAGGCGGCTCCTCGATTCCTCCCCCCTGGGCCCGCAGGCACCACTCCTGAAAAGCGAACCCGTGTCCGGCGTCAGGGGGAGTGAACGTGGAGTCCCAGATCGGCGCTCCCCGCTCTCTCTCACGCGCGGTCTCACCATGGGAACTCGGAGTCTGCCGCTGGGCGAAGGCCGTCCGCGCTCCCGGGTGCACCTTCCCCCTCCGTTGCCTCAGGTCTACAGCTGGGCAGCTGCGCAAGGCTTGAGGCATTCCAGATCCAGCCCGGCCATCCCGATACGGGCGAACAGCTGCTGCCCCCGGCGCGTGAGGAAACGCACGCAGGCGTTCCCGCGAGCGGTCCGTCGAGCGTTCCCGCGAGCGGCCACCCGAGCGGTCATCACCGCTCGACCCCCATTTGCGCGAATCCGCACGTGGGAGCGCATGATGGGGCGAGCGTCGACTGGTCAGACTCGCTACGCTGCGCGGTGCATGCACGCGCACCTCCGCTCGAGTAGCTAACCCGCATCTGGGGAAGAGAGGTTTCTCCTCCGTACGAGTAGGTCCACGAACGTGTGGCGTCGCTCCATCCCTCCCCGGAAACGAGTTCACTCTCCCGTCACGGCATTGAGCAACTCGCCCGCCAGAGCTGCGCTCGACTCTCGAATGGTGTCCTCGTCCTCGAGAGGAGCAGCAGCACGGGATGCCATCTCGGACCCGGGGCTGGTCGGCCTCCCGAAGAGGTCTCGGAGGAAGATGCTCGCCTGTCCGGTCACGCCTGCGCTCAGCTCCTCGCCGCGAAGCCTCCGTAGCCCGCCGGCCAAAGTTTCGATCGGAACGGCTCTCAGTAGGCGAAGGACATCCAGAGCATCCTTGTCTTCAGCTCGGCCCGGCGAGTCGACACGCTCGGCGATCTTGTGCAGCTTCGCGACGAGAAGGGCCGCCGGGCCGGCCACCTTGGTGTCGAAGCGGCGGTCATCGGCCCCTTCGAGGGAGCCGACTTCCACCCACTCCCAGTCGAGGAGCGCGGCTTCGAGACCTCTCGCCTTCCGAGCTGTCCGCTTCCCGTGTTCGCCGATCCTGGCCGCCCGGCGTCCAGGGCCCCCAACGGCATCGGGCACGAGCAGATCGATCTTGACCGTGACGGGATCCACGTCGAGCTGCCTGGTGGTCAGCCACCGGCCGACCTCTTGGAGGTCCTGGCTGAATCCGGCCGCCGTCAGGGATTCCTGCAGTCTTGGCTCCGGCCTGAGTGCGAAGGGGTCGATCGCGATGTCTCCGTCGGTCGTGTACTCGGCCACGGCCAGATCGGCCTCGCCCGTGTGGAGGTAGATGGCCTGGGCGCCGACGAGGATCACGGCTTCCTGCTGTTCGCCGAGCGCCTGGAGGGCGTCGAGCAGGACCCGGCGGGCCAGGACGTACAGCGGCTCAGGAGCGCCAGGCACCTTCGTTCCCCGCCATCCACGAGAGGAGCTCTTCCGCCTCCGCGGGTCCACGCCCCGGGCTCGTGAGGAGGTCTGCGGCGATCTGCGTCGGCGCGGCGAAGGTGATCCCCTCTCGCTCCCAGGTGCGCTCGTACACGACGGGGTCGAAGGGCTCAGCGAGGATCACGTTTGCGCCCGACTCTGCGGGCCGCAGACCAAGGTCACCAGCAAACGGCTCCAGGGAATCGACGAAGCAGACTCCCAACCGGGGCGGGGCGATCGGCGCCAGCCTCGATGCGCCGAGAGACCCCGTGACGGCGTAGCGCGCATCCGCCCGCCTCAGGTTCCCGCGAAACGAATCCACCCCCCGGGGATCGAGGTAG
>Ga0214471_10003619_pt1 | contig 11955 bp, 8 predicted proteins | sample RVTome_5_FD_207665 | JGI IMG/M metagenome (GOLD analysis project Ga0214471, IMG submission 207665) | Soil microbial communities from uranium-contaminated site in the Upper Colorado River Basin, Wyoming, United States - RVT142D155 | ecosystem: Environmental > Terrestrial > Soil > Contaminated >... | reverse complement strand
GCCTCCGGATATTCCGCACAAGGTCTGTACCGCTTATCCGGCAACCTCAGGATGTTCGGCACAGGCCTTGTGCCGCTTATCCTGTAGCCTCCGGATATTCTGCACAAGGTCTGTACCGCTTATCCGGCAACCTCAGGATGTTCGGCACAGGTCTTGTGCCGCTTATCCGGTCATCTCCGGATGTTCGGCACAAGGTCTGTGCCGCTTATCCGGCAACCTCAGGATGTTCGGCACAGGCCTTGTGCCGCTTATCTGGTCATCTCCGGATATTCCGCACAAGGGTCGTGGAGGCTGAGTTCCCGGCGTCGGGGGCGGCGGTCGTTTGGTCCAGCCAAGGCCGGGGCTGGTACCTGACGGGCTTCCTGATCCCTTCGGGTACGCCGCGGGGGGAGGCGAGCACGGTCGCACTCGCGGGTCGCAGCGCGCCGGTCGTGCCCGCCGCCGTAGGCGGTGGCCACCATCGTCGGGATGGAGAGGCTCACTGAGGCGGGCCGGCAGATCGCCGCCTTCGTCTTTGACGCCCGGGGCCAGATCCAGGGACGGGAATTCACGTCGGAGTAAGCGCTCCACGCCACGTGCAACCGACGCCTCGGATGTGCCTCACGTCCGCCCGAGCACCATCTCCGGCCGCGTCTTGCACGCGGTGATCCCCTGCTCGAGCTCGCGCAGCAGCGTGTCGACGTCGGTCTCCGCGGCCTGGTCGACGGTGGCGTGCGCCAGGGTCAGGGTCACCCGCAGGTGGCCGAGGGCGTGCTCCACGTCGCGCTCGTTGACCGCCCGGCGCAGCCGCCGCACCACGTGCTCGGTGGCGGTCGGGTCGCAGGCCGGCAGTACGATCAGGAAGGCGTCGCCGCCGAAACGGCCCATGGTGTCGTAGGGACGCACCAGCGATTGCAGCCGGGCGCCCACCTGCCGGAGGATGAAGTCGCCCTGGTCCTGGCCGAGCAGGTTGTTGACGGCGCGGAAGTCGTCGACGTCGGCGAGGATCACGCCGAGCGGCGCCAGCGAGCGCCGGGAGCGCACCAGCTCGTGGCCGAGCAGACGCAGGATGCCCTCGCGGTTCCACAACCCGGTCAGCGAATCGTGGCGCGCCGAGCGCAGGGCCTCGCCATGGACCTTTTCGAGCTCCAGGCGGCGCTGGTGGATGCGGATCAGCAGCACCAGGTTCGACGCCGCCAGCAGCAGCGCGCCGGCCACCAGCAACCACACCGACCGCCAGTGCACGCCGAGACGCCGGTTGAGCCGGGCGACCTGGCCGCGCAATTGCTCGTCGACCGCTTCGGCCGCCGCCAGCGCCGCCACCGCGCTCTGCCACAGGGCGTCCGAGGAGCCGGCGGCGGCCTGCGTCTCGAGATCGCCCACCGCGCTGCGCAGGTTCTGCAGAGCCACCCGCAACGCCGGGTCGCCGGCCCGTTCGAGCATGCGCCGGATCGCCGGCGTTTCGAACCGGGGGACGGCGGAGGTCGGGCCGCCGCTCTCCGTCCGGCTCCTGTTCTCCAGGACCTGCGCCAGCTCGCCGCGCAGCGTGCGCACCTCGCCGATCCAGCCCAGGTAGAGGTCGAGCTCGCCGCGCAGCCGCTGGGTGTGGGCCAGGGTCCGCACCGACCACGCCGAAAAGGCGACGAGAACGCCGATCAGGATGGTGAAGAGGAGGCGGTGAGCCCGCTGACGCCGGCGGGCCGCGGCGGCTTCTGGCGGCATGGATGGGCTCCGATGATATCACCTCGGATCCTCCGCCTTGGACAACGCGGGCTTGTGTCCGCATAATACGGCCCATGTTGGCGGGCTCCGAGCTGCAATCCCTGCGCGACGAGATCGAGGCCATCGACCGCGAGCTGCTGCAACTGATCCGCCGCCGCATGGAGCGGGTCGAAAAGGTGGCGACGTGGAAGATCAAGGCCGCCTTCCCGTTCCGCGACCACCAGCGCGAGGAGCTGGTGCTGCAGCGGGTGCGCGGGGCCGCCGTCGAGTACGGCCTCGACGCCCACGCCATCGAGAGCCTCTACCGCCAGATCATGGAGATGTCCATCTCCCACCAGCAGGCCTACGTGCAGGCCCTCGACGACGTGCCCCTGCGCGTGGCCTACCAGGGCGTGGAGGGCTCCTACAGCCACCTGACGGCGCAGCGCCGCTACGCCCAGCGCCGCAGCGGCTGCCTGCTGAGCGGCTTCGAGTCGGTGCTCGAGGTGGCCGAGACGGTGCGCAGCGGCGCCGCCGACGTGGGCCTGCTGCCGATCGAGAACTCCACCGCCGGCAGCATCAACGACACCTACGACGTGCTCGCCGAAGGCGGCCTGGCGATCAACGCCGAGGTCGTGAGCCAGGTCCGCCACTGCCTCATAACCCTGCCGGGGGCCACTCTCGAGGGGCTGCGGCAGGTGATCTCCCACCCCCAGGCCCTGTGGCAGTGCGACGCCTTCCTCAAGACCGTGCCGTGGATCAAGGCGGTCGCCGAGTTCGACACCGCGGGCTCGGCGCGCAAGGTCAAGGAGTCGGGCGACCCGACGCTGGCGGCGGTCGCCAGCGAGTCGGCGGCCGAGATGCTCGGCCTGGCGGTGCTGCGCAAGGGCATCCAGACCCAGGCGGAGAACGCCACCCGGTTCGTGGAGGTGGCGATCGAGGCCTCGCCCTGCCCCGCCGACAAGCCGTGCAAGACCTCGCTCGTGGTGGTGCTCGACAAGGACCCGGTCACCCTCGGCGAGGTGCTCACCCACTTCGGGCGCCGCGGCATCGGCCTGACCAAGCTCGAGTCGCGGCCGATCTCCACCAGCGCCTGGAAGTACCGTTTCTACCTCGACGTCGACGTCCACGCCAACGCCGCGAAGATGACCGAGGCGCTGGCGGACATCCGGCCGCTGACCGCCGAGCTGCGGCTCCTGGGGACCTATCCGCGGGCCGAGCCGTCCGCGGCGGACGGCTGACGCGGAGGACGTCCTCGCCACACCCACGCACTCCGCCATGACGGTCCACGAAGCGAAAGCGGTCGCGCGTCCCGCCGTCCTGATCGTCGAAGCCGAGGACGACCGCCGCCATGCCCTGAGCCGCGGCCTGGCTGCGATGGGCTACGACGTGACGCCGGCGATGACGGCCGAGGAGGGCCTCAAGTTCGCCCGCGGCCTGGGCCCGAGCGTCATCGTCGGCCCGGTGGACCTGCTCGCCGCGGGCGGTGCCGAGATTCTCGAATACTGCGTGCCGGGGCACGCCGTGGAGCGCACCATCGTGCTGCTCGGCGCCGCCGCCGACGGTCCGGAGCTGCCCGACGAGGTCCGCTTCCTGCCGATCGAGGGGCTCACGGACGAGGAGATCCTGCTGCGTGTGCAGCTCGTTTTGGTGGGGCGCGAGCTCGGCGTGGAGCCCGACCTCGCCCTCAGCTCCCTGGTCGGCGACCTGACGCTGGCGCCGATGCTCGAGCTCGTGCGCTCGCTCCACCGGTGCCGGGTCAGCGGACGGCTCGAGCTCGCCGGCGGCTTCGTGGCCTTCGACCACGGCGCGGTGGCGGCCGCGGGAGTTCAGGGTCTGCGCCCGGCGGCGGCCCGCCTCGGCGCCGCCGCGGTGCGCGGCGTCAAGGCCTTCTGCCGGCTGGCGCGGCAGACCACCGGGCCGTTCCGTATCGTCCTCGGGCCGCCCGGCGAGCCCTCCGGCGACGTCGGCGAGAAGATCGACGAGGAGGTGCCCGAGCTGGTGGTGCGGGCGCTCGAGGAGTCGCTGATCGCGCCGCCGCCGCCGCGCACCCGCCTGCGGGTGGTCAGCGGCGCCCCGGTCCCCACGGGCCAGTTCGCCACCCACCAGAACCTGCTGCTCGAGGTGGTCTCGCGCTGCGACACCGTCGAGGAGCTGCTCGACAGCGTGCCCTCCACCGACGGCCGCCTGCTGCGGGCGCTCGACAAGCTGGCGGCGAGCGGCTTCGTGAAGCTCGAACGGCCGCGCAGCGCGGTGGCGATCCTCACCGACTCGACCGCCGACCTGCCGCCCGAGGTCGCCGCCGAGCACGACCTCACGGTGGTGCCGCTGTCGGTGGCCTTCGGCGACGACGTGCTGCGCGACGGCGTCGACATCCAGGCCCGGGACTTCTACCAGATGCTCGAGACCGACGAGCGCCACCCCTCCACCCGGCCGCCCACGGAGGCCGAGATCCACGAGCACCTGCTGACGCTGCTCGAGGAGCGCGACGTGGTGGCGGTACACGTGTCGGGCCGCCTGTCGCAGACCCTGGCGAACGCCGGGGAGGCGTCGCGCAAGGCGCGCGCGGAGGCCGGCCACCGCCTGGTGCTCGTCGACTCGAAGAGCGTCAGCATGGGCGTCGGCCTGCTGGCGCTCTTCGCGGCGCGCATGGCCTTCCGCGGCGAGGGGGCGCCGGCGATCGCCTCGCGCCTCGCGGACATGGCGTCCCGCGTCCACGTCCTGTTCGTGGTCGACACCCTCGAATACCTGGAGCGCGGCGGCCGCATCGGCAAGGCGCAGTCGTGGGTGGGCAAGCTCCTGGGCATCAAGCCCATCCTCGGCCTGGTCGACGGTGAGATCGTGCCCATCGACCGCGTGCGCGGCGGCCGCCAGGCTCACCCGCGCATGGTCAAGCTCTTCCAGGAGCGCCTCGAGCCCGGGCGCGCCGTGGTGGCGGCGGTGGTCCACGCGCGCGCCCCGGCGTGGGCCGACCGCCTGCGCGCCCTGGTCGCCCAGAGCTTCGACGTGCGCGAGCTCTTCGTCACCGACGCCGGCCCGGTCGTCGGCACCCACGCCGGGCCGGGCTGCGTGGGCGCGGTGCTCTTCCAGCCCAGCGACGAGGAGTGGGAGCTGGTCGCGCCGCTCGACCGCCAGGCCCCATGAGCACTCTCTTCATCAGCCACAGCTCGAGCGACAACGAGGCCGCCGCCGAGCTGGCACGGCGGCTGGCGGAGCCGCCGCGCAACCACAGCTCGGTCTTCCTCGACCTCGATCCCGAGAAGGGCATCGTCGCCGGGCAGAGCTGGGAGCGGACCCTGTACCGCAAGCTGCGCGCCTGCCGCGCGGTGATCGCGTTGTGCACCGACCGCTATCTCGCCTCGCACTGGTGTTTCGCCGAGATCGCTCTCGCCCGCATGGAAGGCAAGCACGTCATCGCCCTGCTGGCGCAGCCGCTCGCCGACGGCGCCAAGATGCCCGCGATCCTCACCGAGAAGCAGTTCGTCGACCTGCGCCGGGACCCCGAGGCCGGCTACCGGCGCTTGTGGAAGGGGCTCGAGGAGCTCGACCTCCTGGGCGTGGCCGGGGAGTGGGACCCGCGGGAGTCGCCCTACCTGGGCCTGCGCGCCTACCAGGAGAAGCACGCGGCCGTCTTCTTCGGGCGCGGCGCCGAGACCCGGACGGGCCTCGAGCTGCTCGATCGCGGCGCCCCGGGTCTGATCATGGTGCTCGGCTCGTCGGGCAGCGGCAAGTCGTCGCTGGTGCGGGCCGGAATGATCCCTCGACTTCGCCGCGAGACCGACCGGTGGCTGGTCGTGGATCCGTTCCGCCCCCGGCTCGACCCGGTCGCCGAGCTGGCGGAGTCCCTCGCCTGCGCCTACCGGTGGTACGCGCCGGAAGCGGCGGCACGGGAAGGGTCCGCGGACCGGATCCGCGAGACGCTGGAGGCGGGGCTCCCCGGAGTACCGGGCGGCGAAGCCGCGGCTGAGGGCGCGCCCGGGGGCGGCGAGCCGCCGTCCGCCGCCGACGAGCGGCTGCGCAACCTGCTGAACCAGCTCGAGGAGCTGCGCCGCAACCCCCCGCAGGGCGCGGGTCACCCGGTGCGCAAGTTCCTCGATTGGAGCCTGGACGATCTCCGGCGCATCTGCGGCGTGGATCGACCCGGCCCGACCGAGTCGCGGACCGCCGCGGGCGCCTCGCCGCTGGCGGAGATCGCCGACCGCCTGCTGCGCGCGTCCGGGCGCCGGGACGCGCGCGTGCTCCTCGTCGTCGACCAGTTCGAGGAGCTGCTGGGGCAGGGAGAGCCGGGGGACAGGTCCCACCGCTTCCTGACGCTGCTGCGGGACTCGGTCGAGCACGGGCACGGCCCGCTGATGGTCCTGGGGACCATGCGCTCGGACTTCCTCGGCCTCTTCCAGCGCCACCGCGCCCTGCGCGACGTCGACTTCGAAAGCCTCTCGGTCGGCCCGATGAGCATCGACGCCATGCGCCGGGTCATCGAGGAGCCCGCCAGGCTCGGCGCGATCGAGCTGGAGGCGGGGCTGGCGGACCGCCTGCTCGCCGACACGGAGACGCCGGACGCCCTGCCGCTGCTCTCCTTCACCCTGTGGCGGCTGTGGGAGGAGCGGGAGGGCGGCACGCTGAGCCTCGCCCAGTACGAGGCCCTGGGCGGCCTGCACGGGGCGGTCGCCCGCGAGGCGGAAACGGTGCTGGCCGCGGCCCGCCAGCAGGGCAAAGAGAAGGAAGTACGAGACGCCTTCCTGCGGATGGCGAAGCTCACCGACGACGGCGGCTACGCGCGCCAGCCGGTGAGCTGGGAGCGCGAGGAGCTGCGCAAGGTCCGGCCGATTCTCGAAGCGTTCGAGAAGCGCCGCCTGCTCGTCACCCGGCAGGAAAAGGGCGAGCCCCCCACCGTGGAAGTGGCCCACGAGGCCCTGTTCCGCTCGTGGACGCCGCTCAAGACCTGGTTGGACGACAACCGCGCCGAACTGATGCTCAGGCAGCAGCTCCGGCGCGACGCCCAGGCCTGGGACCGCAACGGCCGCGCCGCCGACAACCTGTGGCACGGCGGTCGCCTGCAGCAGGCCGCCGAGCTGACGGAGAACGGCGGCCGGGGCGCTTCGCGAGAGACCACGACCCTCGAAGACGCCTTCGTGCGCGCCGGGCTCAGGCGCCGCAGGGTCCGGCGCTGGACCGGGATCGGCATCGCGGCGCTCTTCTTCCTCGGCCTGGGCGCGGGCTTGTTGATCGCGCTCCGGGAGATGAACGAGGCCCAGGCGCAGGCCCGGATCGCCACCTCGCTGCGCCTGGCGACCGAGGCCCAGGCCACCGACAGGCTGGACCTGGCGCTGGTGCTCGGAGCCGAGGCCTACCGCCTGGACGATTCCGCGACCACGCGCCGCCGCCTGCTCGACGGGCTCCTGGCCGCCCCCGGGCTGATCACCTTTCTCAACGCGGGCCAGGGGAAGGTGTGGGGGGTGGCCGCGAGCGCCGACGGCAGCCGCCTCGCCGCGGGCGGCGGCGACGGCTCGATCGCCCTGTGGGACCTCCTCTCCTGCCAGCCGGTGCGGACGCTCACCGGCCACCAGGCGCCAGTGTGGGCCGTGGCCGTCAGCCCCGACGGCTCGCGGCTCGCCTCGGGCAGCGACGACGGCGAGATCCGACTCTGGGACGCCCTCACGGGCGACTTCCAGCGCCTCGCCCAAGGGCAAGGCAAGGTCAAGGTCTTTCGCCTGGCGTTCAGCCCTGACGGCACCCTCCTCGCGGCCGGCAGCAGGGCGGGCCTGCGCCTGTGGGACGTCGCCGGCGATACCCCTCAGAGCGTTCCGCTGGCCGCCCCGACCGGCGAGGTCTGGGGCCTGGCGTTCAACGCCGACGGCACTCGCCTCGTCACCGGCGGTCAGCGCCCCGGCAAGCCCTTCGACCCCGGCTCGGTCTGGTACGCCGCCGACGGCGAGCCGGGTGTCGTGACGCTCTGGGATCCCGCCGCCGGCAAGCCCGTCTGGGGGCCTCGCGAGGGACACTCCAAGATCGTGATGAGCGTCGCCTTCAGCCCCGACGGCTCCCTGCTCGCCTCCGGCGGCAAGGACGGCACCGTCGTCCTCTGGGACGCCGCCTCCGGCGAGCGGCGCGGAGTGCTCAGCGGCGGCCATACGTCGGTGTGGAGCGTCGCCTTCAGCCCCGACGGCGCGCGTCTGGCCTCGGGCGGCGAGAACGACGGCACGATCGTCCTCTGGGACCTCGCCGCCAGGGCTCCCGTCGGCGAGGGTCTCACCGGGTCTCCGGGGTCGTTGTGGACGATCGCCTTCCTTCCCCCCGAGGGCAGGGTGCTGGCCTCGAGCAGCGAGGTCGGCGGCGCGGTGCTGTGGAGCGTGGCGGCCGCGGCGAGCGAGGACCGGCCTCCCGTCCGCCGGGGCGGCGTCACCAGCATGGCCATCAACCCTGGGGGCGACCTGATCGCCGCCGGCGGCGACGGCGGCTCGATCTCCCTATCTCGCCCGGTCTCTCCGCCGCCGGCCACCGACGCCGGGTCGTGCCGCGACCGCCGGCCCATCCGGTTGGCGGAGCTCGACGTCGAGGCGGTGGGAGAGCCTGTCTCCGCGCCGGAAGGAACGGTCACGAACCTTGCCTTCGGCCCCCGCGGCCTGCTGGCCGCGGCGACCGGCTCGAGCCCCACGGTCCGCCTTTGGAGGAGCCCGGGGGAGCCCGCCGCGGCGATCCCGACCGGCCATGAGAAGCGGATCGGCGCGCTGGCGATCAGCCGCGACGGCGAACGCCTGGCCTCCGGCGGGTGGGACCGGGAGATCCGCCTGTGGAGCCTGGACGCCGGCGGAGAAGAGGAGCCGCTCGTGGGTCAGGAGAACAGGTGGGTGCGCTCCCTCGCCTTCAGCCCGGACGGAGATCGCCTCGCCGCCGGCGACAGATTCGGCGACGTCACGTTGTGGAACCTGCGATCCGGCCGGCCCGAGGGCGATCCGCTTTCGGGGCACAGGTTCGAAGCCGCTTGTCTGGCCGTCGCCTTCGACGCCGCGGGCACCCACCTCGCCGCCGGCTACGAGGACGGCGTCATCGCCCTCTGGGACCTCGTCGAGGGTCGGCCCGTCGGCAGGATCCCGACCGGGCAAGCGGTGCTGAGCGTCGCCTTCGACGCCGACGGCACCCGCCTCGTCTCGGGCGGCGGCGGCGGCCTCGCGCTCTGGGACGTCGATCCGGAAGCGTGGCGCGACCGGGTCTGCCGCAAGGCCGCCCGCAACCTCACCTGCGGCGAATGGGAGCGCTTCGCGATCGGCGGTCCGTACCGGGCCACCTGCCCGGACGCCCCGGTCCCGGACTGCGGCGACGGCTGAGACGCCTCCTCCTCTGGTGGCGGCGTCGACCTGCGGCACCAGGCCACGACCTCGCGCGTCCGAACGTCGACACGGTCGACCTCGGCGGCGGCGGACGCAGCAGCGCGACGACGGCGGGTCATGGCGCTACCCGGCGGGAGGAGGCTCGACCCGTCGCCAGATCTCGGCATGGAACCCCCGCGCGTCGGGCTTGCTCCACTGCCCGTCGACCTCCGGCTGCCCGTTGACGCAGCGCCACGAATAGACCGTGGCGCGGCCGGTCACGTTCGCCGGGACGACCTCGGCGTCCGGCTGCTCGCGGCAGTGCTCCCGCACGGCCTCGGAGGGCGTGCGGCTGGTGTCGGCTTTCTCGCTGCAGGGCAGGTTGGCGCCGACCACGCACGCCCACACCTGGCCGTCCATGCACCGCCAGACGGTGCCCGCTTCGAGGACCTCGGCGGGCATGTCGTCGGCCAAATCGAAGGTCTCCCGGACTCGCCCGACGAGCGCGGCGGCCGCATCGTGATCGAGCGGAAGGGCTTCGGGCGCGTCCACGGTGCCCGCGCCGCGGCAGTACGCCCAGGGTTCGAGCGTTTCGTCGTCGCCGCCGCCGGCGCAGGCCGTCAGACCGCCGGGCACCGCGGCGAGACCGAGCATGAGCAGGACCGTCGCGCGCTTCATCACGGCCGAGGCTATCACCGAGACCGAGGAGCATGCCGGACCAGGAGTTCTCGCCAACCCGAAAGTTTCTTTCCTACGGATTCGCCAAACAGGCCGCCGGCAGCGCTCCTATCCTCGCTCGCGTCGCCACCGATGACCATCTGGGCGAGCCGAAGAGGAAGAAAGACCATGAACGAGAGACCAGACCGCTACCGAGCCATCCGGAACGTGGCGAGCCTCGCCCGGCACGCCAGGAAGGTGGCCGCGGCACCGGCTGCCAGGCCCACGAGGAGCGCGAGGCCCACCAGGAGCGCGGTCACAGTCATGGCGTCCCGCGGGCGCGGTCCTCCTACGTCCCCGGCGCGGGCGCGAGGATTGCCAGCACCAGCAGGCGCTCCTCGCCGGTGTTGCGGATCCCGTGAGGCACGCCCTCGGGGGCGACGAGCATCTCGCCCGAGCGCATCGGCAGCTCGCGGCCCTCGAGCAGGAAGAGCCCGCGGCCGGCGAGCACGTGGTAGACCTTGTCCATGCCGGCGTGGGCGTGGAGCGCGTGCTCCTGGCCCGGCTCGAAGGCGTTGAGCCCCACCAGCATGCGCTCGGACCGGAAGAGCGTCGACTTGCCCATCTTCTCCGAGCTGAAGACGGCGTGCTCGGCGGGACGGATGACGCTGGGGTGGTCCATGTCTCGGTCGGAAGTCGTCGGTGCCGCCGGGATTCTACCGGATGGCGAGGGTTCGGCGTGTCGTAGCGGGCGAAACGGGAAGTAGGGTGGGCGCAGTCCACCACCGGGCGGCTGAGCCGCCCCGCCGGATCCGCGGCGTCGTCGCCTGGTGGGCGGCGCCCACTTCGCGTTGTTCGCGGTAGGATGCGTCCGCTGTGGACGATCCCCAGTCCCAAGCTGCGGCGGGGGCCGCCGGGGCGACAGTCGGCCGGCGCGCCTTCCAGAAGCGAATGGCCGCGGGCGCGGCGGCCCTCTTGGCGGCCATCTTGGCGGGCTGTCTCGGGGCCAAGATCGGGCTTCTCTTTCGCGGGCCGGTGGTGGACCCGGGTCTTCCGGGCCCCGCGGCGGCCCGACTTCCCGATGAGGAGCTGATCCAGTACGTCCTGGACCATACGGCCCTGCCGACCGCGCCCCTGGAGCGGGCCGAGGCCGCGGGGATCCGGGGCGCGATGCTGTGCCGCATCGCCCGCGCATATGTCGCCTTTCAAAGGACCGTGACCGGCCGTTCCGCGATTGAGCTCTACCCCACGCCGGAGCAGGTCCGCATCGCCCGGGAGAGCGGGTGGAACGTGGTTTCCTACCATGTCCCCTGGGGGGAACACGTCCTCGAGCTGACGATGATCCTCGAGACGCCGCACCCCAAGCCGGTCCACGCCACGATCCATTTTTACGACTGGGAGAATTACCTGGCCGCCACCGGGCAGGAAGCCCTGGACGTCTTCCACCGCGCCCACGAAAGCAACGTGGTCCTCCTGATCGAGAACCGGACGGCGAAGGAACTCGAAATCGAGGAGGGGCCGGACAAGGAACGCTACATCCGCGGGATCGTGGAGCAAGTCCACGCCTGGCGCGCTCAATGGGAAGCGCGCCATCCCGGCGTGGAGTTTCCGGGCGGGCTGACGTTCAACCCCTGGGCCTACCTGATCGAGACGCGGCCCGAGAAAGTCTGCCGCTGGGCCCGGGAGTCCGGCGAGGCCCGCAAGTCCTTGAGGGAAGAGCTGACGCGCGACTTGATGGACTTCCACGCGACGACCCTGGACCGGTTGGACGGGACGTTCCGGGGACTGGTCCGGCGGGTGTATCTGGGCAACAGCGACCGGTGCGACTTGCAGCTTCCCCCGGAACTGCAAAGGGGCCAGGTCCTGGGGTCCCCGGATTCCCTCTTCAACGATCTGGTCCTCGTGCGTCACGTGCTGGACTGCCAGCCGGATCTGGCGGAGGAGGGCGAAACCTTCTGCACCCTGGAAACCGGCCCGCAGGCTCCGGTCTTGAGTCTGGTCCGCGGGCAGAGGGCTCTCTGGGGCGCGACCCTGGGCGCGGTGGTCGGCTGGGGTCTGGCGGCTTGGAGACTACGGGCCAGAAGGCGGTGCGGCCTCGAAACCGGAGCGATCGAATAGGCTGGCGCCCACCCTACTTCGCACGTCGCCGGCCGTCGTCAGGCATGGACGGCCACCTCCCGCAGCGCCGCGACGGCGCCCGCCAGCGTCGCCAGGAAGCCGTCGACCTCGTCGGCGGTGTTGAAGATCCCGAAGCTCACCCGCAGCGACGCCAGGGCCTCGTCCTCCGCGATACCCATCCTCAGGAGCGCCG
>Ga0214471_10003618_pt1 | contig 11959 bp, 11 predicted proteins | sample RVTome_5_FD_207665 | JGI IMG/M metagenome (GOLD analysis project Ga0214471, IMG submission 207665) | Soil microbial communities from uranium-contaminated site in the Upper Colorado River Basin, Wyoming, United States - RVT142D155 | ecosystem: Environmental > Terrestrial > Soil > Contaminated >... | reverse complement strand
GCGATCGATAACCAACCCAAGGCTGGTGTGGATGCAGGCGCTGCCCGCGACCTTCGTCAGGGCGGTCGGTGTCCTTGCGGTCGCCGGAGCCATCGGGCTCATCCTGCCCGAGCTGACCGGCATCGCTTCGTGGCTGACGCCACTCGCGGCGCTGATGCTCGCCCTCCTGATGGCATGCGCCGGGGCCTTCCTTCTCCCCCGGCGCGAGTTTCCCCACATGGCGGTCAACGCCACGCTCGGCGTCCTTGCCACGGCGATCGCCTACGGGCGTTTCGTCGTCTGACGAAGAAAGGAAGCAGCCATGACTACCCTCACGGATCAACCCCTCGTGGACGAGGCAAAGCTCCAGGCACTGGTCGGCAAGGCCGTCGGCGACCTCGGAGCGACATTGTCAACCGCGATGATCTCGCTCGGCGATCGCCTGGGTCTCTTCCAGGCGCTGGCGAGCGGCGCGGCGACCCCGGCCGAGCTTGCCACCCGGACCGGTACAGTCGAGCGCTATGTTCGCGAATGGCTGGCCGCCTGCGCAGCGGGCGGATATGTCGAGTACGACCCGGAAAGCGCCCGCTTCTCGCTCAGCCCCGAACAACGGGTGGTGCTGGCGGACGAAACGAGCCCATTCTGCGTCCTTGGAGGCTTCGAATCCATCATCGCGGCCCTGCGGTCCGAGCCGAAGATCGCTGAGCGGTTCCGGACGGGCGAGGGATATGCGTACGGCGAACACGACCCCCGCTTGTTCGAGGGGACGGAACGGTTCTTCGGAGCCAACTACGCCGCGCTCCTCGTCGCGGCCTGGATTCCGGCGCTCGATGGAGTCGATGCTCGGCTACGCGCCGGCGGGCGCGTAGCCGATGTCGGCTGTGGGCACGGTGCCGCGACGGTCATGATGGCGCGTGCCTTCCCTGCCTCCACGTTCGTCGGATTTGACAGCCATGCGCCGTCGATCACCCGAGCCTCCGAGCTTGCGGCCCAGGCAGGAGTTAGCGACCGCGTGCGATTCGAGGTCGCAACGGCCACGGACTTCCCGGGCGACGGCTACGACCTCGTGGCCCATTTCGACTGTCTGCACGATTTCGGCGACCCGCTCGGCGCGGCGCGGCGCGTTCGGAGCGCCCTCAGTCCCGACGGGACCTGGTTGATCGTGGAGCCCCAGGCGCGCGACCGACTCGAGGACAACTTCAACCCGATCGGGCGGCTTTCCTACGGCGCATCGACTCTCATCTGCACGCCACACGCCCTGTCCGAGGGTGACGAGTCGGCGCTCGGCGGCCAGGCAGGCGAAGCCCGGATTCGTGCCATCGTCGAGGCGGCCGGCTTCAGGAACTTCCGACGTGCCGCCGAGACCCCGTTCAACCTGATCCTGGAGGCGCGGCCGTAACGGCCGCCGAGTCACGGGCGGCCCGCTGACCTGGCAGGTCGCCCGTGCCGCAACTCGCTCACTCGTCCATGGGTTCTCAAACAGGAATCCGGGCTAGGCGCCGCCGTCACGTCGTCCCGGCGCGATCGTTGACGACCTGGAAGATGAACGCGGGGATCCCCGGCGTGTCCGGCAGGTCCTTCAGGCAGACCCAGCCGTTCGCGTCGCGGTCGATCGCCCTGCGGTCGTCGAGCGCGAACCCGTACAGCTCCTCGACCGACCCCAACCCGAACAGCTCCGCGACCTCCTCGGCCGTGAACCCTTCCGCCGCGAACCCGGCCAGCGCGAGATCCCAGGCAGGGTCGTCACCGGCAGCCGGCAAGCCATCGCCGGGCTGCCACACCCAATCGACCGGGACGGCGGCGTAGCCGGACGCACCGGGCGGGCACGCCTTCGACGGAGGCGCCGCGAGGGCCGGGGCCGCGGAAACGAGCAGAACTGACAAAGCAGCGAGCGAGGCAAGCAGTCGGCGCATTGGGACCTCCGGTGGGACCGGGACGCGAACGAAGCGCTGGGGCGGCTGAAACCATGCTGCCACATTCGGGCGTATCGACGACGCCGACCGAATTCACCGGAGGTCGAGATCGGCGCGACCGGAGGAGGCGGCCGATCCGTCGGCCGACGTGTGCGGCCGATCTCGACCTCGCCGCCCGGTCCGGAGGGCCGGAAGCCCGATCAGCCCGCCGCTGACGGCATGCGCGCGGCCAACGCCGCCTCGATCGCCTCGGCCAGCCGCTGCCCGGTCGGCAGCCCCACGAGCGGCGTGATCGAGTGGGCCCCGATCGTCTCGATCCAGTCCGGCTCGATGCCCGACGCTGTGAGCACGATCGGTACGTCCGGATGAAGTTCGCGAAGCCCTTCGATGAGCCGTTCCGCACCGTCCGGCTCGCCGGTCGCCCATGCGTCGTAGACGAGCACGTCGGCGGCATCGGCGAGCGCGCACGTCCGCCCGGCCAGGATCGGGCAGCGGGCGCCGATCGGCCCGAGGCACTGGGTCACCTCGTACCCGCGCCGGCGCAGGGAGTCGACCTCCTGGTCGCCGAGATCGATGTCGTGATGGACGACGAGCACCCGGGTCATGACGCGCCTCCTACCCGGGGCGAGGTGGCGTCCGTTCGCCACCGGATGCCGGAGTCTTGCGCCGGGCCGACCGGCACGGGCAGGGTCGGAGGTCACCTTCGAGGGGGGCCGACCCGCCCGGACCGCCGATCGACCGACTGACTGACGGACCAGACGACCGACTGACGGCTCAGACCACCTCGTACAGCCGGCCGGTCTCGACCTCGAACACGAGCCCGTGGACGGGCACCCGCTTGAGCCACGGATGACCCCGCAGCGTCTCCACCTGCCGACGCACGCTCGCGTCGAGGTCGTCGAACGACCCGAACGCGATCTCGGCCGGCCGACCGCTCTGCGCGAACACCCTCGCGCGCAGGTCGTCCTCGTCGGCGTCGAGCAGCCCGCACCCGGTGTGCCCGATGACGACGATCTCGTCCGTCCCGAGCAGCTGCTGGCTGACGATGAGCGAGCGGACGACGTCCTCGGTGGCGAGCCCGCCGGCGTTGCGGATGATGTGCGCGTCGCCCGTCCGCAGGCCGAGGGCCTCCTCGACGTCGAGCCGCGCGTCCATGCACGCGACGACGGCGATCCCCGACAGGGGCGCCGCGGTCAGCGCGGAGCGGTCGAACGACTCCGTGTAGCGGAGGTTCTCGGCGAGGATCCGCTCGTACTCGGCCGACACGCGATGGGGCGCCCGCGTCCGGTCAGGCGCTCGCAGCGGGCCCGGTGCCGCCGCCGCGCCGGGCCGCCTGGTCGAGCATCTCGCCGATCGTCATCTGCCCGTATCGCTCGTCGAGCTGGTCGCGCGCGATCCGCCACATCGTCCGGAGCGGCCGCGGGCCGCCCCGCTCGAGGTCCGCCAGCCGGGTCGTGCCGAAGCGCTCGATGCCGGGGATCGCCCGAAGGTCGTTGGCGAGGCGCAGGGCCGCATCGTCGAGCGTGGTCTCGCGCGTGATCTCCGCGCTGGCCGGCGGGCTGGCCGGCCGGGCCATCCGTTCGCGTCGCGCGGCGTGCGTCTCGAGGGGCTGGGTCGTCGTCGCCGCCTCGCGCGCGGCCTTCCGCGCTTCGGCTGCCGTCGGGGCGGCCGGTTCGGTCACTCCGACGACCGGCGTGGCCGCGACGGTCGCGCCGATCGAGGTCGCGGCACGCTCCATCGCCTCCCCCGCACGAGCGAACGCGGATGCCGGATCCTCGGCTGGCGGTGCGCCCCACGCCGCGCCCGTGGATCCGGGCGTCGCGGCCGGCCCCGCCGACGCCGCTGACGAGGGCCTGGCCGACGGGCCGGCTCCGGACGGCGGCGCCTTCGGACTTCGGCCGCCCCCGCCCGCACCGCCCGCACCGCCGCGACCGCCGCCAGCACCCCCGCCGCCGCCAGCACCGCCACGGCCGCCGGTCGGACCGGTCGGTGCCGGCCCACCGCCGGCTCGGGCGCCACCCATCGCGCCCGCGAGGAGGGCCGGGATGTCGATGCCGGTCAGTCCCTTGACCGCGGCGCCGGCCTCGGCCACCGTCCGCGTCGTCGTCTTGACGATATCGGACGCCCCCTCGGACGACAGGACCGTGAGCGACCCGATGTTGCCCATCGGCTCCGCCGCCGCCCGGACGATCTCGGGCAGCATCGACAGGACCGTCTGGATGACCGCCGCCTCGTTGAACTGGCGATACGCGTGCGCGCGGAGCTCGAGCGCCTTGGCCTCCGCCTCGCCCTTGGACAGGACGATCCCGGCCTCGGCGTTGCCCTCGAGGGTCGTCTGCTTGGCCGTCGCCTCGGCGTTCACCTCGACGACACGCGCCTGGGCCTCGCCCTTCGTGACCGTCACCGCCGCCTCCGCCTGGCCGGCCAACTTGACCCGCTCCGCCTCCGCCTGGGCCTGGGCGATCCGGGCACCCTTCTCGCCCTCGGCGCGGCGGATCTGCGCCTCCGCGTCCGCCTCCGCGGGGCGGATCGTCGAGGCGATGAGTTCCTTCTGCTTGCGGTCCGCCTCGAGCTGGGCGAGCTCCGTCTGCTTGCGCGTGACCTCCTGCTGCGCCTCCGCCTGGGCCAGCGGGCCGGCCTGCGCCGCGCGGGCCTCCGCGGCGGCGATCTGCATCTCCGTCTCCGCGCGCCGAACCGACACGTCGCGCTCGGCGTTGATCTTGACCTGGTTCGCCTCCGCCTCCCGGACGGCGGCCTCCTGATCCGCCGCGGCCTTGGCCATCCGGGCGTCGCGCTCGCGGCGGGCCGTCTCCTGCTGGCCGATGAGGTCCATGTAGCCGGACTCGTCGCGGATCGCCTGAATGGTGAACGAATCGATCTGCAGCCCCGATGTCGCGAGGTCGCCCTTGGCCGCGTCCTGGACCGCCTGCTGGAACTTCTGACGGTCGAGGTTGAGCTCCTCGACGGTCAGCGTGCCGACGATCGAACGAAGGGATCCCTCGAGGACGTTCTTGACGATCGAATCGACCTCCTCGTCGCGCGCCTCGAGGAAGCGCTCGGCGGCGTTCTGGATCGACTCGTCGTCCGCCCCGATCTTGAACGTGGCGACGCCCTGGACGGCCACCTTGATGCCCTGCCGCGAGACGGCGTCGGCGAGGTTGACGTTGATCTGGCGCGCGGTGAGCTTGAGCGTGCCGACGCGGTGGAGGAGCGGCAGCACGACCGTTCCCTGGCCGCGGACCACCTTGAGCCGCTGCTCGCCGGTGGCGCTCCGCTCGCGGCGGCCGCTGATGATGAGCGCCTCGTTCGCCTTGGCCACCTTGTAGCGGCTGCCGATGTAGGCGATGAGCAGCACGAGAATGACGATCCCGAGGAACACCACGATGTTCGACGAGCCCACGAATTCGAACAGTCCGTCAAGCACCGTGCGGTCCTCCATCCGTCGCCGGCGCCTCCGGCGCGACGACCAGTCCGTTGCCGGCCACCCCGGTCACCGTGATCGGCGTCCCACTGGCCAGGTCGACGGAGGCCGTCGCACTGAATTCGTGGGTCTGCCCCTCTGCCTTGACGTAGACGCTGCCGCGCCGTCCGGCCGGGATCGACACGGCCACCGATCCACCGCGCCCGACGAGGTCGCTCAGCTGGAACGGGGCCGAGCCCTCCGCCCGACGGAAGATCGAGAACAGGCCGAACACGAGCCCGAACCCGCCGGCGCCCGAGACCGTGCCAACGAGCGCCGCCTGCCCGCCATGAAGGTCGAGGACCTGCGTCGCGAACAGCCCGCCGACCCCGAACATCGAGACGAACCCGAGCGCGAGCGGCATGAGCGACACGCCGCCGATGTCGAACCCGATGTGGAGTGCGTCGAGCAGGCCGCCGAGCAGGTCATCGACGAGCACGGTGACGAGGAGCAGCGCGCCGCCAACGAGCGCGCAGATGATGAACACGAGGTCCTCGACCGGGACCGAGATCGTCGGCATCCGCCGCTGTCCCTCCATCCGGCGCGTGCGGCCGGCAGCCCCGTAGACGCGCGAACCGAAGGATACGTTACCGCTCAGGTCCGAACAGCAGCGAAAGCCACGACTCGAGGGGCGTCACGGCGGGGACCTCGCCGCCCAGTCGCGCGGCTGCCGAGCCGGGCGCGTCGGGGGCGAGCGGCGGCGCGTCCGGCGAGAGGGTGAACGGGATCTCGTTCGGCGCGCCGAGCCGATAGCCGCGCGCCTGCTGGACGAAGTACTCCTGGCGCTGGATGAGCTCGAGCTCGCGTTCGAGCGCCGCCACCTCGCCGGCCAGCGCGACGTTGGCCGCACGCATCTGGTCCGCCCGCGTCGTGGCGGCCGAGGCTTCGCCGACCTGGCGGGCGAAGACGATGACGATCCAGGCGGTGACGAAGGCGGCGGCCAGGAACGCGATCCGGCGCCGGGTGATGCCGGTGAGCGGGAGACCGCCGAGGTCCACCTCGCCGGCCGGAAGGACGGCGGTGACCGGGTCGGCCGGGTCGGCCTGGGATAGGAACGTGGCCTCGACGGCGGTTCCGGCGTCGGTGGTGTCGGCCGACGGGGTGGCCGGTTCGTCGACGTCGTCGGACGGCGCGGGCGCGTCGGGCCGTGACATTCCCCGCAGGGTAGCTGCGGGCAGCTGACATGTCAAATTGCGAACGGGACGTTGGCGGCGCCCGGGTCGGCGCTCTCCGTGACAGACAAGGTGTCACGGCGGCGATGGATGGTCCTGCTACACTCGCCGGGATTTCGAGCATCTGTTCTATTTGGAGCGCGAGTTATGCGGACCTACGCCCCTGCCTCCGCGACCGCCGTCCTGTCGACCCTGCTCGAGGAGCCGTCGCTCGCGCGCGGGGTCGTCCACCACGAGGTGCTGCCGGCACGGGACCCGGAGTACGGCGAGTGGCCGGACTGGCTTGACGCGCGCCTGCGCGACGGCCTCGCGACGCGCGGGGTCGAGCGCCCGTACGTCCACCAGGCGGAGGCGGTCGAGGCCGTCCATGCCGGGGAGGACGTCGTCGTCGTCACGCCGACCGCGTCGGGCAAGACCCTGTGCTACGCGCTGCCCATCCTCCAGGCGATCGCCGACGACCCGTCCGCCCGGGCGCTGTGCCTGTTCCCGACCAAGGCCCTCGGCCAGGACCAGGTGGCGGAACTGCTGGCCCTGACGCGCCTGGCCGGCCTCGAGGTCTCGGCCGCAACGTACGACGGCGACACGCCGGCACCGATCCGCTCGGCGATCCGGACCGCCGGCCAGGTCGTCGTGACGAACCCGGACATGCTCAACTCCGCGATCCTCCCCCACCATACGAAGTGGTTCCAGCTGTTCGAGCAGCTCCGGGTCATCGTCGTCGACGAGCTGCACACGTACCGGGGCGTGTTCGGCAGCCATGTCGCGAACGTGCTCCGGCGGCTCCTCCGGCTGTGCCGCCATTACGGCTCCAACCCGGTCATCGTGTGCTGCTCGGCGACGATCGGGAACCCGGGCGAGCTGGCCCGTTCGCTGACCGGCCGGCCGGCGCGCCTGGTCGACCGCAACGGTGCCCCGTCCGGCGAGCGCCACATCCTCCTCGTCGACCCGCCGATCGTCGACGCGTCCACCGGCGCCCGCGGATCCGCCCTCACCCTTGCCCAGCGCTGGGCGCTGCCGTTCCTGCGGGCCGGGCGCCAGACGATCATCTTCGGTCGTTCGAGGGTAGCCGTGGAGATCCTGCTCACGGGGCTGCGCGAGGCGCTCCGCGAGGGGTTCGGCCCCCGTTCACGCGTCCGCGGCTACCGCGGCGGCTACCTCCCGACGGAACGTCGCTCGATCGAGCGCGGCCTCCGCGACGGCGAGATCCTCGGCGTGGTCAGCACGAACGCGCTCGAGCTCGGCGTCGACATCGGCCGGCTCGACGTGTCGATCCTGGCCGGCTACCCGGGCTCGATCGCCGGGACGTGGCAGCAGATCGGTCGGGCCGGACGGCGAGCCGAGGCGAGCGTGTCGATCCTCGTCGCCTCCCCCGCGCCGGTGGACCAGTACGTCATCCACCACCCGGAGTTCCTCATCGGCGGTCGGCCGGAGGAGGCGCGGGCGGACCCGGACAACCTGCACGTCCTGCTCGCGCACCTGCGCGCGGCGACGTTCGAGATGCCGTTCGAGCCGGGCGAGGTCTTCGGCCCCGGGCCGGTCGACGACCTGCTCGCGTTCCTCGGCGAGGGCGGCCAGGTCCGCCAGGCCGGCGACGGGCGCTGGTACTGGAGCTCGGAGAACTTCCCGGCGTCGGAGATCTCCCTGCGGGCCGCCGCGCCGGAGAACGTCGTGATCATCGACACGACGCCGGACCGGCCGCGCGTGCTCGGCGAGGTGGACCTGTTCAGCGCCCAGGTCCTCGTCCACGACCATGCGATCTACCTGCACGAGTCGGTCCAGTACCACGTCGACAAGCTCGACTGGGGCGAGCGCAAAGCGTACGTCCACAGGATCGACGCGGACCACTACACGTACGCCAACCGGGCGGTGACGCTGAAGCCGCTCGACGTGTTCGCGGAGGCCACGGCGCCGGGCGGTCGCCGGCTGCACGGCGAGGTCATGGTCGCGAGCCTCGTCACGCTCTACAAGAAGCTCAAGTTCGTGACCGACGAGAACGTCGGCTGGGGGCCGGTCGACCTGCCGGAGCTGGAACTCCAGACGACCGCGTACTGGCTGACCGCTGAGCGCCTCCGGAACGCCTGGCGGCGGGACGACCTCGACGTCGCGCTGCTCGGTGCCGGGCGGGCGATCCAGGCCGTGGCGAGCGTCCTGCTCATGGTCGACCCGCGAGACCTCGGGCTCGTGACCCAGGTCCGCTCGCCGCACCAGGAGGCGCCGACGATCTACCTGTACGAGGCGGTGCCCGGTGGAGTCGGCCTGTCGGAACGGCTCTTTGCCCGGCACGACGAGCTCGTTGCCGGAGCCGTGGAGCTCATCGCCGCGTGCGCCTGCGAGGCGGGCTGTCCGGCCTGCACGGGCCCGCGGCTCGAGCCGCACGTCGACGCGAAGTCGCTCGCGCTCCGCCTCCTCGCGGAGCTGCGCACCGGGCCGGGCAAGCCGGATGCGGCGGCCGATGGAGGACGGAGCGAGGAGATCGCCGCCCCGGTAGGCGCTGCCTGAGGTGGACGCGCCCACGCTCGAGCGCCGGCTGGCGAACTTCCGCGCCTCCCTCCCGCCGCCACCGTCCCGACCCGCCGATCTCGGCACGGACGCAGCCGATCGCCTGCTCGACGCGCGGGAGCGAACGGACCGGCTCGCGGCCGCCCTCGACGCCGAGGCGATTTGGACGCCGGACGGGTCGCTCCTGCGGATCGAGCCGCCGCGTCGTCACCTCCCGATCGACCGCGCCCGCCTTGCCCGGCTGCCCGGCCAGCCACCGGCCGACACCGTCCTCGTCTGCCTCGACACGGAGACGACCGGGCTGGCCACGGCCGCCGGGACGCTCGCCTTCCTCGTCGGCCTCGGCTGGTGGGAGGGCGACTGGTTCCGCCAGGTCCAGCTCGTCCTGCCGGACCACGCCGACGAGCCGGCGATGCTCCGGGCACTTACGGACCTCCTGCCGCCGGACGCCTGGCTCGTGACGTACAACGGGCGCGGCTTCGACTGGCCACTCCTCGTGACCCGCTACCGGATGGCCGGTCGTCCCGCGCCGCCGATGGCCGGCCACCTCGACCTGCTGCCGCTCGTCCGACGGATCTTCCGGCATCGTCTCACCGACGCGCGCCTCCGCACCGTCGAGCTGTCGCTGCTCGGGGTCCGGCGGATCGGCGACGTCGAGGGTTGGGAGATCCCGGGGCGTTACTTCGACGTCCTCCGCGGCGGGTCGCCGACGGTCCTCGTCGACGTCGTGCGCCACAACGACGAGGACGTCCGCTCCCTCGCCCGGCTGCTCGTCGAGTTCGAGCGCGGCCTCGGGGACGACGACGCCCGGCGACGGGCGGATCCGGGCGACCTCGCGGGCCTCGCGCGTGCCTTTGCCCGCGAGCGCCGCCTCGACGAGGCGCTCGACTGCCTCGAACTGGCGGTCTGCCGGGTCGGCGCAGCGGGCCCGGAGCCTCCGGCGACCGACGAGGCGCCGTGGTGGGCGCCGGCCGCGTCGGCGGACTTCGGCGGGCCCCCGCGTCGTTCCCGGCCGCCGGTGTCACCGCAGCCGATCGTTGCCCGCTGGACGGAGGAGCGGCTCCTCGTGGAGCGCGCTCACCTGCTCCGACGGCTCGGCCGGGTGCGTGACGCGGCGGACGCCTGGTTCGCGCTCGCGACCGGGCACTCCCGCCTCGCGGCGTCGGCGGCCGTCGAGCTGGCCAAGCTGTGCGAGCACCACCTGGACGATCTCCCGGCGGCGATCGCGGCGGTGGAACGCGGCTGGCAGATCCTCGAGCGGCGCCGGCGCCTCGGGCGCCCGGAGCCCCGACTCGAGGCGGATCTCGTCCGGCGCTCGCTTCGGCTGCGCCGGCGTCGGGCACGGATCGCCGCGCTTCGCCCGGCCGGCCGCGATCCCGCGGCCAGGAGTCAGGCGCGCAGGTCCGGGTTCGGGATGAGGGCGTCCGAGACCGCGTGAAGGAGCTCGTGGTACGAGGCAACGAACGCCCGCAGCGTCCGCGCCGACGGCCCGAACGAGTCGAACTCGTCGATCGTCAGCCCGTCCGGCTCCCAGGCCCGGACGAAGTCCGGGAAGTGGCGGCGCAGGTCGTCGAGCACGCCCGGGTCGACCGGGTCGTCGATCCGCTCGCGGACCTCGACGTCGGATGCGTTGAAGCGCTTTTGCCAGACGGACGGGAGGGTGATGATGACGTCCCCGCCGATCACCTCGCTCCAGTGGTAGTGATGGCGGATCGCGGCACCGAGGAGGCGCGCGCGGAAGCCGCGCTCGCGGAAGATGCCGTAGGCGCGCTTGAACGCGGCCACGCCCGCCCACGGCAGTGCCGCCGGGTCGGCGATGATGCCGTCGCGCTCCGCCTGGACCTTCAACCAGTCCTCGATCCGGCCCATCATGAGCGTGATGACCGGGCCCATCGCCGACGTGTCGTGCCCGTCCGCCTCGCGGGCCCGGATTCCTCGCTCGACCGCCTCGGCCGCGGCGACCGCCTGGGCGACGGAGAACGAGACGGTCGCGTTGACGCTGATCCCGCGTCGCGACGCCGCCTCCATCGCCGCGATGCCCGCCCGCGTCGCCGGGAACTTGACGATGATGTTCCTGGCGTACCGCTCGAAGCCCGCTGCCTGCTCGACCATCGCCTCCGGGTTGCGGAAGAGCGTCGGATCGGTCTGGACGGACAGGCGGCCCTTGCGACCGCCGAACTCGTCGAACACGCCCTCGAGGAGCCGCGCGCCGGCGACCGACATCTCCTCGACGATGCCCCAGGCCAGGTCCCGCTCAGACCACGTCGGATGCTCGACGGCCAGGGCACGAACCCGGTCCTTCCAGCGCGACGGGTCCTTCTTCCAGACGTCATGGACGATCGTCGGGTTGGCGGTCGCGCCGGTCGCTCCGTGAGCGATCGCGTACTCGAGCTCGTCAACCGCGCACGAGTCGTTCCAGATGTCCGTCGCCGTACTCGCGACGGTCCGCGCGAGCGGGCTGAGGGTGGTCACCGTTTCCACATCTTCCGCCTCCGGGGCGTTGACAGGCTTCACCGGGATGGTACCCTGTCGCAACCGCGACGTAATCGATTACATCGTAGCCCACCGGAGTGCGATGAGCGAGTCCCTGGCGCGCGTCCCCCAGCCCGCGATCTGCGACCGCCCCGGCCCTGGGGGTACCCACACCACCGGCTGGTGGGACGCGCCCGGTCCCGCAGGCCATGTTGCGCAGCACGCCCGCCGGGATGCCGGCCGGGCCGAGGAGCACCCGCTGTGATCGCTTCTCCCGTCGACGTCACCCGGATTCGGGCCGCGCTGCGGCGCCCCGGCGACGCGCTCTCGCGCACCTCGATCGGCACGGTCCCGATCCTGTGGAACAACGTCGACCTGCCGGACCTTGCGCCACCGGCCGATGCCGGCACCGTCCTCGATGAGATCGCCCGCACCGGATTCGAGGGCACCCAACTCGGCAACGG